>OARM01000040.1_pt1 | contig 99485 bp, 91 predicted proteins | sample 1475591 | NCBI WGS metagenome assembly OARM01 (sample SAMEA3360676, study PRJEB22359) | human gut metagenome | biome: ENVO:urban biome; feature: ENVO:human-associated habitat; material: ENVO:feces | place: Bangladesh | collected 2011
AAGAATTCTATGACTTTTGTACACAAGAATTAACTTTAGAGAAAGCAAATAAAAACATACAAAAATATAATTATTTTTGGAATTACAAACGAATACACTCTGCTTTAAATTATGATACACCTATGCTATACTTTAATAAATTAAGGAATTCCTAACTGCAATATGTCTGGCTCCTGTGCAATAATTAATGTAATATAATAGTTAATTGTTAATATAGATTTAAATATTATTTATATTATAATCTCTTTTATATTTTATAAAAGTTGATATGTTTTATGGATAATTTTATTATAACAATAAGCAGACAATATGGAAGCGGCGGAAGGTTAATTGGAGAAAAGTTAGCTAAAATACTTAATATTAATTTTTATGATAAGGAATTAATTGATATAGTTGTTGATAAAACAGGATTAGCTAGAGGGCTTATAGAATTAAAAGATGAATGTTTTATAAATGATAATATATTTTTTACAGCTTATAATAAAAGAAAGTTTGAAAGTCCTTTTGCCGAGAATAAGACGTATTCCACATTAGATAGAATATTTGAAATACAAAGTAAGGTTATAAGAGATATAGCTAAAAAAGAATCGGCTATTATAATAGGAAGATGTGCTAGCTTTATATTAAAATATTCTGATAATTCTTTTAATGTATTTATTCACTCTTCTATAGAAAATAGAATAAAACGAATTAATGAAGAGTATGGGGTAAATATAGAAAATGCTGAGAGAGAGTTAAAAAATATGGATTCTTATAGATATAATTATCATAAATATTATACTGGAGAAGAGTGGGGGAATATGATAAATTATAATATGACTTTGGATAGCGGATGCTTTAATTATGATGAGATTTGTGATATTATAATATATGGTATGAATAAAAAATTAAAAAATATAAAAAAATAATGAATTTTATAATTTAATGTATTATACTATTTATTAACAAATATTTTAGGATTATATAATGACTTCTTTAAATATAAAAGATTTTTCTGAAAGCGATTACTTTTCTTATGAAACTTCATGTAATTTATGGGGAGATGAGAATATTAGTTTAATTATAGATTTTGGAGAAGAAGCAAATAAATCTGATATGTTGTTAAAATATATAGATAAAATTAATGAAATATTAAAATGGATAGATGAGCATAAAAGAAATATTTCTGATTTTCTTATTTCAAAACAATGTATTACTTTAGCTGAAGAGTGGGTTTCTACAAATAAACAAATTGATGACACTTCTTATCAAAATGCAGTTGGTGAAATAATTAATATACCTATAAAAGAAGAAGATTTTTATAAAGCAATGTATTTAGATAGTATATTAATAGATTTTGAAGAAGATGAGTCTAGACCAGATACAACTATGCATATACTTTTTGAACCTGATTATTTTAAGCATCATTCTTTGATAGTTTATGTTGATGGCGATAAAAATATTGAGTATGGTGATTTAGCTGGATAATTTATTTTATTTATTAATTATTTTTCTTTAAATAATCCTTTTTTTATTATAGAGTTTTTTTTTATTATAATATATATTTATTGTATAATTTTTCAGTTAATTAAACTGTTAAATAGAAAATACTTATCAAGAGGGATAATTTAATGTCAGAAAATCAAAATAATTCTGAAAATACACAAAATGAAAAAAATAGCAGTGTAGAAAAAAATGCAGAAAAAGAAAACAGAAAAGAGAAATTAAACACATTAAGAAATATGGGAATTAATCCATTTCCAAATAGTTATGATGTAACTTATAAATCAAAGGATATAGCAGAGCAATTTGAAGAACTTGAAAAGAATGAAACAGAAGTTGCTGTTGCTGGAAGAATAATGCTTTATAGGGTAATGGGTAAATCTTCATTTTTAACTATAAAAGATTCTAAAGGCACTATTCAAGCATATATACAAAAAGATAAACTTGGTGATGAGTTTTATAATACAGTATTCAAAAAGCTTATAGATATAGGTGATATTGTAGGAGTAAAAGGAACTGTATTCAAAACCAAAACAGGTGAAATTACAATATATGCAAGCGAATTAAAACTTCTTACAAAATCATTAAATCCGCTTCCTGAAAAATTTCATGGTTTAACAGATACAGAGCTTCGCTACAGACAAAGATATGTTGATTTAATAATGAATGATGATGTTAAAGAGGCTTTTATTAAACGCTCTAAAATGATATCTGCTATAAGAGAAATAATGATAGAGAATAATTTTCTTGAAGTAGAAACTCCTATGATGCATCCATTAATTGGAGGAGCTAAGGCAAAACCATTTGTTACGCATCATAATACTTTAGATATGACACTTTATTTAAGAATAGCACCTGAACTTTATTTGAAAAGACTTATAGTTGGAGGTTTTGATAAAGTATTTGAGCTTAATAGAAATTTCCGTAATGAAGGTATATCTACAAGACATAATCCAGAGTTTACTATGATGGAAGCATATATGGCTTATGCTAATTTCCACAAGGTTATGGAATTGGTAGAAGAGGTGTTCTCTAAAGTATGTTTCAAATTAAATGGAAAATATACTTCTCAGTATAAAGATTATGAGATTAACTTTAAGCCTCCATTTGCAAGAGTACCTATGGTTGATTTAGTTAAAGAGCATTCTGGACTTGATTTTAATTCTATACAATCAGATGATGAATCTATATCAAAAGCAAAATCAATAGGTGTAGAGATAGACACTTCAAAAGGTAAGCCTACTAAATGGGAAGTTATGGTTGCTGTATTTGAAGAGAAAGTTGAAGAAAAACTTATTCAGCCTACATTTGTTATTAATTATCCTAAAGCAGTTTCTCCGCTTTCAAAATCTTATCCTGATAATCCAGATATTACAGAGAGATACGAACTCTTTATTGGCGGAATGGAGATGTCTAATGGATTCAGTGAACTTAATGACCCAATAGACCAAAAAGAGCGTTTTGAGGAACAGTTAAAAGCAAAAGCTCGCGGTGAAGATGAGACTATGGATATGGATTTAGATTTTATCAATGCATTAGAATATGGTCTTCCTCCTACTGGCGGACTTGGAATAGGAATAGATAGAATGGCTATACTTTTCTTAAATGTTCCTAGTATTAGAGATACTATTCTTTTCCCTCAGATGAGAAAAATAGAATAGTTAGTTTACTAAATAAATATATTATGGTTATATAATTTGATAAAAAATAAAAAAGGATAAAAAATGAAAAAAATATTTTTACTTTTTATAGTTTTTATTGTAATTATTTCTTGTTCTAACAAAACAGAAAACAAAGATAATGCTGCAATGCCAAATGAAACACAATTGACTTCAAATACGCTTACTTTTGAAGGAGATTTTGTTTATTATACTGACTCTGCTATATTTAGTAACTATGGAAGGAGAGTATATTAATTTAGAGAGAGAATATACAGGTTTTAATTTTGCTGAGCCTACTAAAGTTAATCTTAAAGTAGAAGGATATTTAGAAGATAGACCTGGTATGGAAGAAGGTACTACTAATAAATATTTAATAGTTACAAAGATTATAGGCTTTGATACTAATAAAACTACTCCTTTATTTACTGAATAATTTTTTTATTGTTTATGTAGAAGAATTAATGCTAACTTATGTAATTATATGTAAGTTAGCATTTTTTATATGTATATTTAAATTTATTGCTCTTTTTGTTATAATATAAAGAAAATATTTTATGGAATGAAAATGCTTAATAGAGAATATATAAATTATTTAGAGAAACAAAATATATTAATACTTGGAGCCACATTAAGAAGTGGTGTGAGTATTGCTAATGTTTTATATGATATAAATTGTAATAATGATATTAATATCGAGTACGCTTTAAGTGATAGTAAAAGAGAAGAAGAATTAAAGCTAAGTATAGAAGCGTTAAAAGATAAAAATGCAAAATTATACTTTGGAAAGCAAGATGCAAATATTTTAAAAGATATTACATTGATAATAATTTCACCTGGGGTTCCTCAAAGTATAGATATAGTGAAAGAAGCTAAAAAAAGAAATATAAAAGTTATAGGTGAAATAGAGTTTGCCTATAATTTAATACCAGATAGAAATTATATATCAGTAACTGGTACAGATGGAAAAACTACTACGGTTAATTTAATTTATAGTATTATAAATTCTTATAAAAAAGCTAGATTATTGGGTAATGTTGGAAATACTTTTTCTAAAGAAGTTGAAAGTATAGAAAAAGATGAAGATATAGTATTAGAGCTTTCTAGTTTTCAGTTGGAAACAGTTGATAATTTTCACTCTCATATTTCTGTTATACTCAATATAGCTGAAGACCATTTAGATAGATACAAAGATATAGAAGATTATTTTAATGCTAAAAAAAATATTACTAAAAATCAAAATAGCAATGATTTTTTAATTCTAAATTATGATAATTCTTATACTAATAGATATTATAATGAACTTATAAAAACAAAGGATATATCTTTTAATGTATTAACTTTTTCTACTAAATATAGAGAAGCTAATTTATATTATAATAGTGAAGATGAATGTTTGTATTATAATGCTGAAAAAATATTTTCTATAGCAAAAAGAAAACTTCTTGGAATGCACAATATAGAAAATATTTTAGCTTCGGTATTGGCATGTATAAAAGATAATATACCGATAGAATATATAGATAAAGCTGTTAATAATTTTCAAAGCATAGAGCATAGATTAGAGTTTGTAAAAGAGATTGATGGGGTAAGGTATATAAATGATTCTAAAGCAACATCTATGAGTGCTGTTATGAGTGCTTTAAAATCGTTTGATAAAGATATTATACTAATAATGGGCGGTAGAAATAAGGGGATAGATTTTAAACCTTTAAAGTCGATTATAGAAGATAGAGTTAAAAAGCTTATTCTTACTGGTGAGGCATCCGAAGATTTAAATAAAATGATAGATGTTTCTAATAAAATTATTATAAAAGATTTTACAGAAGCTTTTGATTATGCTAAAAAAATGGCTGTAAAAGGAGATACTGTTTTGCTTTCTCCAGGTTGTGCAAGTTTTGATAGTTTTAAAAATTATGAAGAGCGCGGAAAATATTTTAAAAGTTTGGTTAATAGATAGAATACTTTTTAATAATTTTTATTAAATTTTAAAAAAATGATTTAAAAAAACTAATTTTTTAGAGGTAATAAATAGATGAATGTTCATAAACTAATTTTTAAGATACCTTTTATAGTTACAGTTTCTGTTATAATTGCCACTATATCTAGTATAATTATGGTTTCTATTTTATCATCAAAGGCTATGGACGTTATAGTTAGAAATGGACTTGAGTCAAATGTTTTGTCTTATAATAAACTTGTTGATTTATGGTTTGAGGATAACAATAATTCTATGGTGAATTTTTCAAAAAATAATGATATTATTAATTTTCTTCAAAATACTAATGATGCTGTTTTAAGATTAAATGCTGAAGGAGCATTAAAATCTTTTGCAGACAGCAAAAACTCTTTTTTAAATTTTATTATTGTAGATACAGCAGGTAATGCAATTTTAGATTCTTCTGGCGGAAGTTTATTAGGAGTATCAATCAATAAAGGAAATGATGATTGGAAAATGTTTGAAGCTTCTGGATATAATTCCGGAGGAGAAAGCAGCATAGAAAAATCAATAATGACAGGTCTTCCAACTTATAGATTATGGCATGGTATAAAAGATAGTAATGGCAATTTAATAGGGATATTAGTTGGTAATGTAAATTGGGCAGATTTTGTTGATAGATTTATTAGCAATTTTAGTATAGGAAATACTGGTCAAATTGTTATTATAGATAAAGATAAAAAAATATTAGCTCATAAAGATAAAAACAAAATATTAACTACAGATAATTATCCTCCTTATGAAACAGTAATAAAAGACAAAAATGGAATCATTACATATAAAGATGCAAGAGAAGTATATTATATGTCATTTCATAATATAAAAAATACTAATTGGTATATTATAGTTTCTATGGCTAAAAGCGAGTTATATGCTCCTTCTAAAAATATGGTTTTATATGCTATGATAACTGCAATTGTTGTTATAGGAGTTTTGATTGCTTTTGCTATTTTATTTACTAAGAGACTTATTTCTCATGTTAATGAGGCATTGAGAGTTGCTAGTATTATATCTGACGGAGATTTAACTTTTAATATAGATGATAAATATTTAAATAGAAAAGATGAAATGGGCTATTTAATAAGAAGTTTTGACAATATAAGAAAGTCAATGAAGAGCATAATAGAAACTGCCAATTCTAATATAGACTTAACTAAAAAAACAGCCTATTCGCTTTCTTATGCAAACAAAGATTTATATAATAGAACAAATGAACAGATAGATTCTTTAAGTAAAACAGCTGAAGCTACAGAGGAGATATCAAGTACTATAGAAAAATCTGTAGAAAATGCTAATTTAATTAATAAGATGATGATAGAATCAAGAGATGCTATAGAGAAAGCAGGAAGCATTATATCTGAGACTGCTAAAAATACGGAAGAGGCTTTTGAATATAGTAATAAAATTAGCGGTTTAGTGAAGTTTATAGAAGATATTGCATTTCAAACTAACATACTTGCCTTAAATGCTTCTGTAGAGGCAGCACGTGCTGGAGAGCAAGGACGAGGATTTGCAGTTGTAGCTTCTGAGGTTAGAAATTTAGCACAAACTACACAAAGTTCAGTTAATAATATTACTTCATTTATTAATGGTAGTAATGAGAAAGTAAAAAATGCTACTAATTCAGCTAATACATCTAGAGAATTATTTGCTGATATAGAAAATAAAATAAATGAAACTACAAAAGTAATAGAAGATATGGTTAATACTACAAATGAACAGATGGCTGGTATTAATAATATCAATAATGCTGTTATAAACATGGATTCTAAAACACAAGAAAATACTAGTTTAGTATATTCTATGCAAGAATCTTCTCAGGAACTTGAAAAACAAATGGAAGAGCTTTTTAATGCCATGAGCTTTTTCAAAGTTGGTCCTCGTAGATTAGAATGGACTAATGAATATTATACTTACAATAAAGTTATAGATAATCAGCATAAACAGATTATAGATTATGCGAATAAGGTGCATCATGCTTTATACAACAATGATAAAAATGAAGTTGATGAAGCATTTAGAGGTGCTATAGAGTATACTAAATACCATTTCTCTGAAGAGCAAAAAATACAAATGGAAAATAAAGAGAATTATCCAAAAATAAAAGAACATTTTGAGGAACATAAGAAGTTTATTAAGGCTATTAATGAAGAATATGAGGCATTTAAAACTAGTTCCAATTGGAGAAAAATTGCAGAAAATTTCTCTGGTCTTTTAGGAAAACTTTTAATAGAACATATTGGTGTTTGGGATAAGGAGTTTGTTAGAACTGCTGATATAAAAGATTATTAATTATTCCAGTTTGAACCAAAAGGGGAGCTTTCTATTAATTTGTTATAGAATAGCTCTCTTATTTTTTTTAAAAAGTTTTTTGTTTCATCACTTGAATAGTCAGCATAAGTCCAAGGAAGTTCAGTGTATCCTTTTTTCTTTTTGTATATTAAAGTTAAATCAGCAAATACTCCATCTTTTAAATATATTCTATGAGTGAAGTTTTTATTTGTTACTAGCACAAAATTTTCTAAAGTAAGTATTGCTGGGTCTATATTTATTTTTCTCTTATTATTACTATCTAAATATTTTTTCTCTATTTCATCAGTAGTTTTTTTTACTTCTACTATATAATCTCTTTCTATCATGTTTTCAAATACGATAAATCTTTTTTTTAAATCTTCTCCCATCTCGTCAGCATAATAAATAGAATGAGAAAACAAATATTCTTCTCCAATTATCTTAGTATTTCCAAAATTATTTATTAATTCATTTAAAGTGTTATTATATATCTCATCTTCATGATACATTAAAGCAATGATGAGTACTGCTTTTGATTGTTTAATAGATTTACTCATTTTAGTATAATACATTAATTTAATCTTATCTTCAATAGCTCTATAGACATAATTTTAATAATAATATATTATTATAGCAAAAGAAGGTGTTTATGAATAATCATTTTTTAAAGAAAGTATCTATTATTTCTTTATTATTTATTATGCTTTTTGCAAAGAAGCAAGTTATAACAGGAGAGGTAAGAATATTAGGTACTTATCTTTTTCCAAATGTAGTTATATCTGAGAATAATATAGATTATTATTTTGATAAGGATTTTTTTGAAGAGTATTCTAAATATCAAGGTAAAGTTATTAGTGTAGAGGCTAAAGTAAAAAAAGAAAAACTCTGGCTTGCCGACAGAAGTAAATCTTTTGACAGATATACGATAAAATGGGTTAAAAAAATTGAGTAAAAAAGAATTGTGTTTCTCTTTTTTATTGTATTATGATAAATGTTTTTATACTTGACAAAAAAAGAATTATGAAGTATATTTAAGCATTATAATTTAAATTTGCTATTAACTTAATAAATTAAGATAAATATAATCTTTTGAAGGAGAAAAAATGAAACGTACTTATCAGCCAAGTAAGTTGCGTCGTGCTAGGAAATTTGGTTTTTTTAAACGTATGGCAACAAAGCACGGTAGAGATGTATTAAAACGTAGAAGAAGAAAGGGTAGATATCGTTTAACTTCTGCCGATGAGTGATGTTAATCAATCATTAAATGGTAATACTAATCTGATTAATGATCGGGAAAATAATAAGAGAGTATCATTTAAATTATATCGTAAAGAAAAACTTAAAAGTAAAAAAGATATAATTTGCTTTTTTAAAAAAAATGATAATTCTAGTTTGCTTAAGTATAGTAATTATTTTTTTACTATACTTGCATTGCAAAATAATCGTTCATATTCTAGGTTTGTTGTAACAATAAAAAAAAATAAAACTAATGCCGTAAAAAGAAATAGAGCGAAAAGAATTGTCAGAGAAATCTATAGAACAGAAAAAAATAATATACCTGTAGGGTATGATTATTTTATCATTATTAATAGATATATTTCCCGTTCATTTTTGGATTATAAAAAAGAGTTAATGAAGTTGTTTTATAGGATTTGATGGATATAGTTTTTTATGCTTAAGAAAATATTATTGTTTTTAATTTTTATATATCAAAAAGCAATATCACCATATCTTAGGCCTTCTTGCAGATATATTCCTTCTTGTTCTGAATATGCTAAAGAGGCTGTTATTAAATATGGTGCTTTTAAAGGCAGTTTTCTCGCTGTGGCAAGAGTTCTTAGATGTAATCCGCTTGCTAAAAAAATATATGATCCTGTTCCATAATTATTTTTAAGGAGCTTTTTTGTTTTATGAGTAATAACAAGAGAATGATTTTAGCCGTTGCACTTTCGGGAGTAATCTTGTTTGCATACATGTTCTATCAGGCTAAAACAATTAAACCTGTAGCAAATCAAAATAATATACAAACTAATAATATAAATACAAATCAGAATAACACTGAAAATCAAAACGTATTATTAAATACTTCACAAATACAAAAAGTTGATTATACCACTAATGAAAATATGTTAGCTACTAATGATACTACTGAAACATTAGAAAATGATTATGTTATAGCTACATTTAAAAATGGTTCTTTGTTTTCTTATAAACTTAAAAATTATTATAAACAAGATTCTGAGATAACTAATGAAATAGTTGATATGGTAGAGCAAGTATATGAAGGTATATATCCTTTTACTTTAACTTTTCAAAATCTATCAAACTCTATAGCTTTGCCTAATGTCTTTAATTATTATTCTGTAAAAGAAAATAATGCTGTTACATATGTAGCAGATGCTTCTATAGAAGGTAATCCTATAAGAATAAAAAAGACTTTTGCTTTTGGTGAAGACCCTTATCAATTAACAAATACTGTAACTATAGAAAATCTTAGCGAAAAAGATTTATCTATGTATTATTCTTATTTTTTAGGCACAGGTATTGGACCTTATAGAACTGAGAAAAACTCTGTAAGAGAAGATGCTACAAAGGCACAATATTTGATAAAGGGTAATGGTAAATCAAAAGTTCTTCTTACTGGGGATATAGTTAAAGAAAATATATTATCAAAATTATTTGGTTTTGGTAATGGTGCTAAAACTAATAATGTTAGATACAGTATATATGAAGGTCAAGATAAATGGGTGGCTTTAAATAATAGATATTTTGCTATTATTTCTAGTCCTGCACAGTCTAATGCAAAATTCGAGACTATGACTTTTTCTAGACCTGTTACCAATGAATATAGAAATGATTTCCATATTGCTAATTTAATATCAGAGCATAATATAAAATCTGGTTCTTCTGTTGTAGATACTTATTCTGTTTATATAGGACCAAAGGTAAGAAGAATATTCTCAAAATATTATCTTGAAGAGTCTTATGAATCAATATTCCAAGAATCTTTCTTAGGACTTAACTTAAGACCTTTAACTTATATATTAGATATTATTTTGAATGCTTTATATGGTTTTACAAAAAGTTATGCTTGGGCAATAATATTATTTACTTTAATATTTAAAATTGTTACTTATCCGCTTAACCATGCTTCATACAAATCTATGAGAAAGATGCAGTTGGTTAATCCTAAAATAGAACGTATTAGAGAGCAGTATAAAGATAATCCTGAAAAATTAAATGCTGAAATTATGAATATATATAAAAAGGAGAAAATTAATCCTTTGGGCGGATGTTTGCCTATGCTTTTACCTTTCCCGCTTCTTATAGCATTTTTCTATTTGATGCAGTCTATGGTAGAGCTTAGAAATACTCCTTTCCTATGGATTACAGATTTATCTTCTCCAGATAAGTTATTTGTATTTCCAGCAGCTATACCTATTTTAGGCGGTTTTAATTTCAATTTATTCCCTATACTTATGGCTATTACAAGTTATGTTAGTATGAAGATACAGCCTTCTTCTTCAGCAGGTGCTACAGGCGGACAAGCTGCTATGCAGATGAAAATGATGACTACTATATTCCCGCTTATGATGCTTCTTATGTTCTATAACTTTGCTAGTGGTTTGGCTTTATATTGGACTGCACAAAATGTGTTTGGTGTAATTCAGCAATTTATAACTTCAAAACTTTTAAATAAAAATGATTCTAATAATAATAATGAAACTGTTATTGAGAATAAATATACTAAAAAAGGAAATGGAAAAAAGAAAAGAAAATAGATTTATTCTTTTTTAAGGAGGAAATTATGTTAGTAAAAGAGTTTAGCGGTAAATCAGAGAGGGACGCTATTAATAATGCCCTTACAGAACTTAATCTTACAGAAGACCAAGTTAGAGTAGAAGTAATAGATAAAGGTAAAAGGAGTATTCTTGGAATAGGAGAAGATTCTCCAACTATTATAAGAGTTTTTTATGAAGAATTAGCTAATGATTTGAATGAATTTCAAGAAATCATGACTAATATATTAAAATATATGGGTATCAATGCTGAAGTAACTGTAAAAGAAGAAACTGAAAAAAGAATATATATAGATATTTCTACAGAAGATTCAGGAGTTTTAATTGGTAAAAAAGGAAATACTTTAGAGGCTTTACAGTTTGTAATATCATTAATAGCTTCTAAAAAATTCGGCGATGATAATGAAAGACATATTATATTAGATGTTGATGGATATAGAGACAGACGCGAAGAGACTTTAAAGCACATGGCTCGTCAAGCAGCACAGCAAGCTAAAAGAACTAGAAGAACTGTTTCTCTTGAACCTATGTCTCCTTATGAAAGAAGAATAATACACTTAGAATTACAAAATGACCAAGATGTAGAAACTAAAAGTGATGGTGAGCCGCCATATAGAAGTGTTAGAGTTTATTCTAAAAAGAAAGGCGGATACAATAATAAAAGATATAATGACAAGGGCGGATACAATAAGTCTTATTACAGAAATAGATAATTAAAAAACAATTAAAAATATGGGCTGCATTAATAAAATGCGGCCTTTTTTATTATTGTAAAATATAAAAAATTGTTATATTATTGTTATTAAGTAATTTATTGGAGGTAGGATAAGATGATAAAAAGCTATTATACTTTATTTTTGTTATTTTACTTATTGGCTGTTCCAATAAAGATAAAACTGGCAGTGATACATTTAGTGTTGATTATTCAAAGGGGTTAGAACAATTTAATAAAAGCAGTTATGTTTCAGTTGATACTTTTGATGCTTCAAGTGTTGATGCTAATTTAAAAAATGCATATTTATGGGTATCTATCAAATACGATAAATTATCTTCTTCTATTAATAGCAATAATACTGATGAACCTGATTATTTATTATATTCTGAAGTTGAAGGAAAGGGATTGGATTATACTTTTTCTATACCAAAAGCAAATCAAAAATTCATAGAAGGCTCTTTAACTTTTTCTGAAGATGCTCATCTCTTACAATTAAGTTTACAAAAAATGTATTGTATCCTACTCTTGTTGGAAAAACTTTTGTATGTAATAAAAAGTAATATTATTCAAATCTTGTAAATGGCATATTTTCTATGGCACCTTCTGCACCTATAGTTTCATTTAAATTGCCGTTTATTAAAAAGATAACATTATCTATACCTTCAAATTGTGTTGCTGTGTATACTAATTGATATATTTGAAGCATAGTGCCCTCATTTCCAAGAGGATTAAATTCGAAGCTTTCATTAAAATTCAAATATACTGTATCTCCTGCTACGAATATATCTAATAATTCTGTATCTTTAGGTATGCAGCTTATTATATTATCTCTATTCTCTTCATCAGTAGCCCCATTTAACAAAGTCTTTATTGTCTCTTCTATTGAATTATTATTTTCTATATTTCTCTTTCTAAATATTAATGTAATAGAACCTGTGTTTTCATCATATTCTACTAAATACACTCCTTCATTGTTTGTGTTTTTTAAGTTTCTTTCATTAGAATAATCTCTTTTTACACTATTATTTGCCTTTGAAGTTTTATATTTTGCTATATCTTTTTGAGCTTTTTGTATAATTTCTTTTTTATTTATATTTTCTTTTGTGCTTATTATTTTATTTTCTTCTCTTACTATATTATTATTATTATTATTATTATTATTTATTTGTTTTTCAGTGTTATTGATTATTCTTTCGTTGTTGTTAATTACTCTTTCAGTATTATTAGGATTTACTAAATCATTAATCACTCTATTATAATCATTATTATTTTTTATTATACCATTATTATTTGGCATTACACTTGTTTGAGAGTTTATTATTAAATCTCTTTTTGATGTTGTTTCTTCTATAGTATCATTTCTTGTTTTAGTTATATTATTATTATTATTATTATTATTAACTAAACTATCTGCTAATCTTTCATAATCTTTTTGAGTATTATTTTTTACAGGAGTCTTTTGAGTTGTATTTTCTTTACCATCATTAGATGTTGTTATTATTCTTTCTCTAGAATTATAATTATTTTCTTCTTTTTTATCTTCTCTAAAATAATAATTATAATTATTAGTATTATATTTTTCTTTAGGTTCATTATTGTTTCTCATATAGCTTGGAGGAGTTGAACTATATGTAGTTGTTGCTGGTCGCATTGTTTTTATATCTCTTGTTGTATTTTCTTTTGGTTTTAGGATATCATAAAAAATGCTTGAAGAGATGTTGCTATTATTTGCTGCTATTTTCTCATCAGATGTTTTATTGTTTATTGAGTTAGTTACTTTTTCTAAATAGTTATTTTTTTCTTCTGTTAAATTATTTAAGTTATTGTTTTCTAAATTGTTATTTTCATTTATTGTATTATTATTATTATTAACACCTCTGTGTTGCTGTATCATTTCTTGTATATAATTATATGAATCATTAACTATATTGTTTATGTTTTGTTCTTCTGTATTTTCTATATTATTATCTTTTTGCTCTTCTATATCTTTTGTATTGTTAAGTTGATTATTTTGATTATTATTAAAAAATACGGATAATGACTCTCTTGTAATTGTGGAGTTGTTTTGCATAGAATTTGTATTTTGTGTATTTACAGAAGTTTCAAGCATAGAATTAGTTTCATAAGCCATAATTGATAAAGTTTCATTTGTATTAGATTTTATGAAGAAATTAAATAGCGGTACATTATCTAAGAAACTTATTTTATTTTCTTCTTCACTTCCTGTAGTCTCTAATGTTAATGCTTCTCTATGATTAATGCTAAAAAAGTCTTTTACAGCAATATCTACCATAGGAGAATATTTTTTTATAACAGTAAATAGTATAGATACAAGTAATATAAATGAAACAGATATAATTATAGGTTTTTTAAAATTAAATTCTTTATCTTCGCTTCTTATTCTTCTTGTATATGATATACCTTTAGATTTAGCTTTTAACTGCTCATATCTTGGCACTTTTCAACTCCATTTTTTATAGTGTATCGTTATAATTATCGAAAAAATAGAAAATTGTGTTAGAATTTTATTATATATATAAGTAAATATATTAGTAATTAATTGCATTATATTTCTAAATATAGTATTATTACTTAACTATTATAGAAGGGGAGAATTATGTTAAAAAGAATATTATTGTTTTTGTATATTTTTATTTTAATTATTTCATGTACAAATAATGTAAATCGTTCTTCAAAGGAATTATTTATTAATGCTGGTGAAGAACCAAAGACAATAGACCCTACATTATCTGGAAACGACTTTGTTTATCCAAGACATGTATTTGAAACTTTGATAATAAAGGATAAAAATGGCAATTTGCAAGGCGGTGCTTGTGAAAGTTGGGATATTTCAGATGATGGACTTAAATATACTTTTCATTTGAGAGAGAATGCTAAGTGGTCTGACGGAGTAAATGTAACTGCAAATGATTTTGTTTATGCTTTACAAAGAGCTGCTAATCCAGCTAGTGCTGCAGAGTATACTTCATTTGTAGAATATATAAAAAATGCTGTGAAGGTACTTTCTAGTGAGCTTCCAGTAGAAGAGCTTGGGATAAAAGCTATAGATGATTATACTTTAGAAATAACTTTAGAATCACCTACAGGATATTTTTTAGATATACTTACTTATCCAATATTTGCTCCTGTTAGGAAAGACATTATAGAAAAGTATGGTGATGAATGGTCATTAAGTCCAGAAAGCTATATTGGTAATGGCGCATTTGTTATGACAGAGAGAAATCCTGATGAAAAAATAGTTGTAGTAAAAAATACTAATTATTGGAATAAAGATAATATTGTTCCCGAAAAAATTACTTTTGTGATGATGAAAGATGCTACTTTAGCACTTGCTGGTATAAAAGATGGTTCATTAGATTTTTCTGTTAATATTATAGAACAGGATTTAGAAAAACTTAAAGAAGAGGGTATAGTTAATATAGCTCCATATTTTTCTACAGTTGCTTTTGGTATAAATGCTACTAATGAAGTTTTAAAAGATGTAAGAATAAGAAAGGCATTATCTTTGGCTATAGACAGAAACTATATAGTTGAAAATGTTGTACCTACTGCAAAATCACCTACTAGTGCTTGGATTCCTGTAGGAGCTTATGATGTTAGCGGAGATTTTAGAGAAAATGGCGGAGAATATATTGATTTGTCTAAAGAGGCTTATTCTAATAATGTTGAGATGGCTAAAAAATTATTGGCTGAAGCAGGATATCCTAATGGTGAGAATTTCCCTGTATTAGAATATAAGACTACTTCAGATTTGGTTTATATGCAGGTAGCTGAAGCAGTGCAGCAGATGTGGAAAGAAAATTTAGGTATTGATTTACAGATAACTTCTATGGAATGGGCTGCTTATCAGCAGATGAGAAGTGATAAAGATTATCAGCTTATAAGAACTTTATGGATTGGTGATTATAGCGATCCTATGACTTTCTTAGAGAATTATTTAAGTTATAGAAGCCAAAATACTACAGGATACAGCAATATTATGTTTGATAAATATATAGAAACTGCTAGGTCTACTGCTAATCAAAGTATAAGAATGGAAGCTATGCATAATGCTGAAAAATTATTGGTAGCAGAAGATAATTTGTTAATACCTATATACAATCCTTCAAATCCAACTCTAATAAGTAAGAGATTAAAAGACTATGTTCTAACTCCATTACAAGAATATCAATTCCATTATGCTTATTTAGAATAAATTATTAAATTTTATTAAGTCCCTTATCTATTTTGGTAAGGGACTTTTTATTTTTAAATAAATCTTATTATAAAAAATCAATATACTAATACCGATAATTATAGTAATAAATTTAAATATATTTTGGAAGTTTATGAAAAGATTATCAATTTTATTTTTTATGTTATTTTTAATATGTTCATGTTCTACTATGGATAAAATTTCAGAAAATAATATAACAGATAAAAAAAATGTATTAGACGGCAGAAAGTTTAAATTGGTTAGTATATATCCAGATATGAATATTACAATAGAGTTTAATGATAATAAAATAAGCGGTTTTTCAGCAATTAATAGATATTCATCTTTATATGAAATAGATGGAGATATTTTTAATGTTTATAATTTAATAACAACATTAATGTCTGGACCTAAAGACAAAATGAAAGCAGAATATGAGTATTTAAATCTTTTAAAAGATGTAACCTCATATAAAATTGAAGGCAAAAAATTAACTTTATATACAGTGCTTTCTAGTAACTATTTAATTTTTGAAGAGATATGAAAAGAAATAATTTAAAAAATATACTTATAATATTATCTATTATATTCTTTATAATGTTTTCTTGTTCTTCTACAAAGAAGTCATTAGCCGTGTCATCTAGCACACTTACAGGTAAAACTTATAAACTTACAAATATGTTTGAAGAAGATGGTATTACAATATCTTTTTATAATACTGAGTTTTACGGTTATGGCGGAGCTAATACATATTTTGGAGAATATGAGGTTAGAAGGGGTAATATTTTACTTATAAAAAATATAGAAGTTACTAAAATATCTGAAGATGAAGAAACTTTAAAAAAAGAAGAAGATTACATCAAATATTTGAATAATGCTTCATCTATAGAGTTTAACGGTGAAGAATTAGTTATAAATACTTTAGATAAAGATTTAAAGCTCATTTTTAAAAGACTTTATTAACTTTTAATTCTATCTTTCTATATATTTCTAAAAATCCTGTTTTATGTTATAATATTTGCAATTAAATTTTATGGGAATATTTTTTTATTATGAAAAGCAATCTCATCTCTTTCATTAAAAGAAAGAATGAATCAATACATACAACAGAAACTATTTATATAGCATCAATATTTAGTATTATAGGCGGGTTTGTTGATTCATATACTTATATTACAAGAGATGGTGTATTTGCTTATGCTCAGACAGGTAATATTATATTTTTTGCTATGAATATTGCTAGAAGAGATTTTTTTGAGGCTATGCATTATTTAATATCTATTTTTGTATTTATAATAGGTATTTGGTTTGCTTTATATGTAAAAAAAATATTAAATAGAAAAAAATTAATGGAATTAGAATATTTAGTAATACTTATAAATTCCATTATACTTTTTGTAGTTGGTCTTTTGCCTAGAGGAATGTTTGATACTGTAGTTATTAGTTTTATAGCTTTTATGTCTGCTATTTTGATGATAACTTTTAATAGGGTTGAGGGACTTGCTTATGTTACTAATATGTGTACAGGAAATTTAAGATCTGCTTCAGAAAATTTTTTTAAGTTTTTATTTAACAAAGATAAAACTGGATTAAAAAATGGACTTATATATTTAAGCATTTTATCATGTTTTATGTGCGGAGCTTTTTTGGGAAGTTTGTTTACTAATATTTTAGGAAGCAGGAGTATATGGATAGCAAGCGGATTATTGCTTATAGTTGAGAGTTTAATGTTTTTTGATAATTAATTACTATTTTTTGTATTGATGAAAATGATTTTTATATATATAATTTAAGGATATTTTTATGGATTATTATAAAATACTTAATGTTAATATATTAGCAAGTGAAGAGAAGATAAAAAAGTCTTATAGAGAGTTAGCAAAATTATATCACCCTGATAGAAATGCTGGAGATGATGTTGCTGCTGATAAGTTTAAAGAAATTACTGAAGCTTATGATGTTTTATCTGATAAAAAAAAGAGAATGGAATATAATATTAAGTATTTAGCTAATAATAAATATGTTATAACAGGGCTAGCTGCCTTAGGATTAGGAGTTAGTATAATAATTGGAAGCAAGAGAAGAAAATAATTTTGTTAATATTTATTTTTTGATTTTATATATAAGCTTTTATTTTTTATGTATTTTATAAATGAGGATATGTTAAAATGGCAAACAAAAGAGATTATTACGAAGTATTGGGAGTAAGTAAAACAGCGAGTGCTGATGAAATTAAAAAGGCGTATAGAAAATTAGCTATGCAATATCACCCTGATAGAAATCCAGGCAATAAAGAAGCAGAAGAGAAGTTTAAAGAAGCTACAGAAGCTTATGAGATATTATCTGATGAAAAGAAGCGTGCTCAGTATGACCAATTTGGTTTTCAAGGCGTTCATAGTGATTTTGCTGACGCTTATGGAAGAGGCGGATTTGACTTTTCTCAGATGTTTGGTGGCTCTGGCGGTTTTGGCGATTTGGACGATATATTTAGTTCTTTTTTTGGAGGAGGTTTTTCTTCTAGAAGTTCAAGAGGTCAAAGACGCGGTAATGATTTAAGGCATGATGTTACGCTTTCTCTTGAAGATGCTGTGTTCGGCAAAAAGATGGAGATTAAATTAGATAAAAAAGATATTTGTGATGCTTGTCATGGAAGCGGAGCTGAACCTGGTACCAAAACTCAAACTTGTCCTTCTTGTAATGGTACAGGTGAGGTTAGAATGGCTCAAGGATTTTTTAGCGTAAGAAGAACTTGCAGCAGATGTAATGGAACTGGCTCTATTGTTACTACACCTTGTAAAAAATGTCATGGAACTGGTACTATTAAAAAGCCTAAAACTATATCTGTTAATATACCTAAGGGAATTGATGATAATACACAGTTAAGAATATCTGGAGAGGGTGAAGCTATTGCTGGAGGTGTAAATGGAGATTTATACCTTTATATACATGTAGCACCGCATCAGTATTTTGTTAGAGATGGTATTGATTTAATTACTGAAGTTGGTATTAATATAGTACAGGCTACTTTAGGTGATGATATATTTATAGAAACATTAGATAAAAAGAAAGTAAAAATAAAAATTCCTGCTGGTACTAATAGCGGACAGATTTTTAAGCTAAAAGGAAATGGAGCTAATCATATTAATAGGTCATCTAGAGGAGATTTATTTGTTATAGTAAATATTGATGTTAATAATAAATTGTCTTCTGAAGAGAAAAGATTATTTAATGAGCTTAAAAAAGTTATTCCAAATAATGAAGAGCCAAAATTAAGAAAGCCTAGCAGAAATAATTTATAATTGTTTTGTTATGATTTCTATTAATTGATTTGCACTATATTCTATACTTGGGATATTTTCTATTGAAGATGAAAGACTATCATATAATTCTTTATCTTCTATGAGTCTAATTAATTTATTGCATAGAGATATTGGATTTTGAGAGTTATATATTAGGGCATTTTTATTATCTGTAGTAATTTCTGCAGACGGACTTTTAGAATCTATTATTGGTACTATTTTATTATGCCAAGCAGATATTAATTCTATATAGAAAGGGTCTTCTGTATTATGTATTAAAATTGTATAGGCACTCGATATTATATCTTCTATATTAGAGTTATAATCTACTAGCTCAACATAGTCTTTTATCTTTAATTTATTTATATTATCTTCTAAGTATTTGTTGTATCCTTCTATTATTAGTTTGTATGCTTCTTTATTATTTTTTATTGAATTATTTATATATTCACAGTATGCAGAAGTACATTTATATATGCTGTTTTTTGAATCGAAGAAAGTGAGTATATAATTTTTTTCTTTATTCTTAATATTCTGCTTTGAAATATATGGCGAATAATATGGACGAACTATTTCTATTGTTTTATTATTATTATAAATATATTCCAGCATATTCTTTATTTTTTCATTAGCACATAATACTATATCTATATTTGAAATACTTTTATAATCTTCTTTTAATTTTCTTTTGTTATTATTATTTTTATATATATGTTTTTGAAAGTTTATTGAATACCATATTATTAGAGGTGATTTTATTTTCATTTTATTAAACATATTTTTTATTTTATATGCTATTATATTCATTGGATAATCTATAGCAATTATTGCCAGAGCATTTTTTGATTGATTTACTATTTCTTTGATATTTGGAAGTTTTAATGATAGATGTTTCTTTGTAATGTAGCCATAAAAAGTTTTTGGAAATTTATTTGAATATAGAGTTACTTTTAAGCCTTTTTTGTATAATAAATCTATTAAATTTAATATAAATATATTTGTTCTATTATTTATTGTTATATTTGATGTTAATATTATTACTTCTTTCATAATTAATTTTATATCTTTATTAAAAATTAATATTATTATTTCCGATATTTATAGCAGTATTTGTAAGGAAATATTATGAAATTAATAAAGATACTGCTTGCTATTTTTATGCTATATATTTCGGCATATTCCAAAGATATTTTACAATATTCTCAAAAAACTGTATCTGATAGAAATTTAGATATTAATGTAGAAAATGTAAATATTATTACAAATGATTTCTTTAATAATGCCAATGAAGATATTAAAATAAATATTGTAAATAAATTAAATGAAGCTAAATTATTAATAGAAGAGTCTAAATATAATGAAGCTATTAATATTTGTAATTCATTAGAAGAAAGTTATAAAGATTATTATGATATTTATTATACTAGAGGGCTTGCTTATTATAAACATGGAGATTTATATTATGCTTCTTTAGATTTTAGTAAGATTATAAATTGGTATATTAATGATAGAGAAGTGCATAAGAACATAGCAGATTTGTTTTATAAGATTAATGAGTATGAATATGCTTTAATAACTTATATATCTGCTTATAAAATATATAATGATAATTATTGGTTATATTTAGCTGGTGATATTGCTTTTAGAAATTTTGATATAAAGAGTGCTGAAAAATATTATAGCTTATGTATTCAAAATGGAAGTGATTATGGATATGAGGGCTTTGGAGATATTAGTATTTTTAAAAAGCAATATGATGATGCTATAAATAATTATAATGTTGCTGTTAGAGCAAATGTTTCTAATGATAATAATATAATTAGAATAAACTCTAAAATATCAAATGCTGCAGTACAAAAAGAACTTTATGCTTGGGATAGTTTAATAATTTCTAATGATTATAGTAACGCTATTAGTAAATTAGATTCTCTTTCTAATTATACAAAAGATTATCCTGAAATAGAGCTTGCTTTGGCTAAGACTTATTTTAAAATGAAAAATTATAATGAATCTAAAGATATGCTAAATAGATTTATAAAAAATAATAAAAACTTTGATGAGGCTTATGCTATACTTGCTCAAATATTTTTATATGAGGGTAAAGAGAGAGAGGCTATTAATATATTAGAAGAGGGATTAAAATATTCTTATAACAAGCCTAGACTATATGAAACTCTTGCTAATATGCTTTATAATTATGGATACTTATATTATCCAAATGAAATAATTTCTCAAATTGTTGGTTTTTATGATATATCTGATGAAAATAAAATAGAATATGCTAAATATTTAATATTTAAAAGAAAATACGAAAAAGCAAAAGAGATATTAGTTAGTATAGAAGCTTATAGAAATACTGTTGCTAATTTAAGTAAATCTATTGATTATAATATTGCTCTTGATAGGGCTGATTATTTATATAATAATGGACTTTATGTTGATATTATTAATTTAATGATGAACAGCAAATTTGAAGGCTATGAAGAGCAGAGAAGATTATGGTATATTGCAAGCAGCTATTCTAAATTGGGTTCTACAGATGAAGGCATAAAAATTTTAAAAAGAGCTTTTGATGATAATGTTATAAGTATTAATAATGTTATATTATTAAGAGAGCTTTTGGGCATAAGAGTAAAATCAAATGATATTTCTGATTATCAAAAAGAGATATACCTTACAGATATAAAATCTACTTTATTCTGGGAAGATGATTTAAAATTTAATACCTCTCTTATTACTGATAAAGTATTTGAATATTTAAAATTTGATAGATATGATGATGCTATTAATTATATAGATGGACTTAGAAATATTAATACTAAAGACCCTTATATAAAAAAGATAAACTCTATAATATACGGATATTATGCTTCATATTTGTATAATACAAAAGAATATGATAAATCAAAAAATATTGCCAATTTAGCTATGAGAATTAATAGAGAGAATTATGATGCTATAGCTATAAAAAATAAAATATATATTGATTCTTATTTAGCTTCTATGGGCAATTATAATAATATTAATGGGTATGTTAAGTTTTCTGATGTTAGAAGAGAGGTTTTAAAAATTGCTCCTGCTTATATGAACAATGTTATTGCCTTAACAGAATCATTGGCATATGAGTATGACAGCAGTGCTTATGATATGACTTATAATATTTTTAAGTATGTTAATGTTGCTGGGGCGAAAGATGCTATTTTAGGAAGAATCTACAGCAAGAGCAGATTGTATGGATATTCAATTAATGCTTTTGATAGAGCTTCTAAATATATGGATGTAGATTTGCTTTGGAAGGTAGACAGTATTGTTAATGTTAGCTCTTATCCTTTATCTTTATTTAATTTAAATAAGGAATATGAATCTGATAGAGATTTTTATGCATTATCAAAATTAAATATTAAACTTGGAAATAATGCTGCTGCTATGAGATATGCTAATAAGGCTGTTTTAATTAATGGTGATAATCTTGACTATTTGTATCAAATATCTTATATAAATGAGATAACAGGAAATAATCGTGAAGCATTAGATGGTTATGAGAATATTATTAGCATTAATAAAAATCAGGCTGCTGCTAATTATAGGGCTTCTGTTGTAGCATTAAATTATTTTAGAGATTTTGCTAAGGCTCAGAAATATGCTCTAAATTATATTTCACTTCTTCCTGATGATGGAAGCGGATATGCTTTACTTGCTAGAATATACAAATTGAGAGCTGAAAGCTATATAGATAGAAATACAAATACTCTTCTAAAAGAATCTTTACAGCTATATAAAACAGCATTAAATAAATCTGTTTGGGGTAAAGATATGGTTGATAAAAAATATATTGAAAAAGAAATAGAAGATATATTAAATAAACTATTAAAATAAATTAAAAAATTAGAATAAATCTTTTAGCAGATGAAGTCTTTTTTCTATAGATATGCCGTATACTCTATTATCATTTTCTTTTACAGAAAGCTCTATTGCTGTATATATGAATTGCGTTGCTTTTTTTAATGCATCTTCTATAGAATAGTCATTTAGTATATATCCTAGCAATGCTGATGCAAAAGCATCACCTGTGCCAGGTATTGCTATATTTATTTTATCAAAGTAGCTTGTTATAATATTATTGTTTTTTATATTGTATGCTAAAGAACCAAATTTATTATCTTTTTCTACGCTTGTTACAATTATATTTTCTGATGTTATATTTGATAATTCTTTGACCATTTCTATTACATTTTCTTCTGTGTATTTTTTGCTAGGGTCTTTATCTAAAAGCAAACATAATTCTGTTGTATTAGGTGTTACTATTGTAGCATATTTTAGTATTCTTTTAAGTGATTTTATATGCTTTTCAGTCATAGAAGAATATAACTTACCATTATCTCCTAATATTGGGTCTAATAATATAGTTTTTATTTTGAAATATTCTATTATATCTATAACTATATCTACCTGTTCATCAGATGCAAGCCAGCCTATATATAAAGCATCAAACTTTGCTTCTCTCTTTTTTAACTCATTTACTATTTGTTTTAATTGTGCTGTTAAATCAAAAGCACAAAAAGATTCAAAAGCAGTATGATTTGAAAGTAATACTGTTATTAGGGGAGATACTTTTATACCAAAGGCAGAAAGAACAGGTATATTAACTGTTAAAGAAGCTTTTCCATAAGAACATATATCGTTAATAAGAAGTACGTTGCAATCTTTCATTATTATTTCTTTTAATTAAAATTTTTATAATTTTATTCTTTAAATATAATTAAGCTATCTTCATCAGATAATACTTTAAAACCAGATATTTGAGCATAATATGCAAACTCTTTTAATGTTAAACCATATCTATCATCTATCTCGTCTTTACTTATTTTAAATTTTTTACTTCCACGCATAAATGCAGATAATTCAAAACTATCTTTTCCAAATTTTCTTTCTACTTCAACAAGAAAAGGATTTTTGCTTGCTTTTTTCATTAAATATTTCTCCAAGATAACCTAGCAAAATAATATCATATATTTTTTATTTTATCAATGATAATTTGATAATTTTATTAAAAAACTTTATTTGTTAAAATATAAAAAATACTATTTTGAACGCTCTTTTCTTATCAAATTTATAGTTTTAAGTGTATGCGGATCATAATAAACTGCTATTTTTTTATTTTTGCTAAATACTATTTTATGTTCTTTGTTATTGATAGTACTATTATTTTCGTATTGATACACTATTAATTCATTACCTTGAAGTAATGCTGTTCCATTAATATAGCTATATCATCCATTAGGAAGTTTGGTGCCTATATATACATAATTATTTTCTATATATAATGTTACAGAATTAGCATAATATTCTCCTACATAATCTGTGAGTAAATCTGAGCGTTTTAAAGTTTCTAGTTCATTATTTATAACATCATTTATTAATACACTTCCTTCTACTATTCTATCACCTTTTAGTATATAATTTTTTTCTATTTTGTTTGCTCCATCAGTATACTTCATTATTAGTATGTTATTTTTTAAACTAAACTCTGGATTTAAGTTTTTTATACTAGCATCAGCATATATTTGTCCTTGTTCATTTATAGAAAACAAATATTTTTTTGATAGTTTATTTAGTTCATTAACCCATATATAATAACTTCCAGAATATATTTTTATTTCACTTATAGTTCCTACTAATTCAGTTAGAGAAACAGAAAAGCTTTCTTTGTTATATACTTTTTTACACTAGTTGTCATGTAAGTGTCATAGAAATCAAATACTTCAACTCTTGAGTTTTTTTCATTAATATCACCAGATAATTCATTTCCAATTATTTCTATTTGTAATTTATTTAAAAATAATGTTTTTACTCCAAATTTTTGTGATACTTTTTCATCATATACAATTCCGTTTTCAACTATTACTTTTATTGTTCTATTAGTAATATTATTTTTATCTATAGTTTCTAAATAATATCTTCCGCTATATTTTTTAAATAATCAGATATTTTTACTGGGTCAGTTATTATATCATCAGCAACAGGAGGTTTTTCTACAATTATTTCGTCTATTACAGTTCCATCTCCTATATCAATATTTGTATTTGGGCTTGTAGTAGAGTTGGCACAAGAAATAATAAATAATGTTATGAAAACTAATATAATTTTATTCATAAAACACTCCATTATATATTATTTTATTAATATAATTTGATAATTTTATATATATAAGTCTATATAAAATTATCAAAAAATCAACGTACTATATATTGTTTTTAGTATATTTAGTGTTTTTTTATGAATTTTTTTAGTCTTATTTATTTAATATAACAATGCCTCCATTATCTGGCTTTGTATATGTAACTTTATTATTATCAAATACGAATTTATGTTCTTTTGTAGGGTACTTAGATGAGTACTGATAAAGAGTTAAAGTATTGCCTTTCATAACAGGAGTAAATGTGTCATATCTAGTAAGAGTGCTTAATTTTATTTCATTAGAACTAACAGTTAAAGTTATAGTAGTAGTTCCGTCTTTTCCTGTGTATGTACCATTATATGGAGTAAATAAATCATATCTTGTTAAAGCTTCATATTGTAACTGATCATTTATCCAAGAATTTCCAAAAATTAATTTATCATCATAAAAATGTAATTCTTGTTTTATTTTAGTTCCTCCTATTTTAGTATATGTAATAGTAAGTACCTCATTTTTTATAGATGCAGTTGAATATGTTATACTTAAATTATCATCTATATATATTTGTCCGCTTGTATCTATTAATATATAATATTTTTTAGTATCATCATAATCATAATAATAGTAATCTCCACTATATTGTTTTAATTCTTCAATAGCTTCTCCTATTTTATAATTATATCCTTGTTTAGAAGCATAAGTCTCTTTATGAAATATTGCATTTGCAAATAAGTATATGTTTTGATTGGTTGCAAAATTAAAAGTAAACATTTCGTCATTTTTATCATAACCGCTTCCTACTGTGGTTTTTCCTGGTATGTATATTTGCAATTTAGTACCAAATAATGTTCTTGTGCCAGTTACTTCTGTACCGTATTCTGTATATATTTTATCATTTTCTATAATGTATCTTAAATCAAGGCTTTCATCTTCATATTTTGAATAATATATTCCATTATGTTCTTCTATAAAAGAAGATATTTGGGTAGGGTCAGTAATAGCTTTTTCTTTTTCTATCACGCTTCCTCCGCCGAAAAGAAGTATAAAATATTCTATATCAAATGGAAATGTTGAATCTGATTTACAAGATATTAAAAATAAATTGATTATTGTTGCTATAATAATTAGTTTTTTGGTCATAATTTGCTCCAAAACTTTATATAAAAAAATGATATAGCTATTGTACAAAAAGTCAATATTTTATATGGCTGTTAGTAAAAAAAATAAATAAATATGTATTTTAGGAGGTAATTATGAATTAAATATTGTTTTAATTTATTTAATTTTGGCTTATTTTAAAAAAATATTTGTTTAACTATAGGCAATACTTAATTTGAAGGATATAATAACATGTTTATTGACAATGATTTTATTTTGAATCCAAATTATGAAAGCCTTAGTTTAAAAAAAGAAAAAGAAATAGTATCATATTTACTTTCTAATGGTATATCTTTAAATACTGCAAATATTATAACAGATAAACTTTATTATAAGTTTCATAATTTGTATAACATAGTAAACTCTGATGAAAAAGAGCTTTTAAAAATCAAAGGCATAACTTCAAAAAAAGTTTTTATATTAAAAAATATACCAATGCTTTTGGAATGTTTTTTAATTAATAGCTTGAAAAGTGATAGTTTAGACCTTAAAAAGAAGGACTTGATAAATTATCTTATTATAAAGTTTGGAAGACTTAAATTTGAAGCTTTTTCTATAATATGTTTAGATATTAATAAAAGATTAATTTCTATAGAACAAATATTTAGAGGAACTATAGATTCTGCTACCATTTACCCTAGAGATTTAGTTGAGAAAGCATTATCATTAGGCTCTAGTTATGTTATATTATCTCACAATCACCCATCTGGTATAGCAAAACCTTCCAAAGCGGATATTGAAATAACAGAAATAATATATAAAGCATTTTTTATGGTGAATATTAAAGTTTTAGACCATATTATAATAGCTGGAAACATTCATTATAGTTTTAGAGAAAATGGAATATTAGATAAATATAAAGATAGTATAAGTGTAGGAGTTTGATAAATGGATAAGAATAATTTAAAGAAACATTTTTTTAAGAGTATGATATCAGATTGCAAAGATGAAAATAAAAATATTGATAAAGATAATAATGAACTATCTTTTTTGTCTTATATTGGCAGCAGAATAAGAATTGTAAGAAAGTCTCAAAATAGAACTATATCATATATAGCTGATATGGCAAAAATATCTCCAAAATATTTACAAGGAGTTGAGGTTGGAAAGAGAAATATATCTATTACTAATTTAAATAAGATTGCTAAGGTATTAAATATACCTATATCTTTACTTCTTTGTAATGAGGAAGTTTCAGATATTGCTAAAAATGAAAAATTACTATCTATTGCTATGAAATTAAAAGATTATTCTATTGAAGAGTTAGAAAATATGGATAATATTATCAATGATATAAGAAAAATTGAGGAATAATTTTTTTAATATTATGCTAACTATATTTAACATTATACCGAAATATTTTATATATTAAAATAAGAACATATATATTTTACATATTATATGTATTTAAGTTTTTAATTATATATGTAAAAATTAGGGGAATTTTATATATGGCTACTAGTGATGCTTTTCTTCAAGATGTTTATCAAAATGCAGTAGATGCTGAAGTTAATAAAAGAAGTCTTACTCTTTCAAATCTTTCTGATAATGCTAAGAGCTATCAGAGAGAAATATCTGCTTATGAAGATTTAAAAAACAGACTAAATATATTAACTACTACATCTAAAGAATTATATGGTTTCCGTTCTCCTTTTAAAAATTATATTGGTAAAGGTGAGGGTGTTCCAGATTATTTTACTGTATCTGCTAACAGACTTGCAAGCACAACTACTTATGATATAGGGATTAAAGAATTAGCAAATAGCCAGAAATTCTCTTCAAAAGCATATAATATGAATGATACTCTTCCTGCTGGTGTTATTAAATTAAAAATAGCAGAAGATGAATATACTATAGATTTTGCAGGCGGCAGTTTAGTTAATTTGCAAAAAACTTTAGAAAAAGCATTCGGTAAAAAAATAAAAACAACAATTACGCAAAAGTCAAAAAATCTTCAAGTTCTCACTATAGATTTAGTTAAAACAGGTTCTAAAAATATAGTAGAAGTTGTAAGCGATGATGCGGGTATATTAAAACAACTTAACATGTTTACAAGAAGACCTTATAGATATTTAGGTCATATATTTAATGAAAGTCTAATAAATAAATGGAAAGATGAGTCTGATAATTTAACTACAAATTATATGATAAAGAATGATTTTATTGTATTAAAGGGTGTAAATAAATTATCAATGCCTTTGCATAGAGAGGCTGAAGCTAATGAAAACATTACTATTTCAATTACAGCAAGAGCATCTGATACTTTAGATGATGTTGAAGAAGAAGCTCCTATAATGCCTCCTACTGTTGATTTATCTATACCAGATACAGGACTTACTTTCAACAAAATAGATAGCGTAATATATAAAGATGTTGAGCTTTATGGTGAAGGATTATCACCTGCAGATAGTTCTAGAACATTTGAGGATATAAAGAAATATAAAGAAGCACTTGAAGCAGAGAGGGCTGCTAAAAAAGATGTTGAAGCTGAAGCACCAGAGGCAATAGACGCTACAGGATTTAATTCTGAGATAATAGGAGTTAAATATATTAATAAAGCAGGAGATGAGGTTGAAAAATTCTTTGCCTTGCCTACAATTAGTTCTAGTTGGCAGAGATTAAATATACCTATAGGAAGTCAATTTGAAGAGGGCGATGTTATTACTCAGGTAGTTCTTATAAATAAAAATGAAGGATATAATATTTTTTATAAGGATTTATTAGTTGAGGATATGGGCAGAGAAGAAGATGCTCCAAACTATTTAATATCTGAGGCAACTGATGCTAGAGCCTCTGTTGATGGTATAGATATACTTAGTGAAAGCAATGAGTTTAAAGATGTAGTAGATGGTCTTAATATTACAGCTTTAAAACCTACACCAGAAGCATTTGCTACTACAATAGAAGTGGATAAAGAGGGGGTAGTAGATGCTATAGTTAATTTTGTGAGTGCTTATAATGATGTTATAGATTTGCTTAATGACACTACTCATACACCTTTAAATAAAGATGTAATGGATAGTTTAGAGACTATGAACAGAACTGATATGATAGATTTGGCAAATACATTGGGAGTTACTTTTGACCCTGAACTTACTGATACTGCTTTAAGAAAAAAATTATATTATATTGGTGTATTTAGCGGTAATACATTAGTTAATAATATATCACAAAGAATGAAATCTATTATAGCTGCTTCTTATGAAACAGAATATGGTGAAGAGTTAGCTTTATTAGACCAAATTGGTATTAATAGGGGTAATGCTGGTGAGGATTGGTCTGTAGTTAAAAAGGGATATTTACAGATAGATGAAGAGAAGTTTATGAATAAGATAGAAACTCAGATGGACGGTATAGAAGAGCTGTTTGCTAATGATACTTCAGGAGATGATATACCAGACACTGGAGTTGCTTATGCTATGAATGATTTTGTAACTCCTTATTCACAGACTAGGGGAATAGTTGAAAATAGTATTGCTATGACAAAAAGCCGTCTTGATGATAATAAAAAACGTATGGATGCTGAAAGAGACAGAATAGAAGAATATAGACAGCAGAGATTAGCTTCTTATTATAGAATGCAGTCAGAATTGCAGCAGGCTGAACGTGAGAGAAAAAGACTTGAGTCTATGCAAAACCAAAATAATGGAGGCAATTAACTTTTTTTAATATTGCTTCCTATTTCGCATATAAATATTGCTGATATTATAAATAAGCCTCCTAAAATTGTTTTTAGATTAATAGCATCTTGCATAAATATAATACCGCATAAAGCTCCTAAAAAAGATTCTAAACTTAATATTATACCAGTTTTATGAGGAGATACATATTTTTGTGAAACAGTTTGAAGCAAATAAGCCATTGCAGTAGCTCCTATTGCTAAATACAAAAATGAATATATAGTTTCATTAGAAAGAGCTGAAATATTTAAAGGTGTTCTAGTTATAAAACCTAGTATTAATGATATGCTTCCTGCAATCAATAATTGTAAAGAAGCCATTTTTATACCATTAACTTTTGATATTACAGCATCTATTAATACCAAGTGAATAGCAAAAGCTACAGCACATAATATTGCAAACAAATCTCCAACTTTTATATTTTTTATCCCGTCTACTGATGTAAGCAAATATAAACCTATTAATGTTATAAGTGCTGCTATAAATGCTGCTGCATGAGGTTTCTTTTTATATACTATCCAAGTAAAAAAAGGCACCAATATAACATAGGCTCCAGTAAAGAATGCTATTTTTGATGCTGTTATAAATTGAGCACTAATAGTCTGAAGCCAAAAACCAAAAAATAAAGTTATGCCGATAGGGAGTGTTAATAAAATATCTCTTTTAGTGATAGTTTTTGTGATTTTAAAAAATATTAAAAATAAAAATATTCCGCCTATAAAGTTTCTAAATCCCACAAGATAAAAAGGTGCCAGTTCATTTACAACAACTTTTACAGCAACAAAACTATATCCCCATATTAATGCAGTTAAAAAAAGTCCAATACTTCCTAATTTTTCTTTATTATTTTTATCTATCATAAAAGTCCTAATATATTATTTTTTTGATTTGTGATTAAAAAAATATTTATTTATAATTTACTTTGAATAAAATCTATTATTTTTTTATTTCCTTTTTCTTTTGCTAGATTATACTCTTCTTGAAAATTATAATTTGCATAATTGATTTTATAAAAGTTTATAATTAATTCGCATATTTCAAAGTTATTTTTTATTATAGCAATCTCTAAAGCAGTACGGCATTGAGAGTTCTTTTCTTTAATACAAGCACCTTTAGAAAGCAAATAATCAACTACTTCTATTTTTTCATTATCAGCAGCTATTATTAATGCTGTCTCATTGTTTTTACTTTTTTCTGCCAATATATTAGGGTATATTTTTAATGTATATTCAATAATATCCATATATCCCTTTGCACAGGCAAACATAAAAGGATTCCAACCGTTTTTATCTTTTTCTTTTATATCCATTCCCTTTTGTATTAAATACTTAACAGATTTTAAATTATCATATATTACAGCCCACATTAAAAGGCTAATATTTTCTTTTTTATTTTTTAAAGTTAATCCATTATCTAATAAAAGTTCAATAATTGTTATATTACCGCTCATAGCAGCATGAGTAAGTGCATTTCTGCCTAAATTATCTACTAATTTAATACTAGCTTTATTATCCAAAAGTTTTTTTACTATTTCAATATCTCCCACACTAGCAGCATACATTAAAGGAGTTATATCATCATCATCAGGCATATTAATATCAACATTATATTTAATTAAAAGTTCTATAATATCTTTATTAGAAGTTTCTATAGCATATATTAAAGCAGATTTTCCATCATCAGATATTCCATTAGGTGATATGCCGTTCATAAGTAAATATTCAACCACATTTTTATGCCCGCCAGAAGAGGCAAGAGCTATGGCTTTAGGAGCATCTTTTTTAGAAGTATCAAAAAAATACCTAACAATATCTAAATGCCCATTATGTGCTGCAGATATAAAAGCACTAGAAAATATATTCTCTTTTCTATCGTCTTTTAATTTTGAATGTATATAATGAACAAGTGATAAATTTCCGCTAATAGAAGCTATTGTTAAAGCGTATCTTGGTATTTCTAGGTCTTGTTTATTTAATATATATTCTACTATTTCTATATTTCCGCTAGATATTGCATAATGCAGTACATTCTCTTCATATATGTCGCATTCATCAAGTTTAGCACCATTATCAACTAAAAATTTTACAGCTTCATAATTTGAAAGTTGGCAAGAATACATAATTGGAGTGATATGCAAATCTGTTTTAGCATTGATATCAGCTTTATTTTCTACTAATAATTTTATTATATCAGTATAATTAGAAGAAGAAGCATAATGCAAAGCTGTTGTATTGTTAACATCTTTTTTGTTAACATCAGCCTTATTTTCTATAAGGAGTTTTACTACATCATAATGACCATTAGCAGCTGCACTCATTAAAGGAGTTATAAATAATTTGTCTGCTTTATTTATATTAGCACCTGCTTTTATAAGCATTTCTACTATTTTTGCATAACCAAATTTAGCAGCATGCATTAAAGGAGTAAGTCCTAATACATTTTCTAAATTAATATTTATATCTTTATTTTTTAATAAAATTTCTAAAGCAAGAATATCATTATTAGCTGAAGCTTCATGTAATTCTATTTCTATTTCTCTCATCATAAATGAATATACCTTTTATTATTTCATTATATTATATAATATATTATAAAAACATCAAATTAATATTTTTTATTTAGCTAATATATAAAAAACTATAGTAGCTATAGAACAATATATCCCCGCACCAGCAATATCGCATATAGAAGTTAATACAGGAGCACCGCTTATAGCAGGGTCTAATTTGCATTTAGTTAATATGAAAGGTAAAGTTAAGCCAATAATACTTCCAATAAAAACTATGCTAAACATAGATATGCTAACTATTACAGCTATTTCAAATCCTCCTCTTATAACACCAAGTATACTAACTCCCAATGCCATACTTAATCCTAATATAGAAGAAACCAATACTTCTTTTGAAAGTAAATATACCCAATCCTTTAATACAACATCTCCTATAGCAAGAGAGCGTATAACTAAAGTTGCAGATTGACTTCCAGCATTACCACCGCTTCCTATCAATAGAGGGAGGAAGGCAACTAATACTATATGCTTCTGTAATGTGTTTTGAAATATGCTTATAACTCCGCCTGAAAATAAATTAACAAATACTAAAGCTAAAAGCCATAATATTCTTTTTTTATACATTGTAAATATTGGAGTAATTTTTAGATTATCATCAAATTGATTGTCATCGGAAGTAATACCTGCCATCTTGTGGAAATCTTCTGTATATTCTTCTTCAGCAATGTCTAATATATCATCTACAGTTACAATTCCAACCATAGAATGTTTATTGTCTATAACTGCCAATGAATGGAGATTATATTTTTTTATAATTTCTATTGCATTTTCTTTATCTTCATATGCTAATATATACGGACAATTATTAACTATATCTCCTATAAGCATTTTTTGTCCGCTAAAAAATAATTGTCTTAAAGCAATAGAGCCTATTAAAGTTCTTTTATTATCTAATACATATATTGTAGTATAAGTTTCAGCATCTTCTATATTGCTTCTAACATATTCAAAAGCTCCTTCAACTGTCCAATCGGGTTTTATGCTTATGTATTCCGGCGTCATCATACGTCCGATACTTCCTTCTGGATATGACAACAGTAAAGAAGCAATTTCTCTATCTTCACTTCCAAGTAATTTTAATATATTTTTAGACATATCTTCATCTATAGATTCTAAAAATGAAGTTCTGTCATCTGGATTAATATTCTCAAGTAATTCTTTTTTTTCATCATCAGTCATACTTTCTATAATATGCTCTTGATCTATAGAAACTAATTCTGGAAAAACTTTTATAGAATATTCTTTTGGAAGAGTTTTAAATATATTAATTTTATCTTCATTTTTTTTTATAGAAGTAATTAAATCGGCAGTTTCTGCTTCCTGCCAGAGAGATAGTATTTCACTAATATCTTCCCATTGATTTTGTTCTATTAGGTCTTCTATTTCAGGCAATAATAATTCTTTTAGCATATTTACTTTTCCAATTATTATTAATTAATAGTCACTAGAACCAACTAAATAAAGACCAACTTGAAAACCAAAATCAAATGAAGATATATTATATCTTGAATAGTTTGGTATTTTTTGATTTATATTAAAATCATAATTAAAATATAGTCCAGCTGCCAATGCTGAAAAACTATTTAAGTAATATCTAAAATCTATTGTGAATTTTATATATGGTATATATGCATTATAAAAGTTTTCTTTAATTTTATCATAGTTGTAAGTAATTTTATTATTTGCATTTTGTATATTTGCCTGAAGCGGTAATTTTACTCCAGAACCTATTCCTAGAGATAAAAATAAAATAGATACTCTTGCCATTCCTCCAAGATTTAAAGTATCAAAATTATATGAAACAAGGTTTCCATTATTAGCAGTATCTCTAAAGTTGTAAGAGCTTCTATAATATCCAATATCAGCGAGTACATCTACACCAATTAGTCCGGAGAAATCATAAAAATATCCTGGCTGAAGCAGTACTCCAAAATCAAAAGCTCCAGAAGATTTTAATGTATCAATTTTTTTACCGTCAGAATTTCTTATATCTGTAAAACCAAAGCTTCCAGTAAGAGGTACAAATAAAGCAGTTCCTCCGCCATGTCTTGCAAATGCTGTTGAAGTTAGTAGAAATATTGCACAAAATAATACGAATAATTTTTTCATAAAACACTCTCTAAATAAGAAATTGGCGTATATATTACTATATAATAAAACTATATAATGTCAATTTTTTATTATTAAAAAACTTGTTAAAAATACTAGTTTATAATAGAATAGTGAGAAAATAAATTGATGTTAGTTTTTACCATGAAAAGAATATATATTATTACAATACTTTTTTTTACTTTTTCTTTTTTATTATATTCTCAATATTCAGTATCCAATGATTATAGTTTTACTAACCCTTTTCGTATTTATGATGTTGATAAGTACTATGTTGGCTGGCAGGACCCGAGGGGTTTTATTGGAAGGTTGCTTTTTGCTAAAAATTTTGATGTTACTAAAAACTTAATGGCTATGGATAGCAATGCTGATTGGGATTTTAAATCTGTTTCTATTTATATAGAAGGAAGACTTGCTAGTGAAATAATGTTTTATAGAAATCAATATTTTTCTGTAGGTATGGGAGCAGGAATGGATATTTCTATATTAGGAAGAAGCAGCGGATTATTTGATGTTTATGATTTTTCTGGGCAGTTTGCTTTGTTTACAGATTTATGGCTTCAAAATATAGCTGGTATTAACATGAAGATAAGGTTTATTCCTGTATATCATCAATCTACACATTTAGTTGATGGATTTAAAGGGGATTATAAGATTAAAAGCGGAAGCAGTTATGAGTTTGCTTCGCTTGCTGCATACTATTATATAAAAAACTTTACTGTGTATTTAGGAGCAGAATTATCTTATAATGCTGTAGGAAATAGTCCTCAGCTTTTTAGAGTGCATACCGGATTGGATTATAGACTACCTATTTATAAAGATATTATTAATTTTATAGCTGGTATAAATGGCGGAGCTATACTTGATAAGAAAGATAGGCTAGGACTTATAAAAGAGACTTGGCATGGATATGTTAATGTTGGGGTAGGTATAGAGTTCTATAGATTTACTGTGGCTTTGAAATATGGATTTGGAAAGCCTAGAGGAGCTTCTAGTTATTTTGGATATGAGAATAAAATAGGATTAGAGATAAGTTTACTTTTCTAATATTATATTTAAGATTTAAATAAATAAAAAGCAGAGAATTTTTTATTCCCTGCTTTTTTATAATTTATTTTCATATATTTATTTTAATGCTTTTAGAGGCTCAACATATTCTATACCAAATGCATCAGCAACACCTTTGAAAGTACATTTTCCATCATAAGTGTTTAGTCCTGTAAGAAGAGTATTATTAGTTTTACAAATTTCTTCTAAACCTTGATTTGCTAACATCACTCCATAATGTGTTGTAGCATTGGTTAATGCTATTGTAGAAGTTCTTGGTACAGCTCCAGGCATATTAGCAACACAATAATGCACAACATCATCTAATATATATATAGGGTCATCATGTGTAGTAGCTTTTGAAGTTTCAAAACAGCCGCCTTGGTCTATTGCAACATCCACTATAACAGCACCTTTTTTCATCATTTTTAAATGTTCTTTTCTAAGAAGTTTAGGAGCTTTTGCACCAGGTATTAATACGCTTCCTATAACAACATCAGCAGTTTTAAATAAAGTTTCTAAAGTAGAAGGAGCACTGAAATATGTATTTATTCTCATATTAAATAATTGGTCTATATAAGCTAATCTTGTAAGATTAACATCTGTAATAGATACATTAGCACCCATTCCCATAGCTATCTGTGCAGCATTAAGTCCTACAACTCCAGCTCCAAGTATTACAACATTTGCCTTTTGTACTCCAGGAACTCCACCCATTAAAATTCCTTCGCCTCCAAATTTCTTTTCAAGATATTTAGCAGCCTCTTGTATAGATAATCTTCCAGCAATAGTACTCATAGGTGCCAAACAAGGTAATTGATTCAAATTATCTTTCATAGTCTCATAAGCAATAGATTTTATTTTTTTCTTCAATAACATATCTGTTAAAGGCTTATAAGCAGCTAAATGCAAATATGTATAAAGTATTTGATTATCTCTAAAATATTCATATTCGCTTTCTATAGGTTCTTTTACTTTTATTATCATATCTGCTTCAAATACTCTTTTTTTATCAGCTATCTCAGCACCAGCTTTTTTGTATTCTTCATCTGTGAATCCTGAACCAACTCCAGCTCCATTTTCCATAATTACTTTATGTCCATTTGCAACATAATCAGCAACATTTGAAGGCGTTAAACCAACACGGTATTCTTGATTTTTTATTTCTTTTGGACAGCCTATAAGCATAAAAAACTCCTTTCACAATAAAATAATTTGCCTTAAAAAAAGCACATAAATAATATAGTTATTTTTATATTAGTTGTCAAGAAGTTCAATAAAAAATATTAAATCTTTATTTGTTTGTTTTATTGCTTGTTTTAATGTTCTTTTAATATTAAGAATATTTTTTATTTTGTGATATATATTATTTGTAATCATTTTTTAATTATTTGTTCGTTTTTGCACTTATTTTGTACTATTAATGCAATTATAACTTGAAAAAATACTTATTTAAGTTATAATTATACAAAAATATATAATTGGAGTGTATATGAATATTAATAATAATGCCGCTCAATTAAAAAAAGATATTCTTGTAAGAATAACTACGCTTTTTATAGAAGATAGATTAATAGAAGAAATTGATAGAATGCCTATGGAAATTATACCAAGAGACAGTAAATCAATAAGATGTTGTATTTATCATGATAGAGAGATAATAAAAAATAGAATTATTGCAAGACTTGGAATAAGTGTTGAAGGTAAAGAAGATAGCGGTATACCTTTATCAGAATATGCTAAGTTGGCATTAGAAAGAGAGAAACCTACTTGGCCTATGCTTACTGTACTTGATGAGGCTTGTAATGCTTGTGTTAGAGCTAACTTTATGGTTACAGATGCTTGTCAGGCTTGTTTAGCTAGACCTTGTATGATGAACTGTCCTAAAAATGCCATTACTATATTAGATGAGAAAAGGGCTTATATAGACAGCAGTAAATGTATTAACTGCGGATTATGTTTAAAGAACTGTCCTTATCATGCTATTATTTATATACCTGTTCCATGCGAAGAATCTTGTCCTGTTGGTGCTATTAATAAAAACGAGCAGGGTAAAGAAGTCATTGATTATCACAAATGTATATTCTGCGGTAATTGTATGAGGGAATGTCCTTTTAGTGCTATGATGGATAAGGGTCAGCTTTTAGATGTACTTAAACATTTGAAGTTTGATAAAAAAGTTAATGTAATGTATGCTCCTGCTATAGCTTCACAATTTAATGCTAAACCTGGACAATTAAAAAGTGCTTTATTAAAGATAGGATTCCATAAAGTATGGGAAGTTGCTTTGGGTGCTGATGTTACTTCTGATAGAGAAGCTGATGAATTTGAAGAGAGAATGGAGAGGGGAGATAAGTTAATGACTACTTCTTGCTGTCCTGCTTATGTTAAGGCAGTTAGAAAACATGTACCTGAATTAGTGCCTTGCGTATCTGAAACTAGAACTCCTATGCATTATACTGCTGAAATGATGCATGCTGAAGACCCTGATGCTGTTAATGTATTTATAGGGCCTTGTCTTGCTAAAAGAAGAGAGAGCATTGATGATGATTTAGTAGATTATTGTTTATCTATGGAAGAGCTTGATGCTTTATTTATAGCTACTGGAACTGATGTTTCTAAAGAGCCTGATTTAGATATAGGAGATGTTCCTACTGCTTCTGGAAGAAAATATGCTATGAGCGGCGGAGTTGCTGAGGCTGTTAAAATAAGATTAAAGCACCCTGAAAAATTAAAGGCTGCAGTTATTAATGGTCTTGATAAAGAGGGTATGAAGCAATTAAGAGCTTATGGTAAAGTGCAATCTGGAGAGACTCCTGTTAGTGATGATACTCCAAATTTGGTTGAGGTTATGGCTTGTAACGGCGGTTGTGTGGGAGGACCTTGCGTTGTTAAGAACCCTAAAGCAGCTACTGTTTTATTACAGAAATATGCTTCTACTGGTAAAGAATTAAATAAAGAATAAATATTATATTATTGATTATTTAAAGCACATATTATAAAAAAATAATATGTGCTTTTTTATATACTAAAAAAATTAAAACACGCTATGCATAGATTCTTTTATGGCATTACCGTTGATGTTTAATTGCTCATCATCAATAGTAATATAACCATTTAAAATTCCTAATGATATATTATTATCTACTTTGGTAACACTTCCAAATGAGTCTTTATTTTCTTTTCCTGTGAGATTAAATACTAAACTAAAACCTAATTCTTTAGAATAAAAATCTATACTGTCTTTGTATTGATGAGATATGAAATTATTGTATATATACCATTTATTTCTATATAATATTTTTATGATTTTTGAGTTTTGAGATTCTGGTTTACTATCATATATAAGTATAGGTATTGGCTTTGTACTATATGAAGAGTATACTAATGCCATTATCATATTATGCATATATCTTGAAGGAATACGACCTACAGTATTGAAAATTAAAATAGAACTTCTTTCATCTATAGTATTATCGCTTCCTGGTACAGTTAAATATCCTTTAGGAATACCAAAATAGAATGCATTATATAATGCTCTGTTTCCCTTCCAATTTATCATAGATGCATTGAAGTTTGTAAACTTAAAACTTATTTCACTATTAATTAAATTATCTATAGATGTCTCTAAATTAATTTTTGTGTTTTCAAAATTAGGTATTTCTAAATTAAAAGAACCTTCTGTTTTTTTAAATTGGCTTCTTATGAAGTTGTCATAAAAATCCAGAAAGTTTTTTTTATCTTCTTTTAGAATAAACTTTTGAGAATCTCCATCTAATATATTAAATGCATTGTATGAAAAATATCTTCTCATGCCATATTTATATAATTTCCAAAATATTATATTGTTATCATGAAATAAACACATATAAATGGATTCTCTCATATTATCATTAATATCTATAGATTTTGGAATATTAGTAAAAGTTCCCGTGTAATATACACCTCTTTTATTCATTATGTTATTATTTTCTATAGAAGGAATATTATTTCTTGCAAAAGATTTATTAGGAACAGTATTATAATTAATATATATAAATAAATATATAGATGATATTACAGCAATTATAATAAAAGCTATTAAAATATATTTTTTTATATAGCTTGCAGAATATTCATAATAATCATCATTTACTATTAAACGTTTTTTTATACGCATAACTCAGCTTCATTTTCCTTTTCAATATCAGCCTTTACTTCTTCTTCACTTCTTTCTTCCACTGAATTATCTAATAATTTATTTAAAGCAAATAAAGCAACTTCCAATTCATCATCTTTTGGTCTTTTAGTAGTTATTTTTTGAAGTAATAGACCAGGCAATATAGCAAGTCTCATTAATGGGAAATTATAAAATATAAAACCTAATTTTAATAATTCATAAGATATTCCAGAAACTATAGGAAGCAAAATTATATTCATTGCAAGTACTGTAAGATTACCTAAAATTTTTGGAGGAGTATATGAGGCATAAATATAAGAATATACAAAATAGCTTGTAAACATATAAAGAAGTATTGAAACAGTTAATACTAAAAACATAAAAGTAGTTCCGCATCTTGGGTGTATAGTTGTATAATCTCTTATATTATTTATATCAGGATTAAGCCCATGTTCATATGCATTAACAACCATATGTTCAGCACCATGATATTCAAATACTCTTCTCACATCGCTAAACAAAGAAATAATAAGTAAATATCCAATAAATATTGCTAATTTTATAACTCCTCTTGTAAGGTTAAATAAAATAACATTTTCTTTTTCATTTATACCTATTAGAGTTGTAATAAAATATGGCAATGCTATAAAAAGCCCAACAGCAAAAGCTAGAGAAACTAACATGCTTAAAGTCATAGCTGCACTTTCTTTTTTACTGCTTTCTTCTTTTGTAAGATTTTTTTTATTTTTTTCTTCTTCTTCGAGTCCTGCAGTGTTAGCAGAAAAAACTAAAGTCTTATAACCTAGTTTCATCATATCTACAAAGTTTACAATTCCTCTAAAAAAGAACATTTTGCTTAATTTATTTTTATTATCCTCTATCTTATGTTTTATAAAATCTATTTTTTTATTTGGTTTTCTAACAGCTACAACATAATGAGTTCTATTTCTAAGCATAATGCCTTCTATAACAGCCTGCCCGCCGACACCTTGTTTTATTCTATTTTCATCTAACTTATTGTTCATTAATAATTATCCTAAAGAAATATTTTCGTATATGATATAACAAATATATTATTTTTCAAGTATGTAAATATGTAAAGTATATTAGAAAAAATATCATTATTGTGAATAGTATTATTTATATTAATATTTTTTTATTTTTTTTATTGAATATGAAAAGGTATTATACTATACTTTAAATGAACTTTAATATAAAAAAATAGGAGATTTTAATGTCAAACGAAGAAAAAGTTGTAAAAAACAGTTTTAAGAAGTGGTTCACATTCTGTGTTTTGGTTTTCAGTGGAGGAACAGTATTTAAATTATCATCATTAAAAGATGCATTTTATGTTCCTATGCAAGAGTTTATGAATTTAACTCACACACAAATAGGGTTTGCATTATCTGTTTACGGATTGGTTCAGACTATAGGAAATTTCTTTTCTATCTATATTGCTGATAGATTTTCAAAGAGAATATTAATTCCTGTAGGTCTTATAGGTGTAGGTTTGGTTGGATTATATATGTCTACATTTCCTCCATATTATGGTATATTAATTTCTTGGGGATTATTATCATTATTTGGAGAGGTTATATATTGGCCTGTATTATTAAAGTCTGTAAGGTTATTAGGTGATAGCAGTGAGCAAGGAAGATTGTTCAGTTTCTTAGAAGCTGGAAGAGGTATAGTAGATGTAATAATAGCTTATAGTGCTTTAGGTGTGTTTACATTATTAGGTTCAGGCTCAGCTGGTTTAAGAGGCGGTATAATATTCTTTTCTGCTGCTGTAATATTAGCTGGTATATTATCATACATATTATTAGAAGATGACGTTGTTAAGCTTGAAGATGAAAGCGGCAATAAAGTTTCAAGAGATAAAGTTGCTATACAGGGTGTTATAAAAGCAATAAAAAGTTTGGAGATATGGGTTGTTTCATTAACTATATTTAGTGTATATTCTGTATATTGCGGATTAACTTATTTTATACCTTTCTTAAAAGATATATATAGTATACCTGTAGCTTTAGTAGGTGCTTATGGTGTAATTAACCAATATGGTTTAAAAATAGTAGGCGGACCTATAGGAGGAGTATTATCTGACAAAGTATTTCATTCACCTACAAAATACATAAGATTTGCATTCTTTTTATCAGCTATTGCTATAGTAGGATTTACATTCATACCGCATAGTAAATTTAATCCTTATATAGGTATGGTTTTAACATTAAGTTATGGAGCTATAATATTTTCTATGAGAGCAGTATTTTTTGCTCCTATTGATGAAGTAAAAGTTCCTAGAGAAATTTCTGGGGCTGCTATGTCTATAGCTTGTATATTTGGTTATTCTCCTCAAATGTTTGCTTTTGCATTATACGGAAATATATTAGACAATAATCCTGGTTTTGCAGGATATCGTATAGTATTTTTTATAATGGCAGGTTTTTCTATACTTGGAATATTAATATCTAGTTTACTTTTATCAATGATTAAGAAAAAAGAAAAATTAGGAGTTCAAGCATGAAATTAGGTTTAGAAACTGAAAGCTATCATTTATTCTTTCAAAATAAAAGAATGAATATATTTGATTTTATCAATAAAACTAAAGAACTTGGTTTAGATGGAGTACAAATTAATATTATCAAAGATTATAATTTGGATCCTACTTGGGGTACATTAGAAACAGATGATATTAACCATCTAAAAAAGGTTAGAGATTTATGTGATAAATTGGGTTTATATATAGAAATTGATACTAAAGGTATAGATTTTGAACATTTGGAAAGAGTTTTAAAAGTAGCTAATATACTTGATGCAGAAGTTGTAAGAACATATATTCCAACTAAAGACCCTATTATATCTGAAGAATCAGGAGCTGGCGGAAAATATGACCCAGCAAAAGTGCGTCAATATTTTGATACTTCAATATATGAGGAAGCTATACCAAAATTAGAAAAAGTTATACCTCTATTGAAAAAATATAGAATAAAAATTGCTCTAGAAAATCATGAATATGAAACCTCTAAAGAATTAGTTTGGGTTATAGAAAAATTATCGAGTCCTTGGATAGGGTTATTATTTGATTTTGGAAACTCTATGATGGCTTGGGAAGACCCTATTGAAGCTGTTAATAATATGGCTCCATACACTTTTTCTACACATGCTAAAGACCATATTATTATAGAAGACCCTGAAGATGTTTATAATTATGTTGTATGTGGAGTTCCTATTGGAGAAGGAAATTTAGATATCAAAAAAATATATGATATTCTTTATAACAAATCTTCATTGAAAAGAATAAATATAGAATCTTGCCACCCATATTGTGCACAATTTAAAAGAGCTCCTGGAATTGGAGGAGTAGATAAAGTAGGGGATAGTGCTTTCAAAATACATTCTCATCTTTATCCTTATAATGAAATAAAACCATTAGAATATTATTATCCTCATGAAATATCTAATGAATATTTAGAAAGATTATTGAAAGATCAAGATGAAGGCTTAAAAAGGTCTGTAAAATATTTGAAAGAAATAAGAGATTCTTATTTGAACTAATAAAACTATAAAAAAGGAGAAAAGCTAAACTTAGCAATTCTCCTTTTTTTATATTAATTAATTATTTATTTTTTATTACCACAGTGATTAATAAAAATTTCAGTATTAATTTTTATTAACCTAATATAGCAAGCAGTACACCAGCAGCAACAGCAGAACCAATTACTCCTGATACATTAGGGCCCATAGCGTGCATTAGTAGGAAGTTGTGAGGGTTAGATTCTTGTCCAACTTTGTTAGCAACCCTAGCAGCCATAGGAACAGCAGATACTCCAGCAGCACCAATAAGAGGATTAATTTTATCTTTACTAAATACATTCATTAATTTAGCAAGTAAAACACCGCCAGCAGTACCCATAGAAAATGCTACTAAACCTAATACCAATATACCAAGTGTCTCAAAACGTAAGAATTTATCAGCAGCCAATTTACTTCCAACAGATAAACCTAACATTATAGTAACAATGTTAATTAATTCATTTTGAGCAGTTTTTGATAATCTGTCAGTAACACCAGATTCTTTAATCAAGTTACCAAACATCAAAGCACCAATTAAAGGAGCAGCATCTGGTAAAAGTAAAGCAACAAGTATGATAACTACAAGAGGGAATATGATTTTCTCTCTTTTGCTAACAGGGCGTAACTGTTTCATTTCAATTTTTCTTTCATTTTCAGTAGTAAGCCATTTCATAATAGGAGGCTGAATAATAGGTACTAAAGCCATGTAAGAATAAGCAGCAACAGCAATAGCACCAAGTAAACCAGGTGAAAGTCTTGAAGCTGTAAATATAGCAGTAGGACCATCAGCACCACCAATAATACCTATAGAAGCAGCATCTTTAAGTGAGAAATTGATAACAGGTATATAAGTTGATAAAACCATAGCACCAAGTAAAGTACCAAATATACCTATCTGAGCAGCAGCACCAAGTAAAGCAGTTTTAGGGTTAGCAATAAGCGGACCAAAATCTGTCATAGCACCAACACCAATGAATATGAATAGTGGGAATAATCCAGATTCAATACCAAAAGTATATATTTGACCCAAAAAACCACCGCTGCTTATAGTAACAGGAAGTCCATTAATAACTTCTACTATAGGCAAAGCAGCAATATTAGCGACAGGTATATTAGCAAGTATTCCACCCATACCTATAGGTATAAGAAGTAATGGTTCGAAACCTTTAGCTATAGCAAGATATACTAAAAGCAAACCCACACAAATCATTATAAGATTCTGCCATAGAGGAGCAGATTTTACTTTAATATCATTAAGTTTTGTTTGATATTTTTCTTGTTTGCTTTTTTCAGCTTTTGCTTGAGCTTCAGCTATTTCTTTTTCTGTTCTAGGGAAAAGTCCGCCAAAAGCAGTATTTCTAGCTAAAGATATAAGTGATTCTTTTATATCAATAGGCTTATATTCTTCTTTTTCTTGTGCTAAAACTACAGATGCCGTCATCAAGACAAGTGTAAATACTAAAAATATTTTTTTCATTCTTTTCACTCCTTCAAACAAGCATCTATTATCCAACAATAGCCAACTCTTGACCAGCAACTACAGCATCTCCTGGTTTAACTTTTACTTCTTTTACAACACCGCTTGCAGAAGATTTAATTTCTACTTCCATTTTCATAGCTTCTACAATTAATATAGTTGTTCCATCTTGAACTTGTGTTCCAACAGGAGCAAGTATTTTTAAAACTGTACCAGGTAAACCAGCAGTAATAGGAGTAGCAGAACCGCTAGAAGCAGGAGCAGCAGCTGATTGAGCAGCACCAGCAACTATACCATCTTTAATAGTATAATCATAACTTACACCATCAACTATAGCTTTGCCATTTTCTATTTTTACTCCATAGCTAGAACCGCCAACTGTAACAGTAACTTCATTGCTTGTAGCTTTAACGCCATCAGAAGAAGCAGGAGTATTTTTTCTAATACCAAGTTTAGCTTCGCCTTTAAGGAATTGTATACCTTTTTCTTTACAAGCAGCAGCTATAAATACGTTTTCATCAGAAAGGTCTGTTATACCAGCATCTTTTAAAGCCTGTTCAGCAGCTTTTCTGCCTTTTTTAGGGTTTCTATCATCTATATCCATAGCAAGTTCAGTTGTAGGCTGTAAACCTAATTGTTCACTAGCTATTTTTACTATTTCTGGGTCTGGAGTAGAAGGAGTTTTACCAAAATATCCTAATACCATTTTTCCATAACCATCAGCAATCTTTTTCCAATCACCTTGCATTACATTGTTAAATGCTTGTTGGAAATAGAATTGAGATACAGGAGTTACAGAAGTACCGAAACCGCCTTTTTTTACTACTTCAGTCATAGCTTTAATAACTTCAGGGAAACGGTTCATTACATTAATATCTCTCATCATCTGAGTATTAGCTGTTAAAGCACCGCCAGGCATTGGAGCAAATGGAATCATAGGCTCAACAGTTCTACTTTCAGGTGGTAAGAAATAATCTTTCATACATTCTTTAAATACTTCTTCAGCTTCTCTGATTTTATCTATATCAATATCAAAATAGAAATCAGTACCTCTTAAAGCATGCCACATAACTATTAAGTCTGTAGAACAAGTACCGCCAGATACAGGAGCTAAAGAAACGTCTATACAATCAGCACCAGCATCTAAAGCAGCTTTATATTGTATAGCACCAATACCAGCAGTTTCATGGCTATGCATTTGTATATGTACATCTTTACCCAAAATCTTTCTAGCTTCTTTAATAGTATCATAAACTACTTGAGGAGTAGTAGTACCAGAAGCGTCTTTGAAACATACTGAGTCAAAATCTACTTTATCTTTTATTTGAGTTAATACTTTTCCGTAAAATTCAGCATCATGTGCACCTTCGCAACCAGGAGGAAGAGCCATCATAGTAACACATACTTGGTGTTTTAATCCTGCTTCTTTAATACATTGTCCGCTGTAAATTAGGTTGTTTACATCATTTAATGCATCGAAGTTTCTAATAGTTGTGATACCATGTTTTTTGAAAAGCTGAGCATGAAGTTTAATCATATCTCTAGGCTGAGATTCCAAACCAACAACATTAACTCCTCTTGCCAAAGTTTGTAAATTAACATCTGGTCCAACAGTCTTTCTAAAAGTATCCATTACATCAAAAGCATTTTCATTGTTGTAAAAGAATGCACTTTGGAATGTTGCACCGCCGCCAGATTCAAAATATTTAACACCAGCTTTTACAAATGCTTCTACAGCTGGCATAAAGTCTTTGGATAATACTCTAGCACCGTAAACAGATTGAAATCCGTCCCTAAATGCTGTTACCATAAATTTTACTTCTTTTTTTGCCATATTAATTTCTCCTTATGCTTGTCCATTACTTTTTATTACTATGAACATGTGCTAAAGCTATAGCAATAGCAACCATCTTATCATTACTCACAGATTGAACAGGTAATGCAGTTTGTTCTTCCTCTTTTTGAGGCATAACTTTATCTACTTGTGCTATAATAACACTTACTAGCTTCATTACATAAACTAATATTATCAAGAAGAGTACTACTACACCCATTCCTATAAGCATTATTTGTAAGGCTTCTATGATACTTCCGTTCATGAAATCCTCCTAATTTTATTTTGTAAACATTATACAATATTTTACACATATATACAAGTATATTTATACAAAATAAAAACTACACATCACAATATATTTGACTTTTATGGTATAGTATATATAATATCAAAAAATTTATTTGGATTTATTTAATGAGTATATCTTCTAAACCTATAGCCGTTTTTGATTCAGGATTTGGCGGTATAAGTGTTTTAAAAAAGTTATTAAATATTCTTCCTAATGAAAATTATATATATCTTGGAGATAATCATAATATACCTTATGGTGATAAGTCTAAAGAAGAAATAACTCAATTATCTATAAAGATATTAGATTTCCTTATAAAACAAAATTGTAAAATGGCTGTTATTGCTTGTAATACAATTACTGCTTCTTCTTATGATGTATTAAAAGAAAAATATAATATACCAATAATAGAAATAATATCTAATGGGGTAGAGGATATTATTGACAATACTAAAAATAATAATATATCTATAATGGCAACAGAGTTTACAGTGCATTCTAATATGTATTATGATAAAATACTTGATTATAATGACAAAATAAAAGTTACTCAGGTAGCATGCCAGAAATTATGCCCTATGATAGAAAACAATTGGTATAGTTATGATGATAGGATTCTTGTTTTAGAAGAGTATGTAAAAAAAATAGATGATAATTCTGATACTTTGCTTCTTGCTTGTACGCATTATCCTTTTATAATTGATGATATAAAATCTGTTGTTAATAGAAAAAAAGCTAATATAAAAAATATAATAGACCCTAGTACTAAAATAGCATTATCTATAAAAAAATATCTTATTGATAATAATTTACTTAATACTTCTGGAGGAAAATTAAAGTTTTTTACAACAGGGAATAAAAAAGATTTTAATGATTTTGTATCTAGATATATAAAAATTAATTATGAGTTAGAAAGAATAGTTTTATAAAAATTATTTATTTTTTTCTAATTTATTTTTTACAAAACTGCTTAAGATATTTAATTGTTCCGGATTTGTTTTAGAAGCTTCTAAGTTTTGGCTTTCTATCTCTTCATAAACCTCTTTTCTAAATATTTTTACATCTCTTGGAGCATTGATGCCTAATTTTATTTGGTCGCCTCTTATATCAACGAGCATAATTTCTATGTTATCGCCTATAACAATGCTTTGATTGATTTTTCTAGATAGTACAAGCATATATCAACTTTTCTCCTCTTTGTTATTATTATTTTCAGCATTGTTCTCTGACAATATTGGGTGTCTTGTGTTGTATTTATCTCCAATAACTGTGCATTGTCTTGCTTTGTGATTTTTGATATTAAAAACTATTGGAGCTATTAGATTGGCACTCATAGCTTTGAAATTATCATTTGGTATTGTTACTATTGTTAATAAATGTATATCTTCTTCTTTTTCAATTTCTAATAGTTTTATATCATTATCATGAACATCAGGCTTATAATCTTTAAATACCAGAAAAGGATCTATCAATATAAAACATATATTTTTATCATCTTTAGATTGAAGTATTTTAAAAGTACCTTCTTCGTCCATATTGAGCAAATAAAACTCATCATAGTCTTCAAATGCTAATATGCTTCCGTTAAGGTGATATAAATTGTTATCAGAAACTTCTACTTTTCCTAATATTCTAGATTCTATTTCTGGCATTAAATAATTTCCTTTAAGTTTTTATTGTTAATCGAATTATATATTATCTCATATAATCCAATAATGTTCTTCCTAATAATCTTCCTGTAGTTTGTAATGTTGCATTATGAGCATACTGCCACATATTGAAATTAACAATCTCTTCAGCATAATCAATATTTTCATTTTTAGCCAAAGCTTCATCTATTGCAAGTTTTTGGTCTTCAAAGCTATTGTAACCCATATCGAGTCTTGTTACTTTTGAAGAAGCATTAGCCTGAACAGTGAGAACATTATCTATAGCACTATCTATATATCCTAAAGCCTCACTTCCTATAGCTCTAACATCATCATTAAGCATAGCATCTCTTAAATATATCAAACTCTCAAATAAAGATTTACCAGATATAACAGCACTAGGTTCATAATTGTTTTCTGGAATATTTCCAGCACCTTGTCTTACTAAACCTATATCTTGTAATACAGTGCCTCCTTTTAAATCTTGTAAAAGTATTTTATGAGGAGTAGATGTTTTTAATTGTATAACTTTAGCTCCGCCTCTTAAATCTCCTATAGTAGCACTAACATTTCCATTAGCATCATTTATTCTCTGAACTATAGCTTCAATATTGTCGCCTTGCTTTATGTTTATAACCATATCATCTATCATAATATCTTGGTTTTCTGAAGCAACATAATTGCCCGCATCAACTGTTGATATTATTTCCATATTTGTACCCCAAAAAGCATAGTTTCCAGGAGTTCCTACATTTATATATTGACCGTTTTCTATTTCTCTGTTTTGAGCATTAGCATCACCTTCATACATTACTGTTTGAATTATTGAACGGCCTGCTTTTTCATCATGTCCGTATAATGCTCTAAAAGGTGCAGTTTTTACACTTGTACCAGAGAATATAAACTCTCCCTTGCTTTGAGTTTTAGATATATCGTATATTCTCTCTATCATTTCTTCTACTTCCATAGCCATTTTAGCTCTGTCTTCTGCAGAGTATGTGCTGTTTGCACCTTGTACTGCTAAGTCTCTTGCTCTTGATAAGGCTTGTGTAATAGAACTCATTGAATCATGTGCTACGCTTAATCTTTCTTTACCGTCTACTATATTATTTTGATATCTATCTAATGATGATTTTCTTGTTCTGTAATAAATAGAATTGATTGTGGATGTAACATTTTCATGCGGTCTTTGTACTCTTTGACCTGTAGATAGCCTTGTTTGAGATGCTTCCATTTCACTATAATTTTTCTTAATACTGCTTATAGCTCTATTATATTGGGCTTGCTCTGTAACTCTCATATTTTTAACTCCTAATTAAAAAATATATATCATCCCAGTTTGATTTATCGTCATAATGGAAAATTCTTTTATTATTTTTTTATTTTATTGTAGAAATTTTTATTATTATTTTGTAAAACGATGTGTACTTCGTTAAGTGTAAAGCTCTGCAAATAAAAATATAAAAAATATTTTTTATTTAAATAGTTGATATTATAGTTTTGAGTGTGTCTCTATCTATATCTTTTACCTTTATAATATCTTTTGGTTTTTCATCATATTCATTAATTTTCTTTTCGTATATTGTTACATCATGCCATTTAGATAATTTATATCCTGTGTTACAAAGCATACCGCATTTTTTAAATCCAAAATAATCATGAAACTTTTCACTTGCCACATTGCCAGATGTTACTCTAGAATAGAGAGTTTTAAAACCTTGATATTTAAGAATATTAATTAGTGCTATACAAAGCTTTTTTCCTAATCCTTTTGATTTATGATTATAGTCCATATATATAGAAAGTTCTGCGTCCCATTTATATGCCTCTCTCTCCATAAAACTATGTGCATATGCATATCCTAATATTTTTTCATCTTCTTCATATACTAAATAGGGATACACTTCTATTATATTTTTTATTCTTTTTTCAAACTCTTCTATGCTAGGAAGTGAATATTCAAATGTGATATTTGTATCAATATAATTTGAGTATATATCTAGTATTTGTTTTGTATCTTCAGAAGTTGCAAGTCTTATTGGCATTTATTTTCCTTAAAACTATATTTTATTAAATTATAAATTATGTTAACTTTTTTGCAATCAAAAAATATTTATATAAAAAATTTTGATATTAGTTTTTAAGTATTGACAATAATTTTTAAATGAATATAATAGTCTACTATCGGACTATATGTTTTTGTTTTTTAAGGAGCTTTGATGATAAATAGAGTAGAAGAGATGGAAAAATCTTTTTTTAAATACGTACTTCCTTCTATAGTATCAACTATGCTTGGAGGGCTTTATATAGTAGTTGATGGCTTTTTTGTTGGAAATTCTATGGGAGACAATGGGCTTACTGCAATTAATTTGGTTTATCCTATAGGAACGGTTTTATTTGCTACGGCTGCTATGCTTGGAATGGGCGGTTCTGTTATAATGTCTACATATCTTGGGGCTGGAAATATAGAGAAGTTTAATAAGGCTAAAATTAATACATTTATTACTTTAATAATTGCAAGCATAATATTAACTCTGCTGCTTCTTTTAACAAAAAACAAATTAATTTATCAGCTTGGTGCAAGAGATATAATATTTGAGCAAGCTAATAGTTATATTACAACAATTATATTAGGCGGTACATTTCAAATTATATCTGCAGGAAGCATGCCTATAATAAGAAATTCTGGTAAAACTATACATGCTATGAGCTTTATGGGTATAGGGCTTATAACTAATATTGTATTAGATTATGTGTTTTTAATGGTTTTAAGATTAGGAACTTTTGGGGCGGCATTAGCTACAATTATAGCACAGGCAATAGTTTCTGTTATTTCTATATATTATTTGTTTATTAGAAAGAAATATAGAACAAAAATAAGATTATCAGATTTTGATTTATCTATGAGTAAAAGAGCTATTCAAATAGGGCTTTCTCCGTTTGGTCTTGTAATGGCTCCTTCTCTAATAGTAATATTCAATAATTTGCAATGTATAAAATATGGCGGATATATTGGAACTAGTGCTTATTCTGTAATTAATTATATTTACGGCTCTATAATATATTTATTTGAAGGCATTGCAGAAGGGTGTCAGCCTATGATTAGTTTTTTCAAGGGTGCTAAAAGAGAAGAGCTTATGAGGAAAGTATTAAAAAAAGGTATATTATTTTCTTCTATATTAGGCTCTATATTGATAATAGTAGTTCTTTTGTTTAAAAATAAATTAGGTATTATGTTTGGTGCTTCAATAGAAACAAACAACATCGTAAGTATTGCCATGCCTATAATAGCAATATCGTTTATACTTCAGCCTGTGGTAAGAATTGGTACTGCTTATTTTTATTCTTCTGGAGAGAGTAAATATGCAACTTTTTTAACATACATAGACCCTTTGTTTGTAAGTCCATTATGCATAATGATTCTTCCTATATTTTTTAAGCTTAATGGTGTATGGCTTGCAATGCCTGTAGCTCAGGTTATATTAATGAGTTTGCTTTCTATAATATATTATAATACAAACATTAAAAAAACAGATTTTTATAATAACAAAGAGGTTTATGATACCAATAATTGATTTTTAAAAAAGTAGAGCAACAGTTTGCTTCTTTGATGAAGTACACACTGTGTAAGGCGGGAAAAAGTTGAATAAAATAAAAAACTTATATGACAAATTTTTTAAAGTTTGTGATTTGTGGTTGCTTTGCCCCCTGCGAAGCGTGCCCTTAGGGTACACACCCCCACTTCTTTTGCGACTGTAGGAAGTGCCTTCGGTATTGCCACAAAGAAGCAAAAAGGCTATATTTTAGATTAAATTTAATAATTCATATTACATAAAAATAAATTAGTATTATTTAGTAGTAATTTTATACTTGCACTTTATTCAACTTTTTGCGGCGGGAAAAAGTTGAATAAAACAAAAAAACAATATAAATATTTATTAATTTACTTTTGAAATAAATTTTATAAATAAAAAACGCCCTTTAATAAAAGAGCGTTTATATTTTTTATTAAAAAATGAATTAATTTTCAATCCATATATCTGGTTCAAGTTTTATATTTACTTTATTGTAATCAACTATATCTATTCCTTTGTAGTAGAATTTCAAAATTTCTTTATAGTCTTTTTTTACTTGAGCCATACCAAATGCTCCCCACTGACACATACCAACACCATGTCCGCTTCCTTTACCAGTGATTATTATTCCATTATCAACTTTCTCTATATTAAACTGTAAAGAAGGCACTATTGCAGGAGATAATTTATTTCTGAAATCTCTTGAAGGTATATCTTTTTCATCTATTTTTATATTTAAAGCCTTTCCAGATTTAGGGTCTTTATTTACACTTATAGAAGAGTTTTCATTAGCTTCTAAAGCAAAATCATTATTTAATTCCTTATAACTTAAAGCATTAGTCCAAGGTTTTATTTGAGCATTACAATAAGGACATTCAATTCCTTCTAAATAAGGTACATTAGCACCAAACACATTTTTAGCACTGTCAGTATATCCTCCGCATAAGGCACTAAAATATGTAGCTATTACTTTATTATTATATACAGCTATTTCAGATTTTGTTCTATCTACTGCCTGTTCTGTGTTCCAATTAATTTTTTCTCTGCCGTTATATACTTGATATTTTGTAGTGTTGTCAACATCAAACGGTTTTTGCTCATTGTTTTTTAATATATGAAATATAGCATAAGTACGTGCTGCAACAGCTTGTGCTTTTAATGCTTCCATAGGCCAAGAAGGAGACATTTCATGAGGTAATACTCCTTTAACATAATCTTCAATATCTAGTTCATTAATTACTATCATAGTGTTGTTGTAAGGTATGAACTTTAATGAACCATAATATTCTTTGCCATTTAATGTAAAACCGTCTTTAGTTTCAAAAACTATTCCCTCTTTATAAACTCCAACATCATTAACTTTTAAGCCTAATCTGTTTTCTACAACTTTTACTGTTTCATTTGTTAAGCCTGATATTATTTCACTTTCATATTTATAATTGTATGCTTTGTATGGACCTTTTATATTGATTGTATATGGAGCTTTTACATCAGTTAAATATACTTTAATATTATTAATTTGAGCGAATGCAAAAATAGAATTAATTATAAATAAGACTAATATTAGAAATAAAAATCTATTTAACTTCATAAATATGTTTCTCCTCCAAAGGTTTTATGTAAATTTTTTATCGTAAATTAATATCGGAAGTTAATAAAAGTACTTGATATATTTATTGTATTACAAGATATTCGCTTTCATTATGTATTCTGTCTAAAGCAGTAACATAATATATATATTTAATATTTTTATCTGCTTTTTCATCTCTATAAACTATCTTACAATTAGTATTAAAATCTTCTCTTCTTATTTTATCTATAATCTCTAGTTTGCCGTCATTTAGTTTTTTTCTATATATCACATAATAAACTGAAACGCCATTTAAAACATGAGAGTATTTATCAAGCTTATATTCATTAGGGTCTGTAAAACTAATTACATTTACACCAAAAGATTTTTTAAGGCTTGGGTTTTCTAATTTTAGCGGAGGAGTATTAATATCTTTCATAGTGTTCATCGTTGGAACTACCGCTTTGAATATATAGTTATTTTTCTTAATATTCTCAATAGCCTTATATCCATAATCTCCAGTGCCTACATCATTTAAGTACATATTATGCATAGTAAAAAATGAGGAGCCTTTTATATAACCTTTACCAACATATCTTATATAATCAACTTGCTTAGACATTACCCATACATCTTTCCAAGGTTCATATTTATCTTCTCTTCCCATTTTGTATAAAGCATGCCCTATATATATGTCAGCGATGTTTTCTTTATTTGTAGATTTGCTTGCTTCATCTATCCACCAATTAACCATTTTATCGAAAGGTACTGTTTGATGCGAAGAACTCCAATAAATTTGCGGAATAATAGCATCAATATACATCTTGTTTAATCCGTCTTTTTCCGTGGCATTACTAAGTGTTGTAGTTTGCTCTCCATTTAGCATCCAAAGCAAAACATCAGCATGCAAAGCATCAAAGTTCGGATTATATGATTTACTGTCGCTTCCATTAACATCGCCCTTATATTCGCTTAAAGGCTCTTTATTTCTCCAAACTCCAGCAGGAGATATAGTCCATTTTACATAAGGTTTTCTTGATTTTATTTCTTTATATATGCTGCTTACTAAATTATTAATATTATTTCTTCTCCAAGCATATAATCCATCAACTCCATAATCATCATAAGAAGTATTATTAGGGTCATAACCTAAATTGCTTGCATATTTTGAAGAGCTTACACTATCAGGCCAATCTCTATATGTTTTTCCGTTTAATGAGTTTTGATAAAAATAGTCATCAAAATGAATGCCGTCTATATCATAGTTTTCAACTACTTCTATAATAGAATCCATTACATATTTTGAACTTATAGGCTCACCTGGGTCTAAATATAGTCTATTATCATACCAATGAACAGGCTTAAGTCCGTTTGATACATATGTGTGAATAAAGTTCTTTTTGGAAAATTGCTCTTCATAGCTTTTATTTGTATCGTATTTTAATGATATTCTGTATGGGTTAAACCATGCATGAACTTCTATATTTCTTTTATGAGCTTCATTTATTATAAACTCAAGCATATCTGTTTTAAATGGATAATCATCTCTTTCATCTTCAGGATTAATACCAAAAAAATATCTGGTAGTAGGGTTGATTTTTGATTTAAATATAACTCCGGCATCTGGCTTAACTTGAACAAATACAGCATTAAAATTATTGTTATAAAGTGTATCTAAATATTTTATTATTAAAGCCTTTTGTTTTGATTCGCTTCCTCCCATGATAGGCCAGTCAATATTTGCAACTGTTGAAAACCAAGCTGCTCTAAACTCTCTATACATAGGGTTTTGGCTTCTGTCTTCATCTATACTTTCTAAAAGCATTTTATTAATGATTTTATCATCTTTATATTCTATACTTTGACATGATAAGATAATTGATAATAATATTGTGAGAAATAATATTTGTTTTTTCATAAATCCTACAAAATAAAAATTTATTTATTAGTCTCGGTATTTATATATAAACTATTGAGGTAATTATAATTTGCACTTGAAAAATATTTATTATGATATAAATTTGTATTATAATTCTAGTTTTTTGCATATGCTATTATTTTTATGTTTTTTATGACGATAATGAATAATAATATATGTAACTATTGAGGAAATAAAATAATGAAAAAGATAATTTCTATAATTTTAATGATATCTATCTTATCACCTTTAATGGCTCAAAATAACTATACTTTTCCTGAATATATGGAAAGACTTCAAAGAGATGTACCTAAAAAGGCTATACAATGGTTTGAAGAAAATGGATATTCTGATGCTTATGGTGTGGATAAACGTATATTTGTTTTTTATAGAGGTATAAGCAGATATCATAAATATGCTAGATATAAAGGCACTATAGATGATGCTAATAGAGCTGCAAGTGATTTTAGACAAGCTTTAGAAATACCTAATGATAATGTATTTTATTTTAACAATAGAGCTATGTTATATTTAGGAGGACTTCTTGCTACTATACCGGGAGATAAAGAATTGCCTGCTAGAATATTTAATTATTATATAGCAAATACTAGCCCATTTGACCCTGATTATCCTACTTCAGTATATTGGGCATTGTATTTAAATTATCTTGATAAAGAAACATATAATACTTATTATAATAGATTGGTTTCACTTCAAGAAACTCAAGTTTATCCTGTGGCTATAATATATGATTATGCTACAGCTACTTATAAAAGTATTCCAGAAATGTTAGCTAAAATACCTGCTCCTAAAGATGTAAAACCTAATACTTATCAATGGACACAAAATGGTATGAATATATATACTTTAGTTAGCGATTCTGTGCCTATTATACCAGAAGATAAAGTTTTGCCTACATATGGCGTACAGGTTTCTCCTTCTTTTGAAGGATATCCTCCTGCAAGCAGAGTACCAGACCCAGGCGATAATAGAAGAAGACTTATAGAAGAGAGAGAAGTTTTAGAGAAAATATTCACTGAAAAGTTTTATATTGAAACAAATGAAACTGTAACTAATGATATTATTACAGATGATATATTTACAAATACTGTAGTTACAAATGAAATGATAAATACTAATGATATTGTTACAAATGACTTTATTACTAATGAGATGGTTACTAATGATATGATTACTAATAATACTATAGAAACTTTCTCTAATGTAGAAACTTATACTTTGAATGTAGTTGTAGATAAAGTTAATACCTATGATAATGTTAGAATAAATATTGCTGGAAAAGAATATAATATTTCTAATAATAGTTTTACAATTGATTTGCCTGAAGGTGAATATGATGTACAGATTTATGTAGCTAATAAGATGTATAATAATAAAGTAAAAGTAACTAAGGGTTATTATAATTTGCTCTATATAGAAGTGAAAGAGGGTAAATTAGTTAATAATATGAATAATCAATAGGTATTTAAGCATTGTTTAAATAATTAATAATTGGAGATATGATGCTTAATATAAAAAAACCTAGAGGTACAAATGACTTTTTTTATGATTCTTCCGAGAGGCTAGAGTTTATAGAAAATAAAATAAAAGAGATAGTAAGATTATACGGTTATAAAAGGATAAGAACGCCTTTATTTGAGTATACTGACCTTTTTACTAGAGGTATTGGAGAGGGTACTGATATAGTTGGAAAGGAGATGTTTACTTTCGAAGATAGGGGAGGACGTTCTCTTACTTTAAGACCTGAGGGTACTGCTTCGGTTGCTCGTGCTTATGTTGAGAATTCTTTGCAAAATGAATATGCTATTAATAAGCTCTTTTATTTTGGCACTATGTATAGGGCTGAGAGACCTCAAAAGGGCAGATATAGAGAGTTTAATCAATTTGGCATAGAATGTATCGGAGGAACTTCTCCTGTAATTGATGCTGAAGTTATAGCTTTAAATATCAATATATTAAAAGAGTTTGGTATAGATAATGTTAATTTACTTATAAATACTGTTGGATGCAGTAATTGTAAGCCCAATTATAATAAGGCTCTTAGAGAAGCTATTGGAGAGAGAAAAAACGAGCTTTGCGAAACTTGCCAAAATAGATACGAAAATAATATTTTAAGAATATTAGATTGTAAAAATGAAAAGTGCAAAGAAATATTAAAAGATATACCAAAGTTTTATGATTATGTATGCGATGAATGTAAAGAGCATTTTGATTCTTTATGTAATGAGCTTACTAAAATTAATCAAAACTTCACTATAGACAATATGCTTGTACGCGGGCTTGATTATTATACTAAAACCGCTTTTGAAGTTCAAACTAATGCATTAGGTTCACAGAGTGCCATACTTGGAGGCGGTAGATACGACAATTTGATAGGGCTTTTTAATTCAAATAAAGATGTTCCTGCTGTTGGAAGTGCTATGGGGCTTGAGAGACTTCTTATAGTGCTTGAAAACAATAACAATATTATAAATGACAGATTAGATGTTTTTGTTATAGCTTTTAAAGAGACTCAAAATGAAGTATTGAATATTATGCAGCTTCTTAGGGCTAAAAATATTTCTTGTGATTTTGATTATAATATTAAATCTATTAAAAATCAGTTTAAATCTGCTAATAAAAGAAATGCTAAATATGCCTTAATAGTAGGTGAAGAAGAATTAAAAAATAATAAGTTTAAGCTAAAGAATATGGATACTAGCGAAGAGAGAGATGTTGCTTTATCTGATATAGCTAAATTTATTAATTAATTCATACGGCTGCTTTCAAAGAAGTTTCTAATATTTTCATTTTTAGATTTTTTTGCTAATTCTATTGAAATATTATCCACGGCAGCACCATTTCTTACAAGAAGTTTGCATATATCAAAGTTTCCAACTTCTATTGCAATATTTAATGGACTGTAATTTTTATTTTTATCTCTCAAACTTATATTAGCACCATTATCTATTAAAGCTTTTGCTAATTCTGTATTATTATTTTTTATTGCCATATGCAATGGACTATAATATTTATCTATATGGTTTAAATCAGAGCCTTTGTTTATAAGTTTTATAGAATTATTATAATCATTATTTTTTACTGCTATATTTAATGCTGTTTCATTATTTTTATTTGTAATATTAACATTTGCATTTTTTGCTAAAAGCATGTCTATTACTTTGCTGTAGTCTTTAGATTTGCTTGCATTAATTAATGCTAAATGCAAAGGTGTGTTTCCGTTAGTTTCTTGTAAATTAATATTAGCATTATTTTCTAAAAGTATTTTTACGCTTTCTGTTTTTTTATTGGCATTAATTTCTAAAATATAATGCAAGCTTGTTTGAAAATATGAATTAGTATTGTCTACATTAGCACCAAGAGAAATAAGCGTCTTCATAGATTCTATAGCTCCAACACCAGAAGCATAATGAAGCATTGTATTTGTATCTTTAGTGTCTACATCTATACCAAGTACTCTTACTAAATAATTTATATTTTCTACATTATCACCAAAAATAGCAGCTTTCATTATTGATATAACATCTTCACTATTCATAAGTAAGTATATGTTTTTATCCAAATATGCTTTTAATATTTTTGAGTTAGAATATCTTGAAGCTACAAATTCGCTTCTTGGTTTTTCTATCATCTTAAAATTAATATTAGCTCCATAATCTATTAATAGTTTTAATGTTTCAAAATTGTTGTATATTGCGGCAATATCCATAGCAGAAAAATATGAAGCATCTATAGTTTCATTGCTTTTTATAATTTTTGTATTTTTATCTAATAATTTATTTAAATCTAAATATGGAGAGTTTTTTAATGTTTTTATAGAATTGGTTTGGTTGTTTTCTGCTGCTATATGTATTAAAGAGTATCCTCTCTCATCTTTTATATTTGGATTAACATTTTGGCTTAGCATATTTTGTATGGTTTTTATGTCGCCTATTTTTACAGCATTAATCATTTTATTTTCATTTTCTGTTAGTGCGTATGATATGTTTATTATTAAGATATATAGTATTATCGGTTTTTTTATCATTATTATTTTCCATTATTATAAATTATTATACTATTATAAATTATAATTTTATTATGTAAACTAAAACTTTTGCATTTTATTTTAGTAAAATACAGTATATTAGAAAATTACATAACTTGAAAAAATATTAATACTTTATATAATATCTCTAATAATTTTTTAGTGGAGAACAAATAGATGCAAAATTATTTATTATATATAATAATAGCCGTTGTTGTTATTTTGGCTTTAATAATATTATTGGTATTAAAAAATAAATCGAAAAAACCTCAAGTATCTTTAACAACTTCAAAATCAAAATTTTCTCTATCCTCATTATTTAATAAGTCGTCAATCAATGATGAGTTTTTTGCAAGTTTAGAGAATATGCTTATAACAGCAGATGCAGGAGTTGAAACTACAAAAGATATTATTTCAAAATTAAGAGATATTGTAGAAAAAGAAAATATAAAAGATTCATCAGAAGTAAAAAAGCATTTAAGAGAGATTTTAATATCTAAGTTCATAAATAAAAAAATAGAATTAAAAGAAAAGAATATATTATTTATAGTAGGTGTAAATGGAGTAGGTAAAACTACTTCAATTGCAAAACTAGCAAATATATTAAAACAAGATCATAAAATAATTTTAGCAGCATCAGATACATTTAGAGCAGCCGCTATAGAACAGCTTGAAGAATGGGCTAATAGATTATCTGTAACTATAGTTAAAGGTCAGCAAGCAGGAGACCCAGCTAGTGTATTGTTCTCTGCTTTAGATAAGGCAAAAGCAACAAATGCTGATATAGTAATAGTTGATACGGCTGGCAGATTTCACAATCAGGATAATTTAGTTAAGCAATTAGAAAAGATGAAAAAAATAGCTACAGAGAGATTTAGTGAGTTTAATTTTGTGCCTATACTTGTATTAGACGCTAATGTTGGGCATAATGGTATAGAGCAGGCTAAAGTATTTACTAATGCCTTAAATATACAAGGAGCTATTGTTTCAAAATTAGATAGTTCTGCTAAGGGCGGAGTTGCTATAAGTGTGGCTCATTATTTATCACTTCCTATATATTATGGAGGATTTGGAGAGAAGGTAGAAGATTTTAGAGAGTTTAATGCTGAAGAGTTTATTGATTCTATTTTACAATAATTGTTTTGGAGATTCGTATGTCTTTAGTAATAAAACCTTCTTATGATATTTATGGTTCTGTATATATACAAATAAGTAAAAGTGATGCTCATAGGGCTTTAATATCTGCTGCTCTTTCTAAAGATATAAGCATATTAAAACCTTGGATGAAAAATGTAGGTAATGATATAGAAGTAACAAAGAATGCTGTTTCTAATTTTGCTGACTTAGTTCCAGAGTTAGATTATTTGAGGGTAATTCCTAAAAAAGATAATTCTATTAATGATATAGTAGTGGACGTTAAAGAGTCTGGCACTAGTTTAAGGCTTCTTATTCCTATAATGTCTGCACTTAATATTAATACAACATTTATTGGCTCTAAAAAACTATTTTCTAGACCTATATCGGTATATGAACAGATATGGCAAGCACAGGGTTTATTTTTTGATAAAAAAGAAGACTCTCTTACAATAAAAGGTCAATTAAAAAGCGGAGATTTTACAATAAAAGGTAATATCAGCAGTCAGTTTATAAGCGGTTTATTGTTTGCTGCTCCTTTACTTGAGGGTAATTCTAAGATTATAATTGAAGGCGAATTAGAATCATCTCCTTATGTATTTATGACTTTAAAGACATTAAAAGAGGCTAAAATAGAAATATCAAAAAATATGGAAAACTCACTTATAGAAATATACGGCTCTCAAGAATATTCAGCTCTTAACTATGAAATAGAATCTGATTGGTCGCATGCTGCTTTTTTTGCTGCTGCGGGTGCTTTGGGGGGAGAGGTTACTCTTTACGGATTAAATAAATATTCTATACAGGGTGATAAAGAGATATTAAATATATTAAAGTTTATGGGAGCTTCTATTAATTGCAATGAAGATGGTTCTATTACAGTTAAAAAAATGGGAAGACTTCATGCTATGGATATAGATGTATCAGATATACCAGATTTAGCTCCAATAATTACAGCATTAGCTTCTACTGCTAAAGGAACTACAAAACTATATAATGCAAGCCGTTTAAGATATAAAGAAAGCGATAGAATTAATGACTTAAAAGATAGTTTCACTAAAATAGGAGCAAAAATAGAAGTAACAGATGATGAAATATATATAGAGGGTGTTGAAAAATTAGAAGGCGGAAATACTACTTCTCATAATGACCATCGTATAGCTATGGCTTTAAGTATTGCTTCTACTGTATCTAATAATGATATTATTATAGATGATGCTGAGTCTATTAATAAATCTTCTTTTAACTTTTTGGAACAGTTTAAAAGTATAGGTGCTAGAATCGACTAATATATAATTATTTATTAAAATATTTTGATTTATCTCTAAATCTTAAACGAACAACTCTAAATAATGCTTCAGCTATTATGTTTTTAGACATTTTGGATTGTCCGCTTCTTCTTTCATAAAATATAATAGGCTCTTCTGCTATCTTTTTACCATTGCTTTCAAAAGAATAATTCATCTCTATCTGGAAAGAATATCCAGCTGATAAAATATTGTAAAAGTTCATAGTTTTTAATACAGATACTCTAAAGCATTTAAATCCGCCAGTAATATCCATTATCTTTGAACCTAATATAAATGAAGCGTATCTATTTCCATAGTATGATAAAAATAATCTTCTTAAAGGCCAATTAACTACACTAATACCATTACAATATCTTGAACCTATAACTAAATCCAAATTCTCTTTTTCCATTCTATCAACAAAATTAACAACAAAATTAGGGTCATGAGAAAAATCTGCATCCATCTCTATAACATAATCAGGATTATACTGAAAAGAATGTTTAAACCCAGCTATATAAGCAGGTCCAAGTCCCTCTTTCTTTTCTCTCTTTAATAAATGCACTCTATTATTATCTAAATATTTCTCAACAATACTTGCTGTACCATCTGGACTATTATCATCAACTACTAGTATTTCTATATATTCTGGAAGTGCTAACACTGTATTAAGCATTTTCTCTATATTATCTTTTTCATTGTAAGTAGGTATTATTATTATAGCTTTCATTTAGATTCCCAATTTTTTAGATTTTAAATTATTATATATTATTTTTATTATGTTTTCAATATTATTTAGAATAATTATCAAGTTCATTACAAAACTTAACAAAGTCTTCATAAACAGTAATAGACTGCAAATATCTTAAATCTATCATTAAACCAGAATCTATATGCTTAAAAAACTCCACGTCCCATAACTCTGTTTCTACAAATCCTTTTTTATAATCATATTTATAATATTCAAACTTATAATAAAATGTTCTAAAATATTTTACTTTAGCAAAGCATAATTTATATATTCTAAATATTATTCCAATAGTATCATTAGTATTAAAAAACTTATCTGTAAAAATTAATGCTTTATGAGAGTTTTCTTTCTCTTGATACCATTTATCATTTTCCTTTATTAATTCATATTTTTTGATTATGTTTTCCTTATCGGCAGAGTATAGAGAGTTGTAGTTATAATCATATCTTACTATTTTATTGTTATAATCTATATCTTCACATATTATATAAAATGTTTTAGTATCTGTATGTATATTTATTTTTATATTAGAATCTTTATAATTTTCATCTGCTCTAAAAACATCATATTCTGATGGGCAAGCATTAAAATGTGTATCACATTCTATATGTATTACATTTTTAAATATTATTTCTATATCATGATAGCAAGATAAATCATTACTTCCTACAATATGCAAGTCTGTTTTATAATCATTAATCATAAAATCTAACCACATATTATCTTTAATTGACTCATTAATTTTTTTTAATGTTTTTTTTGCTTCTATAATATTTATGCTATTAATATAGTTATAAAATTCATTTTCTAAATATGTAATATTATTAAATGCTAATTTATCTTGATGTTTAATTATTTTTATATTTATATTGTTATCAAAAAACAGTTCATATTGAAAATTATCATTAGTTATTATTATTTTATCATCTTCTTCTGTAATATTTGCTTTATTATTATTTTTTTCTTTAATATGTTTTGCTAATTTATATAATATATTTTTATCAATTTCTTTTGAATTATTGGATATATTCATTATTTTATTATTATTATCAAGAGATAGTATTTTATACATATATGATAACCCTAATATTTTAATTATATGTTTTATTATATATAAAAATAGTATTAATTGAAATAGGTTATTTATGTAATTTTCATTAAAATACTTTGTAAATAATATAAAATATATATAAAAACAGGGAACTTTTTTCGATATATATACGTCTAATATTTTGTAATAAAGAGATATATTTGATTAGAGAGGTTTAGTTAGTACATGAAAAAAAGGCTTATATTATTATTTGTATTATTATTTTCATCACTCCTTATTGCTCAGCCTTATGGACCAGGACATGGCAGAGGAATGAGAGGCGGCGGTAGGGGAATGCATAGAGGAACTGATAAATTGGGTCCAGATGCTTTACGTTTTTTACAAATGGCTGGCATAGTATTAACAGAAGAGCAAACAAAGAAAGTTTATGATATAGCTATTAAATTTGTACAAGAAGAAGAAAGCATTAGACTAGAAATAGAAAAAATAGACTATAATATAAGAGAAGAACTTATTAAGGATAATCCAGACAGAAATATGCTAAAAAATCTTATTAAATCTAAAAAAGATTATGAAGCAGAGAGAGATTATTTGAAAATGGTTCGGGATTTAGATATAATAAATGTATTAACACCTCAGCAAAGATCTCAGCTTCACAATTGCAAAATGAGGTAATTATTTTTTATGAGTGGTGTAGAGATGGCATTTGATGAAAATAATTTTTTAGAAGCCTTTAAAAAAGGAGATGAAGAGGCTTTCAAAGAGCTTATGGAGGCTTATAAAAAACCTTTAATTAATCTTGTATATTCTCTTATTTCTAATTATGATGAGGCAGAAGAGATTGTACAAGATGTTTTTGTAAGTTTTTATATAAAGAGGGAGAGCTTTGAAGGAAGGTCTAAGATTTATACTTGGCTTTATAGGGTTTCTTTCAATAGGGCAGTTGACCATATAAGAAAAAAAGAGAGAGAAAAAAGATACAGACTTAAAGAATACAGAAATGCCCAAATGCAGGAAGCTCATGATAATGACAGTATAAATAAAATCATTATAGCAGAGAGTTTATCTAAATTGGAAGATGATTTTAGAATACCTCTTATGATGGCAGAATATGAGAATTATTCTTATACTGAAATATCTGAGAAATTGGACTTGCCTGTTAATACCGTAAGAACAAGGATATTTAGGGCAAGAAAGAAATTATTAGAAATAATAAAAAAAATGGGGGTAACTTTATGAACAACACACATGAGTATTATGAAATGCTTATTAGCAGATATAAAGATAATGATTTAAATGATGAAGAAATAGCAGAAATGAAAAAACATTTGCATGAATGTGCTGAATGTAGAAAGTTTAAAGAAGAAATTTTTGCTATGTCATCTATTTTAACTGGGAAGATGCCCATAGAAGTAAATAACACAAAAAAGAAATTTAAATTCGTACCTTATATTGCTTCTATAGCTGCTATGTTATTGATATTTGTTGGAATAGGTGTAGTTATTAACAATAATAATAATACAGCATCTGCTCCAATAGTAGCTTCAACTACTGTTTCTCAAGAACAAGAAGAGAATGTATATAGCGAAGATGTTTACAGTGATTATGCACTTTTATCTACATACTTTGATTATGCCGAAGAAAATCAAAGCACTGAAGAAGACAGCATAACAGTATTATCTGCTTATATGGCTTATATGGAATAAAATTAATTTTTGGAAGTGTTTACAACTCCAAAAGGTATTCTTAATTTTACTATAGTACCTGCACCTTCAGAGCTATCTATTGTAATTGCACCTTGCATAGTATCAAGAAGATCTTTGACTACAGATAAACCTATTCCTATGCCGCCGTATTCTCTTTCAAACCTTGAGTCGCTTTGATAGAATGGTATGAAGATTTTCTTTAATTTGCTTTGCTTTATTCCTTTGCCTGTATCTTTTACCGTAATTTCTATTTCATTTGGTATGATGTTTTGCATAGAATGATAATTAAATAAGTCTGGTGATAAATCTATAACTTTAGTTTCAATAGTATCAAGCATTCTAACGTTTATAGATATTGTGCCGGACTTTGTAAATTTAAAGGCATTAGAGACTATACCTTCCATTATCAATCTAAATCTCTCTTTATATCCTATTAGAGTCTTACAATTTTCTTCTATATTTATTTCTGTATTAATATCTTTTGGGTATAAAATTTTATATCCTTCTATTATTGAGTTTAATTCATCTTCAACATTAAATTCAGAAGTATAACTATAGCTTTCATCATCTTTAATGGCAATCTGTATTAAATTATTATTATTATCATATAGTTTTTTTATACTTCTAGATATAACATTAATAGCCTCTTCTTTTTTATCTTCAGCCAATGTTTTTCTTTTTAATAAATTAATATATCCCATTATCTCTGTAAATGGGTGTCTAAGTTCATGAGTGATAGTGGCTTTAAACTCTCTTATAAGCTTATTATAATAATTAACACTTTTTTTCAAAGAGTTTATTTCATTAAATAGAGAAACTAATCTTTTTTGTAAAATATCCGTATGCTTTTTTTGCTGTTCATATAGTATTGAAAAATAAAGTCTGTTTAAGCCTATTTCTGTACCAGCATTTTTTATTATTCCTTCTTTGCACCATTTTATAGCCTCAGTAAACTCCACAAAAAAAGAATCAATATTCTCTTCCATAACAGAACCATCAGTTTTTACTTTTTTAGGTTTTAATCCTGTTATATCGCATGTGGCAATATTTATTCTCTCGGTAATAATACCAGAAGAGCTGTAATATTGATGTCCTAAAACTTTAATATTCTTTATATTGACACTATATCCTGTCTCTTCTTCCAATTCTCTTTGAGCACATTTTCTTATACCCATATTACTGTCTTTCATGTTAAGTTCATCTTCTTCAAGCATACCAGCTGGAAACTCTAAAAATGACATAATATTTTCATCTATTTCGCCAGCACTTTTATTATTTAATACTTTTTCTTTATAGTATACTATGGGTCTGAAATTTTTAATCATAAGCACATGCATTTGATTATCTATATAAGCATATGGAACTATTATAACCGCATCAGAGCCTTTTCTGTTAATGATATCGCAATTATATTCTTTTGAAAAACTTCCGTCATCATATTCATTTATAGCTATAAATCTTTCTAATGTAACAAAACCAGTATCCAATTTTATTTCAGGAGATTTATGAAAAAATTTAGTATCTTTGACTTTTTTTTTATTAGCCATAATAGTGTTCTCTTTTTTATGTATTTTTATTGAATTTTTTAATGAGAGTAATAACATTGCCTTTTTTATTATGTTTTACTTCATCAAAATATGATTTTATTATTATAATTCCTCTTCCGCTTTCTCTTGCAAAACCATCATCTTTAATTGTTTTTAATGCTTTGTTTATATTAAAGCCTTCTCCGCTATCTTTTACTGTGATTGTGATAGTTCTATCATTTTCATTTATGTCTAAAGTTAATTCTATATTGGTATTTTGAGCAAGTTCGCTTTTTAGTAATTCGTTTAGTTTTTTATTATATATATTTTTTTGAAGCCACTCTTTTTTTTGTTCATACAATATATTGAGATTACCATGTTCTATAGCATTGATTATTACTTCATATAATGCTGATGAAAAGAGGTCAGTATCTATTATATATTTATCTATTCTTAGACATATATTTTCTATGAGTTTGCTTATATTATCTAAATCATTATCTAGTATATACTTTTCCACTTCAAAACAACCCTGTAATAGCTTTATTAGAAAGTATACCATTATAATGATATTATATCAAATTTAATATTTATATTTTTTTATAAAGTATTACTTATTAAATGTAATTTTTATATTGTATAATTGTATTTTAGTGGTATTTTTTGCGTTTTATTAATATAATATTAAGCATAATACTAGTTTAAGGATATAAACAATGTGTAAATTTGATAAGCATTTCTTGATGAGTACGGAAGGTGTAAAGGAATATTGTAAAAAAGTCTTAAAATATTTTAATGAAGATGAAGAAATTGAGGCTATTGAAATAGGGGACGGTAATATAAATTATGTGTTTAAGGTTTTTAATAAAGATAAATCTATTATAATAAAACAGGCTGATGAGTTTTTACGTTCTTCAGGAAGAGCTTTAGATGTTTATAGAAGCAAGATAGAAGCTGAAATATTAAAAATAGAGTATTCTTTGTCGCCTAATCATATACCTAAAGTTTATTCTTATGATGAGAATATGCATGCTTTGGCTATGGAAGATATATCTGATTATAAAAACATGCGTAAAGAGTTATTAGAAGAAAAAGAGTTTGATAATTTTTCTGATGAGATTGCTGACTTTTTATCTAATGTTTTGCTTCCTACAACAGATTTAGTAATGGATAGGGCGAAGAAAAAAGATAATGTGAAGCTTTTTATAAATAAAGAATTATGCGATATTACAGAGGATTTAGTTTTAACAGAGCCTTATTATAATTATAAAAATAGAAATATAATATCCAAAGGGCAAGAAGATTTTGTAGATAAGTTTTTGTATAATGATGAAAGCTTAAAATTTGAAGTAAGTAAATTGAGAGACAGATTTATGAATTATTCTCAGGCACTTATACATGGAGATTTGCATACGGGGTCTATATTTATAAACAAAAATGGCATAAAAATAATAGATCCAGAGTTTGCTTTTTATGGACCTATTGGTTATGATATTGGAAATGTTATAGGAAACTTATTTTTATCTTTGGCTAATAAAACTTATTTTTCTAATAATAAAAATTTTGTTCAATGGATAAATAAAACAATAATAGATACATTTGATAAAATAAATATTTCTTTAAGAAAGAAGTATGATGATATCGTTACATTTAGTCTTTATAAAAATGAGAGTTTTAAAGAATATTATTTGAGTTCTATATTATCAGATTCTATAGGATATGCAGGCACAGAAATGATAAGAAGAACGGTAGGAGATTCTAAAGTAGCCGAAATATCATCTTTAGAATTATCTGATAAAAAACTTATGATGGAGAGAACATTAATAAAAACAGCAATATTATTTATAAAAAATAGAAATACTATAAACGAAGGAAAAAAATTAATAGATATATTTGAGTTTATAAAAGAGTGAGATTTTATAGATAAATAAACTTTTAATACTAAAAAGGCTTAATCTTAAATAAATAAGATTAAGCCATTATTTTAGAAGAACTAAAATATTAGAACCAGTATCTGAATCCTAATTGACCAGCGAATCCGAAGAATGAATCAAAAGCCCAACCGCTTCCTCCATCACCTATATATATACCCAATAATCTAAATCCGCCGCTTCCAACACTAAGAGCATTAACACTAGGAGCCAATTCCACAAATACTTCCCAGTTTTTAGCAAATATAAAAGAGAATCCTATAGGTACTCTTAATGCAGCATTAATATTCCAATACTTGCTTCCAAAGTCAGCACTTAAACCCAAACCAGGTCCTAAATAGAAGTGAATACCAACTGAATCTTGTAACAAAGGAATTTTTAATCCCCACCAATCCATAGTAAATCCGATACCAAAATGCTGATAATTATCAGTAAATAATATTCTTCCTGTTAATCCAAACATTAAAGGAACACCATTAAATTGTCCTGTTAAACCTAAAGAAGCTTGAGCAGGAAAACCACCCATAAATGCAGCACCGATAGCAGCACCATCAGCATATGCAGCTTGTGCTTGGGTAGGAACAGTTGTTATTAATGCTAAAGCAAGAATAACAGATAACACAATTCTTCTTAACATAATACATCTCCATTTATTAGTATAATTTCAATATATATTTTTTGATTAAAAAAGTCAATAGATTTGTAGTTGGTATGATATGAATTGCTTTATGCATATATTGTTTTTATATAAGTTTTTAAGTTTAAAAAAGCTTGGGTGGGTATGCTTTTTCTGTGTGAATATAAAAGATAAACAAAATAAAAAATTCAAATATAAATAAAAAAGTATAAAGGGCGGGGAATGTAAATAGATTTTAATATTTAGTTGTTTTTTTATTTTTTATATAGTAATATTTTGATAAATTAATAATCTTAGGGGTCTTAAATGAAAAAGCTAGTGTTATATATATTAATTTTTATTTCACTATTTACTAAATCAGCATTTACAGAATTTGAAGCTAGTATATATGTACCTATAGGTATTACTTCTACATTTCCTAATATAGTTGATCCTAAATGGAACTTTGTAAGAAATATTTATATAGATACAACTAAACAAGATATGAGTTTTAATATTGGGGTTACTGGAAATTTTGGGTATAGATTCGATATGAATGAAAATAATGCTATAAGTATATTAACTGAAATAGGATATTCAAGACTTGATTTTGCTTCTACATTTAAAGCTAAGACTGATAACAATAATGGAAACAACAAAATATATGATGCAAGTCAGAATTTAGTTTTTCATACACTCAATATAGGATTAATGCCTAAATATGCTGTTAATCTTACTTCTTTAATTAAAGATTTTAATTCAAACTATGATGGTAAAATGGAGCTTAATATAGGTATAGGTTTTGGAATGAAAATAGCATTGGCTGGTGAATATTATAATACAATAAATAATGATGCTGATGAAAATTATAAAAGTCATTTAGTCGAAAAATATTCATTCAAAGATATAAAAAGAAAATTTGATTATCCGTTTATACCATATATAAAACTTCAAATTGATGATTATTTTTATTTTAATGAAAAGGTAGCATTTTTATTTGGAATAAGCTTAATATATAATTTTGATATATTTTATGATATAGCTAATATGTCTTATGAAGATTATCAAAAAATATATGAAGGATATCCAAGTATTGGAGGCGGTGCTATTGCTTACTATGATAATTATAATATAAAAAAATATGGTTTTTCTAGTTTTGAAATAGCTTTCAATTTAGGTATAAAATTCGGAAATTAATATTGTAGATAATACTATAAAAAAGGTACTTGTTTTTAAATGGCAGGTATCTTTTTTTATAAAGACTACAAATTTAAAAAAGCTTGGGCGGGTGTGCTTTTTACGTGTGAGTATAAAAGATAAACAAAATAAAAAATTCAAATATAAACAAAAAAGTATAAAGGGCGGGGAATGTAAATAGATTTTAAATTTTATTTACGTTCCCATCCCTTAATTTAAATTTGGAGTTTTCTATATATTTATTTTAAATATTAATTATAGAATATTACTCTATCATTTTTTATTTATAATAGTATTAACAATGATTAATATATTTAATTATAAATTATTTCTATATTTCCTTGCTTTTTCTATTTCAGATAAAAAATAACTAGCTCTTTGAGGATCTATAGGATTTCTCATATTTCCATTTTTTATCCAAGTTGCCACACTTACACCATCATAATATTTCATAAGTTCGCATACATTATCTCCAGTTGCCCCTCCTCCGAGAAATATAGGAGTATCAACTAATGTCTTTCTAATAGATTTTATGTATGCCAAACTTTCATCTTTATTATTTCCGCTGATAAAAATTCCATCTGCATAAGCCTTATTTACAACATCCAGTGCAGCAACATCTTTAGGTCTAGGTACCAAATACATACTATTAACTTCTTGTACATCAGCATATATTGGAATAGTAGAATTAAGTCTTTTTTTCATTTCTAATATACTTTTACACTGTCCAAACATAAAACCTGTATCAGTAATACTAACGCCAGTATATAAATGTTCTACCCTAACAAAATCAGCATTTATTGCTTCAGCAACCGCTAAAGAAGCTAAACCATCCCAATTAATTAAAACTCCTACTATTAAATCAGGATATCTATTTCTTAATTCCATTCCTAATCTTGTCATATATGCTGTTGTTTCTGTTCTTGCATTTTGCTCTATGGGTCCGTCATGCATATTTTGTATAATAAAACCATCAAAGCCCATTTTGGCTATCATATCAGCCTCATTAATAGCATCATTTAAAACTTCATCAAAACTTTCTCCATTATTTAAATAACTTCCAGGTAAAGGTTTAGGCTGTATCATTACTAATGCCCAAGGAAAACTTTTTTTCATATTCTACCTCCATTAACTTTTTCATCAAATTCTTTAGAAATTGCATACATTGATTGTGGTGAAAAAATTCCCTCTTCTGTAACAAAAGCAGTTATATATTCAGATTTTATTTCTACTAATTCTAGAGAAGAAAAATCTATCTTTTCTTTTATATTTTCATCTAAATTATTACATAATCTATTTTTTAAATTTGTAGTGATAGGTTCTTTAAATATTCCATTAATAACTCTCATATCAACTTTTATTAATGGTGTAAGCACATAATATGGAACATAATGTAATTTACATATTTCTGCGAGCATATCAGAACCAATGGTATTAAAAGCACTTCCGCTAGGATAAAATGTTTCTGCTCCAATAAAAACTGCATCAATATTATGCAGCACTGAAAGCATAGCAGCATCAGCAATAAAATGAACATAATGTCCGCAATTAACTGCCGCTGAAACAAATGGTTTACCGCCATCAATTATTCTACTCTCAGGAATATATATTTTTATTTTATTTGATAAATTAGATATAAATTTTTCAACAGTACTAGAATAATCAAAAATCATAATTGTTTTCATATCTTTTGCTAAACGAACACTATATTCCACTACTTTTTTTGAGGCTGCTTCAGATTGATGAAAATAATTTTGAATATCCTCTTTTATATTATTTTGTATATTATCTTTACCATATTTTAATGATTTAGTCATTAAATTTAAAGCACTAACTATGGCATAACTTGATTTCCCTCTAGTATCTTTAAAATATTTAGCTAATTTTTCTATATTGTTAAAACATATTTGATTATCTTTTTCATTATTGCTAATACTTTTCAACATTTCTCCTATCATTTTTATATGATTAGAAGCTCCTAAAACTTTTCCTGATACTATATCATCAAATAATCTCACCGTATCTTTAGGAATAAAATTTCTTATATTTTCAACATTCATAATTTCTCCTGTCTTACCTCATTTAATAGTTTATTAGCATTTTCAAAAAAAATTTTATTCAATACATTTTTATCTAAATTAAAATAATCAAATAAACTAATAGAATTTTTTGTAAACTTATTTGGATATTGACTTCCAAATAAGATACGTTCTGCTTCTATATTCTGAAAAGCTTTATTAAAGATTTGTACTTCATATTGATTTGATGTTTCTAAATAAACATTTTTATAATCCATTGCTAAATCAACACAACTATATCCATAATCAAAACATCCCATATGCAGCATAACAAATTTAATATTATTATATTGTTTAATCCATCGAGTCCATTGCTGAGGAACACCATTAGCACCAATTCCTGTAAATATTTTGACTATAAGCTTTGTTTTAGATATCATATTAAAAATATCATCTAAAAATTCACAACTTTCTGGATTATAACCATGATAAAATCCATTAAATTCAATGCCATAAAAAATATTACTATCTATAATATATTCTAATTCTTTTATTGAATTTTCTTCTTTTGGATTAATTACAGCAAAAGCAAATAAATTATCATGTTCTAATACAATATTTTTTACATATTCATTTTGTTCTCTAATACTAGGTCCATCAATTGCTGATACACATCGTTTGTCTACATGGTTTTTTTTCATGTCTTCTAACAGCTCTTCTATTTCAAATCTGTTTTCTTTAATGTTTCTTTTTATATGAGAATGAAAATCAATAATCATAATTTATCTCCTCAATATTAAGCAAGTATACCTAAATAAACTCCAACAATACCTATTAACATTGTGATAAACATTAATATAACAGCAGACATTTTTTTCTTAGTCATTAGCCAATACATTAAAGCTGTAAATAATAAAGGCATTATACCAGGTATTAAATCATTTAAAGTTTTATCTATACTAATTGTTGTATCACCTGCTTTGTACTCTAATGCAATAGTCATATAACAACAAACAGTAATAAATCCTCCTGTTATTATATAAGCAGCTATTGAAGCTAAATCGGTTAATTTATCTATAATTCCGCTTTTTTGCATAGAGGTAACTAATTTTGTTCCTTCAGAATAACCTTTAAATACACCTAGATATCTTACTCCCATACTAATAATAGTCATAGCAATAACAAATAATATAGATCCGACCATTCCAGTACCGCCTGCAAGTGCTAAAGAACAAGCAATACCAGCTAATATAGGTCTTGCCGTTCCATTAATTAATGAATCTCCTAATCCTGCTAGAGGTCCCATCATAGCAGATTTTACAGCATTAATACTATTTGGATCTATATCTCTTTCACAAGCATATCTTTCTTCCATAGAAACGGCAACTCCTATAGGTAATGCTGAAACCATATCCTGTGTTAAAAAAAGTTCAGCATGTCTTCTATATGCCTCTACTTTCTCTTGATCATCTTCATAAACTTTTTCTATAACTGGAATCATTGCTTGTACAAAACCAGCATTTTGTTGTCTTTCAAAATTATTTGCACAACGTATGGCTTGAGCATATAAAAATACTTTCCATAAATCTTTTTTAGTGATTTTTTTATCGTTCATAATAAACTCCTATTAATATTTTAAGCCTTTTTTTCTATTGCAAAATAATAGTATAAAGAAACACATATTATTGCTATTAAACCAATACCTATTAAATTTACTTTCATATAGGAAGAAAAGAAAAATCCTATAAAGAAAAATGGCCAAAATTGTTTAGATTTAATAGATTTCAATAAAAGAGCAAAACCTACTCCTCCTATTAAACCGCCGCCTGCTGCAAATCCAGATATGATTTTATCAGGTATAGCATCTATAATTCCTTTAACATAATCAGCACCATAATATATAGCTAGAAAAGTAGGAATTCCATAAAGTACAATATTCATGAGCATAGGTAATATTGTATTATTTATAACAATTCCTTTTACATCATGTCTTTCTATAGCAGCATCTACTCTATGCATGAAAAATACATTAATAACAGTATTTTGTGCTATCTCAACTATTTGTCCTATAATAGCAACAGGTAAAGCTGTAGCAACTGCTAATTCTGTACCACCGCCGCCTAATACTGCAAATGAAGCAGCCAAAGCTGTAGAAATAGTAACATTAGGAGGTAATGCTGTACCCACAAAAATTACTGCTAAAAACATTAATTCTACAGTAGCTCCAACTACTAATCCTGTATTCATATCGCCCATTATTAAACCAACTACTGGACCAACAAAAATTGGTCTAAAAATATGTGTTTGCAGTGTATGGGCATCTATGAAACAAATTGTTACAAATAAAGCCACTAATATAGCTTGAGTTAATAAAGACATAAAATACTCCTTATAAAATTATTTATAATAAATCAATAATATTCTGAGATTTATCAGAAGGTACAGAACGTGCATCTAAAGCAATACCTCTTTCTGATAATAATTTTAAATTTTTAACTTCTTCATCATCAACCCATATATAAGGTAATATGCTCTTTTTACCTTTTCTCATACCAATGTTTCCAACATTAATTGTTTTTAACCCAATATCTCCATCTATTAATTGCAATGCTTCTTTAGGTCCTCTACAAATTAATAATGTATTTTTATCTGAAGAATCTTCTTTAATTAAATTAATAGCATCATTAATAGATAAAATACGCAGCTCTATATTTTTAGGTGTTGCTAATTGCAATAATGATATTGTAAACTCATCATTTACAGCCTTATCATCTGCTACTATAATTTGGCTAGCTTGAGCATCAGCTATCCAAGCGGTTACTATTTGACCATGTATTAGTCTTTCATCAATTCTAAATACTGATATATTCATAATGATTCCTCCGAATATTATAATTTATAGAATAGGATTAATTCCTATCATCTCATCTTTCATACTCATTACTTCGTTTATAAGCTCATCTATTTTTTTAGTGTCTTTAGAAATACAAAATTCTAGTAATAATGGAACATTAAGCCCATAAATAACCCTTATATTATTATTTCCCTTAGCTAAAATAGAACATACATTAAATGGTGTACCACCAACAATATCACATATCAATAATAATTGATTATTCTCATCTATATCATTCATGTACTCTTTAATTTTTTCTGCCAATATTTCTGTACTCTCTCCAACGCAAAATTCAACCTTATGTAAATCATTTACTTTTCCATATAACATGTCTATTGTATCCAAAATACCTGAAGCAAATTTACCATGTGTTACTAGAACTATTTTCATTTACTATACCTCCATAAATACATAGCATTTTTATAAAAAATATTTTCTAAATCACTATCAGACAAATTAAGCTCATGAAATTTTTCAATTTCTATATTTGTTATTTTGTACGGCCAATCAACTCCAAATACAACTCTATTTGAACCTAAAATATCTATTGCCTTCCTTAAAACTTCTACTTCCATTTGACCGCTTGTTTCTACAAAAATATTTGGTATATCTTTAACTGCTTCTATACAACTATATCCAAATTCATAATAGCCTGTATGAGTAAATAAAAAATCTATATTAGGAAATTTTCTAGCCCATCTAGCCCAAGTAAAAGGGGTTGCCATCGGAGCTGTACCAGAATGACATTGAACATGAACTTTGTATGAAGATACAGCTTTAAAAATATCTTCTAATTGCGGACAATTATCAGGATAATATCCATGTTTCCAAGAATGAAACTTAACTCCATTCATTTTATAATCTCCTAAACATCTATCAATTTCATTTATAGCATTCTTATCCTTTGGATTAATAAAACAATATCCTTCTATTTTATCAGGATATTCACACATAGCTTTATAAACTAAATTATTTTGTTCAATTGTAGATGTGCCAGAAAGAGAAGATATACCAACTTTACTAATATTATATTTAGCTAATTCATTAACAAGTTGAGTTGGATTATTCTCTTCACCAGAACTTGTTTTTCCCAAGTGCGAATGTATATCATAAATTAACATTATAAAAATCCTTAACTTATATTATAACTTGTATTGTTATTATAATATTATGATAGTAAAATATTTTTCGTTTGTCAATATTTTTTTATAAATTATTTAATTTTATAGAGTTTTGTTTTGATTTTTTTTATATAAAGACTATATTTAGATAGTTATAAGATATTTATTGAATTTTTATTCAAAATGAAATACTATAAAAAACAAATAATTATTATTTATAGTAATAATATTATAAATTATATATAGTGAGTTTATGTTAATTATACAGATTTACAGGAATTGTGAAATAACAAAGCATTATTTTATCTGGCTTTTTAATTGTATACGGTATTTAAAAAGGTTAGCATTATAATACATTTTTACAAATTCAATGGGTTTAGATTCTTTATCATATGTTATTCTTTCTCTATAAAAAATAGCATTTTTATTATCCATTTCTAACAAATCTAAAAGAACTTTATCGGGTATTCTAGCTTCTATTGTTTCATCAGCTTTATATATATTAATGCCAGATTGTTTTAAAATATTATATAATGAGGAATTAGTATCCATAAAGTCACTTTCTTTTAATTCTACAATATCTTTTGGAATATAACATTCATGCAGACCTATAATAACATGATTTAACAATCTTAATCTTTTTATATAATAAACTTCTTTTTCAACACTTATTTTCAATGCTTCAGCAGCAGCTGTATCGGCTAATATGCATTTGAAATCTAATAAAATAGATGTTGTAATATTATCTTTTCCTGTCATATCATCAGTAAAACTATTTAATTCAGATAGCCTAAATATTTCTTTAGGATATATCACTTGTGTAGGTTTGCCCTGTTGTTTATATAAATAGCCATCTTTTTCTAAGTTTTCTATTGCTTTTCTTATTGTTATTCTGCTGACAAGAAAAGCCTTTTCTAAATAATGTTCTGAATACATAAATTCACCAGCTTTGAATTTTTTTGTATCAATAGCTTCTTTAATTTTTAAATAAATTTGATAGTATAATGGTACTAATGATGTCTTATCAATAGTAAAATCTATTTTTTCTTCATTATTCATTAAAATTAAACCTCGCTTAAAATAATAAAAAATTATATTTAATACCAATAATATTATTATTGCAATTTTATATCCTTTAATATAATATCATAATAATTATTTATTAATACTTATATATAATAAATAAAAAGGATAAAAAATGCAAAACAATATTGATAAAGTTTTAATACTAGATTTCGGCTCTCAGTTTACACAGCTTATTACAAGAAGAATAAGAGAATTGAATGTGTATTCAGAGATTCACCCATTTCAGGTTTCAATAGATTTTATAAAAGAGTTTAATCCAAAGGCAATAATACTCTCAGGAGGCCCTTCAAGCGTATATGAAGAAGATGCTCCTAAAGTTGATAAGAAGTTATTTGAACTTGGTATACCAATACTAGGAATATGTTATGGTATGCAAATAATAGTTTATTCTATGGGCGGAAAAGTTGAAAGTGCGGACAAAAGAGAATATGGGAAAGCTGAAATTGAAATTACTAATCATGAAAGCATATTTAAATCATTTGGTAAAAACAATATTGTGTGGATGAGTCATGGCGACAGTATTAAATCTATTCCTGAAGGTTTTGAACTTATAGCTAAAACACCTAATACTGAACTTGCTGCTATAGAAAATAAACAAAAAAATATTTATGCTATACAGTTTCACCCTGAAGTAGTTCACACTGAAAACGGAATAAAGATAATAGAAAATTTCTTATTTAATATTTGTAAATGTGAAAGAAATTGGAATATGGGTTCTTTTATAGAATATGAAATAAAAAGAATAAAAGAAACTGTAGGAGATAAAAATGTAATACTTGGGCTTTCTGGAGGAGTTGATTCTTCTGTTGCTTCAGTGCTCATAGAAAAAGCTATAGGAAAGCAGTTAAAATGTATATTTGTTAATAACGGACTATTAAGAAAAGATGAAGATAAAAAGGTTGTTGAAGTATTTAGAGATAATTTCAATATTGATTTAATTTATGTTGATGCTTCAAAGAGATTTTTAGATAAATTAGCAGGAGTTACTGACCCTGAGCAAAAGAGAAAAATAATAGGTCATGAATTTGTAAGCGTGTTTAACGACGAAGCTAAAAAGATAGAGAATGTAGGATTTTTAGCACAAGGCACACTTTATCCTGATGTAATAGAGAGTGTATCTTTAAGAGGAAGTTCTGCGGTTATAAAAAGCCATCATAATGTAGGCGGACTTCCAAAGGACATGAAATTTGAACTTTTAGAGCCGTTTAGAGAATTATTTAAAGATGAAGTAAGAGAGATTGGGTTAGAATTAAAGCTTCCAGAAGATATAGTTTATAGGCAGCCTTTCCCTGGTCCTGGGTTAGCAGTTAGAATACTTGGAGACATCACAGAAGAGAGAGTAAAAATACTTCAAGAGGCTGATGATATAGTTGTAAGCGAGATAAAAAAGGCTGGTCTTTACAGAAAATTATGGCAGTCTTTTGCTATACTTCTTCCTGTAAAAAGTGTTGGTGTTATGGGAGATGGTCGTACTTATGAGCAGGTTTGTGCTGTAAGATGTGTTGAGAGTGTTGATGCTATGACAGCTGATTGGGCTAAGATTGATTATAATGTTTTGGGTATAATATCAAACAGAATAATAAATGAAGTAAAAGGTATTAACCGCGTTGTTTATGATATATCTTCAAAACCGCCTGCTACTATAGAATGGGAATAATATAATAGCATGGATGCAAAAGTTAAATCGGTAAAAAATAAAACTATTGATTTTGATATAAATACTAAAGAAGGTAAAGTATATTTCAATAAATGTATTATAGATAATGATACTTTAAAAGAATACAAAAAAAAAGATATTATAAATAAAACTATAAACGGTGATACCTTTGATGTATTAAAAAAAATAGAAAAAAATATAACTGATTTAATGATAGTTGATCCGCCTTATAATATATCAAAAAACTATCATGGATATAAGTTTAAAGACAGAGATAATTTAAGCTATGATAAATACACATATCTATGGGTAGAAAGTATTATTCCTATATTAAAAGAAAATGCTACAATATATGTATGCTGCGATTGGAAGTCAAGCCTCGTTATAGGAAATGTGTTAGAAAAATATTTTAAAATACAAAACAGGATTACTTGGCAGAGAGAGAAGGGGAGAGGGGCAAAAAATAATTGGAAAAATGGAATGGAAGATATATGGTTTGCTACTCTTTCAAATAAATACACTTTTAATATAGATAAAGTAAAGATAAGAAGAAAAGTAATAGCTCCATACAAAATAGAAGGAAAACCAAAAGATTGGATAGAGACAGAAGATGGAAATTTTAGAGATACTTGCCCATCTAATTTTTGGGACGATATATCTATTCCTTATTGGTCAATGCCAGAAAATACAGCACACCCTACACAAAAGCCAGAAAAGTTAATAGCAAAGTTAATATTAGCTAGTTCTAATGAAAATGATTTTGTATTTGACCCATTTTTGGGAAGCGGTACTACTTCTGTTGTAGCTAAGAAATTAGGAAGAAACTACTCAGGCATAGAGCAAAACCCAGCATACTGTGCTTGGGCAGAAAAAAGAATAGAATCTGCTTTGCAAAACAAAGAAATACAGGGCTACACTGATAATATATTCTGGGAGAGAAACACTATGCAGCTTCAAAATAAGCTAAAAAAATAATTGAAAAAATATGACTTTATGTTAAAATTAATTTGGTATTGTTAATATTTTTTTTTGATTAAAGGCTCGTTATATGCATGTTGATATAATAAATTACATTAAGGCTGATAATGTCAAAATAATATATAAAAATACTACTTTTCAAGATTTAGTTGCTATATCATCAAAAAATCCTCCAAAACTATTTATCATCACAAATGCAAATAAGAAAATTTTTGGCGTTGTTACATATAATGATTTGTTTGCCGTTTTAGCAAAACAAATGAAAAAAAAGAATATAGGCTGTCTTGCTAATCAAGATATATCAAAACTAGTTACTAAAAATTATATAAAAGTTCCATTTAATACAGATACTAATGATGTGTTTAATATGATGATAGATAAAAAACTAGATTATGCTATTGTTGTTGATGATAAAGATTTTCCTATAGGAATAGTGGATATATACACTTTATATGATATAATCCTTAAATTAAAAATAAGAAATATAAGGCTTAGTGTAGATAATATAGAACTAGAATCATCTATAGAAAAAGATAGATTTATCAAAGAGTTAAAAAAAGAAATAGATATATTAAATGAACAATCTATAATTGACCATATTACTAATTTATACAATATAAGATATTTTTACAAAGTTATAGAAGAGGAAGCTGAGAGGGCTAAGCGTTATAAATATACTATATCTCTTATATTTATGGATTTAGATCATTTTAAAAATGTAAATGATATATATGGTCATGATTGCGGTAATTTGGTTTTGCATGAAATAGGACGTTTATTAACTTCATCATCTGATAACATACTAAGAAGAAGTGATATTTCTTTTAGATACGGAGGCGAAGAATTTATTATTATTTGTCCTAATACTAATAAAGATGAAGCATTTACTGTTGGAGAGAGAATTAGAAGAACTGTTGAAAATAAAGTTTTTAATTATGAATCTCAAGATATAAAAATTACTATAAGCATAGGCATATCTGAATATAGGCATAATTCAAAAACATCAATATTTCAAAGTGTAAAAGAATCAGACATGGCTATGTATGAGGCTAAACATCAAGGCCGAAATAAAGTAATTATATATGACGAGAGAATGTCTGAAAGAAAATAGTATATTTATTATAAGGATATATTTATGGAAAGTTTATTTTTACCAAATTATACTATTGGAAGCGATGCATATAATTATATAGATGATATATGTAAAAATTATGGCTCTAATGCTGTTATTATTTCTGGAAAAAAATCTTTAAATGCTTCAAGAGATATCTTATTAAAGAGCTTAAAAAATATAAATGTAACTGCTGAAATTTATTATGGCGGTGTTGCTAGTTATGAGAATGTTGAGATGCTCAAAAATATTAAAGAGATAAAAGAAGCGGATATGGTTTTTGCTGTTGGAGGCGGTCGCTGTGTTGATACAGTAAAAACTCTTTGCGATATGATAAATAAGCCTTTATTTACATTTCCTACATTAGCTTCTAATTGTGCGGCTGTTACAAGTTTGTCTGTTATGTATAATAGCGATGATTCTTATAAGAACTTATATACTCAAAAAAGACCTGCTATTCACACTTTTATTAATACTGATATTATATTAAACTCTCCTGAGAGATATTTTATTGCAGGCATGGGAGATGCTTTATCTAAGCAATATGAAACTTTGTTTTCTACAAGAAATGAAGTTTTTGATTATAAAAATTTTTTAGGCTATGAAATAATAAAAGAATGTTCTAATGATATAATAAAATATTCTTTAAAAGCTTTTAATGATTTTAAAAACAAAAAGCCTACTGATGATTTTAATAGAGTAGTTTTGCATATAGTCTATACTACAGGACTTACATCTGTTACTATGAGAGATGATTATCATATATCATTGCCTCATGCTGTGTATAATGGACTTACAAGAATAAAGGAGATAGGGGAGAAGTATTTTCATGGAGAGCTTGTAGCTTATGGCATACTTTTGCTTTTAACTATGGATAAAAAATTTGATGAACTTGAAAAAGTTTTTAATTTTAATAAATCTTTATCTCTTCCAACTTCAATAAAGGCAATAGGTATAAAAGATATAAGTTTAGAAAATGAAGAGTTATCAAAAGTTTTAGAAGGGGCATATGTTTCAAAAGATTTGGAGGTTTCTCCTTATCCTATTACTAAAGATATGATAATTAATGCTATGCTAGAGCTTGAAGAGTATAATATAAAAAAAGCATTATAATTTTTGTTTATGTTTAAAAAATAAAAAGCTCTGGAATGATGTTTTTTCCAGAGCTTAATTTTTATTTAAATTTATTTTTTATTTTAATGTTATAACATAATTCCATTGAGGCTGCGGATATCTTCCAGTTTTTCCAACAGGCATTCCATTAGAATCTGTTATTTCAGCTTCAGCGTATAATAAATATCTTCCTTTAGGTAAATATTGTCCGCCGCTTAATGGAGATTTTCTTCCTGCAAAATAGAATTGAGTTTGTGCTTGTCCTTCTATAACATATATTTTTGGAAGATAGAATATTAAATCTCTGCTTAAAATATTATAATTATCATCTATTCTTCTAGCATAAAATCTTATTCTAGCAAATTTACCTTGAGGAGGTGTTTTTACAGCCAAAGTTATTAATAATGGCTCACTTCTTGAAGCAACAAATCTGTCATTATAATTTATAATAAAAGAGCTTATATTAACAGCTTGATTATTATTAAATGTTTGATTATTTCCCATATTAGGCTCTACAACTACAGTTCCTGTTGTATCATAAATATATGCTGAACTACCAGAAGAAGGTTTTTTAGTAGGTTCTGGTACTATATCTGGTATATTGTTATTATTATTAGCTTCATATAAACCATCATCTGTTAATGCTATACCATTATTATTTGTATTTATATTAGTTTCTGTTGTAGTAGGGTCAATAGTTTGATTTGTAGATAAGAAATCTTTTTCTTCTTGAGTAATATCTTCACCAAATATATCATCTATTGTAGTATCTGTTGTTTCTGTTGTATTTGTTTCTGGGAAATCTAGATTTGGCATTCCTTTGCTATTTAATATACTTCTTACAATAAAAAATCCAGCAACTGCTACTATTAATATTAAAAGAATTATTATCACTGGTTTTAATTTAGTTTTGATTTCATTAGGCATAATTATTACTTCCGTTTTTTAAAATTATATGTTAATTAATTCGGATAATAATAAAAATGTTTTATAAAAAAATAATTAAAAGTATATTAATCGCACAATATGTTAATCCCAAAGGAAGCTTTTTAATTCTTTTGATAGGTTAAGACCAGATAGCTTTTTTAGTGCTTTTATTTGTATTTGTCTTACTCTCTCTCTTGTGATATTTAATTCTTTTCCTGTATCTTCCAATGTTTTAGGCTCTTTTCCGTAGAGTCCGAATCTTTCTATAATTACAGTTCTTTCTTTTTCGTCTAAGGCTTTTAATGCTTCTGTTAAAGTATCTCTTAAACTTTCCATAAAAGCATCTTGATGAGGTGAAGGGAAGTTTTTATCTTCAATAAAAGAAGTCATATCATTATTATCAGAGTTTTTAAAGAAAGAGTCTACACTAGCAGTTTCTTGTGTGAATACTATTATAGAAGAGAGAGTTTTTCTGTCTATTTTCATTTCTTTAGCTATTTCATCTATTGAAGGCTCTCTCCCAAGCTGCTGAGTGAGGTTTTTAGATATTTGTATACTTTTTTTTATTAATCTTGCTATATGCATTGGAAATCTTATGATATGTCTTTTGCTTGATATTTCTTTAACAATACTTTGCTTTATCCACCACACTCCATAAGTAGAGAATTTAAATCCTTTTCTATATTCAAACCTTTTTACTGCTTCTATTAAACCAATATTTCCTTCATCTATAATATCAATAAAAGGAACACCGCTATTATAATATCTCTTTGCAATACTTATAACTAGCCTTAAATTTGACTTTACTAATTTATGCTGAATAGAATCTATTTCTTTATCAATCTCTTCAATTTCTTTAGAATACTTTTCTTCGTCCTCATCTATTAATTTATTTTTATTCTCTCGGCAAACTTCAAGACGCTGCCATAATTCTAATTCTTCTTCCTTTGTGAGCCTGCGTATTTCACCTATTTGTTTTAGGTATACGCTTACAGGACCTTTGTATTCTTCGTTAATATCTTTTTTCAAGTGTATATTTCCTATCAAAAGAATATAAAAATTTAATATATATAGAATAAAAGATTTTTAAAAATTGTCAAGGTTATAAGTATAAACTTGCTTCTATTCCTATTTTGTTTTCCATGTTTCTGTAGGCATATAATTGTTTTGAACGTGCATATTCGTATTTTACCCCTACAGTTATTCTATATATCTCAAAACCAATGCCTATAGCTATACTTGGAGTCCATTCATTATAAGAGTCTAATATAGTGTAGCTATTATATCCTCTTTTTACAGTATTTATTTCATCTAAATTGGCTGCTAAATATATGCTGCTTATAAAACTAATCTCTCCCCATATAGGAACTCTAAAATCAATACCAGAAAATATACCAAATAAATTAACAAAATTTGATTTTTTAAATCCAGTAATAGCAAAATAACTTCCTCCATAAAATGTAAACCAAGAATATTTGTAATGCAAAGAAAACTGCATTTGCTCAAAACCGCTGTCTCTAAACTCTTCTGTTTCTCTATTATATAGAGTTTCATCTCCAAGTATATCTCCAGAAATATGTGCACATATATGTCTTAAAGGGCTAAATCTAAATCTTAAAGTATCATTGTATATATAGTCAAAAAAAGTTTCTACCTGCATATAAGTACCATACATCAAACTTTGTCCATAATATTGACTAGTACCGTTTTTATATTTAGACAAGAAGAAGTGTGTTAAAAATCCAACTCCAATTTTGAATCTATGTATATCCATATATTTAAATGATATAGGTGTTACTTCAGTAGCAAGAGTAGGGTGATAAAAGAAATCAATATTGTCGAAGTTAAAATTAGGGTTTTTGTACATCTCTTTTATATTAAAGATTGTTCCTAGTAAAAAACTGCTGTTATAAGCGTTTGGGTCAGCCCAAGAAGAAAAATATCTGTCTGTGTCATAATTTTTAAAAGGATTATAATTCCATTTTAATTTTGTATTTGTTTCGTATGTGTCCATTTTAAATTTTATTGAATTAGTTTCTTGGGCATATATGTGTATGCTTAAAATAAATAGTATTATAATAGTGTGTTTCATAAAAATCTCCTCTTTCATTGAACATTGTTCATTTTAATATATAGGATATTTTTGTCAATAGAATAAAATAAAAAGCTTTAAATTTTTATATTATTATATATAATATATGAGGTTAAAATAAATTATGAAATTGTTATTAAGAGTTTGTATTATATTTTTGGTGTTTGTTGTATCCAAAACCTATTCATTAGAATATAGTTTCTATTCGAAGGAATATATTAAGTTTAATAAATCTATCGTTAATATAGAAGATATAGATTATGTAGATTATTCTCAGAGTTTAAAAATATTAGACTTTCCTATGACTAGTAAGGCTGTATGGTTTAATAAAATATTTTTACTAGATGTTGTTTTTGAATTGTATAATATATTAGCATATTCTCCAAATATCAATACCAAAGTTTATTATCTAGCATTTTATAGAACTTTAAAAGAAATAGAAATCTTTGTTTCTAAAAATAGAAAAATCTCTGTGTTTTATCAATATTCAAGCACAATGCAAAATTATTATGACAACATGATTCGAAACCTTTCTATATCATATAATAAATTTAATTTTGACACACATATGTATATTGGTTTTAATTTTTACATTTCCTAAATATTTAATTTTTTTAACAATTAATTATTTTATTTTTTCTTTTAAAATATTTGCAATTATAATTATTTATGATATATTATTAGTATTAAAGTTTTTGAATAAAGGTTATAGGTGTCTGATTTAAAAGTATATGAAATAATATCTCTAGATGGTCCTTCGGGTGCTGGTAAAAGTACAGTAGCTAAGTTAGTTGCTAAAAAGTTAGGATATAAATATTTAGATACTGGTGCTATGTATAGGGCTGTAACCTTATTTTTTTTAAATAAAAACGTTAATATACAAAATGATAATGAAATCATATCTGCTATCAGCGATTTAAAAATTAGTTTTGACAATAATAACAAAATATACTTAAATGATGTAGATGTTAGTGAAGAGATAAGAAGTATAAAAGTTGTTAATATGGTTTCTAAAGTATCTTCTATCAGTGCAGTTAGAAAAAGTATGGTTTCTTTACAGAGAGCTATTGCTGAAAATGATAATTATGTGGTAGACGGCAGAGATATAGGAAGTGTTGTCTTTCCTCTTGCAAAATATAAGTTTTATATAGATGCTTCTGTTGAGATTAGAGCTAAAAGAAGATATGAAGAAGAAATACAAAAGGGTAAAGATATAACCTTTGAAGAAGTGATTGACAGCATAAAGAAAAGAGATGAGTTTGACTCTAATAGGGAAGATAGTCCCCTAGTAGTACCTAAAGATGCTATTATTATAGATACTACAAATATGACTATAGATGAAGTTGTACAAAAAATCACAGATGTGGTTTTTAATAAAAAATCTAATGAATAATTAGATATTAACCTGATTTTAAGTTCAGGAGGGAGAGGGACGAATATGGAAGATAATAATTTATCAGAACAACAAAATGAATTTCTTAAGGCATTAGAGGAGAGTGACAATAAAACGCACTTTAAACTTGGAAGTGTTGTTAGCGGAAAAATAGTTCAATTCGATGACACTGATGTTTTTATAGATTTTAATTATAAGGTTGAAGGTAAAATAAATAGAAACGAGTTTGATAAAGAGCCTGTTAAAGGTGAAGAGATTGAGGCTGTAATAAAAGGACAAGATAATAATAAAGGTTATGTTATTTTATCTAAGAGAGAGATTGATAAGAGAAAGGCTCAAGATTTAATAGAAGATGCTGTCAAAAATGCTACTCCAATTAATGGTGTTGTTAAAGAGGCTATTAAAGGCGGATTTACTGTTTCTATAATGGGACACAGTGCTTTTTGTCCTTTTTCTCAAATTGATATTTCTAGAGGAATTAAAGAAGCTGATTATATAGGCAAAGAGTTTCAATTTAAGATTATAGACAGAAAAGGAAATAAAGATATTGTTGTTTCTAGAAGAGTTTTACAAGAAGAGACTCAAAATAAAGTAATAGAAGAATATTTATCAAATTTAAAAGAAGGCGATATAGTAGAAGGAAAAGTTAAAAACATAGAGAAATTCGGTGCTTTCATACAATTAACTGAAGGTTTAGACGGTTTCCTTGCTATACCAAATATGTCTTGGGCTAAGATTATTAACCCTAAAAATATTATCACTAAAGGCGAAGAGAGAAAGTTTCAAGTTTTATCTGTTGATAAAGAAAAAAGAAAAGTTGATTTAGGTATTAAACAGCTTGAAGGTGACACTTGGTACAAGTTTGTTGAAGAGTATCATGTTGGAGATATAATCAAAGGTGAAGTTACTACTGTTAAAAAGTTTGGTGCTTTTGTAAATGTATATGAAGGCGTTGAGGGTCTTATACATGTTTCTGATTTGAGCTGGAACTCTCATGTTAATAATCCTAATGATTTTGTTAAAGTTGGTGCTTATTTAGAATGTAAAATTCTTGATATGAATGTACCTGAGAGAAAATTAACTTTAGGCTTAAAACAAGTTAAAGATAATCCTTGGGACAGTGCTGAGAGAGATTTCCCTGTTAAGAGTTCTGTAAAATGTAAAGTAAAAAGAATATTCAAAGACTTTGCTGTATTTGAACTTCCTAATGGTCTTGAGGGTATATGTGATATTAGCGATTTTGATTGGATGAACAATACTGTTAATATTAAAGATTATATAAAAGAAAATGAAGAAGTTGAAATGGTTATTATGTCTATAGATAGAGATAAGCAGAGAATTAAGCTTAGCTATAAACATACTAAAGAAAGTCCTTGGAGAGTATTTGACAAAGCTCATCCTCATGGCTCTATAGTTAATGGTACTGTTAAGGCTATTATAGATTCTGGTGTTATAGTATCTTTAGAAAATGATTTAGAAGGATATATGCATATTTCTCAAATAGATTTACCTAAAGGAGAAACTTTAGAAAGTGTACTTAAAGTTGGAGAGAGTTATCCTTTTGTTGTAAGAGAAGTTAATCAGGTAAAAAGAAGAATATCTCTTTCTAGAAGAGAGTATATGGAAGCTGAAAACAAAAAAGAAACTCAAAGCTATATTTCTAAAGAAGAGCCTACTTCTTTAACTTATAATCCTTTCGATAATATTAAAAATTAATTTATATAATTATAATTCTAAAATCATAAGTATTATTATGGTTTTAGAATTATTTTTTTTATTATCATCAAATATAAATTGACAAATAATTGCTTATATCATAATATTAATTATTGTATTTATGTATAAGTTTTTTTTCTTTATTATTTTTATTTTATCAATATGCTCATGTTCCAAAAATGAGATTAGCGATAGTGATAAAAATAATATAATACAAAATAAAAAAATAGAAAAAATAATCTCTCTCTCTCCTGGAGTTACTGATATATTGATTGATTTGAATGAAGCTCATAAGATAATAGCAGCAGATACTTTTTCAAAAGACATTCTCAAAAAAAATAATATAAATGTTTCTAATGTTTTTGATATGTTAAACCCTGATGCAGAAAAAATTATTTCACTTGACTCTGATATTATATTTATAAACAATCTCACAGCATTTTATACTAAAAACTCTCTTCTTTCATTGTCTAATCCTACAATTATAACAATTACAAACAGTGAAACACTAAAGGGTATAGAAGATGATATATATTTTTTGGGAAAAGTATTAAATGCTGATGATAGGGCTAAAGAAGTTGTTTCTAATATGCGTACAAAAATAAAAGAAATAAAAGATATAGGAGATACTATCACAAACAAAAAAACTGTTTATTTTGAAATATCCGCTCTTCCTAATTTATATAGTTTTGGTTCTAATGTTTATTTAGATGATATTATTAATATTATAGGTGCTAAGAATATTTTTTCTAATAGAAATGAATGGATAAATGTCTCTGAAGAAGATGTTGTATATTTAAATCCTGATATAATTTTTACTAGTGTTGATTATGTAGATAAGCCAGTAGCAGAAATAACAAATAGGGCTGCTTGGAGAGATATTAATGCTGTAAAAACAAGTAAAGTATTTTTTGTAGAAGGTACATCTCTTCCAACGCATAATATAGTCTCTTCTATAATATTAATGGCTAAATATATTTACCCAGAAGAATATAAGGATATTAAATAAATATTATGATAAAAAAAATAATAATAATCTTTATTTTACTTATATTATCTATTATAACATCAATATGTATAGGAAGTATTTTTATTTCGCCTAAAGAAGTAGTGTCTATTATATTATATAAATTATTTAATTTTGGTTTTGTTGATAATATAAATAAAATAAATATTGTTTTTAATATAAGACTTCCGCATATTATTTTATCATTATTTGTTGGTGCTTCTTTATCTATGACAGGCATTGTTATGCAGTCTATATTAAAGAACAGTTTAGCTTCTGTATATAATTTGGGTATATCTTCTGGGGCTGGTTTTGGGGTGAGTTTGATTATAATTAGCGGTATATATTTTAACTATTACTTTTTTATAATTTCTTCTATATTATTTGGTTTTATTAGTATATTATTTATACTTTTTATTTCAAGAAAAATAGATAAAGATATAAGCAGTAATTCTATAATACTTGCTGGAGTTGTTATATCATTATTTTTTAGCTCTATTATGAGTTTTTTTGCCTATGCTTTTCCTAAATATTCTAATCAGATAATATTTTGGCAGTTGGGTAATTTATTTGTTAGGAATTATTTTGATATTTCTATTATAATATTATTAACTATAATATTTCTTATTGTATTAATAAAAAATGCTAATCTTTTAGACATTATGACTTTTGGTGATAAAGAGACTTTTCTTCTTGGAGTTAATCCCAAAAAAGCTAGAATACTATTTGTATTATTATCTTCTTTGATTACTGGTGTTTTAGTTGCTTTTGTGGGGGTAATTGGATTTGTAGATTTAATATCGCCTCATATTGCAAGGCGTCTTTTTGGTGCTAGGCATATTATAGTGATTCCTATGAGTGCTTTAATTGGGGCTTTGATTTTAAATATTGCTGATATATTTTCAAGAATTATTATTTCTGGTGCTAATATTCCAATAGGTATAGTTACGGCTATTATAGGAGCTCCTTTCTTTTTGTATGTTTTTATTAAAAATTAGGGTTTATTTATGAAAAAAATTATAGAAGTGAAAAATCTTTATATTTCTTACAATAATATAAACATATTAAAAGATATTAGTTTTGAAGTTTATAGCAATGATATTTTATGCATAATAGGAGCAAATGGCTCTGGGAAGAGTAGTTTATTAAATGCTTTATGTAATTTAGTGAATTTTAAAGGTGATATACTTATAAATAATCAAAAAAATTATAATGAGTTATATAAAAAAATAGCTATGATGAGTCAGGTGTATAATATATATTTTGGATACACTGTTTATGATACTGTGATGATGGGTAGGTATCTTAATTTCAAAGATAGGCTTTTGTCCTTACCCAGCAAAGAGGATAAAGATTTTGTTTTGCATTGTTTAGAGAAACTAAAAATATTACATTTAAAAGATAAACTTATAACCGAGATTTCTGGAGGGGAGCTTCAGAGGGTATTTTTGGCACGTATTTTTGCAAAAGAGCCTGATATTATAATTTTAGATGAGCCTACTAATCATTTAGATTTGAATATACAATTAGATTTAATAAACGACTTAAAACAATGGGTATTAGAAAATGAAAGCAGATGCATTGTTGCTGTGCTTCATGATTTAAATAGTGCTTTATATTTTGCAAATAAAATACTAATATTAAAAGATTCTTCATTATATTATTATGGTTTAGTTAGAGATTTTGATATTAATTTAATTGATAAATTGTATGATGCTGATATATCTAAGTATATGCATGACTTTTTAAATATATGGAACTAGTTAAAAACTAATTTTACATAATATTTTTATTAAAAGATAAAATTCTATATGTCTTATTGTAATAAAATTGTAAAAAACTATTGACTTATACATTAACATAATATATTATTATGTTAATATACTATATTTTTTGTCGACTGGAGATAATTATGTTCCCTATATTGAATTTCGCGTTAATGCTAATTATTCCTATTATAGTTGTCGGTATTTCTAAAATTATCGATAGAAAAAAAAACAATAATAACTCAAATTATGATGATATTTTTGCTGAAGAAAAAGCGGCATTAGAAGGTATTATAGAAGAGAAAATATCAGAAGTTAGGGATAATGCCATAGATTTGGAGATTGCTGTAAAAAAAGCTGGTTTTATAAGCAAGTCTATGGAAGAAGATTTGGCTAAGCTTAATAATAAAATAGAATCATATAAAGATTATAAAGCGGCAGTATCACAATATCAGGAACAAGTAGATTCACTCGAAGAGGCATATTTAGACATACTTAATAAAGTTGATACTGTATTAAAAGAACGTAACACTATAGAAAAAACATATAAAAGAATATCTGATGTGAAAACAAAAATGATAGAATTAGAAAAAAATGTTTCTTCTATACAAGATAATTTAATAGCTTCTTATAATGCTAAATTAAATGATTTTGAATCTGAATTGTATAAGAGATTTGATGCTCTTACTACTAATTTGCTCGCTCGTGATGCTCATTATACAGATATGGCTGAACAAGAGAAAGATAAGATATCAGCATTAACAGAAGAGTTTAAACTTCATGTTGCAAAGAAAGAAGAATTATTTACAAATCAGCTTACTCAGCTTGCTGAAAGAACAGCACGCAATAACATAGAACAATTAGCAGAGTTATTTGAGAAGGGAAGAGATGAACTTATAAATAAATACTCTTTATTTGCTGAAGAGATTAACAGTAAATCAAAAGATATAGAAGAGCGTTATGCTAGTTTGAGCCAGTCTAAAGAAGGACTTGAAGTTGAACTTATAAACTTAAGAGATACTATACAGGAGAGACTTGATTCTATAACAGAGTCTAGTGTTGAAGAGTTTAAAGGTGAAATGGAAAAAACTAAAGAGTTCTTATACAACACATTAAAAGAAGAATTAGAGAAAATAGGAAATGAAAAAGAAGAGTTCTTAGAGTCTGTTGAAGATAAAGCACATTCTTTAGAGAAAACTATAGATGACATCAAAGATAAAGCAGAATTAATAACTAAGGATTATGAAGATAAAACTGTTCAATTGGAAACAGAATTTACTACTCTTAAAAATGATATTAGCAATCGTTTAATAACTGAAGTAGAAGCATTCTCTAATAATATAAGAGATATACTTGAAAATGAAAATGATGGTGTTATCACTCTTTATAGAAACAAAACTAAAGAGCTTTCTGATTTAATAGTATCTATAGACGGTATGAGTGAAGAGACTATGCTTAGGGCAGAGAGTAAATTTGATGAGATAGTTAATGATATAGAAAGACTTAAAAATGATATATTAGCTAGAACTCAAGATGATATGGAATATTCTATAGATAATGCTAGAAGCTCTCTTATAGCTGAGATTAATGAACTTAGAGCAGACGTTGAAACAGAAACTAATATTCTAAAAGATAAGATGAATGAAATACATTATCAAACTTCTGAGATATCTTCTATATTAACTAACAAACAAGAAGAGATATTAGATGCTTTAAGTTTAGAAAAAGAATATTTGTATAAAGATTTAGAAGAGCAGGCTAATAAAAAGATACAAGAACTTGAAGATAATTTTAATAATATCAAATCAGATTTTGAAATTGGCGTAGATAATTATATAAAAAATACATATACTGATTTAAATAATGTTACAGAAAAATTATCTGTATTAAAAGAACAGTATGATAATGATAGCAATAAGATACAGGATTTACTAAAAGATACAGAGATTAATTTAAAAGAAAATATAGAAAAACGTATAGAGCTTTTAGATAAAACTTCTTCAGAGATAAAAGATTTAGTTGATAGTGCTAATGAGAAATTGGACACTGGTATAAAAAATGCTGAGTCTAACATAGAAGAGATTAGAAATAATTTGTATGAATATGGTAACTCTTATTTAGATAGTTTAAAAAGTCAGTTAAAAGAAGTTCTTGATAATTATGAAGAGACTAGTATGAAATCTATAAGCGACAGCATAAATAGTCTTGTTCATCAAGTAGAAGAAAGTGATAAGAGACATAATGATATAGTTTCAAATATGGAAGATTCTTTAAAAGAGTTTAAGGAGAAAATAGATTATTCATTAAATGAAAATAAAGAGTTTGCTGAAGATAATAAAAACAAAATAGTTAATATGCTAAATACTGAATTACTTGAAGCAACTAATTCATTTGATGCTCTTTTAAATGAAAAAAGAGAAGGTATAAACAAAGTTAGAGATGATATAGAAGATATTTTAAATAAAGTTGAAAATGGAAGAGAAGATTTTGAAAACACTATAAATAGAGTATATGATGTTGCAAATGAAAAAGAAAGTAATTTGTTGTCAAATATTGAAGATAAGTATAAATCATTAAATGATAAAATAGATAATTTGTTTAGTGAAAGTAAATCAGATTTAGATTCTATGACTAAGGAATATAAAGGTTCTTTAGAAAATTATTATAATAATTTGAGAAATGAATATGAGCAATTAAAAGAACATTCTGATATTATTAGTGATGAATATAGAATAAAAATGGATACTTTATCTTCTAAGTTGGAAGAGCTTGCATTTGCTTCTAAGAACATGGAAGATAGTATAGAAAATAAAACTAAAGATATAACTGATTATGTTAATAGTGTAAAAGAAAATGTTGATGCTAAATCTAATGAAGTTGTTTCTTCTGTAAATAGTATAATCGAAGATATAGAAACAAAGAAAGAGAATATTAATAAATATGTTGATGAATTAAAATCTAATATAGATGATAAACTAGATATAACAGATTCTTATGTTAATGAGTTGAGAGAGAATATTGATAATATAGAGAAAAATAGTGATGAATATTTGAGTGCTTTGAAAGATGTTGTAGATGACAGATTAGAAACAGTTGATTCTTATGTTAATGAGTTTAAATCTAATATAGATTCTAAAGAGAAGGATTCTAATTATTATATAGATGCTCTAAAAAATAATATAGATGATAGATTAGAAACTGCTGATTCTTATGTTAATGATTTAAAAGATAATATTAATAGTTTGAAAAAAGCAGTTAATACTGAAATGCAAAATGTTTCATCTTATATTGAAGAGAGAAAAGAGTTTTTAAATGCTAAATGTGATGAGGCATTTAATAGTGTAGAAGAGGAAGCTTCAAATAAATTAGATGAACTTAATGAAATAATAGAAGCTGCTATAGAGAAATATAATGATGAAATAAAAGAGATAGAAAGCGTAAGATTGGAAGAGAATGCTAATATAATAGCTGATGTTGAAAATATTGGTGCTAATATAAGAAAAGACTATAAAAAATATACTAAAATATTAGAAGAAATATACAACAATAAAAAAACTTCTCTTGATGATTATGCTAATGAGTTAAAAAATGATATAGAAAAACACAGAGAAGATGCTGAAAAAATACATTTAGAAAATGAAGCTAATTATATAGATGATTATTTGAAAACTAAATCTTTAGAGATAGATGAAAAAGTTAATAATATAAACACTACTTTAAATGATTCTTTCAATACTCTTTATAATGGTGTTACTGAATTATTAGAAAAGGCTAAAGAGTATACTGATTCTGCTGTAAGTAATCAAACATTAGAACTTTCTAAAGCATTAGAATTATTGAGAGATGGTTTTAATAGCTATAAAGATGGTCTTGATAGTAAATTAAAAGAAGAGATAGATAATATGATTTCTAATAATGAAAATATGTTATCTATGTTTAATGAATACAATGAAAAAATTGAACGCATTAATGATATTTCTAATTTAGTAGATAGTCTTAAAGATGATATTTATAATGAATTAGAAGAATTAAAATCTGATGTATCATTTAAAAATACTGAATTCGATAGAACTATAGATGAAATAAAATCTTCTATAATGTCTAGAGAAGAGTTAAATGATATTCAAGAGTCTGAAAGAGAGGCTTTGAATGTTCAATTAGATGATATGAAAGAAGAGTTTGAAATTTTTAAATCTCAAATATTAAAGAGTAATGAAGTAGAAATACCTGCTTTATTGGAAGAAGAGAGAGAGAGAATAGAAAATATATTTGATGAGTTTTCAAAAAATCTTCTTATGAGAATATCTGATAATGAAAGTGATTTAAGCTATATTAAAGATGTTTTATCTGAAGAGAGAAATCATTTAATAGAAAAAATAGAATTAATAGAAAAAGATTTAGAAGATATAAAAACTGATAATAGAGTAGATGCTTTAGTTGAAGATAAGCTTCAATTAGAAACTTCTTTAGATGATTTGAAATCTGATATAGAAAAAGTGAAAAATTTAGAAAAAGATTTTATTTCATTAAAGGATAGAATGGAAGGAATAGATTCTACTATAAAAGATGATGTTGCTTCTTTATCTAGTAAATTGATAGATTTCAAAGATAATTTAGAAGAGAAAATATCTAATGATTCTAGTTCTTTATTAGAAGATTTAGAGACTCTTAATAAAGAATTGTATGATATAAAGGGAAATCTTTCTAATTCAATTGATAAGACTGATAATATAGAAAACAGAATGGAAAATATATTAAAAGAATTATCATCTGGAAATGAAGAGTTTAAAAATAGAATAGAGAAACGTATTGAATATTTTGAAGATTCTTGGTCTGATCCTACTAAAATTAGAAGTATGTATGCTAATGAGATAAAAGAAGAGATTAATAATCTTAGAGCATATTCTGATGAAAAATTTGATGTTTATATTAATGAGTTAAAATCACAGATAGATGAAATTTCTAGCGGTATAGAAGATTGGAAAAATGAAAATATTAATGAACTTTTATCTCAATTAAATGATGCTAAAAATAGTATTGAGTCTTATATAAAAGATACAGATAGTAAGAAAGAAGAATTGCTTTCTGATATACTAAAAAAATTGGAAGCTAAAGAAGGAGAAATTTATTCTCGTATAGATGAAAAGATAATAGATGTTGATAATAAATTATCTGCTATAGATAAGAAAATTAATGATGATATAGGAAGCAGTTTAGAGAATATTTATAAAATGATAAATGATGCTTCTAATAAATATAACGAAGAGATAAAAAATATAGAACATCATAGAAGCAATGAAAAAGAAGCTATTATATCAGATTTAAAATCATTGTCAGATAGCATAAGATCAGATTATGAAGAGTATTCTATAATGCTTGATAATGCTTATAACACAGCTGTTTCTTCTTTAGATGAACATCTTGATAATGTTAAAAAAGAGATAGAAAATATTAAAGATGAATCTGAAACAGAGCTTTTAAATAATGAAAAAAATTATATTAATGAATATTTAGAAGAGTATTCAAATAATTTAGACAGCAGATTAGAAGAGAAGTTATTAGTATTAGAAGAGAGCAAAAAAGAATTAGATAATATCTTAAACAGTTCTTTTGAAAATCTTAATAGCCGCATAGAAGAATCATTATCTAAAGTAAATAGCTTAGCAGAAGAGAGAATTTCTTCATTAGAGAAAGATATTAATGATAAGCTTCTTGCAAATGTAGATAAATTAAGTAAGCTAGAAGAAGATTTTGGCAAGTTGTTTAATAAAGATTATGTAGAAGAATTGGATTCCCGCATAAATAGTATTAATAGCAAATTAGAAGAAGAGATATCTAATATAAGAAACAGTTTAGATAATGATATATCCTCAGTACGCAGTCAATATAAAGAGTTGAGTGTAGATTTTGAGGAAGCTTTAGATTTAGTAAAGAAAAGTATTTTAGACAGAGATGAAGTAATAGATTTACAGAGCAAAGAGAAAGATGAATTAATCTCTCAATTGGAAAGTCTTAGAGATGATTATTTATCATTAAAAGGTGATGTATCATCAGTTAGTGATAATAATGAGTTATATAGTTTATTTGAAGAAGAGAGAGAGAAGTTAGAAAGAGGGTTTGAAGAGTTTAGCAGCGAGTTATTAAATAGGCTAAATGATACAGACAGCGACATAAACTATATAAAAGATATGTTATCAAGCGACAAGAATCTTTTATTAGAAGAATTAGATGCCCTTCGCTTAGAGGTAGAGAATGTTCATAATGATGAAAGATTAAATGAGTTATTAGATTATAAGTTATCATTAGAAGATTCTTTCAATGGTATAAGAGAAGAGTTATCTAAGTTTGATGAATTAGAAGGCAGTTTAAATGAATTAAGAGGAAATGTATCAGAATTAGAAGGTTCATTTAATAATTCTTTAGAAGAGTTAAAAGATAATGTAGGCAGACAATTAGAAGGATACAATGTTAATTTAAATAATTTAAACTCAGATATAAATAGATTATCAAACAGTGTAGAAGATATAACATCAAACAATGAAAATATATCTACTAATCTAGATACAATATCATCTAACTTTGAAGTATTGAATAACAATTTTGAAAGTGTTAATGGAAATGTAAATGATTTTGATAATAGATTAAGCAGTTTCAAAGAAGATGTTGATAAAGCTATTAACAAATCATTAGAGTTAGAAAATAGTATATCAAATTACAGAAAAGATTTAGAAGATAAACTATCTGGTATAGAAAATAATATTAATTCATTAAGTAATGATAGCAGTGTGAAAGATTTATTTAATGAAGAGTTATCAAAATTAAATGATTTATTTGATAATTTAGAGAAAGAAAATAAAGAGTTTAGAGACAGATTAGAGAGAAGAGTAGAGTATTTTGAAGATACTTGGTCAGACAGTGCAAGAATAAGAAGCTTGTATTCATCAGATTTAAGAGAAGAGCTAGAAAATATCAAATATGAAAGAGAGCTTGAGTTTGAAAATTATTTAGAAGAGTTAAGAGCTAAAGTAGATAATTTGTCATCAAGCGTAGATAATTACAAAGAAGGCGATATTAATAGATTATTGTCTGAGTTAGAACAAGCAAAAA
>OARM01000043.1_pt1 | contig 93881 bp, 91 predicted proteins | sample 1475591 | NCBI WGS metagenome assembly OARM01 (sample SAMEA3360676, study PRJEB22359) | human gut metagenome | biome: ENVO:urban biome; feature: ENVO:human-associated habitat; material: ENVO:feces | place: Bangladesh | collected 2011
CGGTCATGAACTGGATGATGTCTAACGTTACGGTAAAACCGGACAAAAACGACAATATCTTCCCGAATAAATCCACGCCGGAAGCCAAAATCGACGGCCCTGTTGCGATGTTTACAGCAATGAGCCGGATGCTGGTCAATGGCGGTGAACCGGAGCCGGATCTGTCTGAGCATCTGGTCAGCGTTGGTATTCGCTCGCTTTAACCGAGGTCATTATGTTTCTGATAATTCTCACGCCTCTGGTGGGCGTGCTGGGTGTGCTTTTGCTGGCGTATGGCGCCTGGCTGATTTATCCCCCGGCGGGTTTTGTTGTTGCCGGGGCGCTGTGTCTGTGCTGGTCGTGGCTGGTTGCGCGTTATCTCGATCGCGGTCACCGGGTCGCCTCCGGAGGTGAGTAATGTTTTTCCAGGGGCTTTTTCAACGTAAAAATAACACCCCCGTCACAACGCCCGGGATGCTTGCGGAAGAGCTGGGGTTGTCATACGACACCTATACCGGAAAGCGGATCAGCAGCCAGCGGGCCATGCGGCTGACGGCGGTGTATTCCTGCGTCAGGGTGCTGGCTGAGTCTGTTGGTATGCTGCCCTGCAGTCTCTACAAAATCAGCGGCACCCTTAAAACACGGGCGGTGGATGAACGGCTGCATAAGCTGATTTCAGCAAAACCCAATGGCTACATGACGCCGCAGGAATTCTGGGAGCTGGTTATTGTCTGCCTGTGTCTGCGGGGGAATTTTTACGCCTACAAGGTGAAGGCGCTGGGGGAAGTAGTGGAGCTTCTTCCGATAGATCCGGGCTGTGTGGAACCGAAGCTGAACAGCCAGTGGCAGCCGGTTTATCAGGTGACGTTTCCGGATGGCTCCGTGGATGTGTTGACCCAGGATGAAATCTGGCATGTGCGCACCCTGACGCTGGATGGACTTGTCGGTCTGAATCCCATTGCATATGCGCGCGAGGCCATTTCACTGGCAGCGGCAACCGAGGAGCACGGCGCCAGGCTGTTTGGTAACGGTGCTGTGACATCCGGTGTGTTGCGTACGGAACAAAAGCTCACGCCGGATGCTTATGAGCGCATGAAGAGGGATTTTGAGGAGCGTCATCTTGGGCTGGGTAATGCGCACCGTCCGATGATTCTGGAAATGGGGCTGGACTGGAAGCCGGTGGCACTGAACGCCGAGGACAGCCAGTTCCTGGAAACCCGCAAGTTTCAGCTGGAAGAAATCTGTCGTCTTTTCCGCGTGCCGCTGCACATGGTGCAGAACACCGATCGCGCCACTTTCAACAATATTGAAGAGCTGGGGCTCGGATTTATCAACTATTCCCTTGTGCCGTATCTGACCCGTATTGAACAACGGATCAATACAGGGCTGGTCAGGGAGAGCAAACAGGGGAAGTTTTACGCCAAATTTAACGCCGGGGCGTTACTGCGCGGGGATATGAAATCCCGTTTTGAAGCCTACGCCACCGGGATTAACTGGGGAATTTACTCTCCCAATGACTGCCGCGACCTGGAAGATATGAATCCGCGTCCCGGTGGGGATGTCTATCTCACACCGATGAACATGACCACGAAACCCTCCGATGGCAGTAAAGCCGGTAAGCAGAAGGATAACGCCAATGCAGACGAAACAACGTCTTGATGTACCGCTGAGTCTGAAATCTGTCAGTGACTCCGGTGAGTTTGAAGGGTATGGCTCCGTCTTTGGTGTAAAGGACAGCCACGATGATGTGGTGGTCCCCGGAGCCTTTACCACAACACTCGAGAAATGGAGCGAAAAAAAGGCGCTGCCTGCGTTGCTCTGGCAGCACCGCATGGATGAGCCCATCGGTGTGTACACCGAAATGAAAGAAGATGATGTCGGGCTTTATGTCAGGGGGCGATTACTCGTTGATGATGATCCCCTGGCAAAACGTGCACACGCCCATATGAAGGCCGGTTCTTTAACCGGCCTTTCTGTTGGCTACATCCTGAAAGACTGGGAGTACGACCGGGAAAAAGGGGTATTCCTGCTGAAAGAGATCGACCTGTGGGAGGTCAGTCTGGTGACGTTTCCTTCCAATGATGAAGCACGCATCAGCGATGTGAAAAATGCGCTGGCGCGTGGGGAGATCCCTGATCAGAAAATTATTGAGCGAGTCCTGCGCGATGTTGGACTCTCGCGAACCCAGGCCAAAGCATTCATGGCCGGGGGATATGGCGCTTTATCCCTGCGTGATGCTGAGGATGTGGATGTCGCACTGAATGCACTGAAAAATCTTAAATTTTAACCAGGAGTAAATAATGGCTGTTGATATTAAAGACGTTGAACAGGTCGCGCAGGATTTGCAGCAGAAGTTTGACGATTTTAAGGCAAAAAACGACAAGCGCATTGACGCGATCGAACAGGAAAAAAGCAAGCTGGCCGAACAGGTGGAAAGCCTGAACGGGCAAATCAGCGAGCTGGAAAACCTGAAAAGCGATCTTGAGGCTGAGCTGGCTGAAGTTAAGCGTCCGGCAGGCGGCACGAAAAATAAAGTTGCCGGTGAACACAAAGAAGCGTTTATCGGATTTATGCGCAAGGGGCGTGAAGACGGTCTGCGTGAACTTGAACGTAAGGCGCTTCAGGTGGGCAATGATGAAGATGGTGGTTATGCCATTCCGGAAGAACTGGATCGTACCATCCTGACGCTGTTGAAAGATGAGGTGGTGATGCGCCAGGAAGCCACCGTGATCACCCTCGGTGGCTCGGATTATAAAAAACTGGTGAATCTGGGCGGCACTAAGTCCGGATGGGTGGGGGAAACGGATACGCGTCCGGAAACCGCCACCTCAAAACTGGGGCTGATTGAACCCTTTATGGGGGAAATCTACGGCAACCCGCAGGCCACCCAGAAAATGCTCGATGACGCTTTCTTCAATGTGGAAGACTGGATCAACAGTGAGCTGGCGCTGGAATTTGCCGAACAGGAAGAAATGGCCTTTACCAGTGGCGACGGCAGCAAAAAACCAAAAGGTTTTCTGGCTTATGAGTCCACCGATGAAGATGACAAAACCCGTAAGTTTGGCAAACTTCAGCATATCGCTTCCGGTGCGGCTTCCGGCGTGACCGCTGATGCGATCATTAAACTGATTTACACCCTGCGTAAGGCGCACCGCAGCGGCGCGAAGTTCATGATGAACAACAGCAGCCTGTTTGCCATTCGTCTGCTGAAGGATAACGACGGAAATTATCTGTGGCGTCCGGGTATTGAGCTGGGTCAGCCTTCTTCTCTGGCAGGGTATGGCATCGTTGAGAATGAGCAGATGCCGGATATTGCTGCCGATGCAAAAGCCATTGCGTTTGGTAACTTCAAACGTGGCTATACCATCGTTGATCGCATCGGTACCCGTATCCTGCGCGATCCGTACACCAACAAACCGTTTGTGGGTTTTTATACCACCAAGCGAACCGGCGGTATGCTGGTGGATTCTCAGGCGATTAAGCTGATGAAAATTGGGGCTGCAACCCGCCAGAAAGCCACTGCGTAATGCGGTTTTTTTTGTGCCCGCGTAATGGCGGGCACAGGAGGAAAATATGCTCCTGAAAGAAGAGGAAATTAAATCTCACCTCCGGCTCGATGATGGTTTGTACAGTGACGGCGATTTTCTGAAATTGCTGGCACAGGCGGTACAGAAAAGAACAGAGACATACCTGAACAGGAAGTTGTATGCACCGGAAGAGACGATTCCGGAAGACGATCCTGACGGGATGCATCTGACTGATGACGTTCGTCTGGCAATGCTGATGCTGGTCAGTCATTTTTATGAAAATCGCTCAACGATCACCGATGTGGAGAAACTGGAAACGCCAATGAGTTTCAGATGGCTTGCTGGCCCTTACAGGATTGTCCCGCTATGAAAATCAGGCAAAGTCAGACCAGTGCCACTTACCTTTTACCGGATCCCGGAGAGCTGAATCGCCGAATAAAGATCCGCCTTCGGGTGGATGAACCCACCGCTGATTTTGGTACGGAGCCAACGTATCCGGAGTCGTTTGATGTCTGGGCAAAGGTGGCTCAGCCAGGCGCTGCCGCTTATCAGGGCTCAGTGCAGACAGAAAATGTCGTTACGCATTATTTTACAATCCGTTTCCGTCACGACATCACGGCAGATCATGAGGTGGTTTATTACGGTCAGGAGTACCGGATCCGGCGAATACGCGACCTGAACGGTCAGCGACGTTTTTTATTACTGGAATGTGAGGAACTGCGTACAGCGCGACGATGGGGTGAATGTCATGAATCAGACAGCATTTTTACACGTCGACTTTAAACAACCAAAGGAGCTGGAGTTTAATCGTGCCCGTCTGCGGCGGGCATTTGTGCAGATCGGGCGCGTCTATATGCGCGACGCCAGACGTCTGGTGATTAAACGCGGGCGTTCCGGTCCGGGAGAGAATCCGGGATATCAGACCGGGCGTCTGGCCCGCTCCATCGGTTATTACGTTCCCAAAAAAACGACGCGTCGCCCCGGACTGATGGTGAAAATTTCTCCTAACCAGAAAAACGGGCAGGGGAATCGCTGTTTCCATGAAGGCGCATCCTATTATCCGGCATTTCTGTATTACGGCGTTCGCCATTCAGCGTATGGAATGGATAAAAAGGATAAGCGACAGAAGAAGCACCATTCTTCGACTTTTCGGCTGGCCCCGCGTAATAACTTTATGGCTGACGTTATTGAGCGGCGGCGTCACTGGACGCAGGAACTGTTGTCCCGTGAGCTGCAGCGTTCGTTACGTCCGGTAAAAAGGAAGCATAAATGAAACTGACAACGATAATTGCGGCGTTGCGTGAGCGATGCCCGCGTTTTGAGGATCGTGTTGGTGGCGCGGCGCAGTTTAAGGCGATCCCTGATGCCGGAAAACTGCGACTGCCTGCTGCCTATGTTGTCCCCTCTGACGATGCGCCGGGGGAACAAAAATCACAGACCGATTACTGGCAGGATTTGACAGAAGGCTTCTCCGTTATTGTTGTGCTCAGCAATGAGCGTGATGAAAAAGGGCAGTGGGCAGCCTATGACGCCGTTCATGATGTCCGGAGAGAACTCTGGAAAGCCCTGCTTGGATGGATGCCGGATCCGCAGGGGGGCGAGATTGTTTATGCCGGTGGCACCCTGCTGGATCTGAACCGTTACGAACTGTATTACCAGTTTGATTTTACGGCGAAGTATGAAATCACGGAAGAAGACACGCGACAGGCAGAGGACGTGAATGCCCTGCCGGATTTATCCCTGCTGAGTATTGATGTGGATTACATCGATCCTGGTACTGGCCCGGATGGTGACATTGAGCACCATCTGGAAATGCGTTTCCCTCAGAAATAAGAGTCCCTCATGTTTGTGAAACCCCGGAAAGGGCGGTCAGTTCCTGACCCTGCCCGTGGAGACCTTTTGCCTTCTGACGGGCGAAATGTGGAAGAAAACAGCTACTGGTTCCGCCGTATAGCGGCGGGTGATGTGGTACGTGTTAAACAGGATAAGGCTAAAGAATCATGACAATAAGTTTTAGTGCTGTTCCGTCGAATACGCTGGTGCCGTTGTTCTACGCCGAGATGGACAATTCTGCGGCAAATACAGCGGTGACCAGCGCGCCTGCATTACTGATTGGGCATGCAGGCAACGATGCTGCCATTGAGGTTAACAGCCTGGTGCTGATGCCGTCGGCAGATTATGCCCGTCAGATTTGTGGAGCGGGGAGCCAGCTGGCGCGTATGGTCGAAGTATACCGTCAGACAGATCCTTTCGGTGAACTGTATGTTATTGCGGTACCGGAAGCCAAAGGGGCGGCGGCAACGGTCAGGGTGACGGTTACCGGAGAAGCAGAGGAAAGCGGCACCCTGAGTCTGTATGTCGGACGCTCCCGTGTACAGGTGCCTGTGGTGAATGGCGATAATGCCACTGCGGTTGCCACCGCGATTAAGGAAGCGGTAAATGGGGTTATCACCCTGCCGTTTACGGCGTCATCTGATGCAGGTGTGGTGACACTGACTGCCCGTCATAAGGGGCTGTATGGTAACGAGCTACCTGTCTGCCTGAATTATTATGGTTCTGGTGGTGGTGAAATTCTGCCTGCGGGACTTCAGGTCGTGACGGAAGCCGGAACTGCAGGTAGTGGAGCACCTGATCTTACCGCCGCTGTTGCCGCTATGGGCGATGAGGTATTCGATTTTATCGGTCTGCCGTTCAACGATGCCGCCTCCATTAATATGATGATGACCGAAATGAATGACAGCAGCGGTCGCTGGAGTTATGCGCGCCAGTTATACGGGCATGTCTATACCGCAAAACTGGGAACGCTGTCAGAGCTGGTTGGTGCCGGAGATATGCATAATCAGCAACATATCACGCTTGCCGGTTACGAAAAAGAAACCCAGTCGCCTGTCGATGAACTGGTTGCCAGTCGCCTTGCCCGTGAAGCGGTATTTATCCGGAATGATCCTGCCCGTCCGACACAGACGGGGGAGCTGGTGGGGATGCTTCCGGCACCGAAAGGTAAGCGATTCATCATGACAGAGCAGCAGACCCTTTTATCTCACGGCGTGGCGACGGCTTATGTGGAAGGCGGCACGTTGCGGATCCAGCGTTCTGTAACCACCTACAAAAAGAATGCGTATGGCGTGGCAGACAACAGCTATCTGGACAGTGAAACTCTGCATACCAGTGCATATGTTCTTCGCAAACTGAAATCGGTCATCACAAGCAAGTACGGACGTCACAAGCTGGCAAATGATGGTACCCGTTTTGGTCCGGGGCAGGCGATTGTCACTCCTGCCGTTATCAAAGGGGAACTTCTGGCGACATATCGTCAGATGGAGCGTGCCGGTATTGTGGAAAATTACGATCTGTTTAAACAGTATCTGATAGTTGAGCGTGATGCGGATAACCCGAACCGACTGAATACGCTGTTCCCGCCGGATTATGTTAATCAGTTACGTGTCTTTGCGGTGGTTAACCAGTTCCGTCTTCAGTATTCAGAGGAGTCAGCATAATGGCAAAGATCGCCGGAACCTGTTTTTTTAAAGTGGATGGTCAGCAGTTATCGCTGACAGGTGGCATTGAAGTGCCGATGAACACCAATGTCCGGGATGATGTTGTCGGCATGGCAGGGGATGTGGATTACAAGGAGACCTGGCGGTCACCTTACGTTAAAGGCACGTTTAAAGTGCCCAAAAACTTTCCGGTCGACAAAATTACCACATCAGACCAGATGACGATTACCGCTGAACTGGCAAACGGCATGGTGTATGTGCTTTCGGCTGCATGGCTGCACGGGGAGGCTAACCATAATGCCGAAGAAGGTACGGCAGATCTTGAATTCCACGGCGAAGAGGGAGGATATCAGTAATGAACGTTACAGAAATTGTTTTAAAAAAACCGGTGACAGCGCATAACGAAATGCTGCATGTGCTGGAGTTGCGCGAGCCCACGTATGACGAAATCGAGGCGCTGGGTTTTCCTTTCATTATTTCCGGTGAAGGCAGTATTAAACTGGACAGCCAGGTGGCACTGAAATATATCCCGTTGCTGGCGGGGATCCCGCGTTCATCGGCGGCGCAGATGGCAAAACTGGATATTTTTAAGACCAGCATGCAGATCCTGCGTTTTTTTACCCAGTCGGAGACGGGAAGCACCTCCGGAAACGACTCTACAATGTTGCCTGGTTCTGGAAACTGAATCCACTGGAGCTGCGACGGGTGGCTATTTCGCAGTTTACAGAACTGGAAGCCGAGGCCGTCCGCATTAACGAGGAGATGAAGCATGGCTGACAGTTTTCAGCTGAAGGCGATCATCACTGCCGTGGATAAGGTGTCGGCACCGCTGAAAGGGATGCAGCGCCAGCTGAAAGGCTTTAAAAAGGAGTTTGCCAGCCTGTCTCTGGGCGCAGCGGGTGCCGGAACCGCAGTACTGGGGGCGCTGGCGCTCCCGGTCAAATCTGCCATTGCCCTTGAATCAAAAATGGCGGATGTCCGGAAAGTGGTGGATGGTCTGGATACGCCGGAAGCGTTTAAGGCAATGACGGAGCAGGTGCGCGACCTGTCAACAGAACTGCCCATGTCGGCGGAAGGTATCGCCGAAATTGTGGCGGCGGGTGGTCAGGCTGGTATCGCCCGTGACGAGCTGATGCAGTTTACTGACGATGCCGTGAAGATGGGCGTGGCTTTTGACACCACGGCAGAAGAATCCGGTCAGATGATGGCACAGTGGCGCACTGCCTTTAAACTGACACAGGGAGAGGTGGCAGGACTTGCGGACAAGATTAACTATCTTGGTAATACCGGTCCTGCAAGTGCGAAAAAGATTTCTGATATTGTGACCCGTATTGGCCCTTTAGGCAGTGTTGCGGGTGTGGCCTCCGGAGAGATTGCCGCAATGGGGGCAACCATTGCCGGAATGGGGGTGGAATCAGAAATTGCGGCGACGGGGATAAAGAATTTTATGTTGTCGCTGACAGCGGGGGATTCTGCCACCAAATCGCAGAAAAAAGTGCTCCGCTCGTTGCGCATTAGCCCGAAAAAACTGGCGGCGGATATGCAGAAAGACGCCCGTGGGGCCATGCTGCACGTACTGGATTCTCTGGCGAAAGTGCCGAAAGAAAAACAGGCCGCCGCGCTTAATGAGCTGTTCGGCAAGGAATCTTCTGGATCCATCGCGCCTCTACTCACGAATCTGGATTTGTTGCGAACCAACTTTAATCGTGTGGCGGATGCGCAGCAGTATGGCGGCTCAATGCAGAAAGAATATGCCGCCCGTGCCGCGACGACGGAAAATCAGTTGTTGCTGCTGCAGAACCAGATCAATGCGATTTCTTCCACGCTGGGGGAAACCTTCCTGCCTTCAATCAATGAAGGCATAAAAGAGATGAAGCCTTTTCTGGAGGAAGTGCGCACGTTTGTCAGAGAAAATCCTGAGGTCGTAAAAACCATCGCGAAAACGGGGCTGGCGCTGCTGACATTTGGTGTTGCCATTGGCTCGCTGTCGCGGATGGGAAAAATCCTTAGTGGCGTGATGAATATGACGCCGGCAAAGGGATTAATTGCGCTTCTCGTCGGTGGCGCATATCTCATAATTGATAACTGGGAAACGGTCGGTCCGGTTGTGAAAAAAGTCTGGCAGGAGGTTGATCTGGTTGTCAGAGCAATGGGGGGATGGGAACAGGCAGTAAAAATAATAGCAACGGTTTCTGCCCTGTATATTGGTGTGAAGGCGGTGGCAAGTATTCGTGCGGCAACAGTCGCCCAGAATCAATGGACAGCGGCGGCAGGAAAAACAGCGCTGAAATTAAAGGGCCTCGGAAAGATCAGTCTGATTGGTGGATTGCTTGAACTGGGCATGATGGCGCAGGAGTTTGAAAAAGAACATCCCTGGCTTGTTAAAAATTTTGTGGCTGATGCACTGAACAGTGGATTTGGTCTGAATGATAAGTTCGACGAGTGGGGCAAACAGCTCCATGATTTTGTCTATGACATGACCGGATGGCAGATACCACGTGGTGATGGGTATTTATCTCCCGATAAACGCTACACCCCGAATGTATCACTGGAAAGGAATCAGCTGTTAAGCCTTGCATCTTCACCGGCAACCCGCAGCGAACTTAAGGTGACGTTTGACAACGCGCCGCCTGGAATGCGCGTTATCGATTTGCCGAAAACAGGCGATCCCTTTATGAAAATCACCCATGACGTTGGGTATTCACCTTTCAGGCGTTAACAATGGGGTATCAGAATGGATTTTCCCTCCTTACCTTCTTTGTCCTCTTTGTTTTCTTCATCTTCCGGAACGACCTGGCGCGATAATCTTTATGACGCTTCATTTCGTGGCGTTCCGTTTTCGGTGGAGAGCGACGAGGGGGTGTTCGGACGTCGCGTTCAGGTCCATGAATATCCAAACCGTGATAAACCGTACACGGAGGATCTCGGGCGTGCCACGCGACGGCTGACGATTAATGCGTATCTCGTTGGTGATGATTACGCAGAGCAGCGCGACAGGCTGATTACAGCGATTGAAACCGCCGGGCCGGGGACGCTGATCCATCCGCAGTTCGGTGAAATGCAGGGCTGTATTGACGGGCAGGTAACCGTTTCTCACTCCGGCACTGAAGGCCGTATGTGCCGGGTTTCATTTCAGTTTGTTGAGAGCGGGGAACTGTCATTTCCGGTCGCCGGAGCTGCAACCGCCAGAAAACTGGAGGAGTCGTCCGTATTCCTGGACGAGTTGATTGAAGACATGTTCGGCGATTTTGATCTCGCGGGAATGCCGGACTTTATTCAGAACGATGTTATTGCCCGGACGACCGATATGCTGGGAACCGTTCAGACAGCTTTCAAAATGGTTAATTCGGCTGTTTCTGCCGGAGCGAGACTGCTGCAGGGCGATTTATCCGTCATTCTGATGCCGCCGTCGGTTGCCAGTGATTTTGTGCATATGTTGCAGGATACCTGGCGGGCCGGAACCAGACTGGTGGATAACACACAGGATCTGGTGCAGTCCATAACAACAATGTCCGGTATTACGCTGGATCCAGGACTGGCACCGCGTGCGGTGTGGCCCACAGATTCCGCATCGGTTGTGAGGCAAAAACAGCAGACAAATCTGGTGGCAGCCGTCATCCGGACGACGGCAATCAGCGAGGCTGTAAGGGCGGTATCTTCACTGCCGCAACCCGGAAGTCTGGTGAAAAATCAGCAGGCGGTTGTGGCTGTTGGTGGTTCCACTGAACGTCAGTCCGATATTATTCATGTTTCTCATCCGGCGCTTGGCAGCGTGGCAGCCAGCACAGAACAGGATGAAACAGCGCAACCACCCACGCGGGAAAAACTTACCATCATACGCGAATCGCTGAATGCGGCGATTGAACAGGAGCTCAGACGCACGATGGACGACGGGCTGTTTTTTCAGCTGACGTCATTACGTACAGAGCTGAACCGGGATATTCAGGCGCGTCTGGTTCAGACGGAGGAAACCGCAGAGCGAACGCCAGCGGAGGTGCTGCCTGCACTTGTTCTGGCTGCGTCATGGTACGACGATGCGTCCCGTGAAACAGATATCCTGGATCGAAATGCCATCTCCCATCCGGGCTTTGTTCCGGTCAGGACATTAAGGGTACCCGTCAGATGAATAATACCGTTTTACTTCGGGTTTCCGGTCGCGAATGGGGCGGCTGGACATCCGTCCGTATCAGTGCGGGCATTAACCGTATTGCCCGGGATTTTAATGTTGCCATTACCACCCGCTGGCCCGGCAGCCGGGATTATCAGCCCCGGATAAAAAATGGTGAGCTGGTTGAAGTGCTTATCGGGGATGAGCCCGTGCTCACCGGATATGTGGAGGCACTACCGCTTCGTTATGACGCGAGCAGCGTCAGTATGGGGGTTGTCGGGCGAAGCAAAACAGCCGATCTGGTTGATTGCTCTGCTTTGCCACTCCAGCAGAGCGGAAAAAACCTGCTCAGAATAGTCACTGAACTGGCTGCGCCATTTGGCATCACTGTTGTTGATGCTGGCGTGCCTCAGACAGCGGTGATTGATGCACAGCCAGAACACGGCGAAACTGTTGCCGATTGTCTTAACCGGTTGCTGGGGCAGGTTCAGACGCTGGCTTATGACGATGAATGCGGGCGACTGGTTCTTGGGAAACCCGGAACAGGCAAAGCGGCGACGGCACTGGTGCTGGGAGAGAATATTCTTTCCTGTGACACGGAAAGAAGCATCAGAGAGCGGTTTTCTGAATATCAGGTCAGTGGGCAGCGCCCGGGCAACGACGATGATTTTGGTGAGGCCACCATTGCCGCAATACGTCAGACCATTCAGGACAATGGCGTGACCCGTTATCGCCCTTTGTTGATTCAGCAGTCAGGCACAGCAACGACAGCAACCTGTAAGGCCCGTTGTGAATTTGAAGCGCGCCAACGGGCTGCGCTTACCCGTGAGACAACATATACGGTTCAGGGCTGGCGGCAGGGCAGTGGCGCGTTATGGCGTCCGGGGTTATCTGTCATCGTTTTCGACCCGCTGAATAATTTTGATAATGATGAACTGGTGATCGCAGAAGTTACCTATAACCAGGACGACCGGGGCACGACGACTGAATTACGGGTTGGCCCGGCAGATGCTTATCTCCCCGAGCCTGTTACCGCCAGGAAGAAAAAAAATGTTGAGGAGGATTTCTGATGAACGGGTTTTCTCTTCGCAATCTGATTTCCCGGGCTGTCATCACGGCGGTGGATTCCGCCAGAAAGTGTCAGTCTGTAGGGTTGAAAATGATAGCCGGAGATCAGAAACAACACGTTGAGCACCTTGAACCTTATGGTTTTACATCTGCCGCACAGAACGGTGCTGAGGGCGTTGCTTTATTTCCGGCGGGCGATCGTTCTCATGGTGTGGTTGTGGTCGTGGCTGACAGACGTTACCGGCTGAAAGGACTGAAACGTGGGGAAGTGGCGCTTTATGACGATCTGGGACAGTCCGTTGTCCTGACCCGTTCCGGTATTGTGGTGAACGGGGCCGGGAAGCCCATTATTTTTCAAAACGCGCCTAAAGCGCGCTTTGAAATGCCGGTCGAATCCACCGCCGATATTACTGACAATTGCGACAGTGGCGGACTCAGCATGCAGCAAATGCGGCAGACCTACAATGCCCACAAACACACCGAAAATGGTGATGGTGGCGGGATCACTGACACGCCGGATCAACCGATGGGCTGAAAATCATGATGATTAATGTTAACGGGCGACCCGTGTCGACCGGGGCTTTGCTCGACCTTCTGACGCGTGCTGTGATTATTTCGCTTTTTACCTGGCGGCGTGCCGGGCGGGATGATGATGCACCGCAGATATTTGGATGGTGGGGGGATACCTGGCCTGCTGTTCAGAATGATCGCACGGGGTCGCGTCTGTATCTGCTGCGACGCAGCAAGCTGACAAATAAAACCCCGCAGCTTGCCAGAGATTATGCCCGTGAGGCGCTGGCGTGGATGGTGGAGGATGGTGTTGCTTCCCGTCTTGATATTAACGCTGTCCGGACCGGGACAGACTCGCTGGCACTTGCCATTACCATTTACCAGCGTGACGGCAATATTCACAACATTATTTTTGATGATATCTGGAGTGAACTGAATGGCTGACAGTCAGTTTTATCGCCCCGGCCTTCCGCAACTTATTTCTATGATCCGGAGCGATTTATTAACCCGCTTTGAGCAGGATACGCTGCTTCGTCGTATGGATGCGGAAGTGTATGCCCGTGTACAGGCTGCAGCCGTACACACGTTGTACGGGTATATCGATTATCTTGCCAGAAATCTGTTGCCGGACATGTGTGATGAAGACTGGTTGTACCGGCACGCCAGAATCAAACGCTGCCTGCGAAAAGATGCGGTGACAGCCCGGGGATTTGTGCGCTGGGATGGCGTAGAGGGAACACCTGTATTGCCAGCGGGAACGCAGATCCAGCGTGATGATCAGGTGACCTTCACCACGACGGCGACGGTGACCGCAGCCGATGGTCTTCTCCGGGTGCCTGTTGTGGCAGATGAACCGGGGGCGGCGGGGAATACGGATGATGGTATTGCCATGCAACTGGGAACACCCGTCAGTGGTCTGCCGTCCACAGGGTACGCGGACACCATTACAGACGGTGAAGATATTGAAAATCTGGAAATATGGCGTGCCCGCGTTATGGAACGTTATTACTACATTCCACAGGGGGGCGCAGACCCTGATTATGTTATCTGGGCGAAAGAAGTTCAGGGTATTAACCGTGCATGGACTTTCAGACACTGGAAAGGCATTGGAACGGTTGGCGTGATGGTGGCGACAAACGATCCGGAACATCCGGCTCCGGATGAAAGCGTCATTAATGCAGTCAGAGAACACATTCTTCCTCTGACACCGGTTGCCGGAAGTGGATTGTATGTATTCGGTGCCACAGAAAAAGTCATCCCGATGACGATTGCATTATCGAAAGACACACCGCAGATCAGGACTGCAATAAAAGCAGAGCTGAATGCACTGATGTTACGGGATGGTGTGCCAGAGGGGCGTATGTATCTGTCCAGAATCAGTGAGGCCATCAGTTTGTCTGCTGGTGAAGTGGCTCACCGGTTAATCGTCCCTTCATCGGATATTGACCTGGGGGAGACCGAGCTTCCGGTGCTCGGCGAGATCACCTGGCAGGCTTATGACCCGGCAAGGAGTAAATAATGGATTCGTTACAGGATGATTATACAAAGCTGCTGTACGGACTGATGCCGCCGGGGCCTGCATGGAGCGATACCGACGGCGTGCTTGATGGTCTGGCACCATCGCTTGTACGTGTTCATCAGCGGACTGATGAACTGATGGCTGAAATCGATCCTGGTCAGTCAACAGAGCTGATTGAACGTTATGAAGAATTGTATGGTTTACCTGACACCTGCTCTCCTGTTGGAGCCCAGACATTACGCCAGCGTCAGCAACGGCTGGAAGCAAAAGCCAATGTGGCTGGTGGCATAAATGAGCAGTTCTTCCTGGAGCAGCTTGAGGCGCTGGGATATACCGGCGTGACGATCGAACAGTTCCAGCACCTGGATGCAAGCCCCGATCCGGAATGGGGTGATCGCTGGCGTTATTTCTGGCGTGTGACGTTGCCGGTGGATGCCGGTGCTCAGTGGCAGACATGTTCGGACACCTGTAACACACCGATCCGGACGTGGGGTGATACGGTTGCGGAGTGCGTGATTAATAAATTATGTCCGTCGCATACTGTTGTCCTTTTTGCATATCCGGATGAGTCTGGTGAAGGGCAACAAGCCGCCCTGACTATAAACAGCCTCTCCTTTCAGGCCGGACACAAGACGACTGAGCCATTAGCGATTAATCATACAGGTGTTCATTTTGCGGTTGTTCCGGCACTGACAGGTAAGCCGCTGACAATTAACCGGATTAACTTTTATGCCGCCCGTCCGATGGCAGAACCACTGGTACTCAGCAGGGCGCAATTGCACTCAGGTCTGCCGACAACGGACCCCATGACCATGAACAGCGCACAGTTGCAGACGGGATACAGGACCCGCTCCCCCGTACCGGTTAACAGTATGCAGTTGCAGACAGCCAGCAGAACCCGTGAACCGTTATTGATTAATCACCCGGGACTGCATTTTGCTGTGGTCACGTCCGAATGACATAAAATAAAAGGAGAGCCGCTTTGAATATTATTAAACTCGAAAGTTTTCGACAAATTCCGGCGAATGAGGGATTGTGCGAGAACTATTATTCAACAAATATTATTTCAGCACTGAACGAAAACGGTGTCACGCTTATCAATGATATGTCCGGTTCTGTAACATCCGTCTGTCGTGGCACTCAGGCCGTAAATACTGTAGAAAGAACGGGGCTGATTTTCACGACACCCTCATATGTCACACTGTATAGCACACTTCCGGACTTAAAAGCCTCAGCTGTACAGCTGGGATTTCGTCTGACATTAAGTGCGGGAAAGAAATATTCATCTTCGCCATCCCACATCAGGATTAATGGCTATTCATTTACAACCCCGTATCCTGATGAAGCAGCCAGTTATTACTATGAAATTTTCGCAACGCGAAACGAAAACGGCTATGTCTCAGCCAGTCTGTACTGCAACCGCTCATTAGTTGGAAATACATCGTTTTATGTATCAGATGACCGGACTGACAAAATTCAGGTGAGTATTGGTGGTGGTAACAATATTTTTTCATCGGGTGCATCCGGCACGTTAATGCTGGGTGATATGTACTGTGGAACAGTGACATACGGTAGAAATAATAGTGCAGAACCCGCCCTGCTCGGAAGCATTGAGGTCAGATACAGCCCGGTAACGGCATTTACCGGTGGAAGCGCCAAAAACTCACTGAATAAAGATATTGTCACGGGGCTGAACACCTCTGACAGCGAGGCCGGATATCTGATGCTCTCGCCGTCCCTGAATGCAGCACAGGCCACGTTTGGTGCGGTGGATAACAGCAACAGTGATGTTGTGGCTGTTATGGCCTCGGTCACTTACCGCGGTGCTGATGCCCCCAATAACTGCCTGGCCTGGAAAGTGAAAAATGGCAGCCATGCAGGCGCAACGATTACAGAGAATGGCGTACAAAGCGACACAAACAGCTGGACGACTGTCTCACAGAGTTTTATGGCCCAGCCAGGCGGAGAAACGCCTTTCACAAAGGGTGAACTGACTTTCACAGCGGAATTGTTTAATCAGGCAAGGACATAATTCTGATATTTCATTCACGGGAGGTTTAATATGCACAGAATTGACACTCCGACAGCAGTTAAAGATAAATTTGGCCCGGGCAAGAACGGATTTACTGACGGGAATATTCGTACAGGGCGTCATGCCACCTGGCTGAACAGTGCCATGTGGGATGCCCTTCAGGAGGAAATCTGTGGTGTCATTGAGAAGGCCGGGATAGAACTGAATAAAGAGGAACACGACCAGTTATATAAAGCCATATTATTACTGGTTGGCGGTGCGATTAACGAAGAGGCATTGCTGATAAAAAATAATCTTTCGGATGTCGAAGACAGTGATGAGGCTGTTGAAAACCTCGGATTAAAACCCACGGTGGACAAGGCAAAAAATGCCGTTCAGCGTGATGGAGACACCATGACCGGGGAGCTGAAAATCCGTGGTGTTAATGCACTGAGGATTTTCAACGAAGCCTTTGGTCTGATTTTTCGTCGTTCGGAAGAGTGTCTGTACCTCATTCCTACCCGGGAAAACCAGGGCGAGAGTGGTGATATTGGGCCACTACGCCCCTTTACGCTTAATCTCAGGACCGGTCGCATAACTATGGGACATGGTCTGGATGTTACAGAAGATGTATTTGCAGGCCGTTTTGCGATTAACAGCAGTAACGGAACGTGGATTCAGATGCGTGACAACAACGTTATTTTCGGGAAAAACAGGATAAATACTGATGCTGCTCAGGCGCTTCTGCGTCAGGATCATGCAGACAGAAAGTATTTCCTGGCTGGTCTTGGGAATAAGCAGTTTGGCATTTACATGATAAATAATAGCCGTACGGATAATGGTACGGACGGTCAGGCGTATATGGATGATGCGGGAAACTGGCGATGCGGGCGTCAGGTTATACCGTCAGACTACGGAAACTTTGATGCCCGCTACCAGACCAAAACAGGTGGCGTACAGAATTTTCAGTATACCAGTGAGGTGTTTTACAACCCGGGCGGGAACGAGCACAGCTGGACGTTTCGAGCACCTTCTGGTTGTGTTTTGTCAGGCATTAATGTTCAGGATACTGGCCGTAACTCTGCAGACAATATCGGTGGCGTGTATTACAAACAGGCTCAGATTTATATTAATGGTGCATGGCGATCTGTATCAGGTTAATTAAGGAGAAAATAATGGAACTCTCAAACATTGCGCGTTACTACCCTGAAGACATGCCTTATGGTGACGGTATTCAGTATTTCCGTAGTGAAGACGGGCAGGATTTTTATGAATCACTGGATAAATTCACGAAGAAATACAAGCTGTGCACGCATCCTGAAACCGGCGTTATTTATTCCGTGGCGGAAGATGTATCCCGTCTTTATCCCGTTGGTTTTACCATTGTGGAAGTGGATGAACTACCGGATGGCTTTTGTATAGAGGCGCGCTGGTATTATAAAGACGGTGAAGTACTACCGGTCCCTGTTGACTACAGGCAGCAGGCAGAGTCGGAGCGTGCACGTCTTACTGCGATTGCCGAACGGGAAATATCCGATAAGAAGACGGATTTACTTTTGGGAATCATCGGTGATGAAGAAAAAGAAAAGCTGACAGTCTGGCGCATTTACGCGAAATCGCTGCAGGCGATGGATTTCAGCACCATCACTGATAAAACCTCATATAACGCCATTGAATGGCCCGTCTCTCCGGAAGCCTCTTCCTGATTTAATTTATCGCGAGAAAAACTATGTCTGTAGTGATATCGGGTGCGCTGACTGATGGCGCAGACTCAGGTCGAACGCAATGACGAGATTTATCGCCGTCGGAGGGAGATGAAGGAAGAACTGAGCAGTCTGGGGGATTTGAAGTCGATTAGGAATTTTATAGTGGAATAACAGAAGCCGCGGCACGTCGTATGCAAGAACGCACCGCGGCTGGCTGGATAACTTTCGATAATGCGAGTATTGAATGATTTCCAGCCGCTATTGATTTTACGTGTAAATTTATGAATAAACTACTTGTCTATTGTGGAATTTGCTTGGGGCATGTATGGGACAGAAATGTCTGTTTTGGGACATTTTGGGACATGGTTGGGACACTATAACACATACGAACTTAACCGAATTTCGTATGGTGTTAATTTTTAACGTGTTGAATACACTAAAGAAAGCGAATGCTCTTGGGCGTTCTTTAGTGATTTTTAAAATAGTCCTGTCACGCAGTTAAAGTGGCGGGCATACTCTTCAAGGCTGGTGATCCCCAACCGCACCCATTTAGGATGCGACCATTGCGGTAGACCGATGTAAATCATAACGCGTTGAGGATCTCTTCCACGCTACGCACACGGGCGATGCGCGGGTAGATATGGTTGATACTGTTATTGTGCTGCTCGGCGCTGGCGGCACTACAGGCGTCTTCGGCAATCACCAGATTAAAGCCAAGTTCCCAGGCATTGCGGGCGGTGGATTCAACACCGATATTGGTCGAGATCCCACATAACACTATTGTATCGATACCTCGGCGGCGTAATTGCAACTCCAGATCCGTACCGTAAAACGCACCCCATTGACGTTTGATGATTTCGATATCGCTGTCGGTTGCACCTAATGCAGCAGGATGTTGCCACCAATTTTCGGGCAACACTTTAGCCGGTGAGGGCGCATCGACCGGCTGTTTTAATGCTTCAGCGTAATCGGCAGACCAGCCAACGCGCACCAGAAACACGGGCTGACCGCTGGCGCGAAATTTCGCCGCCAGCTTCCCGGCGCGATTAACTACCTCAGCGGCAGTATGTGGACCACCGGCAAAAGGTAAGATGCCTTCTTGTAAATCGATCACCACCAGCGCAGTGGTTTTAGCATTAAGTTCAAGCATAATGACTCCTGAAAAAACAAAATCGTGCCTCACACCTTAATGCGATTAGCCGATGGCGGAACGACAAATTTTGTTAATTTTTATGAGTTCGGGCAACACCTTTATAGCAAACTGGCGTAGAGTCTGATTTCAGGCCCGATATAAAGTGGTAACGAGGCGTTCCAGCGCGGGCCAGGCTCTTACGGTGCGGCAGAATTTCCAGTATAATAGCCGCCTTTTTTCATTCAGTTGTGACATACAGCTAACGCTGCGACTTGGTCACCTGCGCAGCAGGGGGCATCCGCCGGCAGCTAAGTTAAGGGATATCTCATGCGTACAGAATATTGTGGACAGCTCCGTTTGTCCCACGTGGGGCAGCAGGTGACTCTGTGTGGTTGGGTCAACCGTCGTCGTGATCTTGGTAGCCTGATCTTCATCGATATGCGCGACCGCGAAGGTATCGTGCAGGTATTTTTCGATCCGGATCGTGCGGACGCGTTAAAGCTGGCCTCTGAACTGCGTAATGAGTTCTGCATTCAGGTCACGGGCACCGTACGTGCGCGTGACGAAAAAAATATTAACCGCGATATGGCGACCGGCGAAATCGAAGTGCTGGCGTCCTCGCTGACTATCATCAACCGCGCAGATGTTCTGCCGCTTGACTCTAACCACGTCAACACCGAAGAAGCGCGTCTGAAATACCGCTACCTCGACCTGCGTCGTCCGGAAATGGCTCAGCGCCTGAAAACCCGCGCTAAAATCACCAGCCTGGTGCGCCGTTTTATGGATGACCACGGCTTCCTCGACATCGAAACTCCGATGCTGACCAAAGCCACGCCGGAAGGCGCGCGTGACTACCTGGTGCCTTCTCGTGTGCACAAAGGTAAATTCTACGCACTGCCGCAATCCCCGCAGTTGTTCAAACAGCTGCTGATGATGTCCGGTTTTGACCGTTACTATCAGATCGTTAAATGCTTCCGTGACGAAGACCTGCGTGCTGACCGTCAGCCTGAATTTACTCAGATCGATGTGGAAACTTCTTTCATGACCGCGCCGCAAGTGCGTGAAGTGATGGAAGCGCTGGTGCGTCATCTGTGGCTGGAAGTGAAGGGTGTGGATCTGGGCGATTTCCCGGTAATGACCTTTGCGGAAGCAGAACGCCGTTATGGTTCTGATAAACCGGATCTGCGTAACCCGATGGAACTGACTGACGTTGCTGATCTGCTGAAATCTGTTGAGTTTGCTGTATTTGCAGGTCCGGCGAACGATCCGAAAGGTCGCGTAGCGGCTCTGCGCGTTCCGGGCGGCGCATCGCTGACCCGTAAGCAGATCGACGAATACGGTAACTTCGTTAAAATCTACGGCGCGAAAGGTCTGGCTTACATCAAAGTTAACGAACGCGCGAAAGGTCTGGAAGGTATCAACAGCCCGGTAGCGAAGTTCCTTAATGCAGAAATCATCGAAGACATCCTGGATCGTACTGCCGCGCAAGATGGCGATATGATTTTCTTCGGTGCCGACAACAAGAAAATTGTTGCTGACGCGATGGGTGCACTGCGCCTGAAAGTGGGTAAAGACCTTGGTCTGACCGACGAAAGCAAATGGGCACCGCTGTGGGTTATCGACTTCCCGATGTTTGAAGACGACGGTGAAGGCGGCCTGACGGCAATGCACCATCCGTTCACCTCACCGAAAGATATGACGGCTGCAGAACTGAAAGCTGCACCGGAAAATGCGGTGGCGAACGCTTACGATATGGTCATCAATGGTTACGAAGTGGGCGGTGGTTCAGTACGTATCCATAATGGTGATATGCAGCAGACGGTGTTTGGTATTCTGGGTATCAACGAAGAGGAACAGCGCGAGAAATTCGGCTTCTTGCTCGACGCTCTGAAATACGGTACTCCGCCGCACGCAGGTCTGGCATTCGGTCTTGACCGTCTGACCATGCTGCTGACCGGCACCGACAATATCCGTGACGTTATCGCCTTCCCGAAAACCACGGCGGCAGCGTGTCTGATGACTGAAGCACCGAGCTTTGCTAACCCGACTGCACTGGCTGAGCTGAGCATTCAGGTTGTGAAGAAGGCTGAGAATAACTGATATGACTCAAATACACGAAATCATTCGCGTTGCATCGAGGCGGCAACTGAGTGAACTCCCATGAGCATAGATAACTATGTGAATGGGATGAGCGAAGGCAGTCAACGAAGAGGCAGCGTGAAGGATAAAGTGTATAAGCGTCCCGTTTCGATCTTAGTGGTCATCTACGCACAAGATACGAAACGGGTGCTGATGTTGCAGCGGCGTGACGATCCCGATTTCTGGCAGTCGGTAACCGGCAGCGTGGAAGAGGGTGAAACCGCGCCGCAAGCTGCCATGCGCGAAGTAAAGGAAGAGGTCACCATTGATGTTGTCGCTGAACAACTGACCTTAATTGACTGTCAGCGCACGGTAGAGTTTGAAATTTTTTCACATTTACGTCATCGCTATGCGCCGGGCGTGACGCGTAATACGGAATCATGGTTCTGTCTTGCGCTTCCGCACGAGCGGCAGATCGTTTTCACTGAACATCTGGCTTACAAGTGGCTTGATGCGCCTGCTGCGGCGGCGCTCACTAAGTCCTGGAGCAACCGGCAGGCGATTGAACAGTTTGTAATTAACGCTGCCTGAACAGGCAGGGCTATCTGGAGATATTTTTATGGCAGGTCATAGTAAATGGGCCAACACCAGACATCGTAAAGCTGCGCAGGATGCTAAGCGCGGTAAAATCTTCACTAAAATCATTCGTGAGCTGGTAACCGCGGCTAAGCTGGGCGGTGGCGATCCGGACGCTAACCCGCGTCTGCGTGCAGCAATTGATAAAGCACTGTCTAACAACATGACCCGCGACACACTGAACCGCGCAATTGCACGTGGTGTGGGCGGTGATGATGATGCAAACATGGAAACCATCATCTACGAAGGTTACGGTCCTGGCGGCACGGCAATCATGATTGAATGTCTGTCTGACAACCGCAACCGTACCGTTGCTGAAGTGCGTCATGCATTCAGCAAATGTGGCGGTAACCTCGGTACTGATGGTTCCGTAGCTTATCTGTTCAGCAAAAAAGGCGTGATCTCCTTCGAGAAAGGCGATGAAGACACCATCATGGAAGCAGCACTGGAAGCAGGTGCTGAAGACGTTGTGACCTATGATGACGGCGCGATTGATGTCTACACTGCATGGGAAGAAATGGGTAAAGTGCGCGACGCTCTGGAAGCGGCAGGTCTGAAAGCAGACAGCGCGGAAGTTTCCATGATCCCGTCTACCAAAGCTGATATGGATGCAGAAACCGCACCGAAACTGATGCGTCTGATCGATATGCTGGAAGATTGCGACGACGTGCAGGAAGTTTACCATAACGGTGAAATCTCTGATGAGGTCGCAGCGACTCTCTGATGAGGCCTGCTAAACAGCAAAACGGAGACGCGTGATGGCTATTATTCTCGGCATTGATCCGGGTTCGCGCGTGACCGGCTACGGCGTCATCCGCCAGGTAGGTAGGCAACTGTCCTACCTGGGTAGCGGATGCATACGCACCAAAGTGGATGATTTACCGTCTCGTCTGAAACTCATCTATGCGGGCGTGACGGAAATCATCACCCAGTTCCAGCCTGATTATTTCGCCATTGAACAAGTCTTTATGGCAAAGAACGCTGACTCAGCCCTGAAACTGGGCCAGGCGCGCGGCGTGGCGATTGTGGCGGCGGTGAATCAGGAGTTGCCGGTATTTGAATATGCTGCACGTCAGGTGAAGCAAACGGTGGTGGGTATTGGTAGCGCCGAAAAAAGCCAGGTGCAGCATATGGTCCGCACCTTGCTGAAACTGCCCGCTAATCCACAGGCGGATGCCGCTGATGCGTTGGCGATTGCCATCACCCACTGCCACGTTAGTCAGAATGCGATGCAGATGAGCGAATCGCGGCTGAACCTGGCGAGAGGGCGACTGCGTTAAGTTATACCGCCTCGGTCAGTTCCGGCTGAGGCGTTTCCACTCCCTCCGCATGAATCAACACCAAACCCGGATGATGCCACAAACTGGCTGGCGTAACGGTTTTACGCTCCCACGGAATAGAACCCAGGAACCAGAATTTCCAGAAAGTGAGTTTTGCATTCGGATTGCTATTTAACAATTCTCCAAACGTCTCTATTTCACCCACCGGAATACATAGCGCCTCTTTATAAATATCAAAGACAAATTTTGAACAGAACTGGCGCGAAGATTCGTATTTAAAACCGGTGTGGTAAAGTTTGCGTAGCCGGGAGGGAACCTGTTCAACAATTCGTTGTTTTTGTTGTTCTGTCAGCCCAGCGTCTAATCGCTTTATAGCATAGCGTTGATTAGCAGAGCGTTTAATAAAACGGGATAGCGTAGTGATGGTTGAGAGGGGAACCCGGCTTTCTGCAACCAGGAAGTCTTCACCGTTATGACCGATAATGATCCCGACGTGATTACTCCAACAATTTGATGCAGCTGATATTTGACCAAATAAGGCAGCACCTATACATGTAAAGGCGATATCTCCAATTTCATATTCAGCAGGGTAATTAATATTCACGTTGTCATTCCATTGAAATAGATACGAATATACGTAATAGCATAAAAAATTTATTTTTTCAGGAGGCGCAATGTATATTTTTATTACGCATTTTTTCACTGAATATGTAATATTAAAATATTTGCTTCCAAAATAACCTGTAGAATAAATTATACTGTGCCATTTTTCAGATCATCGAGACACCTCGCAAGTTTTCTTCATCCTTCGCTGGATATCTATCCAGCATTTTTTTATCATACAGCATTATCTTTGATTCATTACGCAGGAGCGTCATGTGATAGGCAGACTCAGAGGCATCATCATTGAAAAACAACCCCCGCTGGTGTTAATTGAAGTGGGCGGCGTAGGCTATGAAGTGCATATGCCGATGACCTGTTTTTATGAACTCCCTGAAGCGGGACAGGAAGCGATCGTTTTCACCCACTTTGTGGTGCGTGAAGACGCGCAGCTGCTGTACGGTTTTAACAATAAACAAGAGCGCACGTTGTTCAAAGAGTTGATCAAAACCAACGGCGTCGGCCCGAAGTTGGCGCTGGCGATCCTCTCCGGAATGTCAGCGCAGCAGTTCGTTAATGCCGTTGAGCGTGAAGAAGTGGGGGCGCTGGTGAAACTGCCGGGTATTGGCAAAAAAACCGCCGAACGCTTGATTGTTGAAATGAAAGACCGATTTAAAGGTCTGCATGGCGATCTCTTTACGCCAGCCGCCGATCTGGTGCTCACGTCGCCTGCCAGCCCGGCAACCAACGATGCTGAACAGGAAGCGGTTGCTGCGCTGGTGGCGCTGGGCTATAAACCACAAGAAGCCAGCCGCATGGTGAGCAAAATCGCTCGCCCTGACGCCAGCAGTGAAACATTAATTCGCGAAGCCCTACGCGCCGCGTTATGAGGTAAAGGATGATTGAAGCAGACCGTCTGATTTCTGCCGGTACCACTTTGCCGGAAGATGTAGCAGATCGCGCCATTCGCCCTAAATTACTGGAAGAGTATGTTGGTCAGCCGCAGGTTCGTTCACAGATGGAGATTTTCATCAAAGCAGCGAAACTGCGCGGCGATGCCCTCGATCATTTGTTGATTTTTGGTCCTCCGGGGTTGGGTAAAACTACGCTTGCCAACATTGTCGCCAATGAAATGGGCGTTAATTTACGCACGACTTCTGGTCCGGTGCTGGAAAAGGCGGGCGATTTGGCTGCGATGCTCACTAACCTTGAACCGCATGACGTGCTGTTTATTGATGAGATCCACCGTTTATCGCCAGTTGTTGAAGAAGTGCTGTACCCGGCAATGGAAGACTACCAACTGGATATCATGATTGGTGAAGGTCCGGCGGCACGCTCCATTAAAATTGATTTGCCGCCGTTTACCCTGATTGGTGCAACCACGCGCGCAGGTTCGCTGACATCACCGTTGCGCGACCGTTTTGGTATTGTGCAACGTCTGGAGTTTTATCAGGTGCCGGATCTGCAATATATCGTCAGTCGCAGCGCACGCTTTATGGGGCTTGAGATGAGTGATGACGGCGCGCTGGAAGTTGCTCGTCGCGCTCGCGGTACGCCGCGCATTGCCAACCGTCTGCTGCGTCGAGTGCGTGATTTCGCCGAAGTGAAGCACGATGGCACCATCTCGGCAGATATCGCTGCTCAGGCGTTGGATATGTTGAATGTCGATGCTGAAGGTTTCGATTATATGGACCGCAAATTGTTGCTGGCGGTAATCGATAAGTTCTTTGGTGGACCTGTAGGTCTGGATAACCTGGCGGCAGCCATTGGCGAAGAACGTGAAACCATTGAGGATGTGCTGGAACCTTATTTGATTCAGCAAGGCTTTTTGCAGCGTACACCGCGTGGGCGTATGGCGACGACGCGGGCGTGGAATCACTTTGGCATAACGCCGCCAGAAATGCCGTAAGTCGGATTGGTCGCTCGCGCCGCATCCGGCACTGGCAATATGCCTGATGCGACGCTGTTCGCGTCTTACCAGGACTACCAGAGATACCGAACCGTAGGTCGGATAAGGCGCTCGCGCCGCATCCGACAAATGTGTTCAGCGACAGATTAACTGGCCTGCTTTTTCATCATACTGAGAATAAATAACAGTGCCGCACATAGCACTACCGACGGACCCGCCGGCGTATCGTAAAATGCGGAAAAGGTTAAACCGCCAGTCACTGCCACCATCCCCACCAAAACAGCGACACCAGCCATCTGTTCCGGCGTGCGGGCAAAGCGACGCGCAGTAGCTGCAGGAATAATCAGCAACGAAGTAATAATCAACGCACCGACAAATTTCATCGCTACACCAATCGTCAATGCCGTCACCAGCATCAATAACAATTTCACGCGCTGTAATTTCACACCATCAACAAACGCCAGATCCGGGCTAATCGTCATCGACAGCAAATTGCGCCATTGCCAGAACAAAATAGCCACCACGATGACCACGCCAATGGCGATGGAGATGAGATCTTCCGGCGTCACTGCCAGCAAATCACCGAACAAGTAAGCCATCAAATCAACACGAATATTAGACATCAGACTAACGACCACCAGGCCCAGCGACAGGGCACTGTGCGCCATAATCCCTAATAACGTGTCGATCGCCAGCTGTGGACGCTTCTCCAGCCATACCAGACCGCCCGCCAGCAGCAGCGTAACGGCAATCACCGCATAGAATGGATTCACGTCCAGCAACAAACCAAACGCGACGCCAAGTAATGAGGCATGAGCCAGCGTATCACCGAAATAAGACATACGACGCCAGACTACAAACGAACCCAGCGGACCCGCGGCACAGGCGAGCATGATCCCGGCTAACCAACCGGGAAATAATAATTCAATCATGAGCGATCATTTCCCCGACGCAAAACAATTCGTCCCTGTAAATCGTGACGATGGTTATGATGATGGCGATAGATACCCAGTTGTTCAGCACCACGAGGACCAAACATTGAAATAAACTCCGGATGCAGGGAAACAACTTCCGGTGTGCCGGAACAACAAATGTGGTGATTCAGGCACAGCACTTCATCGGTTTTTGCCATCACCAGATGCAGATCGTGAGAAACCATTAAAACGCCACAATCCAGTTCACGACGCAGTTGGTCAATAAGGTCATATAACGCCACCTGGCCATTTACATCCACGCCTTGAGTGGGTTCATCCAGCACTAATAATTGCGGGCGATTTAACAATGCTCGCGCTAATAGTACACGCTGCGTTTCGCCACCAGAGAGCTTTTGCATCGGTGCGTTAATCAGGTGCCCGGCCTGGACACGTTTCAGTGCAGGCAAAATATCTTCTTTATGTGTACCAGGGCGTAAGCGTAAAAAACGGTTTACGGTCAGTGGCAACGTGGTGTCGAGATACAGCTTCTGCGGTACATAGCCGATGCGCAGTTTTCCGTTGCGCTTGATAACCCCTTCATCGGGTGTTACCAGCCCGAGCACTACCCGTACCAGTGTCGACTTACCTGCGCCATTTGGCCCAAGTAAAGTCAAAATTTTTCCAGGTTTAAGTTCCAGCGACACATCAGAGAGGACGCGGCGTTGGCCAAAAGAAACCGAGACATTTTCCAGGGAAACCAGACTTGTCATGTTAATTTTAGTCTTGCAGTAGTCATGAAATGTTATAATATCACACTTCTCATATTCATTACGATGATTGGTCGCATTATGTTACATAAAAAAACGCTTCTTTTCGCAGCATTATCCGCCGCTCTCTGGGGAGGTGCAACACAGGCCGCAGATGCCGCCGTTGTCGCTTCGCTTAAACCCGTTGGGTTCATCGCTTCTGCCATTGCTGATGGTGTAACAGAAACGGAGGTTTTACTGCCTGACGGCGCTTCAGAACATGATTATTCACTGCGTCCATCGGATGTAAAACGCTTGCAGAACGCGGACTTAGTCGTTTGGGTTGGCCCGGAGATGGAAGCGTTTATGCAAAAACCGGTAAGCAAATTACCAGGAGCGAAGCAGGTAACGATTGCGCAGCTTGAAGATGTGAAACCGCTACTGATGAAAAGTATTCACGGCGATGATGATGATCACGACCACGCGGAAAAAAGTGACGAAGATCACCATCACGGCGATTTCAACATGCATCTTTGGCTTTCCCCAGAGATAGCGCGGGCTACAGCGGTTGCAATCCATGGAAAATTAGTGGAACTTATGCCGCAAAGTCGAGCCAAACTTGACGCCAACCTGAAGGATTTTGAGGCACAATTAGCCTCAACCGAAACGCAGGTTGGTAACGAGCTCGCGCCGCTCAAGGGGAAAGGTTATTTCGTTTTTCACGATGCTTACGGCTATTTCGAAAAACAGTTTGGACTGACACCGCTTGGTCATTTTACCGTTAACCCTGAGATTCAACCTGGCGCGCAGCGTTTACATGAAATAAGAACACAGTTGGTTGAGCAAAAAGCAACCTGCGTTTTTGCTGAGCCACAGTTCAGGCCAGCGGTCGTTGAGAGCGTCGCACGAGGGACATCCGTTCGTATGGGAACGTTGGATCCCCTGGGGACGAATATCAAACTGGGTAAAACAAGCTATTCAGAATTCCTGAGTCAATTAGCCAACCAGTATGCGAGCTGCCTGAAAGGAGATTAATGAGGAAGTGATTACGTGCAACAGATAGCCCGCTCTGTCGCCCTGGCGTTTAATAATTTACCGCGACCACACCGCGTTATGTTGGGGTCGCTCACCGTTCTTACTCTGGCCGTCGCTGTCTGGCGGCCTTATGTTTATCACCGTGATGCCACGCCAATTGTCAAAACCATTGAGCTGGAACAGAACGAAATTCGTTCGCTCTTACCTGAAGCCAGTGAGCCGATTGATCAAGCTGCACAAGAAGATGAAGCCATTCCCCAGGACGAACTGGATGACAAAATCGCCGGTGAAGCGGGCGTGCATGAATATGTTGTTTCCACTGGCGATACGCTAAGCAGCATTCTCAATCAGTATGGTATTGATATGGGTGATATCACCCAACTGGCTGCGGCCGACAAAGAATTGCGTAACCTGAAAATCGGTCAACAACTCTCCTGGACATTAACCGCGGACGGCGAACTGCAGCGCCTCACCTGGGAAGTGTCTCGTCGTGAAACCCGAACCTATGACCGTACTGCCGCTAACGGTTTTAAAATGACCAGCGAAATGCAGCAAGGAGAGTGGGTTAACAATCTGCTGAAAGGTACCGTCGGGGGGAGCTTTGTTGCCAGCGCCAGAAACGCCGGTTTAACCAGCGCCGAAGTGAGCGCAGTGATTAAAGCCATGCAGTGGCAAATGGATTTCCGCAAACTGAAAAAAGGCGATGAATTTGCGGTGTTAATGTCTCGAGAAATGCTTGATGGTAAACGTGAGCAAAGCCAGCTGCTGGGCGTACGTTTGCGTTCAGAAGGTAAAGATTATTACGCTATCCGCGCTGAAGATGGCAAATTCTACGATCGTAACGGTACTGGTCTGGCGAAAGGATTCTTGCGATTCCCGACGGCGAAACAGTTCCGTATCTCGTCTAACTTTAACCCGCGTCGAACTAATCCGGTGACAGGTCGCGTTGCACCACACAGAGGTGTTGATTTCGCCATGCCACAAGGTACGCCAGTGCTTTCAGTGGGTGACGGTGAAGTGGTGGTTGCCAAACGCAGTGGCGCAGCAGGTTATTATGTGGCTATTCGTCATGGTCGCAGCTACACCACGCGTTATATGCACTTGCGCAAGATTCTGGTGAAACCGGGACAGAAGGTGAAACGTGGCGACCGTATCGCGCTTTCCGGTAATACCGGACGTTCAACTGGGCCGCATCTGCACTATGAAGTATGGATAAACCAGCAGGCCGTAAACCCGCTGACGGCAAAACTGCCGCGTACTGAAGGGCTGACCGGCTCCGATCGTCGCGAATTCCTGGCGCAGGCCAAAGAGATTGTGCCGCAGCTACGGTTTGATTAATTAACATCCATTCGCAGCCGGTACGCAGTCAGTACCGGCTTTTTTTATTTGGTGCGGGGCAAGTTGCGCCGCTACACTATCACCAGATTGATTTTTGCCTTATCCGAAACTGGAAAAGCATGGAAACGAAAAAAAATAATAGCGAATACATTCCTGAGTTTGATAAATCCTTTCGCCACCCGCGCTACTGGGGAGCATGGCTGGGTGTAGCAGCGATGGCGGGTATCGCTTTAACGCCGCCAAAGTTCCGTGATCCCATTCTGGCACGGCTGGGACGTTTTGCCGGACGACTGGGAAAAAGCTCACGCCGTCGTGCGTTAATCAATCTGTCGCTCTGCTTTCCAGAACGTAGTGAAGCTGAACGCGAAGCGATTGTTGATGAGATGTTTGCCACCGCGCCGCAAGCAATGGCAATGATGGCTGAGTTGGCAATACGCGGACCGGAGAAAATTCAGCCGCGCATTGACTGGCAAGGGCTGGAGATCATCGAAGAGATGCGGCGTAATAACGAGAAAGTTATCTTTCTGGTGCCGCACGGTTGGGCCGTCGATATTCCTGCCATGCTGATGGCCTCGCAAGGGCAGAAAATGGCAGCGATGTTCCATAATCAGGGCAACCCGGTTTTTGATTATGTCTGGAACACGGTGCGTCGTCGCTTTGGCGGTCGTCTGCATGCGAGAAATGACGGTATTAAACCATTCATCCAGTCGGTACGTCAGGGGTACTGGGGATATTATTTACCCGATCAGGATCATGGCCCAGAGCACAGCGAATTTGTGGATTTCTTTGCCACCTATAAAGCGACGTTGCCCGCGATTGGTCGTTTGATGAAAGTGTGCCGTGCGCGCGTTGTACCGCTGTTTCCGATTTATGATGGCAAGACGCATCGTCTGACGATTCAGGTGCGCCCACCGATGGATGATCTGTTAGAGGCGGATGATCATACGATTGCGCGGCGGATGAATGAAGAAGTCGAGATTTTTGTTGGTCCGCGACCAGAACAATACACCTGGATACTAAAATTGCTGAAAACTCGCAAACCGGGCGAAATCCAGCCGTATAAGCGCAAAGATCTTTATCCCATCAAATAAAAAAGCCTCTCGCGAGGAGAGGCCTTCGCCTGATGATAAGTTCAAGTTTGCTTCAGAATATTCGAAATCTGTTGAACTATCATTGAACTGTAGGCCGGATGTGGCGTTTTCGCCGCATCCGGCAACGTACTTACTCTACCGTTAAAATACGCGTGGTATTAGTAGAACCCACGGTACTCATCACGTCGCCCTGGGTGACAATCACCAGGTCACCAGACATCAAGTAACCTTTATCGCGCAGCAGATTAACCGCTTCGCTGGCAGCTGCTACGCCGTCATTAGCGCTATCAAAGTGCACCGGCGTAACGCCACGATAGAGAGCAGTCAGGTTCAGCGTACGTTCATGGCGCGACATGGCGAAAATTGGCAGACCAGAGCTGATACGGGAGGTCATCAGCGCGGTACGACCCGATTCGGTCATGGTGATGATCGCCGTAACGCCTTTTAGGTGGTTAGCTGCGTACATTGCTGACATGGCAATAGCTTCTTCCACATTGTCGAACTGAACGTCCAGACGGTGTTTAGAAACGTTGATGCTCGGGATTTTTTCCGCACCCAGGCAAACGCGCGCCATGGCTGCAACGGTTTCTGACGGATACTGCCCAGCGGCAGTTTCTGCAGACAGCATCACAGCGTCAGTACCATCCAGAACGGCGTTTGCTACGTCCATGACTTCTGCACGCGTCGGCATCGGGTTAGTAATCATTGACTCCATCATCTGGGTCGCCGTGATTACCGCTCGGTTTAGCTGACGCGCACGACGGATCAACGCTTTCTGAATGCCGACCAGTTCCGGGTCGCCAATTTCCACACCGAGGTCGCCACGTGCAACCATTACCACGTCAGAGGCGAGGATGATGTCATCCATTGCATCCTGGCTGCAAACGGCTTCCGCACGTTCAACCTTGGCAACAATTTTCGCATCACATCCTGCATCGCGTGCCAGGCGACGGGCATAGTTCAGATCTTCGCCACAGCGTGGGAAGGAGACAGCCAGGTAATCTACGCCAATCAACGCCGCAGTCTTAATGTCTGCTTTGTCTTTTTCGGTCAGCGCTTCAGCCGACAAACCGCCGCCAAGTTTGTTGATACCTTTATTGTTGGAGAGGGGACCACCGACGGTGACTTCGGTGAACACTTTCATGCCCTGAACTTCCAGTACTTTTAACTGGACGCGACCATCGTCCAGCAGCAGGATGTCACCAGGCACGACGTCAGCAGGCAGGCCTTTGTAGTCGATACCGACTTTTTCTTTGTCGCCTTCACCTTTACCCAGGTTGGCGTCGAGCAGGAATTTATCCCCAATATTGAGGAAAACTTTGCCTTCTTTAAAGGTGGATACACGGATTTTGGGCCCCTGGAGGTCACCCAGAATAGCCACATGACGCCCCAGTTTTGCGGCAATCTCACGAACTTTATCCGCGCGCATTTTGTGATCTTCAGGCGAGCCGTGAGAAAAGTTCATACGTACAACGTTGGCACCCGCCGCGATAACTTTTTCAAGATTATTATCGCGATCTGTTGCTGGGCCTAACGTGGTAACGATTTTTGTTCTGCGAAGCCTTCTGGACATGTAATACTCCGTTGACTGAAACAACCAGGTGTTGCTTGAACATGAAATCCGAATGAAATAACGCCGCGATGGCGATAAATTAATCTCATTCGGATGTCGTATAAGATTAGGACAGTGACAGTCGTTTTTAGCGATCGTCACTTAAATTAAGTAACTGCTTATCAAAACGCGATTCCTTCAGCGCTTCCTTGACCCGCTTCAAGTTATCTCTGAATTTTGCACCGCGTCGCAAAGTAAATCCTGTCGCCAGCACATCTATCACGGTCAGCTGTGCAAGTCGAGAAACCATGGGCATATAAATGTCAGTATCTTCCGGTACGTCGAGGGTAATTGCCAGCGTTGCTTCCCGGGCGAGCGGGGTACCCGCAGAGGTGAGGGCAATCACCATTGCGTCGTTTTCGCGAGCCAGCTGCGCCAGCTCGACCAGATTTTTTGTTCTTCCAGTGTGAGAAATCAGCACCACCACGTCTCCGTCGCTACAATTCATACAACTCATGCGTTGCAGCACAATATCATCGGAGTACACCACCGGAACATTAAAACGAAAGAACTTATTCATCGCATCGTGGGCAACGGCGGCTGAAGAGCCTAATCCGAAAAAGGCGATTTTTTTTGCCTGAGTGAGCAAGTCGACGGCGCGGTTGATGGCAGATTTATCCAGTGAATGACGGACATGATCGAGCGTTGCCATTGCGGACTCAAATATTTTCCCTGTGTATGATTCAACGCTGTCATCTTCATTGACGTTGCGATTAACATAGGGAGTGCCATTCGCCAGACTCTGTGCCAGATGAAGTTTAAAATCAGGAAAACCGCGCGTGTCCATGCTGCGACAGAAACGATTCACCGTCGGTTCGCTAACATTGGCTTCCAGTGCCATAGCAGCAATACTCGAATGGATCGCGTTATCGGGCGAAGCCAGAATGACCTCGGCAACTTTGCGCTCTGATTTGCTCAAATGTTCCAGCTGAGACTGGATTTTTTCCAGCATATTCATGATGTAAAGAGACTCACGGGTAATGACGATTTCCGCACTGAAAGAAATCGAAATGCAGTTTTGTCAGATATTACGCCTGTGTGCCGTGTTAATGACAAAAGCAGATAAAAAAGTTGTTATTTTTTTTCATAACATGATCAGTGTCAGATTTTTACCGAATGGAAAACGATGATTTTTTTATCAGTTTTGCCGCACTTTGCGCGCTTTTCCCGTAATCGCACGGGTGGATAAGCGTTTACAGTTTTCGCAAGCTCGTAAAAGCAGTACAGTGCACCGTAAGAAAATTACAAGTATACCCTGGCTTAAGTACCGGGTTAGTTAACTTAAGGAGAATGACATGGCGGTAACGCAAACAGCCCAGGCCTGTGACCTGGTCATTTTCGGCGCGAAAGGCGACCTTGCGCGTCGTAAATTGCTGCCTTCCCTGTATCAACTGGAAAAAGCCGGTCAGCTCAACCCGGACACCCGGATTATCGGCGTAGGGCGTGCTGACTGGGATAAAGCGGCATATACCAAAGTTGTCCGCGAGGCGCTCGAAACTTTCATGAAAGAAACCATTGATGAAGGTTTATGGGACACCCTGAGTGCACGTCTGGATTTTTGTAATCTCGATGTCAATGACACTGCTGCATTCAACCTTCTCGGCGCGATGCTGGATCAAAAAAATCGTATCACCATTAACTACTTTGCCATGCCGCCCAGCACTTTTGGCGCAATTTGCAAAGGGCTTGGCGAGGCAAAACTGAATGCTAAACCGGCACGCGTAGTCATGGAGAAACCGCTGGGGACGTCGCTGGCGACCTCGCAGGAAATCAATGATCAGGTTGGCGAATACTTCGAGGAGTGCCAGGTTTACCGTATCGACCACTATCTTGGTAAAGAAACGGTGCTGAACCTGTTGGCGCTGCGTTTTGCTAACTCCCTGTTTGTGAATAACTGGGACAATCGCACCATTGATCATGTTGAGATTACCGTGGCAGAAGAAGTGGGGATCGAAGGGCGCTGGGGCTATTTTGATAAAGCCGGTCAGATGCGTGACATGATTCAGAACCACCTGCTACAAATTCTCTGCATGATTGCGATGTCTCCGCCATCTGACCTGAGCGCAGACAGCATCCGCGATGAAAAAGTGAAAGTACTGAAGTCCCTGCGCCGCATCGACCGCTCCAACGTACGCGAAAAAACCGTACGCGGGCAATATACTGCGGGCTTCGCCCAGGGCAAAAAAGTGCCGGGATATCTGGAAGAAGAGGGCGCGAACAAGAGCAGCAATACAGAAACCTTCGTGGCGATCCGCGTCGACATTGATAACTGGCGCTGGGCCGGTGTGCCATTCTACCTGCGTACTGGTAAACGTCTGCCGACCAAATGTTCTGAAGTCGTGGTCTATTTCAAAACACCTGAACTGAATCTGTTTAAAGAGTCGTGGCAGGATCTGCCGCAGAATAAACTGACTATCCGTCTGCAACCTGATGAAGGCGTGGATATCCAGGTACTGAATAAAGTTCCTGGCCTTGACCACAAACATAACCTGCAAATCACCAAGCTGGATCTGAGCTATTCAGAAACCTTTAATCAGACGCATCTGGCGGATGCCTATGAACGTCTGCTGCTGGAAACCATGCGTGGTATTCAGGCACTGTTTGTACGTCGTGATGAAGTGGAAGAAGCCTGGAAATGGGTAGACTCCATTACTGAGGCGTGGGCGATGGACAATGATGCGCCGAAACCGTATCAGGCCGGAACCTGGGGACCCGTTGCCTCGGTGGCGATGATTACCCGTGATGGTCGTTCCTGGAATGAGTTTGAGTAATATCTGCGCTTATCCTTTATGGTTATTTTACCGGTAACATGATCTTGCGCAGATTGTAGAACAATTTTTACACTTTCAGGCCTCGTGCGGATTCACCCACGAGGCTTTTTTTATTACACTGACTGAAACGTTTTTGCCCTATGAGCTCCGGTTACAGGCGTTTCAGTCATAAATCCTCTGAATGAAACGCGTTGTGAATCATCCTGCTCTGACAACTCAATTTCAGGAGCCTTTATGAATCCACAATTGTTACGCGTAACAAATCGAATCATTGAACGTTCGCGCGAGACTCGCTCTGCTTATCTCGCCCGGATAGAACAAGCGAAAACGTCGACCGTTCATCGTTCGCAGTTGGCATGCGGTAACCTGGCACACGGTTTCGCTGCCTGCCAGCCAGAAGACAAAGCCTCTTTGAAAAGCATGTTGCGTAACAATATCGCCATCATCACCTCCTATAACGACATGCTCTCCGCGCACCAGCCTTATGAACACTATCCAGAAATCATTCGTAAAGCCCTGCATGAAGCGAATGCGGTTGGTCAGGTTGCGGGCGGTGTTCCGGCGATGTGTGATGGTGTCACCCAGGGGCAGGATGGAATGGAATTGTCGCTGCTAAGCCGCGAAGTGATAGCGATGTCTGCGGCGGTGGGGCTGTCCCATAACATGTTTGATGGTGCTCTGTTCCTCGGTGTGTGCGACAAGATTGTCCCGGGTCTGACGATGGCAGCCCTGTCGTTTGGTCATTTGCCTGCGGTGTTTGTGCCGTCTGGACCGATGGCAAGCGGTTTGCCAAATAAAGAAAAAGTGCGTATTCGCCAGCTTTATGCCGAAGGTAAAGTGGACCGCATGGCCTTACTGGAGTCAGAAGCCGCGTCTTACCATGCGCCGGGAACATGTACTTTCTACGGTACTGCCAACACCAACCAGATGGTGGTGGAGTTTATGGGGATGCAGTTGCCAGGCTCTTCTTTTGTTCATCCGGATTCTCCGCTGCGCGATGCTTTGACCGCTGCCGCTGCGCGTCAGGTTACACGCATGACCGGTAATGGTAATGAATGGATGCCGATCGGTAAGATGATCGATGAGAAAGTGGTGGTGAACGGTATCGTTGCACTGCTGGCGACCGGTGGTTCCACTAACCACACCATGCACCTGGTGGCGATGGCGCGCGCGGCCGGTATTCAGATTAACTGGGATGACTTCTCTGACCTTTCTGATGTTGTACCGCTGATGGCACGTCTCTACCCGAACGGTCCGGCCGATATTAACCACTTCCAGGCGGCAGGTGGCGTACCGGTTCTGGTGCGTGAACTGCTCAAAGCAGGCCTGCTGCATGAAGATGTCAATACGGTGGCAGGCTTTGGTCTGTCTCGTTATACCCTTGAACCATGGCTGAATAATGGTGAACTGGACTGGCGGGAAGGGGCGGAAAAATCACTCGACAGCAATGTGATCGCTTCCTTCGAACAACCTTTCTCTCATCATGGTGGGACAAAAGTGTTAAGCGGTAACCTGGGCCGTGCGGTTATGAAAACCTCTGCCGTGCCGGTTGAGAACCAGGTGATTGAAGCGCCAGCGGTTGTTTTTGAAAGCCAGCATGACGTTATGCCGGCCTTTGAAGCGGGTTTGCTGGACCGCGATTGTGTCGTTGTTGTCCGTCATCAGGGGCCAAAAGCGAACGGAATGCCAGAATTACATAAACTCATGCCGCCACTTGGTGTATTATTGGACCGGTGTTTCAAAATTGCGTTAGTTACCGATGGACGACTCTCCGGCGCTTCAGGTAAAGTGCCGTCAGCTATCCACGTAACACCAGAAGCCTACGATGGCGGGCTGCTGGCAAAAGTGCGCGACGGGGACATCATTCGTGTGAATGGACAGACAGGCGAACTGACGCTGCTGGTAGACGAAGCGGAACTGGCTGCTCGCGAACCGCACATTCCTGACCTGAGCGCGTCACGCGTGGGAACAGGACGTGAATTATTCAGCGCCTTGCGTGAAAAACTGTCCGGTGCCGAACAGGGCGCAACCTGTATCACTTTTTAAGACGACAAATTTGTAATCAGGCGAGAGAAAACTCTGATGAAAAACTGGAAAACAAGTGCAGAATCAATCCTGACCACCGGCCCGGTTGTACCGGTTATCGTGGTAAAAAAACTGGAACACGCGGTGCCGATGGCAAAAGCGTTGGTTGCTGGTGGGGTGCGCGTTCTGGAAGTGACTCTGCGTACCGAGTGTGCAGTTGACGCTATCCGTGCTATCGCCAAAGAAGTGCCTGAAGCGATTGTGGGTGCCGGTACGGTGCTGAATCCACAGCAGCTGGCAGAAGTCACTGAAGCGGGTGCACAGTTCGCAATTAGCCCGGGTCTGACCGAGCCGCTGCTGAAAGCTGCTACCGAAGGGACTATTCCTCTGATTCCGGGGATCAGCACTGTTTCCGAACTGATGCTGGGTATGGACTACGGTTTGAAAGAGTTCAAATTCTTCCCGGCTGAAGCTAACGGCGGCGTGAAAGCCCTGCAGGCGATCGCGGGTCCGTTCTCCCAGGTCCGTTTCTGCCCGACGGGTGGTATTTCTCCGGCTAACTACCGTGACTACCTGGCGCTGAAAAGCGTGCTGTGCATCGGTGGTTCCTGGCTGGTTCCGGCAGATGCGCTGGAAGCGGGCGATTACGACCGCATTACTAAGCTGGCGCGTGAAGCTGTAGAAGGCGCTAAGCTGTAAAAGTCAAAATGCCCGATCGAGGATCGGGCATTTTTGTAGCGTTTTTTTGCCGGGTTTAACCCTGTACTTTTACCTGTCCGGCGGCGTGCTTCGCGCGTTCAATGGCGTCAACAACACTCTCTGCAGTAGCCAGTGCCACCCCCAGACGACGGCTGCCATCAATTTCCGGCTTACCAAATAAACGAATCTGCAAATCAGCGCCTACGGCATTCTGCACATTATCAAACGTGACATTCTGACTGGTCAGTTGTGGCAGAATAACGGCAGAAGCTGCAGGACCATACTGACGGATCCCGCCAACCGGAAGTCCGAGGAAGGCACGTACATGCAGGGCAAACTCTGAGAGATCTTGAGAAATTAACGTCACCATCCCGGTATCATGTGGACGAGGGGAGACCTCACTGAAAATCACCTCATCACCACAGACAAATAGCTCGACACCAAACAACCCATAACCGCCCAGTGCCAGCACCACTTTACGGGCAATCTCCTGCGCACGTTCAAGGGCAAGCGGGCTCATTTGCTGTGGTTGCCAGGATTCACGGTAGTCGCCATCTTCCTGGCGATGACCTACTGGTGCACAGAAATGGACGCCATCCACCGCGCTGACGGTTAGCAGGGTAATTTCGAAGTCAAACTTAACGACGCCTTCAACAATTACGCGGCCCGCTCCGGCGCGACCGCCTTGCTGAGCGTACTTCCATGCCTGAGCAAGTTGCTCTGCAGAACGAATAAACGTCTGCCCCTTGCCGGAAGAGCTCATCACCGGTTTTACAATGCAGGGATAGCCAATGTCAGCAACCGCCTCGCGGAAAAGGCTTTCGCTATCGGCAAAACGATAAGTGGAAGTGGGCAGCTGCAGCTCTTCTGCCGCCAGGCGACGGATACCCTCGCGATTCATCGTTAATTTCGTTGCGCGAGCGCAGGGGACAACATTCAGTCCTTCCTCTTCAAGTTGGATCAGCATATCGGTGGCAATAGCTTCGATCTCCGGCACGATATAATGTGGTTTTTCCAGTTCAACCACACGGCATAATGCATCACCATCAAGCATATTAATGATATGGGAGCGATGCGCGACATGCATGGCTGGTGCGTCGGCATAGCGATCGACGGCAATCACCTCTACGCCGAGACGCTGACACTCGATTGCCACTTCTTTACCCAGTTCACCGGAGCCTAATAACATCACGCGAGTTGCTGCCGGACGCAGCGCAGTGCCTAATAACGTCATAACGAATATCCCCTGATTAATTCCGCGCGCAGTATAAACGAAAACGTTTGCGCGTGTCTTTATTGCTGATGTTGATTTCTCAACCGAAAAGAAATATACTGTATAAAATCACAGTTATTATGAGAGGCTGCAAATGGCGGTTGAAGTTAAATACGTAGTCATTCGTGAGGGCGAAGAGAAAATGTCGTTTACCAGCAAAAAGGAAGCCGATGCTTATGATAAAATGCTTGATACGGCGGATCTGCTTGACACCTGGCTGACAAATTCTCCAGTGCAAATGGAAGACGAGCAACGTGAAGCCCTTTCGCTATGGCTGGCAGAACAAAAAGATGTGCTGAGCACCATTCTGAAAACCGGCAAATTACCGTCCCCACAGGTCGTCGGTGCTGAATCCGAAGAGGAAGATGCCTCACACGCGGCCTGAAGCAACTTGCGCTCCTGACAATTTGTACCATGCTTTCTCCTGAATCATTGTGCTATGGAGAAAAACATGAAAAAAAGAGGGGCGTTTTTAGGGCTGTTGTTGGTTTCTGCCTGCGCATCAGTTTTCGCTGCCAATAATGAAACCAGCAAGTCGGTCACTTTCCCAAAGTGTGAAGGTCTGGATGCTGCCGGAATTGCCGCGAGCGTAAAACGTGATTATCAACAAAATCGCGTGGCGCGCTGGGCAGATGATCAAAAAATTGTCGGTCAGGCCGATCCCGTGGCTTGGGTCAGTTTGCAGGACATTCAGGGTAAAGATGATAAATGGTCAGTACCGCTAACCGTGCGTGGTAAAAGTGCCGATATTCATTACCAGGTCAGCGTGGACTGCAAAGCGGGAATGGCGGAATATCAGCGGCGTTAATGGCTTCTGATAATTCGATTGACCGTTGGCGGATGCGGCGCGAGTGCCTTGTCCGCCCCAGAACGCACCACAATCGTAGGCCTGAGAAGACGCAACAGCGTCGCATCGGGCAATCAGCATCAAACAATGCCACTCAAAACGACAAACTACTTTCACCTAAAATACCCTTATCACCTGATATACAGTAAATACCTTACCTGGCGCGAATTTCTTTGAATAACGGCCTACCGCCCCGCTTATTTGCGCATCTTTTGTCTCGATATACATTTTCTGACATCCTCATCCGCTATGCTACAGGCACTAAAAATGGTTATTGAGGAGCAAATATGGCTAACTGGTTAAATCAACTGCAATCCCTGCTTGGGCAAAGCAGTTCTTCTACCTCCTCGTCTGCGGATCAGGGATTGGGCAAACTGTTAGTGCCAGGCGCATTAGGCGGACTGGCTGGGCTGCTGGTCGCAAATAAATCAGCACGTAAACTTCTTACGAAATATGGCACCAACGCGTTACTGGTTGGCGGCGGAGCGGTAGCGGGTACGGTGCTGTGGAATAAATACAAAGATAAAATTCGCGCGGCGCATCAGGACGAACCGCAGTTTGGCGCGCAAAGTACGCCGCTGGATGAGCGTACAGAACGTTTGATCCTTGCGCTGGTCTTTGCCGCTAAAAGTGATGGTCATATTGATGCCAAAGAACGTGCGGCAATCGACCAGCAATTGCGTGGAGCCGGCGTGGAAGAGCAGGGGCGTGTACTCATTGAGCAGGCAATCGAACAACCGCTGGATCCACAACGCCTGGCTACCGGGGTCCGCAATGAAGAAGAGGCGCTGGAAATCTATTTCCTGAGTTGCGCGGCTATTGATATTGACCATTTTATGGAACGCAGTTACCTGAATGCACTGGGTGACGCGCTGAAAATCCCCCAGGATGTTCGTGACGGCATTGAACGCGATCTCGAACAGCAAAAACGCACTTTGGCGGAATAATTCCGCTCTCTGGATAGCCTGAAGTTGACTATTTCGGGCTATCCAGAATCGCACAGCCATTTGAACAGGCTGATTTTCTCTGTCTGCATAACATTCGATATCCGCGCCATTACCTGTCATCATCTAAGCAATGACTCCCCTGTTTCGCTTGCATCCCCGGTGAGTTTTGCCACCCTTATAAGATGTTTCAACCAGAAAGAACAATAACATGCTACCAAAAGCCGCCCGCATTCCCCACGCCATGACGCTTCATGGCGATACGCGAATCGATAATTACTACTGGCTGCGGGACGATACGCGTTCTCAGCCGGAAGTTCTGGACTACCTGCAACAAGAAAATAGTTACGGTCATCGGGTGATGGCCTCACAACAAGCCTTGCAGGATCGCATCTTAAAGGAAATCATCGACCGCATTCCGCAACGAGAAGTTTCTGCGCCCTACATCAAAAATGGCTACCGCTATCGGCATATTTATGAACCAGGCTGTGAATATGCTATCTACCAGCGTCAATCGGCATTCAGTGAAGAGTGGGATGAGTGGGAAACATTGCTCGATGCCAATAAGCGCGCAGCTCATAGTGAGTTTTATTCGATGGGCGGAATGGCGATTACGCCCGATAACACCATTATGGCGCTGGCAGAAGATTTTCTTTCCCGACGCCAGTACGGCATTCGTTTTCGTAATCTGGAAACTGGTAACTGGTACCCGGAACTGCTGGATAATGTTGAACCCAGCTTTGTCTGGGCAAATGACTCCTGGACTTTCTACTATGTTCGCAAGCATCCGGTGACGCTGCTGCCTTATCAGGTCTGGCGTCACGCCATCGGTACGCCAGCATCGCAAGATAAACTGATCTACGAAGAAAAAGACGATACCTATTACGTCAGCCTGCATAAAACGACCTCGAAGCACTATGTAGTCATTCATTTGGCCAGCGCCACCACCAGTGAAGTTCGCCTGCTGGACGCGGAAATGGCCGATGCCGAGCCGTTTGTTTTTCTGCCGCGCCGCAAAGATCACGAATACAGCCTTGATCACTACCAGCATCGTTTTTATCTACGTTCCAACCGCCACGGCAAAAACTTTGGCTTATACCGTACCCGTATGCGTGATGAGCAACAGTGGGAAGAGTTAATTCCGCCACGCGAAAACATCATGCTGGAAGGGTTTACGCTGTTTACCGACTGGCTGGTGGTTGAAGAGCGTCAGCGCGGGTTAACCAGTTTGCGCCAAATTAACCGCAAGACCCGGGAAGTCATTGGTATTGCCTTTGATGATCCAGCCTATGTGACCTGGATTGCCTACAATCCAGAACCTGAAACCGCGCGATTGCGTTATGGTTATTCTTCCATGACCACACCAGACACTTTGTTTGAACTGGATATGGATACCGGTGAGCGTCGTGTATTAAAACAAACAGAAGTGCCCGGTTTTGATGCGGCGAATTACCGCAGTGAACACCTGTGGATAGTCGCCCGTGATGGCGTCGAAGTTCCGGTTTCGTTGGTCTACCATCGCAAACATTTTCGCAAAGGACACAACCCGTTGCTGGTGTATGGCTATGGTTCTTACGGCGCAAGTATTGATGCCGATTTCAGTTTTAGCCGCTTGAGTTTGTTAGATCGTGGCTTTGTCTACGCCATTGTCCATGTTCGCGGCGGTGGTGAGCTGGGGCAACAATGGTACGAAGACGGAAAATTTCTGAAGAAGAAAAATACGTTTAATGATTATCTTGATGCCTGCGATGCATTGTTAAAACTGGGCTATGGCTCTCCTTCGCTTTGTTATGCGATGGGCGGGAGTGCGGGGGGCATGTTGATGGGCGTTGCAATTAATCAACGCCCGGAATTATTCCACGGCGTTATCGCCCAGGTACCGTTTGTTGATGTTGTAACAACGATGCTTGATGAATCAATTCCTCTTACCACTGGTGAGTTTGAAGAGTGGGGTAACCCGCAGGATCCGCAATATTACGAGTACATGAAAAGCTACAGCCCGTATGACAACGTCACCGCACAGGCTTATCCGCATTTACTGGTAACGACCGGTTTGCACGATTCTCAGGTGCAATATTGGGAACCGGCAAAATGGGTCGCTAAATTGCGCGAGCTGAAAACCGATAACCATCTTTTATTGCTCTGTACCGACATGGACTCAGGCCATGGCGGTAAATCTGGTCGCTTTAAATCGTACGAAGGCGTAGCGATGGAATATGCTTTTCTGGTCGCGCTGGCGCAGGGAACATTACCCGCTACGCCTGCGGATTAAGTATTTTCCAGATAATGTTTCAGTGTTAAACGCAGCTCCGGGCTCATGCTGCCCAGGTTATTAAATAACCAGCGCAGATAGCCCGGATCGCGTTCGGCAACGTCGGAAACCGCTTTGCCACGGTATTTGCCAAAGGTGAAGGTCGTCATCAACGACGGACGTCCGGTGATATCGGCCATCTGTTCTGCCGTCCAGCCGGAGGTGTTCATAATATCGATAAGCAACGCGGCGGTGATATAACAGTCATACAACGCGCGGTGATGATGCAGGCCCGGCGGCGTCTGTACATTGAGCTTCCGTGTTTTATATAACGCCATATTGCTGTACTTGATCCCTGGCCACAAACGACGGGCCAGTTTCATAGTGCAAATCCACTCACCGGGCATCTCAGGCAGTACGCGGCGGTCAAAGCTGGCGTTATGCGCGACATACCATTCACTACCGTAATAGTGTGGGATCACATCTTCAATCCACGGTTTATCGGCGACCATGGCTTCGGTGATGCGATGAATCGCCATCGCTTGTGGACTAATAGGACGATCGGGGCGCACCAGGTGGCTCATGGGGTTGACGATTTTTCCGTCAATGACATCAACAGAGGCAATCTCAACGATCCCTCCCTGCAAACCGCAGGTTTCTGTATCGATAATGCGCAACATGGCATGCTCCAGGCCGAAAAAGCCTAGCGTAATGGAATGATATCGCCTTGCCAACCCTGTGATGAACGCTGACCGACTAACAATAATGAACCACGATCGGCGCGAACGATGAGACGACCATATTCATCCCATAGTGCACTGTTACCACGGGCATTTGCCATCAGCACGGCAATCGAGTACTGATGTGAAAAAAATTGTAAGCGACGGGCCGACGCCAGCAGGTCGGGTTCTCCCAGACATTGCCCTGTCGTAAACAGTGAACAGGTCGGGTCCATATCCATACCTTGCGGTTGTTCATCGACCACCGTGATGGTTCTGGAACGACGGCCCAGACATGCACCATGACTCTGATGGTAGATCCCAGGCGTTTTTCGCCACGGTGCGAACACCGCAATTCCACGAATAAAGCGATCGTTATATTCAACGGGAAGGCCGGCAATGATGGTCATTCGCCAGGTCGTTGCGGCATAACAAAGCGGGTCTAACAGTGAGAGATCGGGTGGGGCAGGAAGGGCACGTCGCGAATAATCACACCCCAGTAAAGAAAGCGATGGAAAAACTAACAGCTGACATTGTTGCCTGGCGGCGGCCCTCACAAACTCCAGATGATGAGCTACCTGTTCGGTGAGTGAGGTTTTACGAGGCTCATATTGCGCTGCTGCAACTTTCCAGAACGACATAATGACTTCCTTTTCAAAATGACTGCAAATTATGGGTGCGGTTTAGAAAATACTCATAATTTAGCAGGCGTTATGTAAGAAAGTGTAACCCTGTATAAGTTTTATTTAAGTTTGGGCTCGTAAGGTAAACGTGACAGATTGACCGAAGCCAAACGGTGGGCAATAAGCCGCTCGCGAAACCAGCTGCGCAAATGTTCAGGCTGTTCACGTTCAACCGCTTCAGCGATCACCGGCATATTGTAGCGTTCTTTAAATGCCACCCCGGCCGCCGCCAAATCGACATTCACTTTATCCATTTCTGTTTGATCCAGTTTAGCCAGATTCTTCAGCATTCTTAATCTCCTCATCATTCGCGGGCAAAAGTTACTAAGAGTGAGCCAGGATGGCAAGCCGGAATTGATGATCCTCGACTCAGACATTAGACAAGGTTATGCTCTGTAAAAAAGTTATTACAAAAAGGAATAGATAATATGGCTTCAACTGCACGCTCCCTTCGCTACGCGCTGGCAATCCTGACCACTTCGTTGGTGACACCTTCCGTCTGGGCACATGCGCATTTAACGCATCAGTATCCTGCGGCAAACGCGCAAGTGACAGCTGCACCGCAGGCAATCACTTTAAACTTCTCGGAAGGTGTGGAAACAGGATTCAGTGGTGCAAAAATCACGGGGCCAAAAAACGAAAATATTAAAACATTACCGGCGAAGCGAAATGAGCAGGACCAAAAGCAACTGATTGTTCCACTGGCCGATTCGCTGAAACCCGGAACCTACACCGTTGACTGGCATGTTGTTTCGGTGGACGGGCATAAAACGAAAGGACACTACACCTTTAGCGTGAAATAAATCATGCTGGCGTTTACCTGGATCGCGCTGCGATTTATCCATTTCACCTCGCTGATGCTGGTTTTTGGCTTCGCAATGTACGGTGCCTGGCTGGCCCCCTTAACGATTCGTCGTTTGCTGGCGAAGCGTTTTCTGCGTTTACAACAGCACGCTGCCGTCTGGAGTTTGATCAGTGCCACTGCAATGCTCGCCGTTCAGGGCGGGTTGATGGGAACGGGATGGACAGATGTATTTTCGCCAAACATTTGGCAGGCTGTTTTACAAACGCAGTTTGGTGGCGTCTGGTTATGGCAAATTGTTCTCGCCCTCGTAACGTTGATCGTCGCCCTTATGCAACCGCGGAATATGCCACGTTTGCTGTTTATGCTCACTACCGCGCAATTTTTTCTGCTGGCGGGAGTGGGGCATGCGACGCTGAATGAAGGGGTAACGGAGAAAATCCATCAGACTAATCACGCGATTCACCTGATTTGTGCGGCGGCGTGGTTTGGGGGATTACTGCCGGTGCTCTGGTGTATGCAACTCATCAAAGGCCGTTGGCGACACCAGACTATTCAGGCGCTGATGCGTTTTTCCTGGTGCGGGCATTTTGCGGTGATCGGCGTACTGGCAAGCGGCGTGCTTAATGCATTGTTGATTACCGGATTTCCCCCCACGCTTACGACTTACTGGGGCCAACTCTTATTGCTCAAAGCCATCCTGGTGATGATTATGGTGGTCATTGCGCTGGCTAATCGTTATGTTCTTGTACCGCGCATGAGGCAGGATGAAGATCGTGCGGCACCCTGGTTTGTGTGGATGACTAAACTCGAATGGGCGATAGGTGCGGTAGTGCTGGTGATCATCAGCCTGCTTGCGACTCTCGAACCTTTTTGATGGATTACGAAAATGATGAAAAAAAGTATTCTGGCGTTTCTGTTACTCACCAGTTCTGCAGCGGCGCTGGCGGCACCGCAGGTGATTACCGTCAGCCGTTTTGAAGTGGGTAAAGACAAATGGGCGTTTAATCGCGAAGAGGTGATGCTGACTTGCCGACCGGGTAATGCTTTGTATGTCATCAACCCAAGTACCCTCGTGCAGTATCCTTTAAACGATATCGCACAAAAGGAAGTTGCCAGTGGGAAGACTAAAGCCCAACCCATTTCGGTGATTCAGATTGATGATCCTAACAATCCCGGCGAAAAAATGAGTCTGGCACCGTTTATAGAACGAGCTGAAAAACTCTGTTAATTACCTAAAATAGCCTTTTGATTTCCAATAAAAAAACCGCCTCAGTTCTTTCACCAGAACGGGCGGTTTTTAACATTTAAGCTGATGACCACCGCGCTTTTTATTGACCATTTTGCACGCAAACTGGAAAACCTGGCGTCGTCATCTATTCTTAAAGGGCAAGGCAACTAAGCCTGCATTAATGCCAACTTTTAGCGCACGGCTCTCTCCCAAGAGCCATTTCCCTGGACCGAATACAGGAATCGTGTTCGGTCTCTTTTTATCTGTTAAAAGCCAGAAGCATTTCCTTCGCTGACTTTATAGTCAACCATAACACACACTCTACTGTCTGAGTCCAGCGTTTTTTAACATTCTTGTTAAGATTATGTGATCTTTAGCGCGGGAGGAAAATATTGATGAAACAGCCTGCGCCCGTTTATCAGAGAATTGCGGGTCATCAATGGCGACATATCTGGCTTTCTGGCGATATACACGGTTGTCTTGAGCAGTTGCGCCGCAAATTATGGCATTGTCGTTTTGATCCGTGGCGAGATTTACTTATCTCAGTGGGAGACGTTATCGATCGTGGGCCGCAAAGTTTACGTTGTCTGCAGTTACTGGAACAACATTGGGTTCGTGCGGTAAGAGGCAATCATGAACAGATGGCGATGGATGCGCTGGCATCCCAGCAGATGTCTTTGTGGTTGATGAATGGCGGCGACTGGTTTATTGCGCTGGCAGATAATCAACAGAAACAAGCGAAAACGGCGCTGGAAAAATGTCAGCATTTGCCCTTTATTCTTGAAGTACACAGCCGCACCGGCAAACATGTTATTGCTCATGCCGATTATCCAGATGATGTTTATGAATGGCAAAAGGACGTTGATTTGCATCAGGTCTTGTGGAGCCGCTCACGATTAGGTGAACGCCCAAAAGGGCAGGGAATTACAGGTGCTGATCATTTCTGGTTTGGTCATACACCGTTGCGACATCGCGTGGATATTGGCAACCTGCATTATATTGATACCGGTGCTGCCTTTGGGGGCGAACTGACTCTTGTGCAATTGCAATAATTAAAAATCACCGTACTCCTGCGCAGGTCGCCAGAAACCATCTATAAAATCCTCAATCGGAAAACAACCGCCCTGGCGGATCCGTTGATCGCTCATAGAATGAAGACACTGCTGTTCCGTGTTGTAGACATCCACAACAATATCTTCACAACCGCCATCCAGGTAGCAAACAAAAAGTACCAGCGCGAACATTTCATCCCCGAAGTGTGGTGCCGTACCGTTAAGTTTAGGAGAGATTTTACAACGGGGGAATAACCAGGACAAATAACCCGCCATGCCGACGGGTTCTTTTTGGATCAGGCAAGACGCATAATCCAGGCATCAGATTGTTGATCGTAACGGGTACGGTAAAGGATAGAGTGTTCGCCATTTAGCAGGGCAGGGATACTGGTTTCAGCATCCCAGGCATCCAGTTGCATACATAAATCGGGGTCAGATTTACAAGGAATGGTTAACGTTCGATCACCCGGCGATTCACCGTGTAATTCGCCGTCGTCGATTTCAAAAGCGCCTATGCGCACACTGGTTTTCATCTTCGTGCTCTCCATTTAGCTGCCGATTGTGGTACGACCAGTCCGATCGCACCATTTTTCAGCCTAGTTGAGGCCGCCGAATGTGCCAGTCAAAAAGTGCGCTTTTTTTGTGCGCTGTCATGCGTTACTGGTAAAAAGTTTCCCGTCCCGCACCAGTTCACGCGGGTAGCTGTTTTTCAGTCGCGAACCAATCCGTTTGGCTAAACCAATCGGCTGATGCTGGAAAGTAACCAACACGTCATCCGCCACTGGCGCGGCTTGCGGGTAAACATCGCGCCCGCGATACCACTCCTCCGCTTCCTGCGGTGTCAGTTCAAAAGCGTTCACATTGTCGGGGGTGGCAAGGGCAATAACTGCTTCATGCTGCCAGCGATAACCTTTGTTGTGCGTTTCGGCAAGTTTAATCCCCAAGCGAGAAAATCGGACTTTACCGATCAGGGCTTCAATGCCCACCGGGAACAACCACAGTTCTTTGTCACGCTGCCAGAGGCGCAGATTTTCATCCCAGTTTAAACCAACACTTGCAGCCGCCTGACGAATTTGTCCGGCTTCGCGATCTTTCACCGGGCTGAACGGGAAATTGCCCACTTTGTATTTTGGGATGGGTAAGGCGGGAATGGCCTGAGTTTTACGCAGACGAGCAACGAAGAAGCCTTCGCAGTCGTAAATTTGTGGGAAAACATGCAAAAAGCCTTCCTCGGTCAGCGCTTTGTTTGCACCAGGGAAGAGATCGCCAAGTGGTAAAAACTCTACTGCGTCAGGGTAAGTCTCTTTCAGCCACAGGCAAACGACTTCGTTTTCTTCCCTGTTTAAGGTACAGGTCGAGTAAACCAGCGTACCACCAGGACGTAATGCATGAAAGGCGCTGTCGATAAGCTCCCGTTGGGTAGCTGCGATTTCCTGATTGCTTTCTGGTGACCAGTTTTTTAGCGCATCGGGATCTTTACGCACCACGCCTTCGCCGGAGCAGGGAGCGTCCAGCAAAATGGCATCGAACATTTCTGGCACTGCCGCACCAAACACGCGGCCATCAAAATGTGTGAGCGCAACATTACTGATGCCACAGCGGCTGATATTGGCATGTAACACTTTTACCCGACTGGCGGAAAACTCATTGGCAAGGATTACCCCTTCGTTATTCATCCGTGCGGCAATTTGCGTCGTTTTGGAGCCTGGCGCAGCAGCGACATCCATCACCCGCTGTGGTGCATTACCGTCAGCAAACAAGGCGGCGACGGGCAACATTGAACTGGCTTCCTGAATATAAAACAGGCCGCTTAAATGCTCGGCGGTACTACCCAATGGCAATGCATCTTCATTGTCGCGTTCAATCCAGAAACCTTCTTCACACCACGGAATTGGCGTAAGCGTCCAGCCATAAGGAGCGGTTAATTGCAGGAAATCAGCAACGGAGATTTTCAGCGTATTAACGCGAATACTGCGGCGCAACGGGCGCTGACAGGCGGCAAGAAAATCATCAAAAGAGAGCGTCGAAGGCATCGCTTCGCGCATTTGCGTCAGAAAGGCGTCCGGGAAATAAACGGTGTGTTGGGCCACGAGCATATACCACTGGCAAAAAAACAGGCGCGCAGTTTAGCATAAACGCTCCGGCGCAGGCACGCCGGAGCAGTGGGCATTATTTGGGAAGCGCAGTACCCCATTCACGCCACTCTTTCGGTTCACTTTCCTGCAACAGGAAGTGCTTGCCTTCCTGGGCTTTCGGTGCCAGTGGCGTCCCCGGAGGCGTGGCGAAGGCGATGCCGCCACGGATAAACTGGTTAAAGGTGCCGGTTTTCACTACGCCGCCCGTCAGACCAAAGTCCAGACTGTAACCCGATGCCAACCAGAAGACGGAATTGTTACGCACCAGGTGTTGATAGCGTTTACTGATGCGCATCGCAATCATCACGCGATCTGACAATGTCCCCAGCGTCATTCCTGTAACCGTACCGACTTCCAGACCACGGAACAGCACAGGCGTACCGATGCCTAACGAACCGGCTTCCGGCGCTTCAACAATAATGCTTAAGCCATCCAGGTAACGCGAATCAGTAATGGTGGCCTCTTGTAATTCAAAGTCGCGGCGAGGATTGCCCCGGCCTGGTTCGACGTTGATATACGGCTGGAGGATAGTATCAAGATGCTCAACGCCAGCTGCCGAAATTTGCGGTGTGACCACTGAGAAGCGCGTACCACCGCGAGCAAAGGTCTGGACATATTCCGGGTAAAGTACCGCCTTTGCCTGTACTTCATTGCGTGCGGTAATCAGATCCAGCGTCTGGATTTGCCCGATATCAATACCGAGATAGCGAATTGGCATCCCGACCGCCAGTTTTCCGGCATCGAAAGCGTGAAGCGTAATCTGCCCGCCAACCGCACGGGCCGCTGTTTCGGAAGCATACAGAATACGCTTATCGCCTTTACGCTGACTGGCGCTGGCACCGCTGAGGTTGTCGAAGCTAATGGCTCCCTTTAATGCTCTGGAGAGCGGGGATGCCTGTACGGTCAGACCACTACCATTCAGCTGAACTTTCGCCCCGCCTTCTGCCCAGAACACGCTATTGCTGGTCAGAAGGTTGCGATACTCCGGCTTAATATGCAGATCGATATCAAACGCGTTAGCTCGCGGACGCACGGTAATCACTTCACCAACTTCAAATTTACGGTACAGCACTACCGATCCTGCCTGCACATCCGGCAGCGTCTCTGCACTCAAACTCACGGTTGTGGTGGGTAAATCGCTAAGGCTGTTCTCCAGCGCTTTTTCCAAATTGGCATACAGTGGATAGCTGGCTTTCATCTCACCTTTATCGCCCGGCAGAATACGTATCCCGCCATTGATCCATTCTGAGGCGCTGGCACCGAGAAACTCAACGCCATCCAGCCCCACCTTCACATCGACACGGCTGTTGACGACAAATTTGCTATCGCCTTTTACCAGTTCGCGATGCTGAGGCTCGATGGCGACGGTAAAGGTGACGCCTTTGCTGGTGAGTTTACGATCGATAACCTGGCCTACCTGCACGCCGTGAAGAATGAGCGGCTGACCCGCATCAATACCGTAACTTTCCGGCGCGGTCAGGGTCAGCGTCAGAACATCAGGTTCATGCAGCAGTGCTTTTTCGCCTGGCACAACAACGAACTCTTTGCGTGGCTCGCCATCGCCGGGTACCAACTCGAAGGTTTTGCCAGTCAGCAGGGCGCTGAGATTGGCATCGCTAAGGGATAATTTCGGATTACGTAATTCGATGCGGGTATTTTCACGAAGCAGGGTAACGACGCTGGGATCAACGGTCATTTCCCCAGTGACTTTACCACCAGGATTTAAATCCAGTTTAGTTAGCTGTCCGACTTCCAGTCCCTGATACATTAATGGCGTCGAGTCGGCGGTTAATCCTGCCCCACTCGGCAGTTCCAGTTTTATTATTACGCCGCGCTGGCTGTGGGCCAGATCTTCATACAGACCAAAGGTATCTTCCGCCTCGGCAGGTTTCGACTCTTCAGGTGAATCGAAGGCAATCGCACCGTTAACCAGTGCCGCCAGACTTTCCAGTTTCACCTTCGCGCCACTGATACTGACGTTGGCATCAACGCCGGAAACGTTCCAGAAACGGCTACCTTTTTTCACCAGGTCGGTAAAACGCCGCTCGATCAGGACATCAATCACCACGCCTTGCTTGTTGGGATTGATGGCATAGTCGTAGACTTTTCCCACAGGGATCTTGCGGAAATAGACCAATGAACCGCTGTTCAGCGAACCGAGATCGGGGGCTTGCAGGTGGATCATCAGATCGCCATTGTCCAGTCGATATTTCGGTTGGGTATCGAGTGCGACAAAGTGATCCTGCTCTTTACCTTTACCTGGCATCATGCCGATATAGTTACCACCGACGAGGGCGTCCAGCCCGGAGACACCTGCCAACGATGCTTTTGGCGTCACCAGCCAGAACTGAGTCTCTTCGCGCAGCGCATCTTTCATATCGGACTTGATGCTGACCTTGACTTCAATCTTACGAAGATCGTCGCTGAGGCTGATATCCTGCACTGTTCCGACTTCAACGCCCTGATAACGAACAGGCGTACGGCCCGGGACAATACCATCCGCCGACATAAAGTCGATGGTGACGGTATTACCCCGGTCCTGATAACTGTCCCAAATCAGCCAACCGGCAATCATTAGCGCGATGAACGGCAGCAGCCAGAAAGGTGAGATACGGCGTTTATTTTTAATCTGCGCTTCAGTCGTCGAAGCGGGCGTTTCCTGACTCATGTGCATCCCAAAGTAAGCGGCTGTCCAGCCATTCCACAGCAAGAATAGTCAAAATTACCGCTGCGCCGAAATAAAACGCAGCCGGTCCCATAGTAAAAGCGAGGATCTGATCGCGATTAATCAGCGACATGGTTAAAGATATGACAAACAGGTCGAGCATCGACCAGCGACCAATCCAGGTCACCATCCGCAGTAACAGAATGCGTGTGCGTAAACCTTGCTGGCATTTAAAATGAATGCTCAACAGTAAAGTGAACATGACGATCACTTTAGTAAACGGTACCAGAATACTGGCGATAAACACGATTCCCGCAACCGCAATGTTGCTACTTGCCAGCGACATAATTCCGGAAAGAATTGTATCTTCCTGCCGTCCTCCGTTCAGATAAATGATAGAAATAGGCAACAGGTTGGCAGGTAACAACAAAACGATTGACGCTAACAGCGCCGCCCAGCATTTTTGCAAACTATGACGGCGACGCAGGCGTAGCGGGATATGGCAACGCGGGCAGCGACCACGCTGATCAGGATAGCCGGTAAAATGGCACCCAAGACAGACACGAAGTTTCTCGTCCCTACGCGTAGCGGGGCGCTGCGGATAAAATCGCTCCCACAGCTCCTCGACATTAAGATGTGACAACGTCACCGTCGTTAAAATCACCAACGCCACAAAAGAGAACAAGCCGACACCCGCCTGGATATGGGCATAATCCTGTACCTTTATAGAAGCAACGCCAATGCCGACCAGGTAGATATCCAGCATTACCCACTCTTTAAGTCGCTCAAGCATCAGCAGTACCGGACGTAAATTCATTCCCAGTCGGTTACCAAACCATAAATATGCTATGGAGGACACCAGAATGAGGGGGGCACCAATAACGCAGAAAAAGACCATCGCCCCCGTTATCGTATCGCCCTGTTTGGTCATTTGCCAGATGCCTTGCATGACGTTGGCGTCGATACGAATACCTAACAGCCAGATATGCAACAGCGGTTCGCCCCAGGCAAACGGCATCAGCAACAGCATGGTGAAAGCCATTGCCGCCAGGCGCGTTAGCGACCAGTCGCGCCCGTCGCGAATTTTTGCCTGACAGCGCGGACAATAGGCACTCTGATGAGAATTTATCTCGGGCAGGCTAAACAGCATGTCACATTGCGGGCAACGTTGGTAATCACCACGCGGCAGTTCCTCGCCGATTGCCCTCACTGTTATCTTTTTTGTCGGCGTAATTTGTGGTGTGTTAAGAGCCATGACGTGCCAAATGTAATAAGAATTAACATTAATCTTAACCCATGATGGGAATGATCTTGAGCATTAACGCATTTAATGCTTATTTTAATAGGCTGGCAGTTCCAGGTAAGACAACCAAGTGATTATATAATGAACAAAACAGAATTTTACGCGGATTTAAATCGCGACTTTAACGCGCTGATGGCGGGAGAAACCAGTTTTCTGGCAACGCTTGCGAACACCAGTGCGTTGTTATACGAGCGTCTCACTGACGTAAACTGGGCAGGTTTTTATTTGCTTGAGGACGATACACTGGTACTCGGACCATTTCAGGGCAAAATTGCCTGTGTCCGGATACCCGTCGGGCGCGGGGTGTGCGGCACTGCGGTTGCCCGCAATCAAGTGCAGCGTATCGAGGATGTTCACGCGTTTGACGGGCATATTGCCTGTGATGCGGCGAGTAATTCTGAAATTGTTCTGCCGCTGGTGGTGAAAAATCAGATTATTGGTGTTCTTGACATCGATAGTACCGTCTTCGGTCGCTTTACAGACGAGGACGAGCAAGGCTTACGTCAGCTTGTGGCACAGCTTGAAAAAGTGCTTGCAACGACGGATTACAAAAAATTCTTTGCGAGCGTCGCAGGATAATCAACGGATAACGTAGCATTTACTGGTAGCGTCATTATAATGACGCCTGTTCATGCCTGCGCTTGTTGGCTACGTCCGTTGTAATCAGGAAATTTCATGGAAAATCAACCTAAGTTGAATAGCAGTAAAGAAGTAATCGCGTTTCTGGCCGAACGTTTTCCCCACTGTTTCAGTGCGGAAGGTGAAGCGCGTCCGCTGAAAATCGGTATTTTTCAGGATTTGGTCGATCGTGTTGCCGGGGAAATGAACCTGAGCAAAACGCAATTACGATCCGCTTTACGTCTCTACACTTCGAGCTGGCGTTATCTTTACGGTGTTAAACCCGGCGCAACGCGTGTCGATCTTGACGGCAACCCATGCGGTGAGCTGGACGAGCAACATGTAGAGCATGCTCGCAAGCAGCTTGAAGAAGCGAAAGCGCGTGTTCAGGCACAGCGTGCTGAACAGCAAGCGAAAAAACGCGAAGCTGCCGCAGCTGCTGGTGAGAAAGAAGACGCACCGCGCCGCGAACGCAAGCCACGTCCGACCACGCCACGCCGCAAAGAAGGCGCTGAACGTAAACCTCGTGCGCAAAAGCCGGTAGAGAAAGCGCCAAAAACAGTAAAAGCACCTCGCGAAGAACAGCACACCCCGGTTTCTGACATTTCAGCTCTGACTGTCGGACAAGCCCTGAAGGTGAAAGCGGGTCAAAACGCGATGGATGCCACCGTATTAGAAATCACCAAAGACGGCGTCCGCGTCCAGCTGAATTCGGGTATGTCTTTGATTGTGCGCGCAGAACACCTGGTGTTCTGAAACGGAGGCCGGGCCAGGCATGAACATGTTTTTTAGGCTTACCGCGTTAGCTGGCCTGCTTGCAATAGCAGGCCAGACCTTCGCTGTAGAAGATATCACGCGTGCTGATCAAATTCCGGTATTAAAGGAAGAGACGCAGCATGCGACGGTAAGTGAGCGCGTAACGTCGCGCTTCACCCGTTCTCATTATCGCCAGTTCGACCTCGATCAGGCATTTTCGGCCAAAATCTTTGACCGCTACCTGAATCTGCTCGATTACAGCCACAACGTGCTGCTGGCAAGCGATGTTGAACAGTTCGCGAAAAAGAAAACCGAGTTAGGCGATGAACTGCGTTCAGGCAAACTCGACGTTTTCTACGATCTCTACAATCTGGCGCAAAAGCGCCGTTTTGAGCGTTACCAGTACGCTTTGTCGGTACTGGAAAAGCCGATGGATTTCACCGGCAACGACACTTATAACCTTGACCGCAGCAAAGCGCCCTGGCCGAAAAACGAGGCTGAGTTGAACGCGCTGTGGGACAGTAAAGTCAAATTCGACGAGTTAAGCCTGAAGCTGGCAGGAAAAACGGATAAAGAAATTCGTGAAACCCTGACACGCCGCTACAAATTTGCCATTCGTCGTCTGGCGCAAACCAACAGCGAAGATGTTTTCTCGCTGGCAATGACGGCGTTTGCGCGTGAAATCGACCCGCATACCAACTATCTTTCCCCGCGTAATACCGAACAGTTCAACACTGAAATGAGTTTGTCGCTGGAAGGTATTGGCGCAGTGCTGCAAATGGATGATGACTACACCGTTATCAATTCGATGGTGGCAGGTGGTCCGGCAGCGAAGAGTAAAGCTATCAGCGTTGGTGACAAAATTGTCGGTGTTGGTCAAACAGGCAAGCCGATGGTTGACGTGATTGGCTGGCGTCTTGATGATGTGGTTGCCTTAATTAAAGGGCCGAAGGGCAGTAAAGTTCGTCTGGAAATTTTACCTGCTGGTAAAGGGACCAAGACCCGCACTGTAACATTGACCCGTGAACGTATTCGTCTCGAAGACCGCGCGGTTAAAATGTCGGTGAAGACCGTCGGTAAAGAGAAAGTCGGCGTGCTGGATATTCCGGGCTTCTATGTGGGTTTGACAGACGATGTCAAAGTTCAACTGCAGAAACTGGAAAAACAGAATGTCAGCAGTGTGATCATCGACCTGCGTAGCAATGGCGGTGGGGCGTTGACCGAAGCGGTATCGCTCTCAGGTCTGTTTATTCCTGCGGGTCCCATTGTTCAGGTCCGCGATAACAACGGCAAGGTTCGTGAAGACAGCGATACCGACGGGCAGGTGTTCTATAAAGGCCCGCTGGTGGTACTGGTTGACCGTTTCAGTGCTTCGGCTTCAGAAATCTTTGCCGCGGCAATGCAGGATTACGGTCGTGCGCTGGTTGTGGGTGAACCGACGTTTGGTAAAGGCACCGTTCAGCAATACCGTTCATTGAACCGTATTTACGATCAGATGTTACGTCCTGAATGGCCAGCGCTGGGTTCTGTGCAGTACACGATCCAGAAATTCTATCGCGTTAACGGCGGCAGTACGCAACGTAAAGGCGTAACGCCAGACATCATCATGCCGACGGGTAATGAAGAAACGGAAACGGGTGAGAAATTCGAAGATAACGCGCTGCCGTGGGATAGCATCGATGCCGCGACTTATGTGAAATCAGGAAATTTAACTGCCTTTGAACCGGAGCTGCTGAAGGAACATAATGCGCGTATCGCGAAAGATCCTGAGTTCCAGAACATCATGAAGGATATCGCGCGCTTCAACGCTATGAAGGACAAGCGCAATATCGTTTCTCTGAACTACGCTGTGCGTGAGAAAGAGAATAATGAAGATGATGCGACGCGTCTGGCGCGTTTGAACGAACGCTTTAAACGCGAAGGTAAACCGGAGTTGAAGAAGCTGGATGATCTACCGAAAGATTACCAGGAGCCGGATCCTTATCTGGATGAGACGGTGAATATCGCACTCGATCTGGCGAAGCTTGAAAAAGCCAGACCCGCGGAACAACCCGCTCCCGTCAAGTAATATCAATCAGGCACAAGAAATTGTGCCTGATTTTTTAACAGCGGCAAGATGCCGTAAATCAGATGCTACAAAATGTAAAGTTGTGTCTTTCTGGTGACTTACGCACTATCCAGACTTGAAAATAGTCGCGTAACCCATACGATGTGGGTATCGCATATTGCGTTTTGTTAAACTGAGGTAAAAAGAAAATTATGATGCGAATCGCGCTCTTCCTGCTAACGAACCTGGCCGTAATGGTCGTTTTCGGGCTGGTACTGAGCCTGACAGGGATACAGTCGAGCAGCGTTCAGGGGCTGATGATCATGGCCTTGCTGTTCGGTTTTGGTGGTTCCTTCGTTTCGCTTCTGATGTCCAAATGGATGGCATTACGATCTGTTGGCGGGGAAGTGATCGAGCAACCGCGTAACGAAAGGGAACGTTGGCTGGTCAATACTGTAGCAACCCAGGCTCGTCAGGCGGGGATCGCTATGCCGCAAGTGGCTATCTACCATGCGCCGGACATCAACGCTTTTGCAACCGGTGCGCGCCGTGATGCCTCTCTGGTTGCTGTCAGCACCGGTTTGCTGCAGAACATGAGCCCGGATGAAGCCGAGGCGGTAATTGCTCACGAAATCAGCCACATCGCCAATGGTGATATGGTTACCATGACGCTGATTCAGGGCGTGGTGAACACCTTCGTTATCTTTATTTCCCGTATTCTGGCGCAGCTTGCCGCGGGTTTTATGGGCGGAAATCGTGATGAAGGTGAAGAGAGCAACGGCAACCCGCTGATCTACTTTGCGGTTGCAACGGTTCTGGAACTGGTGTTTGGTATTCTGGCGAGCATTATCACCATGTGGTTCTCGCGTCATCGTGAATTCCATGCTGATGCCGGTTCGGCAAAACTGGTTGGTCGCGAGAAAATGATTGCCGCGCTGCAGCGCCTGAAAACCAGCTATGAACCGCAAGAAGCAACCAGCATGATGGCTTTCTGCATTAACGGTAAGTCGAAATCGCTCAGTGAGTTGTTCATGACTCACCCGCCGCTGGATAAACGAATTGAAGCTCTGCGTACGGGTGAATACCTGAAGTAATATGAAGTAAATACTAAAAAGCGCGTCCTGATCGACGCGCTTTTTTTATGCCCTGGATCGTGGCTGAGTGATACGTAAACCACTCACACAGGCAGCAATCACTGCCAGAATAGCCGCAGCCATCAGCGAAACGTGCGTACCATTATCACCGAACTGATTTAGCATCAGCGCCACCAGTGCCGCGCCGCTACTCTGACCCAGTAGACGAGCCGTTCCTAACATGCCACTGGCTCCACCGCTACGTTCGCGAGGAGCGGAGGTAATAATGGTGTGGTTATTGGGTGACTGGAACAAGCCAAATCCAGCGCCACATAAGATCATCGGCCAGATAATATTGATATCCGCAGGTGACGCGGGCAGCAGAACCAGGGAAAAAAGCCCCGCAGCCATGATGAACAACCCTAGAGCACCCAGCAATCCTGCATGTACGCGTTCAATCAAATAGCCTGCCAACGGAGCCATCACCATCGTTGCTAACGGCCACGGTGTCAGAAGTAAACCTGTTTCGACTTCACTACGCCCGAGCACGGTTTGCAGGTAAAAGGGCAGGGAAACCATTGCCAGCATTTGTGCGCAGAAAGAGCAAACAGATGTGCAAATAGAAAGTGAAAACAGCGGGATACGCAGTAAATCCACCGGTAGCAGCGGTACGGGAAGAGAAAGCTGGCGGCGAATAAAGAAAATACCAACAACAACCATTACCACCAGTTCCGCAGCAATTAACGTCAGCGATTGCCCCTGAGCGAAACCACTCAACGCAGTGATAAGCAGGCCGAAGGTTAACGCGTTCATCACGGCGCTGGGCAGGTCGAAACGGGGTTTACTGGCGCGAGAACCATTGGGTGACAGAAAACGCATCGCCAGAAGCAGGGCGATAATACCTAACGGTACGTTGATTAAAAATAACCATTTCCAGGATGCGATGGAGAGGATTGCTGCAGCAATTGTCGGCCCGGCAGCAGAAGAGACGGCAACAATAAACGAGTTTATGCCCATCCCTCTCCCCAGAAAACGTTGTGGATAGATCAGGCGGATAAGTGCGGTATTAACGCTCATCAACGCTGCACCTCCGAAACCTTGTATGACACGCGCAAGGGTGAGCATTTGCAGCGAATCAGAAAGGGCGCAGAACAGTGAAGACAACAGAAAAACGACCAGACCGCATTTATAAAAACGTCGATAGCCAAACATATCGCCCAGAAACGAAAACGAGAGCAGGGAGATGACAATGGCGATTTGATAGGCGTTCACTACCCAGATGGAACTGGCTGGCGTGGCATGAAGGTCCGTGGCGATTGTTGGCAGGGCGACGTTGGCGATTGCGCCGTCAAGGACAGCCATCGAAATACCAATCACAATGGTTAATACCGCACCGTATCGCTGGGGCAATGGCAGGCCGTCGGCCTGAACTTTTGGCATAGGAATTTTATATCTTTGGTGAATAATCAACAGGGGTATGATTCTAGCACTGATATTCACGGTGGATGTCGCAGAATTGTAACTAACCGGCAAAAGATGGATTGCGACCACCCTGGTGCGAAATTATAATAAAAAACAGTTCTGATTTTTATAAAACACTCGCAATGAGGTGATAAATGGCTAACGCAGATCTGGATAAACAGCCTGATTCTGTATCTTCCGTGCTAAAAGTTTTTGGCATTTTGCAGGCGCTGGGTGAAGAGCGCGAAATAGGGATAACCGAGCTGTCGCAGCGCGTCATGATGTCAAAAAGCACCGTTTATCGCTTTTTACAGACCATGAAAACCTTAGGTTATGTGGCGCAGGAAGGGGAGTCGGAGAAATATTCCCTGACCCTGAAATTGTTTGAACTGGGCGCTCGCGCGTTACAAAACGTCGATTTAATTCGTAGCGCAGATATCCAGATGCGTGAGATCTCCCGCCTGACCAAAGAAACTATCCACCTCGGCGCACTGGACGAAGACAGTATTGTTTACATTCACAAAATTGACTCTATGTACAATTTGCGCATGTATTCACGGATTGGGCGTCGTAATCCGCTGTACAGCACCGCGATTGGTAAGGTACTGCTGGCATGGCGCGATCGCGATGAAGTGAAGCAAATTCTTGAGGGCGTGGAGTATAAACGCAGTACCGAGCGGACCATCACCAGTACAGAAGCGTTATTACCCGTTCTGGACCAGGTGCGCGAGCAGGGGTATGGCGAAGATAACGAAGAGCAGGAAGAAGGGCTGCGATGCATTGCGGTACCGGTATTTGATCGCTTTGGCGTGGTCATTGCCGGTTTGAGCATCTCCTTCCCGACGTTGCGTTTCTCTGAAGAGCGTTTACAGGAATATGTCGCAATGTTGCATACCGCAGCGCGCAAAATTTCTGCCCAAATGGGTTATCACGACTATCCGTTCTGATGAGAGTAAGAACCTGTCGGAATATCAAACAGACAGGTTCTTTATTTAGCATGAGAAAAATAAAGTTGAAGGTGCGTTATATTAAACGCGCTTGCTATAAGAATATTTTACTCATGAGTGAGAATCTGGTTATTTATTACCCTTAACCATTATCGACCACGATATTGCTTTTACGTAACAGTGGGCAATCTGTTATCCCCAAGAAACCACTTTTAGTGTGCAAGTATTGTACCGTGCTGGTGCCTCTGGCAGTCAGATAGGTACATTGCAAACCTAATCCTGCGGCATTCTCTTTGCTTCCAATCAAAACGCCATATCCGCTGAGTAATAATCCTATCCATACCAGTGCTATCAGCATAACTGTGCGAATGATGAATCGCATTACAACCTCTTCTCTTTTTATGTTCGCTTAATCGTAGCGGCAATATGCGCTGAAGCAAGCTACTCATTCCGAAAAAGCACGAATATCGACATAGTTAGGCGCTGTTTAACTAACGCATGCTAGTTTAATGACATAAGGTAGGTGAAGCGGAGATTGGAGTGAAAAAGTTTCGATGGGTCGTTCTGGTTGTCGTGGTGTTGGCTTGCTTGCTGCTTTGGGCGCAGGTATTCAACATGATGTGCGATCAGGATGTACAATTTTTCAGCGGAATTTGTGCCATTAACCAGTTTATCCCGTGGTGATATCATTTTTTCAGCACTAGATTTTCTTCCTCTCCAGCAGTGGTAGAATAGCGCCTCTACTCAGAGGTGGTGAAATGAACGAAGTTGTAAATTCAGGCGTGATGAACATTGCGTCTTTGGTTGTATCGGTGGTGGTTCTTCTTATCGGGCTCATCTTGTGGTTTTTTATCAATCGTGCCAGTTCTCGGACTAACGAACAGATTGAACTGCTTGAGGCGTTGCTGGATCAGCAAAAACGTCAAAATGCACTGTTACGTCGTTTGTGCGAAGCAAACGAACCTGAGAAAGCAGATAAAAAGACCGTTGAGAGTCAAAAATCGGTTGAAGACGAAGATATTATTCGTCTGGTCGCCGAACGATAATCCTTCCTCAATCTTGAGTAACCCCGTCGTTGAAGGGTTACTCAATTCATCCTGATTATACGCACTGCCATGGTGCAACTGCTTCAAATTAAAACTCTGGTCTGACTTCAAATAATTATCATATTATTTATTTGCGTAACGGGATATCAGAAAAAGATATTTTCCTCATTAATTTATTAGGATGTTTACATCGGATTTGTGATTAAGCGTGGTATTATTTATTAGCGAAACGTTTCTCTCTTGATTTTTTGCTCATTCATCAATTTTTCTTATTTTAAATTTTCAATCCCTTTGGGGATTGACTTCTCTTTAGGGTAATTGATAGCCGTTAATTGACTGTTTTATGAGAAAAAGTGATATAACTTTTTATTCATTGCATAGCAAAAAATGTGATATTGCACGCACTATGTAATAACTTCTCCCACTGGCCTGGAACAACTGAACTTATTGAACTATGTTAGAAACTACGCCAGTTTAAGTATCTGCCTGAACTGGCAAGGTTAAGCACAATGATATATCGGCGCGTATTCCGTTGCATAAGTGTGCAAAAAAAGTGGAAGACGTATCGAGATTTGTGCGTCTGATCGAGACATGTTTAAAAATGGCTTGCCATAATTAACGTTGTATGTGATAACAGATTTCGGGTTAAACGAGGTACAGTTCTGTTTATGTGTGGCATTTTCAGTAAAGAAGTCCTGAGTAAACACGTTGACGTTGAATACCGCTTCTCTGCCGAGCCTTATATTGGTGCCTCATGCAGTAATGTGTCAGTTTTATCTATGTTATGCCTGCGGGCGAAGAAAACAATCTAAGGAATTTTTCAAATGGCAAAGATTAAAGGTCAGGTTAAGTGGTTCAACGAGTCTAAAGGTTTTGGCTTCATTACTCCGGCTGATGGCAGCAAAGACGTGTTCGTACACTTCTCCGCTATCCAGGGTAATGGCTTCAAAACTCTGGCTGAAGGTCAGAACGTTGAGTTCGAAATTCAGGACGGCCAGAAAGGTCCGGCAGCTGTTAACGTAACAGCTATCTGATCGAATCCACTGATCTGAAGTGTGAATACGCTTCAATCTCGCTATAAAGCCTCGTCGAATGCGAGGCTTTTTACTATGCTTTATCTTCGCTCCTGGCGTTCGGATATTTGCCCGCCGCGTGATTCGCGTTACACTTGCGGCCTTTAGTATCCTGCCGGAGTTGTCATGTCTTTTTCCTGTCCACTTTGCCATCAGCCTCTTTCGCGTGAAAAAAACAGCTATATCTGTCCCCAGCGACATCAGTTTGATATGGCGAAAGAAGGGTATGTCAATCTGCTGCCCGTTCAGCATAAACGGTCTCGTGATCCGGGCGACAGCGCGGAAATGATGCAAGCACGCCGCGCATTCTTAGATGCCGGACATTATCAGCCGCTGCGTGATGCAATTGTCGCCCAACTGAGGGAACGGCTTGATGATAAGGCCACGGCGGTGCTGGATATTGGCTGTGGTGAAGGGTATTACACACACGCATTTGCCGATGCGTTGCCCGAAATCACCACGTTTGGTCTGGATGTTTCGAAGGTAGCGATAAAAGCGGCGGCGAAACGCTATCCGCAGGTCACTTTTTGTGTCGCTTCCAGCCACCGTTTGCCTTTTTCCGATACCAGTATGGACGCCATAATACGTATTTACGCGCCGTGTAAAGCAGAAGAATTAGCACGAGTAGTGAAGCCCGGCGGCTGGGTCATTACTGCCACGCCGGGACCGCGACATTTGATGGAGCTGAAGGGGCTGATTTACAATGAAGTACATCTTCATGCACCTCATGCAGAACAACTGGAAGGTTTTACATTACAGCAGAGTGCGGAGTTGTGTTATCCGATGCGTCTTCGCGGTGATGAAGCCGTCGCATTATTGCAGATGACGCCGTTTGCCTGGCGTGCGAAGCCAGAAGTCTGGCAAACACTGGCAGCAAAAGAAGGGTTCGACTGCCAGACGGACTTTAATATTCACCTCTGGCAGCGTTCTTATTAACCGTGGAAGTGCGTCCAGAGGATCTGGACGCCGATGCCGATCAGCACCAGCCCGCCGAGAATTTCCGCTTTTTTCCCAATAATTGAGCCGATAAAGCGACCAACCATCATCCCTAATGTTGACATAATCAAGGTTGCACAACCAATGGCCAATGCGGTCGCGATAATGTTGACCTGCAGGAAAGCAAGACCAACACCCACAGCCATGGCATCCAGGCTGGTGGCAATCGCGGTGGTTACCAGTAGCCAGAAACCGTGTCGACGGCGCGGCTCTTCATCTTCATCATCTGCGCCACGAAAACCCTCAATAATCATTCGCCCGCCGAGGAATATCAGCAGCACAAACGCAATCCAGTGGTTCCATTCAAGGACAAACCGGCTGGCTAACATGCCCATTCCCCAGCCGATCAGCGGCGTCAGGGTTTCTACGGCACCAAAAATAAGGCCGGTTCGCAATGCTTCAGAAAATTTCGGTTTATGGAGGGTGGCACCTTTACCGATTGATGCAGCAAATGCATCCATCGACATACCAAACGCAAGAAGAACAGTAGCAGTGATATTCATGACAATGTCCTGACCGGGGTATCCATAAAACACATCATCGCCCCCAGCAAACATGCATACATGAACAACAAGCCGTGATGGTTTTCGCGTTCATGCAGGCATAGCGATTGATGTGCATATGGTCTCGCCTGACTGAAAGTATTCAGTCCGTACGTGCCACGTTTTGCAACGAGTATGTTGACACGTACATTTCCGGAATCTGGAAATCGGCTACTCCCCAAATGAGGGCGCAACCTTAACATATTTTGAGAATATAAAACAACTGTTGGAATATATTATTTCATTGCTTTATTGATAACGATTTTCATTTAGATTTATATATCAATGAAACGTTAAAATAAATAACAAATAAGGGAAGAGGTAATATAGCCTAAGCTATGTCTGATTATTAAAAATACACTAAACATAGCTTTGGCTAAATTCATAACTTATTGAGTTGAAACGAGAAGCTTATAAATTTTTTCCAGATCGTCGATATTTCGAACGCGGATTAACAGCCGACGCTGTTCTAATTGCATCACCAACACGCCATCTTCCGACAAGTTCATCGCTTTGATTCGGCTATATTCAATCCAGACATTGGCGAAGAAAAAACCTTTTTGTTTAAAGATGATCTTCGGAACGCGGATCCAGAATATATAAAAACCCATCAGAGCCAGTGCGCTTAATAACCATGTCGTTATTAACGCACCATGATTCGTGACGTTGTTATAGATAAGAATGACAATCAATCCGACGAAGATAACGCTATCGATGCGACCACGCCGGAGCAAAGGAATTGCCAGCAGGGTGGGGCCGTTACGGCGGGGCATGATGAACTGATCGTAGATCGCGAAGGCCAGGAGTGCGGCGATGAAAAGAATCAGTACCAGGTCCGTGATTGTCATTAATCCTCCAGATAAAAAAACGGGGCCAAAAGGCCCCGGTAGTGTACAACAGTCTTACAGTCCCAGCAGGCCGCAAGCGTAACCAGCGATACCGATGACGAAGAAGCCAACGATGATCCACAGCGGGTTAACTTTTTTGCGCAGTAGCCACATACAAGCAAAGGTCAGCAGCAGTGGTACCAGGCCTGGCATTAACTGGTCCAGAATAGTCTGGACAGTAGTAACGTGTTCTTTGCCCGTCTGGTCAGTAATGCGAGAGACAACCAGCGGGATGTTGACATGTGTCCACTTGTTAACCAATGCCCCCATGACAAACAGGCCGAGGATAGACGCCCCTTCCGTCAGTTTTTGCAGGAAGCCACCACCCATATCTTTAACGATATCGATACCTTTGGAGTAACCATACGCTACGCCGTAGTAACGGGTTGCCAGACGCACCAGGTTAAACAGGATGAAGAACAGCAGCGGACCTAACAGGCTGCCGCTCATCGCGATACCGGCACCCAGTGCTGCAAATACCGGACGTACGGTTCCCCAGAAGATCGGGTCGCCTACACCAGCCAGTGGCCCCATCAAACCGACTTTGATACCGTTGATAGCACCGTCGTCGATCTCTGCGCCATTAGCACGCTGTTCTTCCAGCGCCAGGGTTACGCCGAGAATCGGCGCAGCCACGAACGGCTGGGTGTTAAAGAACTCCAGGTGACGGCGAATAGCTTGTTTACGAGCTTCGTTGTTCTCAGGGTAGAGGCGACGAATTGCCGGTACCATAGAGAAGCAGAAACCCAGTGCCTGCATACGTTCGAAGTTCCATGAACCCTGGAAGAGGTTAGAACGCAGGAAGACGCCACGAATATCACTTTGAGTGAGTTTTTTCTCGGTGGTAGTTTGAGTTGTATCAACCATTTCGCTCACCTGTTAGTCCAGTTCGTTATCGAGATCGTTGTTACCAGCTGCCTGAGCAGGCGCACCGGCTACGCGGTTGTATTTCGGGCTAAGTTGGATGTAGAGCACTGCCATAACAGTACCAATCACACCCAGAGCAACCAGGTTAAAGTTGGTGAATGCTGCGGTTACGAAGCCGAGGTAGAAGAACGGCATCAGGTAGCCAGCACGCATCATGTTGATAACCATCGCATAACCAACCACCACGATCATGCCACCGGCGATATTCAGACCATTGGTCACCACTTCCGGAATCGCATTCAGCATGTTCTGTACTTCGCTGGTACCAACAGACAGCGCAACGATGACGGCCGGAATAGCCACACGCATTGCTTGCAGGAACAGAGAAGAAACGTGGATCCAGGAAATCGCTGTCAGGTTGCCGTTATCAGCAGCCTTATCCGCAGCGTGCTGGAAAGCAACGGTAATAGTACGAACGATGATGGTCAGTACCTGGCCCGCAGCGGCCAGAGGGATTGCCAGTGCGATACCTGCACCAATGCTCTGATGACCTGCGATAACCAGAATGGTAGAAATGATAGAAGCCAGAGCGGCGTCAGGCGCAACTGCAGCACCGATGTTCATCCAGCCCAGCGCGATCATTTCCAGCGTACCACCGATAATAATACCGGTTTTCATATCCCCAAGAACGATACCCACCAGGGTACACGCGATTAGCGGACGGTGAAACTGAAATTCATCGAGGATTGATCCCATACCTGCGATACAGGCTACGATAAATACCAGCACAATTTGAAGAGTGGTAATCTCCATTGTACTTCTCCTGTTTACGTAAGACTTAAGTGTGAAAACTGAGTGATAATCAACACAATACGTTACTTATCGATTTTGCTGATCAGATCCATCATTTTCAGTTTCGGATCGGTGGAAACCTTACGGACTTCCAGCTCAATACCGCGCGCATTCAGTTTCTTGAACGCCTCGATATCTTTTTCATCAACCGAAACCGCGTTATTCACCTGGGTTTTACCCTGACGGAATGCCATACCACCGACGTTAACAGAGGTGATTTTCACGCCGCCTTCAACGAGACGCTCTACATCTGTTGGGTTGGTAAATAACAGCATTACGCGTTCGCCAGCATATTTCGGGTTGTTGTAGACGCGAATCATTTTGGCAACATCAACTACGTGTGCTGTTACGCCCGGAGGTGCAACCTGGGTGAGCAGTGTCTTACGAACGGTATCCGCAGCCACTTCATCACTAACAACAATAATACGGGAGACATTGGTTTCTTTGGTCCAGCGGGTGGCGACCTGACCGTGAATCAGACGGTCGTCGATACGCGCAAGGCCAATAACCATGTAGTCGTTTGGCCCCATTGGTTTTGCCGGAGTTGGAGCCGCTTTTGGTGCTGCGGCAGCGGGTGCTGGCGCGGCTTTTTCAACCGGTTTGGCTTTCAGTGCTTTCACGCCTTCACGGCCTGTTTCTACTGCCAGTGCCACCAGTTCATCAAAGCTTGGGTCATCATCACGGGCCATTAACGTTTCCACGAGCATTGGAATGTTAACGCCTGCAATGACTTCATAATGCTCTTTGTCGACGACAATGCGGCTGGCAGCATTGAACGGGCTGCCTCCCCATGTATCAACGAGAAACAGCACGCCTTTAGTGGTGTCGAGTTTTGCCAACTGAGCGTTGTACTTTTCAATCAGCGTTTCGGCATTTTCACCTGGAACGAAATCGATCCAGCCGACGTTTTCCTGCTCGCCTAACAGCATTTCTGCCGTTTTAAGCAACTGCTCTGCAGCCCAACCATGTGTGCCTATAACAATAGCAATGGTCACTTGCTACCTCCTTTATTATCGTTAACACCTCAACGTGCCAGATGTATTTTTGAATCGTCGTCCACAATCGAATCGATTCAGATAAGGGCTACAACCAAAAACCCCTGCGTTTCGCGATTTATTTTAGATATCGAAAAAATTATTTTATGTGATGAAGATCCGTAATTTAACTTTCGATTAGCAGAAATTTCGAAAGGTAAAATATCCTTGTCACATTCGTTTGCAAAGGAAGGTAAATCTTTGCCAAATCAGAGGCGTCTCTGATATGTTTAACTCCCGTTTAACAACCATGGAGTATAGGGCAGTAGCCCGCAGTATGGATCGTCACCGACGTCATTTCAGCATCAGGCCTTTTAACGCCTGCCTTTCTGGCACTCTATGCCGCACCTTTCGTTTGCATTTTGTCGTTACGCCTGCATTATTTCTGGCGTCGAATAGCTATTCCTTAAGCAGGAGCTTGTCATGGAATTCTTAATGGACCCCTCAATTTGGGCGGGGCTACTCACGCTTGTTGTTCTCGAAATTGTGCTGGGTATCGATAACCTGGTCTTCATCGCCATTCTTGCTGACAAACTGCCGCCAAAACAACGCGATAAAGCGCGTTTGCTGGGGTTATCACTGGCGCTGATTATGCGTCTGGGGCTGCTGTCGCTGATTTCATGGATGGTCACGCTGACCAAACCGCTATTTACCGTCATGGATTTCTCCTTCTCCGGACGCGACCTGATTATGTTGTTCGGGGGGATATTCTTGCTGTTCAAAGCAACAACCGAACTGCATGAACGGCTGGAAAACCGCGATCATGATTCCGGCCACGGTAAAGGCTACGCCAGTTTCTGGGTGGTCGTCACACAGATTGTCATCCTTGACGCCGTCTTCTCGTTGGATGCGGTAATTACTGCAGTAGGGATGGTTAACCATCTGCCGGTGATGATGGCGGCGGTAGTGATTGCGATGGCGGTTATGTTGCTGGCATCCAAACCGCTGACGCGATTCGTTAACCAGCACCCCACGGTGGTGGTGCTCTGTCTGAGCTTCCTGTTAATGATTGGTCTGAGTCTGGTGGCAGAAGGTTTCGGTTTCCACATTCCGAAAGGTTACCTGTATGCCGCGATTGGCTTCTCGATCATCATCGAAGTGTTTAACCAGATTGCGCGTCGCAACTTTATTCGCCACCAGTCGACTTTGCCGCTGCGAGCGCGTACTGCCGATGCCATCCTGCGTTTGATGGGCGGGAAACGTCAGGCCAATGTTCAGCACGATGCCGATAACCCGATGCCGATGCCGATCCCGGAAGGTGCATTTGCCGAAGAAGAACGTTACATGATTAACGGCGTACTGACGCTGGCGTCGCGTTCTCTGCGCGGGATCATGACGCCGCGCGGTGAAATAAGCTGGGTTGACGCTAATCTCGGGGTCGATGAAATCCGCGAGCAACTGCTCTCTTCACCGCACAGTCTGTTCCCGGTATGTCGCGGTGAACTGGATGAAATCATCGGTATTGTACGTGCTAAAGAACTGCTGGTGGCGCTGGAAGAGGGCGTTGATGTGGCGGCGATTGCTTCGGCGTCTCCGGCGATTATCGTCCCGGAAACCCTCGATCCGATCAACCTGTTGGGCGTGCTGCGTCGTGCTCGCGGGAGCTTTGTTATCGTGACCAACGAGTTTGGTGTGGTACAAGGTCTGGTCACGCCGCTGGATGTGCTGGAAGCCATTGCGGGTGAATTCCCGGACGCTGACGAAACGCCGGAAATCATTACTGATGGTGACGGCTGGCTGGTAAAAGGCGGTACAGATTTGCATGCCTTGCAGCAGGCGCTTGATGTTGAGCACCTTGCCGATGACGATGATATCGCGACGGTCGCGGGCCTCGTGATCTCGGCAAATGGTCACATTCCCCGTGTGGGCGATGTGATTGATGTAGGGCCACTGCATATCACCATCATTGAAGCCAATGATTATCGTGTTGATCTGGTTCGCATTGTTAAAGAGCAACCGGCGCACGATGAAGATGAGTAAGCGTTAACGTAACGGCATAATGGGCGTGATATGTCCATTATGCCGGGCGGGCGGCGGTTGGCTGCCCGCCAGCCATTTGGGAAAATCACGTAGCGGCATCGGCTGTGCGTACAAATACCCTTGCAAAATATGCACGCCATGACGGCGCAAATACTTCGCCTGTTCTTGCGTTTCCACGCCCTCCGCCACCAGTTCAATATTCAGTCTTTGCCCCAGCGCGATGATGATATCGGTCACCGTCGAGTTAACCGCGTCAGAACCTATAGCTGCGGTAAATGACTTATCAATTTTCAGCACGTCAGGACGTAATGTTTCAAGCCAGGAAAACGAGCTGTTGCCGGTGCCGAAGTCATCAATCGCCAGTTTGACGTTTTTACGATGCAGCTCGCGGGCAATCCGATAATCAACATCCAGTAAGGCATCGCGTTCGGTGATTTCGAGGATCAGTTGCTGAATCGGGTGAGCGCTAAACCAGTACTGATTGAGATCTTTTATCAGCACACCACGGCGAAAATGGCTGGGTGCGACGTTAATGCCAACATGAAACTGACTACTCATCGGGAAAACATGGCGCTGACGAATGGTTTCTGCCATCACATAGCGGGTCAGTGGCACAATTAAATGATGTTCTTCCGCGATAGGAATAAACACATCCGGTGAAATCCAGCCCTGACGCGGATTGTTCCAGCGCAGCAAAATCTCTACACCAATACATTGCTGGCTGCGCGCATTAAGCAAAGGCTGACAGAACAATTCGAACTCATGTTGCGCCAGGCCCAGATTGATTTCGCGGGAAAAGCTCATTCGGTAAGCGGTCGCCAGCCAGGCGATGTAGCCCACCAGTAAACTTAGCAGCACCGCCAGCGGTAATTGTGTTGGAAGATAGTGCCATGCCAGCGCCGTAGCCCCCGGACCATTAACGTTAATGGTAAAAGGAAAGCGTTGCGAAGAAACCTGATAGTTTTCATTGTCTTCAGGTTGCGGAAGGGAATCTACCAGCCCATTACCATAGAGCAAATGCCGTTTGTCCACCGTCAGGCTGGCGCTACTGATTTGCGGCAGTTGTGGCTCAAGCAGCATTGCCGTCAGTAAGTCGATGTTAATCATCTCCATGACCCCAGCATTGCTACTGCCCGCTGCAGGCGTCCATTGAATCAAAACCGGACTGCCTTTAATCAGGGCACGGTCGATCGTCAGGCGTAAAAGTGGTTGCGGTGCAGGAAGTTCAGCCAGAATGTCCACGACGGGCACATTGCGATAACCAAAAATGCTGGAGCAATAAAGTGTGCCGTCTTGCACCAGGCCAATGGATCGCACAGTTTGGAGTTTTGCCGCCTGTTTACGTAATGGCAAATGGGCGACAGAGCAGGGCAGACCAATCAGCGGAAGCAAGACTTCGCTACCTGCCTGTAGGGGAAGCAGTACTTTATCTAATTCCTCTACAGCGTGATTGGCGAATTGTACTACCCGTTGTTGATTTAAGTTACGCTGTGAAATAAATCGCACGCTCAGGGTCGAAGCGAGCGTAACGAGTGCGCAAATCGTACAAACAATCATTCGATTACGACGATAGGTTTTAATGATCCGTTGTGCTTTTTGCATGCGGGCCACCCTGTAAGCGTATGGCGACAAACGCCTGACGCAACAGTGGAAGTGTAGTGGGGAATATTACAGCAGACGAGAAAGCGGGTATAAATTCGCCCATCCGTTGCAGATAGGCGAGTAAGAAGTATTAGTCACACTGGACTTTGATTGCCAGACCACCGCGTGAGGTTTCGCGGTATTTGGCGTTCATGTCCTTACCGGTTTCGTACATCGTTTCGATGACCTTATCCAGCGAGACGCGCGGTGCACTGGTGCGGCGCAGAGCCATCCGCGCGGCGTTAATCGCCTTCACAGAGGCAATGGCATTACGCTCAATGCACGGCACCTGAACCTGCCCTGCAACCGGGTCGCAGGTTAAACCAAGGTTGTGTTCCATGCCAATTTCCGCCGCCACGCAAACCTGTTCCGGGCTACCGCCCAGCAGTTCTGCAAGACCCGCAGCAGCCATTGAACAGGCAACACCCACTTCGCCCTGGCAACCAACTTCCGCACCGGAAATAGAGGCGTTCATTTTATACAATGCACCAATCGCGCCCGCTGCCATAAAGTAACGGGTATAGATGTCCGGGCTGACCGATTCAATAAAGTGGTCATAGTAAGCCAGCACTGCCGGAACGATACCGCAGGCACCGTTGGTTGGCGCAGTTACCACACGACCACCGGCGGCGTTTTCTTCGTTAACTGCCAGCGCAAACATGTTTACCCAGTCAATGACATTCATCGGATCGTTAGACAGTTTATCGCTGGAAACCAGCATCCGGCGCAGGGCAGACGCACGACGTGGCACGCGCAGCGGGCCTGGCAGTACACCTTCGGTGTTCATCCCGCGATCGATACATGCCTGCATGGTTTGCCAGACATGCGCGAAATACTCGTCGATCTCTTTCTTGCTGTGCAGCGCCAGTTCGTTCTGCATAGCGAGACCAGACAGCGAATAGCCGGTTTCATTACAGTACGCGAGCAGTTCGGTGGCAGATTTGAACGGATACGGCACGCTTACTTCGTTGGCAGCATCCTGACCAAAGTGTTCTTCATCGACGATAAAACCGCCGCCGATGGAATAATAAGTTTTGCTGTAGACGACTTCATCGCCGTTATAGGCGTGGATTTGCATACCGTTTTCATGCAGCGGCAGGTTGCCGTTATGAAAACGCATCCCGTTGTCGCGCGGGAAATCCACTTCATGCCGTCCCTGTGCCAGCAGCAGACGTTCGCGCTCTTCTACGTCGCGAATAAAACCGGGAATACTGTCGATATCCACGGTGGCAGGTTCGTTACCTGCAAGACCCATAATAATGGCGATATCGGTGTGGTGGCCTTTACCCGTCAGCGACAGTGAACCATAAACGTCCACGGCAACGCGAGTAACGCTATCCAGTAAGCCTTTTTCGACCAGATCATCGACGAACTGTTTACCTGCCTTCATAGGCCCTACGGTATGGGAAGATGAGGGACCAATCCCCACCTTAAACATGTCGAATAGACTAATCACGATAATACTCCTGACAAGGTGACTGGACTTCCAGTAACGAACTAATAACAGCGCATAGTGTAAGAGGGAACGCGGCGACTGGCTTAACTATTCACATGAATTAAACTAATCAAAAACCGCGATTTAACTAATATTGCGATGATTGTCTCAAGTAGTGTTTTGTAGATGTAAAGATAAGTATAGTCAGGGTTTCACACCAATTTGCAGCGCCAGCTCACGAATTATGCCTGCGGTCATTCCCCATACAAAATACTGTTCGTACCAGGACAGCCATACCCGATGTGAATCACCACGGCGGTAGATATCTAAAGGGTGATAACGACCCAGATGTAATGCCTGGGCGAGCGGCATTTCAAACACCGCCGAGACTTCATCTTCACTGGCGCGATACGGCAGATCGGGCGGGATAATGCCGACCACTGGGGTTACCTGGTAGCCAGTGACGCTATCGACGGGCGGCAGCACGCCGATAACTTCAACGGCGGAAGGCGGTATAGCGACCTCTTCTTCAGCTTCGCGCAGCGCGGCGGCGATAGCTGATGCGTCCGTGTCATCGACTGCACCTCCAGGGAATGCCACTTGTCCAGCGTGTTTACGCAGATGAATCGAACGCTGAGTCAGCAACAACCCCGGTTGCGGTCGACGGACGATGGGGATTAACACAGCAGCCTGACGATGATTTAGGGTTTCCCGGTTAATTTGCGGGCGCAAAAGTTGAAAGCGCGATAAAAAATCATCAAGCGTCAGGCTACGGTATTCCACGTCTTACTTCTCCAGTTGCTTCAGGATACGATTAACTTTATCAAAAGTTTCCTGATATTCCGCTTCTTCCTGGCTATCGGCGACAATTCCACCGCCCGCAGAGCAGAAAATTTGTCCGTTAATGGCAGTCAGCGTGCGGATAGTAATACTGGTATCCATGTTGCCGCAAAAGCTCAAATAGCCAATGCTGCCGCACCAGGCATTGCGTCGCTGCGGTTCCAGTTCGTCGATAATTTCCATAGCCCGTACTTTCGGAGCCCCGGTTATTGAGCCACCAGGAAAAGCTGCGCGCAGCAGATCGCTGGCGTGTAACTGTTCTGGTAGTTGCGCCGTTATGGTGCTGACCAGATGATGCACGGCAGGGAAGGGTTCCACCACGAACAGCTCTGGTACTTTTACCGAACCTGCTACGGCAACACGACCGATATCATTACGCATTAAATCGACAATCATCAGATTTTCGGCACGATCTTTCGCTGAGTTCGCCAGTTTTACTGCTTGTTTGCTATCTTCCTGAGGATCGGGCAGGCGTGGTAGCGTGCCTTTAATCGGGCGGGTCTGGATTTCACTATTATCACAAAGAATAAACCGCTCTGGCGAAAGGCTTAAAATTGCACCCTGTTCAAGACGTAAAAAAGCGCTAAATGGCGCGCGGTTGGCCTGATTAAGCTGAAGGAATGCCTGCCATTCATCGCCAGAATAGGTCGCATGAAAACGTTGGGCGAGATTCACCTGATAGCAATCACCGCTGTGCAGATATTCCTGTACCTGGCGAAATTTTTCGCCGTACTGCTCGCGGGTCATATTGGATTGCCAGTCGGAAGTGAGCGTGAAATCTTCCTGCGGCGAGAATTGCTGGCTTTCCAGCCAGGCCCGACGGGCATTGACATCATTATGACTCAGCAAAGAAACTGTATGACGCTGGTGGTCGACAATGAGCGCCCAATCGTAGATACCCACTGCCATATCCGGCAGAACGATATCTTGTTCCGCAATTTCTGGCAGTGACTCAAAACGGCGGCCCAGATCGTAGCCAAACAACCCCAGTGCGCCGCCCTGAAATGGCAAATCTTCGTTATGCGTTGGGCGAATGTCTGCGCGATCCAGCACCTGCTGGAGCACCTGTAGCGGGTCATCAGTGGTCGTTGTGCGTTTTTCGCTTTCACTAACAACGGTTTCTTTACCGAAAGTGGTTAAAGTGCAAATCGGCTCGGCGACCACAATATCAAAGCGGCTATACGGATGATCGGCATAGCCGGAGTGTAAAAGCATCGCCCACGGCAGGTGGCTTAAGCGGGAGAAATAAAATTCAGCGGCGTCCTGACGCCAGGGTAAAGTAATCACAGCGGGAGATAACGTCTTCATCAGTCCTGACTCTACTGGCTATGTGCCGGGTAGCATGAAATAATTAGCGCCAACAATTTAGCAGGAGTTAACAATGTTTGCAGGTTTACCTTCACTCACCCATGAACAGCAGCAAAAAGCTGTCGAGCGGATCCAGGAACTGATGGCACAAGGGATGAGCAGCGGCCAGGCAATCGCGCTGGTGGCAGAAGAGCTGCGTGCCAACCACTCCGGCGAGCGAATCGTGGCGCGTTTTGAGGATGAAGACGAGTAACACACTAATCCGTATCGATTTCGTTATAGAAGCCGATGATCATTTGATTGTGAGAAAAAGGACGCTTTTTATATGTGATTAAAAGCGTCCTGACCCATTTATGCTGATATAAATTTAACTCAGACCAGTGCTTTTAGTTCTTCCTGCATATATGTTGAAAAGTATTCAGGATTTTTAATCACAGAACGTTCACCTGTCTCCATTTTTTTTGCCCATCCAACCATTTTTTCCGTGAACCCAGGGTTCCAGCCTTCCTGGTCAGCTCGCGCCGTAATATCAGCGGCACTCGCGGGTACTCCCAGTTCTTTTAAATATTTAAAGATTCCCTTCGCCGTGCTTTCATTCATCGAACTTGGTGTTGGCGCTGATACATCCATGGCACCAATGAAATCCAGGGCTTTATCTATTACAGCAGGCATATTCTTATCCTTAAAATTAACCATGTTATCGATAAGGCTATATATGACCTTAATTTGCATCTAATATCAAAGGGATTATAACGATATGGCACGAGTTAACCTGTTGACATTCAGGTGTTTTAAAGGTAGCAGCTCATGGTGTGTTATCCAGTAAGATGGAGAAATTTAACGGTCAGTCCGCACGCTATAACCAGATTGTTCAGCTAAGAAAGAAAACCAGAGTTGCTAATCAAAGGGCGAACACAACGGCATGTTTATGTTTATTTATATAGTTAGTTTTATAGATAAAATTGAAATTATAAATATAAATAATGAATTAGCAGAAGCATCAACAGTAATATCTTATTCTCTGGTCGATTTATGTAAAACCGACCAGTATTATCGATAAATTATCGTCTGACTTATTTTGCTTCGATAAAGCTTACACCGCAGCCACAATCTTAATTTCAACTTTATACTTCGGGTTCATCAAACCCGCTTGTACCGTGCAGCGCACCGGCGCATGACCCGCGACAACCCAGGCATCCCACGCTTTATTCATCGCCGCGAAGTCGTTTTTATCGGCCAGGAAAATGGTGGCATCCAGAATGCTCGATTTATTGCTGCCCTGTTTTTCCAGCACGGCGTCAATCTGTGCCAGCGTGTTGGCGGTTTGCTCAAAGGCATCGGCGTCGAGGTTTTCCGGTACACCAGTGTAGTAGAGCGTGTTGTTGTGGATTACTACATCAGACCAGCGGGCTTCAGCATCGATACGAACGATAGTCATCATTTTGTCCTCATTATACTTCCATTTTCGTGCTGCAAAGACTGCCACAATGTGAGGTCGCCGTCACCACTTCAACTGGCGAAAGCGCCCTCATCCTGACATAATCCCTGTTCAAATCAACAGGGGGTAGTGTGACGGACGATTTTGCACCAGACGGTCAGCTGGCGAAAGCGATACCAGGCTTTAAGCCGCGAGAACCACAGCGACAGATGGCGGTAGCCGTCACCCAGGCGATAGAAAAAGGCCAGCCGCTGGTGGTGGAAGCAGGAACCGGTACGGGCAAAACCTACGCTTACCTGGCTCCTGCGCTGCGGGCGAAAAAGAAAGTCATTATCTCGACCGGCTCAAAAGCGTTGCAGGATCAGCTCTACAGCCGCGATTTGCCAACAGTCTCAAAGGCATTGAAATATACGGGCAACGTGGCGCTGCTGAAAGGGCGCTCAAACTACCTCTGCCTCGAACGTCTCGAACAGCAGGCGCTGGCGGGGGGCGATCTGCCGGTACAAATCTTAAGCGATGTGATCCTGCTGCGCTCCTGGTCTAATCAAACAGTCGATGGTGATATCAGCACCTGCGTCAGCGTGGCGGAAGATTCACAGGCGTGGCCGCTGGTCACCAGCACCAACGACAACTGTCTTGGCAGCGACTGCCCGATGTATAAAGATTGCTTTGTGGTCAAAGCACGTAAAAAAGCGATGGACGCCGATGTGGTGGTGGTAAACCATCATCTCTTTCTGGCGGATATGGTGGTTAAAGAGAGTGGATTTGGCGAACTGATCCCGGAAGCGGACGTCATGATCTTCGACGAAGCCCACCAGCTACCGGACATTGCCAGCCAGTATTTTGGTCAGTCACTCTCCAGTCGACAACTGCTCGACCTGGCAAAAGACATCACCATCGCCTACCGCACCGAATTAAAAGACACCCAGCAGTTACAAAAGTGCGCTGATCGTCTTGCCCAGAGTGCGCAGGATTTTCGTCTGCAACTCGGTGAGCCAGGTTATCGCGGTAACCTGCGTGAGCTGTTAGCTAATCCGCAAATTCAGCGGGCATTTTTACTGCTCGATGACACCCTGGAACTTTGTTATGACGTGGCGAAACTGTCACTGGGGCGTTCCGCCTTGCTGGATGCGGCATTTGAGCGCGCCACGTTGTATCGCACACGGCTGAAGCGGCTAAAAGAGATCAATCAGCCGGGCTACAGCTACTGGTACGAATGCACTTCGCGCCATTTTACTCTGGCTCTCACGCCGCTCAGCGTGGCGGATAAATTCAAAGAGTTAATGGCGCAAAAACCCGGTAGCTGGATCTTCACCTCAGCAACGCTGTCGGTGAACGACGATCTGCATCATTTCACCTCGCGGCTTGGCATCGAACAGGCCGAGTCGTTGCTGTTGCCCAGCCCATTTGATTACAGCCGCCAGGCGTTACTCTGTGTGCCGCGCAATCTGCCGCAAACCAACCAGCCAGGTTCTGCTCGCCAGTTAGCGGCAATGCTGCGACCGATCATCGAAGCTAACAACGGTCGTTGTTTTATGCTTTGTACCTCGCACGCCATGATGCGCGATCTGGCCGAGCAGTTCCGCGCTACCATGACGCTTCCTGTATTGTTGCAGGGGGAAACCAGCAAAGGGCAACTGTTGCAGCAATTTGTCAGCGCCGGTAATGCGCTTCTTGTGGCAACCAGCAGTTTCTGGGAAGGGGTGGACGTGCGTGGCGATACATTGTCATTGGTAATTATCGACAAATTGCCGTTTACATCGCCGGATGATCCACTGTTAAAAGCGCGCATGGAAGATTGTCGTTTGCGCGGTGGCGACCCGTTCGATGAAGTGCAACTACCAGATGCCGTCATTACTCTCAAACAGGGGGTAGGGCGACTGATTCGCGACGCCGACGATCGTGGCGTGCTGGTGATTTGTGACAATCGGCTGGTGATGCGTCCTTACGGCGCGACGTTTCTCGCCAGTCTGCCGCCCGCGCCACGCACCCGTGACATTGCCCGTGCGGTTCGTTTCCTTGCGATACCATCCTCCAGGTAATTTGTTACGGAGTATGGTATGATGCGCGCCTTTTTATTGATCTAAGCACGAAGACCCATGCGAATTCTGGCTATCGATACCGCGACAGAGGCCTGCTCTGTCGCCCTGTGGAACGACGGTACTGTCAACGCTCATTTTGAGCTTTGCCCTCGTGAACATACTCAACGAATCTTACCGATGGTGCAGGATATCCTGACCACCAGCGGAACTTCCCTGACTGATATTAACGCTCTGGCTTACGGGCGCGGCCCCGGTAGCTTTACTGGCGTGCGCATTGGTATTGGCATCGCGCAAGGGCTGGCGCTTGGCGCGGAATTACCGATGATTGGCGTCTCCACGCTAATGACGATGGCGCAAGGGGCGTGGCGCAAAAACGGCGCAACCCGCGTGCTGGCAGCCATTGACGCGCGAATGGGCGAAGTTTACTGGGCCGAATATCAGCGTGATGAAAACGGTATCTGGCACGGTGAAGAAACCGAAGCCGTACTCAAACCCGAAATCGTCCATGAACGAATGCAACAGCTTTCCGGCGAATGGGTGACGGTAGGGACGGGCTGGCAAGCTTGGCCGGATCTCGGTAAAGAGAGCGGGCTGGTTTTGCGCGATGGCGAAGTGTTACTGCCTGCTGCTGAAGATATGCTGCCGATTGCGTGTCAGATGTTTGCTGAGGGTAAAACGGTGGCGGTGGAACATGCCGAACCGGTTTATTTACGTAACAACGTCGCATGGAAGAAACTTCCGGGCAAAGAATGAATCTTAAGAGTATGCCCTGAGAAAAAAAGGAGTCGCACCATGGCGGTTCAAAAGAATGTTATCAAAGGCATACTGGCAGGTACGTTTGCGCTAATGCTGAGCGGTTGTGTCACTGTGCCGGACGCCATTAAAGGCAGCAGTCCCACGCCGCAACAAGATTTAGTTCGGGTGATGAGTGCGCCGCAGCTGTACGTTGGTCAGGAGGCACGCTTTGGTGGCAAAGTGGTTGCGGTACAAAACCAGCAAGGGAAAACTCGCCTGGAAATTGCTACCGTACCGCTGGACAGCGGAGCCAGACCGACGCTGGGAGAACCTTCTCGCGGTCGCATTTATGCCGATGTGAACGGTTTTCTGGACCCGGTGGATTTCCGTGGACAACTGGTTACGGTAGTCGGGCCAATCACTGGTGCGGTTGACGGCAAAATCGGCAATACGCCCTATAAATTTATGGTGATGCAAGTAACGGGTTACAAACGTTGGCATTTAACCCAGCAGGTGATTATGCCGCCTCAGCCGATTGATCCATGGTTTTATGGCGGTCGTGGCTGGCCCTATGGCTACGGCGGATGGGGCTGGTATAATCCCGGCCCCGCGAGAGTACAAACAGTTGTAACTGAATAATTGCTTGTTTTTAAAGAAAAAGAAACAGCGGCTGGTCCGCTGTTTCTGCATTCTTACGGTAAAGATAAAAATAAATAGTGACGCGCTTCGCAACCTTTTCGTTGGGTAATTATCAAGCTGGTATGATGAGTTAATATTATGTTAACGGCATGTATATCATTTGGGGTTGCGATGACGACGAACACGCATTTTAGAGGTGAAGAATTGAAGAAGGTTTGGCTTAACCGTTATCCCGCGGACGTTCCGACGGAGATCAACCCTGACCGTTATCAATCTCTGGTAGATATGTTTGAGCAGTCGGTCGCGCGCTACGCCGATCAACCTGCGTTTGTGAATATGGGGGAGGTAATGACCTTCCGCAAGCTGGAAGAACGCAGTCGCGCGTTTGCCGCTTATTTGCAACAAGGGTTGGGGCTGAAGAAAGGCGATCGCGTTGCGTTGATGATGCCTAATTTATTGCAATATCCGGTGGCGCTGTTTGGCATTTTGCGTGCCGGGATGATCGTCGTAAACGTTAACCCGTTGTATACCCCGCGTGAGCTTGAGCATCAGCTTAACGATAGCGGCGCATCGGCGATTGTTATCGTGTCTAACTTTGCTCACACACTGGAAAAAGTGGTTGATAAAACCGCCGTTCAGCACGTAATTCTGACCCGTATGGGCGATCAGCTATCTACGGCAAAAGGCACGGTAGTCAATTTCGTTGTTAAATACATCAAGCGTTTGGTGCCGAAATACCATCTGCCAGATGCCATTTCATTTCGTAGCGCACTGCATAACGGCTACCGGATGCAGTACGTCAAACCCGAACTGGTGCCGGAAGATTTAGCTTTTCTGCAATACACCGGCGGCACCACTGGTGTGGCGAAAGGCGCGATGCTGACTCACCGCAATATGCTGGCGAACCTGGAACAGGTTAACGCGACCTATGGTCCGCTGTTGCATCCGGGCAAAGAGCTGGTGGTGACGGCGCTGCCGCTGTATCACATTTTTGCCCTGACCATTAACTGCCTGCTGTTTATCGAACTGGGTGGGCAGAACCTGCTTATCACTAACCCGCGCGATATTCCAGGGTTGGTAAAAGAGTTAGCGAAATATCCGTTTACCGCTATCACGGGCGTTAACACCTTGTTCAATGCGTTGCTGAACAATAAAGAGTTCCAGCAGCTGGATTTCTCCAGTCTGCATCTTTCCGCAGGCGGTGGGATGCCAGTGCAGCAAGTGGTGGCAGAGCGTTGGGTGAAACTGACCGGACAGTATCTGCTGGAAGGCTATGGCCTTACCGAGTGTGCGCCGCTGGTCAGCGTTAACCCATATGATATTGATTATCATAGTGGTAGCATCGGTTTGCCGGTGCCGTCGACGGAAGCCAAACTGGTGGATGATGATGATAATGAAGTACCACCAGGTCAACCGGGTGAGCTTTGTGTCAAAGGACCGCAGGTGATGCTGGGTTACTGGCAGCGTCCCGATGCTACCGATGAAATCATCAAAAATGGCTGGTTACACACCGGCGACATCGCGGTAATGGATGAAGAAGGATTCCTGCGCATTGTCGATCGTAAAAAAGACATGATTCTGGTTTCCGGTTTTAACGTCTATCCCAACGAGATTGAAGATGTCGTCATGCAGCATCCTGGCGTACAGGAAGTCGCGGCTGTTGGCGTACCTTCCGGCTCCAGTGGTGAAGCGGTGAAAATCTTCGTAGTGAAAAAAGATCCATCGCTTACCGAAGAGTCACTGGTGACTTTTTGCCGCCGTCAGCTCACGGGATACAAAGTACCGAAGCTGGTGGAGTTTCGTGATGAGTTACCGAAATCTAACGTCGGAAAAATTTTGCGACGAGAATTACGTGACGAAGCGCGCGGCAAAGTGGACAATAAAGCCTGAGCGTTAAGTCAGTCGTCAGACGCCGGTTAATCCGGCGTTTTTTTTGACGCCCACTAAAGAGAAAACAATTTGAATTACCAAATGATTACCACGGACGATGCGCTGGCTTCTATGTGTGAAGCCGTCCGTGCCTTTCCGGCGATAGCCCTGGATACTGAATTTGTTCGTACGCGCACTTATTACCCGCAGCTGGGGTTGATTCAACTTTTCGATGGCGAGCATCTGGCGCTAATCGATCCACTCGGGATCACCGACTGGTCACCGCTGAAAGCGATCCTGCGCGATCCGTCCATCACAAAATTTCTCCATGCAGGCAGTGAAGATCTGGAAGTGTTCCTCAATGTCTTTGGCGAATTACCACAACCCTTGATTGACACGCAAATCCTTGCTGCCTTCTGCGGACGCCCGATGTCATGGGGTTTCGCTTCCATGGTGGAAGAGTATTCCGGCGTTACGCTGGACAAGAGTGAATCGCGCACCGACTGGCTGGCCAGACCGCTGACCGAACGTCAGTGTGAATACGCAGCGGCGGATGTCTGGTATCTGTTACCGATCACCGCCAAGCTTATGGTAGAAACGGAGGCCTCCGGCTGGCTACCTGCGGCGCTGGATGAATGCCGCCTGATGCAAATGCGTCGTCAGGAAGTCGTTGCGCCGGAAGATGCCTGGCGTGATATCACCAATGCCTGGCAATTACGCACACGCCAACTGGCCTGTCTGCAACTGTTAGCCGACTGGCGACTGCGCAAGGCGCGAGAGCGCGATCTGGCGGTGAACTTTGTCGTGCGTGAAGAGCATTTGTGGTCGGTAGCGCGTTATATGCCGGGAAGTTTAGGCGAACTGGACAGCCTGGGTTTATCCGGTAGCGAAATCCGCTTTCACGGTAAAACGCTGCTAGCGCTGGTGGAAAAAGCGCAGACATTGCCGGAAGATGCCTTACCGCAGCCGATGCTTAACCTGATGGACATGCCGGGTTATCGTAAAGCGTTTAAAGCGATTAAGTCGCTGATTACTGACGTGAGCGAAACGCATAAGATCAGCGCCGAATTGCTGGCATCGCGTCGGCAAATCAACCAACTGCTGAACTGGCACTGGAAACTGAAACCGCAGAACAATTTGCCGGAGCTGATTTCCGGCTGGCGTGGTGAGCTGATGGCGGAAGCATTACACAATTTATTGCAGGAATATCCGCAGTAAAATCTTCCGAAGCCGGACTGGGCGCGCTCAGCGCCACATCCGGCTTCGGCAAACTACAAATCCAACACCAGGCGTTTACCCTTCGCACGCGAACAACAGATCAACATACTTTGCTGGCTGGCACGCTCTTCATCGCTAAAATATTGATCCCGATGGTCAGCTTCACCTTCCAGTATTGCTGTTTCGCAGGTTCCGCATACCCCTTCACGACATAAACATTCCACTTTCGCGGCTTTATTATTTTCAATAACCTGCAAAATAGTCATCTCTTCCGGCACCACAAACTCTTTTCCGGAACGGGCAAGCACCAGGGTAAATGCATCGCCGGTTTTGTCTTCGATAGCAAATTGCTCAAAGTGCAGCGTATCGGCGGCGATGTCCAGACGCGCAGCTTCACTTCTTACCGCTTCAATTAGCGCCTCGGGGCCACAGGTATAAACGTGTGTGCCAGGTTCGATATCCGCCAATAATCGCGCTAATTCCAGTCGTGTTCCGGTTGATGAATGATGCAAATGGACTTTCTCAGCCTGCGGATGCTGGACTAGCTCATCACGAAATGCGCAACTTTCTGGATTTCGCGAGCAGTAATGTAGCTGCCAGTCGACGTCGCTGTGTTGCAGCTCTGCCATGTGCGACAGGAAAGGGGTGATACCAATACCGCCCGCGATAAACAGATGCTTTCTGGCTGAGGGAATTAGCGCAAACAGGTTATTAGGCGTTGAAATCGTTAACCGATCGCCCACTTTTACCTGCTGATGCAAAAAGCGGGAACCGCCGCGCGAGTTTTCCTCCAGCCGAACGGCAATCTGATAACAAGAGGTGTCATGCGGCGAACTCAGTAGTGAATACGCATTGCTGTACTGGTTATCACCATCGCTCATCTGCACAATGACGTGACTTCCTCCGGTAAACGCAGGTAATGGTTTGCCATCGGTTGCCACCAGCGTGAAGCGTTTCACCTGTTCGGTAAGGGGTTCAACCTGGCTCACCTGTACTTCAAACATTTGATAGTCTGACATTGCTGTACTCCATCAAAAATCAGCCCAGCGGCGGAAAATACCGCCGCCGATGTCATTAGTCCTTAAACACCTGCGCCAGCAGATTATGGAAATGGGCGATACCATGTTCGGAAATGCCACTACCGCTACTGTCGGCCATGATGCGCCCCTGACCACGATAGCCACGCGATTTCAGCCCTTTCTGTACGCTTTCAACCAGACGTAAATCTTCCGGACGGAACACATCGCGATACCACTCAATCAGCGATTTTTGCTCGTCGGTTAACTCTTCATTGGTGAAGTAAATATCGTAGTTTTGCAGGGTAGTTTCAGAATCCACCGGGAATTCATAAATGACCGTCATCATCCCTTTGATCGGGGTGACGTTCAGCATCGTGCACGGCCACAGCCAGAAACCGTGGAATGCCGCATCCGTACCCTCTTCAAATTTAAACGACTGTTCGGACGGTTTGGCGAAACCGTATTGCAGCGTCCAGTTACCGTGCATGGTGTGCCAGTAACGATCAACCTGTACGGAGTCGGAGAAACCTGGATGCGCCGGACCACAGTGATAGCACTCGAGATAGTTATCGACAATGTTCTTCCAGTTGGCAGGCGTGCGGGTGGTAAAGCGGGCCGCCAGTTTCAGATCGTGGACTTCCGGGCAGGCTTCCAGCACTTTCGCGCCCAGGCCGGGTAATTGATCTTCTACGCTGGTGGCGTTGGGGTCCATGTTGATGAAGACGAATCCGGCATATTCTTCCAGACGCACCGGAACCAGTTGCGCTTTGTCGCTATCGAAATTGGCGACGTTTTCGCAGTTACGTGCATGGGCCAGGTTGCCATCGAGTTTGAATGCCCATGCGTGATACGGGCAGGTAATCACATTTTTTGCTTTTCCTTCACCGCTCAACAACTGATGACCACGGTGCGGACACACGTTATAGAACGCGCGCAAAACCTTATCACGACCGCGTACCAGCACGATGCTTTCGCCAATGATCTCACGCGTCACATAATCATTGGCATTCGCCAGTTCGCTGCTGTGAGCGACGCAAATCCAGCTTTTGGCGAAGACGTTCTCTTTTTCGTGTTCAAACGCGTTCTGATCGGTATAAAAACGGGCAGGAATGGTCCACGCCTCTTGCGGGTTAGCGCAAAAATTTTCGGGTAGTACAAAGTCAGGGCTCAGATTGCTCATAGGGATACCTTTATCGTTAGGATGATGGCGCTCAGTTGTCGCCTTTGAATACGGTTCCCGCAGGGAGCACTGGCGTTTTTTCCAGGGCTTCAACCGGTGTCTGCGGGAGATAATGTTCAACTTGATGAGCCGGAATGTCGGCGTAATCCTGTTTCAGCCAGCGAATAAACCCGCCGACTTTCACCAGTAAAATGACGAGGAAGGGAAGGGCTGTGAGCACGACGGTGGTTTTCATCGTTTCCAGCGAAGCACCGGTAAACAAGATGGAAAGCGGGATCAGAGTGATCACCACGCACCAGAAAAGACGCAGCCCACGGTCAGGATCGTCACCTTCCTGGAGATTACGCGTACTGGTCGCCGCCATGGTGTAGGCCACTGCATCCATATGCGAGGCAAGGAAAATAATCATCACGCCCAGGTATGCGGCGAGGAACAATTTACCGGCTGGCAACGACATCAGAACTTGCTGTACAGCTGTTTCGCCGCCCAGTGTTTCCAGCACCTGTGGGACGTTGATTACGCCATTGATAAACTGATGAATGGCATAGCTTTCCATTACGCCAAAGAAGAACCAGCAACCGACGGTGCTGCCGAGGATCAGTCCCCAGATAACTTCTTTAATCTTACGACCGCGGGAAACGCGGGTGACAAACATTGCTACGCCAGGGGTGTATGAGATCCACCACAGCCAGTAGAAAACGGTCCAGTTGCGGGTAAATGAACCATCGCCAAGCGGATCGGTGAATAAGCTCATTTGCAGGAAGTTTTGCGTGGTCAGGCCGATGGCATTGATGATGCTGTTGGTAATAAATTCGGTTGGGCCGACAATCAGCACCAGTAATGGCAGCAGGAACGCGCCCCAGCCAACCATTTTGCTCAGACGTTGCAAACCGTTGTTGATACCAATCCACGAGCTTAGGCAAAAAATGCCGCCGGAAAGCAGGATCATAAATGCCTGCACGGTGAAGTTATCGGGTAAACCGGTCAGCGCGGAAAGCCCACGGGTAAAGGTTGCTGCGGTAACAACAAGGGAAATGGTCAGTGCGCCGACAGTGGCGATCAGGAACATCAAATCGACCAGTTTTCCCCATGGGCCTTGCGGGCGAACGCCGGTAATAGCAGCAATAATGCCGGAAAGGCTCAGACCTTTGTTTTTCCGCACATGAAAGTGATAAGCCATGATTAATGAGGCCAGCGTATAAGTTGCCCAGGCGCTGATGCCCCAGTGGAAGAAAGAGTAGGGAACGCTAAATTCGAGTGCCTGTTGTGAACGCGGTGCGATATTTAATCCAGGTGTTTGATAATAATAGGCCCATTCAGCAACCCCCCAATAAAGCGTAGAAGAACCTAAACCGGCACAAATAAACATAAACAGCCAGGAGAGCGTGCTGTATTCCGGTTTTCCTTCGCCAAGACGAATATTGCCGTATTTACTGGTGGCTAAATAAATCACCAGTCCCATTGCCAGCAAAACCAATACCTGTACGGCGGAACCTAACGTACGCGTAACAAAATTTGCATGTTACATAAATTAAACAATTAAGAATACGGAAAGCCATAAAACACGAAACGGAAACAATAAAAGGTGAAATGACGCAGGTTATTTACTGCAAAGAACGAATAAAAAAACCGCGTCAGTGACGCGGTTCAAATAAACTGGTTTGACCTTAACGCAAAATAATTTTGCAAATCGCGTCGGCAACCTGTGGCGTGGTGGCATTGCCTTTCATATCAGGTGTTTTCGGCCCGTGAGCAATCACTTCTTCAATTGCTGCCAGAATACCGTTATGCGCTTGCTGGAAACGCTCATCGCCATTGCCGAGAAAATCGAGCATCATTGCCCCGGCCCAAATCGTGGCGATAGGGTTAGCAATATTTTTCCCGTAGATATCCGGCGCGGAACCGCGGACAGGCTCGAAGAGCGACGGGAAAGTGCGTTCCGGATTCAGGTTGGCGGATGGGGCAATGCCAATGGTGCCGGTGCAGGCCGGGCCAAGATCGGAAAGGATATCGCCAAACAAATTGGACGCCACCACCACATCGAATCGTTCCGGCTGCATCACAAAACGCGCGCAGAGAATATCAATATGCTGCTTGTCCCAGCGGATCTCCGGGTAATTCTCGGCCATTGCTTCCACTCGCTCATCCCAGTACGGCATGCTGATGGCTAAACCGTTCGATTTAGTGGCAGAAGTTAGTGTCTTACGTGGACGGCTTTGCGCAAGTTCGAAGGCATAACGCAAAATGCGATCGACACCACGGCGGGTAAATACCGATTCCTGAATGACGACTTCATGCTCTGTACCTTCATTCACTCTACCGCCGAGCGAGGAATATTCGCCTTCGGTGTTTTCCCTGACCACGTAAAAATCGATGTCGCCAGGCTGTTTTCCCGCCAGCGGGCAGGGAACGCCAGGAAAGAGACGAACCGGGCGCAGGTTGACGTACTGGTCGAATTCACGACGAAATTTCAGCAGCGAACCCCACAACGAAATATGGTCCGGAACGGTATCCGGCCAGCCGACGGCACCAAAATAGATGGCGTCGAAACGGCTAAGTTGCTCATGCCAGTCGTCCGGCATCATTTTACCGTGATGGCTGTAATACTCGCAGCTCGCCCACTCCATTTGCTCAAAACTCAAGGCGAAGCCCCAGCGCTCAGCGGCAGCCTGTAACACGCGAATCCCTTCAGGAAGGACTTCTTTGCCAATCCCGTCTCCCGGGATCGCAGCAATACGCATCGTTTTCATCATTGGGTTCTCACTTCCTGACCATCAAAATTGACAACATCACCATCCTATAATTGACTGAAAAGGAATTAATCCCCGTAACTGGTGAAACATAAAACACGAATCATGAATAATTTACCGCTGCTGAATGATTTGCGCGTCTTTATGCTGGTGGCTCGCCGGGCTGGTTTTGCCGCCGTGGCGGAAGAACTGGGCGTTTCACCGGCGTTCGTCAGCAAGCGCATCGCCTTGCTGGAGCAAACGCTAAACGTGGTGTTGTTACACCGCACCACCCGCCGCGTCACCATTACCGAAGAAGGAGAGCGGATTTATGAATGGGCGCAGCGGATTTTGCAGGATGTCGGTCAGATGATGGACGAACTTTCTGACGTGTGTCAGGTGCCGCAGGGGATGCTGCGTATTATCAGCAGCTTTGGTTTTGGACGACAGGTGGTGGCTCCGGCGTTATCAGCGCTGGCGAAGGCGTATCCGCAACTGGAATTACGTTTTGATGTGGAAGACCGACTGGTCGATTTGGTCAATGAAGGTGTCGATCTCGATATTCGCATTGGCGATGACATCGCCCCTAATTTAATCGCCCGCAAACTGGCGACCAATTACCGTATTCTCTGCGCGTCGCCGGAATTTATTGCGCAACATGGCGCGCCGAAACATTTAACCGATCTTTCTGCATTGCCGTGCCTGGTCATTAAAGAGCGCGATCATCCTTTTGGTGTCTGGCAATTACGCAATAAAGAAGGCCTCCATGCGATTAAAGTCACCGGCCCACTGTCGTCTAATCATGGAGAAATTGTCCATCAGTGGTGTCTCGATGGGCAGGGGATTGCTCTGCGTTCCTGGTGGGATGTTAGCGAAAACATTGCCAGTGGTCATTTAGTGCAAGTGCTACCGGAATATTACCAGCCAGCGAACGTCTGGGCCGTTTATGTTTCAAGGCTGGCGACGTCAGCGAAAGTGCGGATAACGGTAGAATTTTTACGCCAGTATTTTGCCGAGCACTACCCGAATTTTTCACTGGAGCATGCCTGATTAATGATTCAATTATCGGGTTGATATCAGGTTAAAACCTGATTTTCTCCTTTCTAAGCCGCTACAGATTGGTTAGCATATTCACCTTTAATCGCGCATGATCGAAAGATAATTAAAGAGGTTAATGTGTTCGCTGAATACGGGGTTCTGAATTACTGGACCTATCTGGTTGGGGCCATTTTTATTGTGTTGGTGCCAGGGCCAAATACCCTGTTTGTACTCAAAAATAGCGTCAGTAGCGGTATGAAAGGCGGTTATCTTGCGGCCTGCGGTGTATTTATTGGCGATGCGGTATTGATGTTTCTGGCATGGGCTGGAGTGGCGACATTAATTAAGACCACCCCGATATTATTCAACATTGTACGTTATCTTGGTGCGTTTTATTTGCTCTATCTGGGGAGTAAAATTCTTTACGCGACCCTGAAGGGTAAAAATAGCGAGGCCAAATCCGATGAGCCCCAATACGGTGCTATTTTTAAACGCGCGTTAATTTTGAGCCTGACTAATCCGAAAGCCATTTTGTTCTATGTGTCGTTTTTCGTACAGTTTATCGATGTTAATGCCCCACATACGGGAATTTCATTCTTTATTCTGGCGGCGACGCTGGAACTGGTGAGTTTCTGCTATTTGAGCTTCCTGATTATATCTGGTGCTTTTGTCACGCAGTACATACGTACCAAAAAGAAACTGGCTAAAGTTGGCAACTCACTGATTGGTTTGATGTTCGTGGGTTTCGCTGCCCGACTGGCGACGCTGCAATCCTGATGCTTTCAGCCCGCGTTGTCGCGGGCTTCCCATCTATAATCCTCCCTGATTCTTCGCTGATATGGTGCTAAAAAGTAACCAATAAATGGTATTTAAAATGCAAATTATCAGGCGTACCCTGAAACGGCTGGAATAAACCGTTTTCAGCGCATTCACCGAAGGAGGGAAAAGGATGCTTCAAATCCCACAGAATTATATTCATACGCGCTCAACGCCTTTCTGGAATAAACAAACTGCACCTGCCGGAATATTCGAACGTCATCTTGATAAAGGAACGCGCCCGGGGGTTTACCCACGCCTTTCCGTTATGCATGGGGCGGTCAAATATCTCGGCTACGCTGATGAACACAGTGCAGAGCCTGATCAGGTGATCCTTATCGAAGCGGGGCAGTTTGCGGTGTTCCCTCCAGAAAAGTGGCACAACATTGAAGCCATGACTGACGATACTTATTTCAACATTGACTTCTTCGTGGCTCCTGAAGTCCTGATGGAAGGTGCGCAACAACGGAAAGTCATTCATAACGGGAAATGAATCATGGGCAAAGCAACGTATACCGTGACCGTCACCAATAACAGCAATGGCGTTTCTGTCGATTATGAAACAGAGACGCCGATGACTTTGCTGGTGCCAGAAGTGGCGGCTGAAGTGATAAAAGATCTGGTGAATACCGTACGTTCTTATGACACGGAAAACGAACATGATGTTTGTGGTTGGTAATTATCACTGATCGTTGATGGCGCAATTTCTGCGCCATAGCAAAAAAAACCTCCGTGATGCTCGTCACAAATCTTGCCCTCCCGATGTTGTGCTATGCTTTTTATCAGCGACTAACCCGCTAATGCAAAACAGATAAGTGAGGAAACAATGGGCATTCTGTCATGGATTATTTTTGGGCTTATTGCCGGTATTCTGGCGAAGTGGATCATGCCAGGTAAAGATGGAGGTGGATTCTTTATGACTATCCTGCTGGGGATAGTCGGTGCCGTAGTCGGCGGATGGATCAGCACGCTGTTTGGCTTTGGTAAAGTCGATGGCTTCAATTTTGGCAGCTTCGTGGTTGCCGTTATTGGTGCGATTGTCGTGCTATTTATCTACAGGAAGATTAAAAGTTAACGCTTAAATTGCACAAAGGCTGCACACAGGCAGCCTTTGCTATTTTTTAGAGGTGACGTTACCACCATCCCAGCTCAGTGCCGAGTACGACAATAATCGCCACACCCATCATAATAATCGTTGTTTTTTTCATCTTTATGCTCCCGGGGCAGCATAGCCGCCAATAAAAAACCATGCTAAAAATACGACCGCTGTAATGAAGATTACAACCGGAAAAATAATACCGATTCGCATGTTATCACCAATCAAAAGGATGTGAATACGCCTCAGGAATGTAGCGCTGGATGCGCGACAAAAGGTGTTTTCTGTTTGTGTTTTTTCTCCTGATACATCGCAATATCGGCAGCATGCAGGGCACTGTCTGCATCGGTTGTTTCAGGATCGACTTCTACTATGCCAAGACTGGCACCGGGATAATACAAATCAACATCACCTAAGTGATATTCTCCACGTATTTGCTGCTGAATGCGTTCTCGCAGCGACGAAATATCCGCATTCTCGTTGTTTAGTGAAACAACTAAAAACTCATCACCGCCGAGACGACCAATAACTTCGCCATTTTGCTGGAGCGTATTAAGGCGCTCGCCAACCTGAATGAGAAACAGATCGCCACTATTATGACCAAAACGATCATTGATTAATTTGAAGTTATCCAGATCGATAAACGCGATCATTATCTTATGGTTAAGATGCCGGGCGAGGGAAAACAGTGTCGTCAGATTTTCAAAAATCGCCCGCCGATTCGGTAGCCTGGTTAACGAGTCGGTATACGATTGCGCAATCAGCGCAGCATTGGCTTCGCGCAGCTGTTCAACCAGTGCCTCTTTTTGAATATATTGTGCAATCAGTCCGGCGAATAACTGTAAAACCTGTTCCGCGCGTTCACTCCACTGGCGCTTCTCACTGCTGGCGGCGCAAAGCGTGCCATAGAATGATCCATCCGGTAAGTGAATTGGCGTGCTCAGAAATGTGGTGATGCCAAGATTGCGTGCCGCAATACAGTCACCCCAACGGTCGGGGACTTCATCGCTGAAAAAGCAGTTTTCATCAATGGCGCGTTTGCATAACGAGTAATCCCACGAGACGGTAAAATTCTCCGGGATGTACATTTTCTGGCTGTTACGGGCAAACATAATATGCTGCAGGCGCGCTTCGACATCCACTTTGGTCAGGTAGGTTGATTCCATATCAGTGACCATTTCCAGCATCTCCAGAAGCTGTCGGACCAGACTTTCCAGTGACTGTTCTTTGGCAAGGGATTGCGAGACGCGGGCGATAATCTGATCTGACACGGAACAACTCCAGGATACGGCGGGTAAATGCTGATTATTTAATCTTTGCAGGCATGATAAAACATCATCAACAAAGATGAAACAAGACGTAATATGTTTTGAGTGAATGTAATAAAAATAGTGCTGCAAAACAAAACGATACCGCGATACTCTAATCTTGGATAAATATGTGAGATCAATAAATGAAAATTATCAGTTTTGTTCTGCCTTGCTTGCTGGTCCTGGCTGGTTGTTCAACCCCTTCTCAGCCAGAAGCACCTAAACCGCCGCAGATTGGTATGGCAAATCCGGCGTCGGTCTATTGCCAGCAGAAGGGCGGGACGCTCATTCCAGTGCAGACAGCGCAAGGGGTCAGCAACAATTGCAAATTACCGGGCGGTGAAACGATTGATGAATGGGCATTGTGGCGGCGTGACCATCCGGCTGGTGAAAAATAACCGCCGGATGCTGTACTAAAATCACAAGCTACGTAGCCAGTCGGCCAGCACCAGCGCATGGTTCTGCGTGGTGTTTTTTGCTGAGTAGAGCAGGGTCAGCGGCTGTTTTTTGGCGATGTCCGCCAGCCGCTTTCCTTCTTGCTCGTGTTGCGCCAGTTCTGCAAGATATTGCTCGCGAAAGGTTGCATAATCGACGACTTCGCCGTGAAAGGCTTTGCGCAGTTCCGTTGACGGCGTGATTTCTTTATCCCACTCATCAAGGGCTAAATCGGTTTTTTTGATACCGCGCGGCCAGAGGCGGTCGACCAGTATGCGATAACCATCGCTCTGTTCAGCCGGATCATAAACGCGTTTGCACTGAATATTCATCGTGTTTGTTCTCCCTTTCACGCATGATTTGTTACGTCACTATAGCACCGGATATTAGCGAATTTCTTTGTCTCTCCCGGCGCAAAGTCCGAAAATCGCCATCAGTAGTGAAAGTATGGCAACACCCATAAGTGGTACAGACCAGTTACCGTTAGCATCGTGTATTTTACCCATCAGCGGCGGCCCACAGGCTGCCAACAAATACCCGACGGATTGTGCCATCCCCGAGAGTGCCGCCGCCTGATGCGCAGAACTAGCCCGCAGACCAATGAACGTCAACCCCAGTATCATTGTTGCGCCGGAACCAAAACCGAAAAGCAGAGTCCAGGTGATCGCGTGCGCTGGCATAAAGCAGAGCCCAACCGCGCCCACTGCGCACATCAAGGCAACGAACGCTGCAATACCACGCTGATCTTTCACATGATGTAAGAAAAGTGGGATCAGCAAACCGGGTGCTGCTGTGGCTAGTTGCAGCAAACCATGCAGTGAACCCGCCTGTGCTTCGCTATAGCCGTGACTGATGAGGATCGCCGGAAGCCAGCCAATAATCACGTAATAGACCAGTGAGTTGATCCCAAGAAACAATGTGACCTGCCAGGCAAGCGGCGAACGCCAGATACCCCGAGTATGTAAGGCGCGCGAGGTACTCAAATTTGCATGTTGTTGACTTCGCCACTGTGGCAGCCATAAAAAAAGAGCCAGCAGAGGAAAACACATCAGCATGAGCAACGCGCCTTGCCAGCCAAAACCGTTCAAAGCCAGCGGCACGACCATAGCCGATCCCAGTGCCGCTGCAGCTCCCATTGTCAGGGAATATGCGCCGGTAAGTCTGGCGACGGAATGAGGGAAATCGCGTTTAATTAATCCTGGCAGTAAGACATTGCC
>OARM01000045.1_pt1 | contig 89320 bp, 93 predicted proteins | sample 1475591 | NCBI WGS metagenome assembly OARM01 (sample SAMEA3360676, study PRJEB22359) | human gut metagenome | biome: ENVO:urban biome; feature: ENVO:human-associated habitat; material: ENVO:feces | place: Bangladesh | collected 2011
GCATCGCATCGCATCGCATCGCATCGCATCGCATCGCATCGCATCGCATCGCATCTAGCATTATATTAAATTTTATAAATTTCTTATCTAAAATCGTTACAAAAAAATTATTTCAACCTTTAGAGATAGTTAAATATATTAATGCCTTTTCTTTTGGCATTGCAAAGAATTATTTAAAATTGAAAATATTAAATTGTAATTTTATTGCAATTTTTTATTTATACAAATCAAAGGAGTTTTATAATGGATAATACTACACAATTAAAAAATATTGATGAGGTATATTGTGATTCCTGTGGGAAAGCAATAAAAAAAGAAGCTGAAGTATGCCCATTCTGCGGGGCTAGCCAAAATGGATATAATACACTTATCAATACTAGAACTGAAAAAAGTTTTGATGAAATGTATTGTTCTTCATGCGGTAAAGCAATAAAAAAAGAAGCTGAAATATGCCCATTCTGTGGTGTTAGGCAAAAATATAATAATATACAATTAAATAATTATTCTGATAAAAACTGGCTTACATTATTATTGTTGTATTTATTTTTAGGATGGCTCGGTTTTCATAGGTTTTATGCAGGAAAAATAGTATCTGGTGTATTTTTTGTATTAACTTTATATGGATTAGGTATATGGGGATTAATAGATTTTATAAGTATAATAACTAAAAATTTCAAAGATGCTGATGGAAGATACATTAGAAAATAAAAGAAATTATTAGTATATACAATATGTTTGTATTTTTATAAATATATTAATATCTAATTTAAATAATATGAGGATAATTTATGAAACGAGTAGTATTTATTTTATTAATATTTATTTTTTCATTTTTATATCTTAATAGTCAAGATATTGCGTATATGGCAAGATTAGAAGGTGCTTCTTTTGCGTCTGCTTTTACAGAAGCTTTTGCTCAGAAGATTTGGAATCTTGAAAAAGAACTTAAAGAAGGTAAAATTGATCCTAAATCAAAAGTATTGGATTTTAATTTTGTTTATACATTTATTTCTCCTCAATATAAACATATTTTTACTCCTGAATTTGTAACAATGTTAAGAAGTGGTGAGTTGGGATTTCCTTTTGTTGAAGTTTTAAAATATGAATATATTGGTTATAATAAAGTAAAACTTTATATCAGAATTGACATTGAAAAACCAGAAAGGTTGAAAAGAGAAGCTAAAGAGAGACAAGAAAAGTTAGAAAGAGAGGCTAAGAAAAAAGCAAAGGAAAAAGAGATAGAAGGAGAAAATTATTATAATAAAGGAGAATATGATAAAGCCATATATTCATTATCTGAAGCTGTTTCATTAAATACAAATTCGCAAAAAAGTTACTTTCTATTAGGTAAATCATATTATCATAATAAAAAATATGACTCTGCTGAAAAATCTCTCTATAGGGCATTAAATTTTAATACTAATGATACATCAATTTTATACTATATTGGTTTATCTCATTTTTATCAGAAAGAATATGATGAATCAATAGATATATTCAATAGAATAAATAAATTAGAGCCAAAAAATATTGAAGTTTTATATATGTTAGCTGGTTCTTATTATAATAATGGGGATAAAAAAGAAGCAATAAATACTTTTTCTAAATCTATAGAAATTGATGAAAATAATGATAATGCTTATTATTGGCTTGGAAAATCATATAATGATATAGGAAATATTGAAAAAGCTGAAGAATTTTATTTAAGAGGATTAGAAATAAATTCTCAAAATGCTAATATTTTATACGCGTTAGGAGAATTAAATTCTAGTATTGGAAATAAAAAAGAAGCTAAAGAATATTATAAAAAAACTTTAGAAGCAGACCCTAATCATAATTTATCTAAAACAAAATTAGATTCAATAATTATGGAAGAGAATATTAAAATTAGGAATGAAAAAATACAAAAATTAAATAGTCAGATAAATACAGTAAGAAAATTCGAAACAGCAGGTATTATTTTTATGGCTGGAGGCATTGCTACTACTATAAGCCCATTTGTAATACAATCTTTTAAAAATGACTCAAATTATAATATTGATTTTTTGAAAAAAAATGATAAGGAGTCCAAGTTATATACTGGATTATTCTATACAGGAATAGGAATATTTGGAGCAGGATTAATTACAACTATAGTAACATCATTTAGAATTAATAGTTTACAAAAGCAAATATCATATGCTTTTGTACCAATTATTAATAAAAATGAATACGGTATAATGGATTATGGTTATGCTTTTAATTTTACTTATAAGTTTTAATAAAATAAAAAATTAGGGAGAAAAAATGAAAAAAATATTTATTTTAATTTTAATATTAAGTTATTTATTATGTTCATTTAAAGAATCTGAACAATTCTATATAGATAAATCTAAAATAACAAAAGAAATGCTACCTGAAACTATGATTGATGATAATGGAGATACTTCTTATAAACTTAGTTCAGTAAGAATTGCATATCATGGTTTTGATGGAAAACAAATAGCTTCAGATAAACAAGACTTAACTAAATATGATAAAAATTTATATATTAAATATGCTAAAAAAACGGATGAAGATGAATATACACCGTATATAGAAACAAGATTTAATGATGTTGATGTAAATAATTTAATATTTGCTGACTTCGATTATGAAATTGATGTTACAATTAAAGAGAAGCTTGCTTTGTATGAAAAAAGATTTTTATTATACAATGTTGGAAAATTTATGTATAGTTTAGGTTCTATATCTTTTATTTCAGGGCAGAGTATGGATTGGTATTTATTATATAGCCCATACTATAAACAAATAATTCTATTTAATGTTGGAGTATATGATAATGCAGACCATATAACTCATAATGGACAAAGAGTTAAAGCGGTTGAGCGTATATTTATTTTTACAAAGGAGTAAAAAATGAAAAAATTATTAATTATAATTTTTTTTGTAATATTTGTTTTATCTTGCAATAGCAGACAAAACATAAAAGATAATTTGGGTAATATATATTATGGAAGAGATGAATCAATAGATTTTGAAACTGGTGAAACTAATTATTATACTAATTATTTATATGTTTCTAAAAGCGGTCAGCATATTTTATATGTAAATACTAATAACGAATATAATTACGGTACACTATATAAATATATATATGATTCTAATAATCAATATGTGTTTCACGAAGGAGGTAGTAGTATTTATGGTGATAGTGATGATATTGGTGTAAGTTATGGGGTAATATTCTCTAAAAATAAGCTTTTATTTACAAGAGGATTTTATGATTCTTCAAAAATAAAAGAATATAAATTATTAAATAAAACTGATGAATTATATAATTTTATTGAAGAAGAAATGGGAGATTCATATTATTATAGCCTTGAGTATGAAGAAACTAATTTTGTAAATGGAAAAGAACCTTATATAAAAAGATTTAATGATTATAAAATAGTAGAAAAAGAAGAAAAAAAGCGTTTGAAAAGTTATTCTCAATTAGAAAAAGATTTTAAAAATTTAAATATTATTGAAAGAAATAGTTATAAATTTGCTGTGCTGTATGAAGATTATCAAATATTGTCTATAGCTTGTAAAATAGAAGAAATAATGCCTATTGTCACATTATTAACAGATTCTCAAATAGATATTAGTTATTATTATAGTGAGGATGGGGCTCCAGTTACTGATGAAATGAAGAAGTTATCAATTAGATTTGACAAATACTATGCTTATGCAGATTTTGCAAAAATTAATAATACAGGATTAATTACTGTAACAGAATGCCCAGTTTGTCATAAGGATGTATATGAAATAGAAGAAATAGCTATGGAGAAATATGGACGTTATTATAGAAAAAATGATTATAGATTTAAATTTAATATTTATACGAAACAATATGAATGTCCTTTTTGTTATACTGCTTATTATAGTGGATTTATTGATTATTAATATTTATTTCTTCTGTAAAATATGAATATTTTAAATAATTTTAAATTATAGTATTAACAATAAAATAATTAAAGGAAATATTATGAAAAAATGTACTTTATTACTTTTGAGTATTTTTGTATTAATTGTATCTTGTAATGATACAGCAGAAAAAAGAACAAAAAAATGGATAGATGAAGTTTCTGGTAAGGCTTACAGCTATGAGGAGAATGGAATTAAAACTTGGATTGGATTTTCAGATTATAATTTCGTAATGCAGACATTACAGCCTGAAGATAGTTTGCTCGGATATTTAATTAACGGATTAGCATTTATAGCCTCTGCAGGATTAACAGAATATATAGAATCACCAGAGAAAAATACTGCTATATTTAAAATTATAGGGGATGATTTATTTGATACAGAAGATTCATATTTGTACTTTGAAAAAAATGGTGATACAATTAAATGCTATCAATCTGAAACTACTAATAACATAAAAGAAAATACTAATATATTATATATTTTTCAATATGATGATTATATAACGAAAAAATACTCTACTAATCTTATGGAAATTAATGAATATTTTTATACAAATAGACAATAAAAAATTAAAGGAGTTTATAATGAAAAATGAAAAAATTAAGGAAATTGATAACGATAAAAGTATTAGACTTGCTATATTAAAAATATTAATTTTATTCTCAATAAGCGGTATTATATGTTTTCTCATCTTTTTGATGATAAAAAATTCATATTATGATTTTGGAGATATATGGTCATTATTTTCGGATATAGCAGAATTACTTCCAGTGTTTATTGTAGTGTTGCTTCTTTTTATTTTGTTTTTCTTCTTTGAAATACTTAGGTATCTAATTCGATTGAACGAGAAGATAAACTTGATAATTAAAGATATTGCCTATAGAGATATATTTACAAAATAGATCTAAAAAAGTTTCTGAAACTAATAAAGACGGGCTGGGTTTGTATTTTATATTTCATAATCATCCAAAGTATGTAGCTTTAAATGAAGATAAATTAAAGGTGGGTTACGAATATGATCAAGAGTTACAAAAATACTCTGAATATTTCTGCAAAAAATTGCCTAAAGATACTGATATTAAATCAGTAGTAGAAAATTATGTAGCAGAAAAAGGTTTTGATTATATATATATCCCTTTAGATGTTATAAATAAAATGTATGATGAATCTTTAAAGATAATAGAAGATAAAGAAGATTATTATAGAGTAGCTAACAACTATTTCAAATTGAAGGAAAGTGATGAGGATTATGCTATAAAAAGAAAAACAGTTTACGAAAAGTTTGATCATAAATACATATTTGAAAAATTTTATTATAATTCTTTTGATTCAAAGTCTGAATATATAGATAAAAATAAATTTAATTAATGGTGATAAAGATTCTGATAATTATGTAAGGATTTTATATAGTCCTGATTACAATCCAGATGATTTTTTTCAAGATTTCTTTGGTTATGAGTATATTAAAGCATTTGATATTTTATTTGGATATAATAAAACTAATGAAAATATTAATAAAATTTCTATTAACAAACAAATAAAAGAATTAGATTTACCAGATTTTGTAAATATGAATGAAAAAGATATAGATAAATTTATAAACAATATTGAAAAGATTCCAAATGATGAAATTTATGGATATGTTACTTTTATTGTTCGCTTAATTTCTGAAGTTAAAGAAGATAAAAGTCCAGAATATATTAAGAAATATTTTAGTAAACTTAAAGAAAATAACAGTTATTCTAGTTGTACTAATGTTGATTTTTGGAATATAGAATAAAAATTTTTCACTAAATACATTTTTCTAAAAATTTGCTTTTTTATCTCTTTTATATAATACTTATTATATAGCGTTTATTATATTTAAATGTTGAATGTAATAAATTATCTTAAAAATAAGGATTTGCGATGATAGAAAATTTTATACCTAATAAAAAAGTATTCGTTTTTGATACAAATGTTATACTGCATGATTTTAAATCAATATTCTCTTTTGAAGAAACTAATATTGTTATACCTATTACGGTTTTGGAAGAGGTTGATAAGTTTAAAAAAGGAAGCGATACAATTAATTTCAATGCCAGAGAGTTTATAAGGGAGCTTGATGCTATAGTTGAAAAAAATGAAAAAACTGAAGGGGTAAAAGACATATTCAAAAAAGGTGCTTTGCTTGATAATAAGAGTAAGGTATTTGTTGATGTTAATAACGAAGAGAAAGAAGATTTTAAAAAGATATTTGCAGGAAACATACCCGACCACAAAATACTATCTTGTGCATATAATTTGAAATCTGAAAATCATAGAGTAGTTCTCATTACAAAAGATATCAATATGAGAATGAAGGCAAGAAGTTTAGGTATAGATACTCAAGATTATAACACTGATAAAATTGATAAATTATCTTCATTGTTTACAGGTATAGAAAGTATCTCTGGTGACAATGCACGTGTTTATATAAAAGAGCTTAAAGATAATAAACAAATAGGCGTTAAAGAAGAGCATTCAATTTATCCTAATACATATTTTTGTTATAGAGTAAATGAAGAAGATGAAGCTGTGATAGGTAAATATAAAGATGATACTAATACAATAGTTTATGTTGATAGTGATATTAATGCTTATGGAATAAAGCCAAGAAATGAAGAGCAAGCTATGGCTTTAGATGTTTTACTTGATAACGATATACCTTTAGTTACAATAATGGGTAAAGCTGGTACTGGTAAAACACTTTTAGCTCTTGCTGCTGCTTTAGAAAAAAGAAGAGAGTACAGGCAAATACTTTTAGCCCGTCCAATAGTTGCACTTTCTAATAAAGATTTAGGTTTTTTGCCTGGAGATGTTAACAGCAAATTAGACCCTTATATGCAGCCTTTATTTGACAACCTTTCAGTTATACAGCATATTCATTCTGATGACAGTGATGAAAGTAAGAATATTAAAAAGATGCTTGAAAATGAAAAGATAGTAATTTCTCCTTTAGCATATATTAGAGGAAGAAGTTTAAATAGAATATATTTTATAGTAGATGAAGCACAAAACTTAACTCCTCATGAAATAAAAACTATTATAACAAGAGCAGGCGAAGGTACAAAAATAGTTTTCACTGGGGACATTCACCAGATAGATACTCCTTATTTGGATGAAAGAAACAACGGACTTACTTATTTGATAGACAGAACCAAAGGAGAAGTTTTAAGCGGCACTGTAACACTTGAGAAAGGAGAGCGTTCAAAACTAGCAGAGCTTGCTGCTAACGTATTATAAATTTATTGAAAGAATAAAATATAAAGCATAAAGAGTGAATCCCGCCCTCTATGCTTTTTTGTTTTTAACTCAAAATAAAATTTATATAAAATTTTTTGATTAATTAAAAGAGCACGCCCACCCAAGTTATTATGAGTTTTTTAACTTTACTAACCGCACGGTGAGCTAAATTTTATTTATAATTAAAATTGTTATTTTTATTGACTTATGCTTATAATCTTGCTTAACGTGCGTTTGATAGTTTAACTTGAAATAATTCTATATTATTCATTGACTTTATATTTGTACATGTTAAATTACATATTAATTATAAAATATTAAAGGATAGTACTATGAAAAAAATTATACTTTTTCTATCAATTATAGCTATGCTTTTTAGCTGTAATTCAAATAAAACAGATAATGCTTCAAATACTCAGGCGTCTGATTTTAAAGCAGAAATATCATTTGACGGTTCATCTTCTTTAGCACCAGTAATGGCATCTATTGGAAATAAGTTTATGGAAGAATATGTTACTTGGGATAAAGTATCTCCTGATTTGCCCAATGAAAAAATATCTATATATGTATCATCAGCAGGTTCTGGTGCAGGAGTAAAAAGTATATTGGATAATACAGCAAGTTTTGGTATGCTTGCAAGAAAAATAAGAGATAATGAAAAAGCACAAATGACAAATTATAAAGAGTTTTTAGTTGCTTCTGATGCTTTAACAGTATCAGTTAATGCTAAAAATCCAATAGTAAAAATTAAAGATAATTTGGATTCTGATACTATTAGAAAAATATTCTCTGGTGAATATAAATATTGGAGCGATGTAGATGCTTCTTTACCTCAAAAAGAAATAGTTGTAATAATAAGAGATTTAAGCGGCGGAGCTTATGAGGTTTTCCAAGAATCTATAATGGGTGAAACACAAATATCTCCTAATGCTATACAATCTCCTTCAATGGGTGCTTTGGGAACAAAAATAGTAGAAAATGAAAATGCTATAGGTTATGCTTCTTACGGAGTTTATAATCAAAATAAAGATAATTTATTTGCTTTCAAAGTTGATGGAGTAGAGCCTACTAAAGAAAATATTTTGAATGGACAATACAAAATACAAAGACCATTAATGTTTATTAAAAACTCAGAGCTTTCTAAAAATGAAAGTGCATTTGTAGATTATGTATTCAGCGATATAGGAAAACAAATAGTAGAAGAAAATGGATATATTCCTGTTGAATAATAAGTTAATAAATTAGTAAGTAGTTTTAATGTTGGAATATTCTGATTTTATTAAAAAAAATAATAAATCTAATCTTAATGATTTAAAAGAGAAACTTTTTTCTTTTGTTATAACAATAATATCTTTTTTATGCATTATTGTATTGGCATTCATTATATTTTTTATAATAAAAGAGAGTATTCCAATATTAAAACATATAGGTATATATGATTTTGTATTTGCTAAAGTGTGGCGTCCATTAGCTTTTGGAGTTTCAGAAAGTTACGGTATTTTTTATATTATACTTTCTACAATATATACTGCTATGCTTTCCACATTTATAAGTTTATTTATAGGCATAGGATTCAGTATATTTTTAGTATTTGCGGTAAATGATTTTGTGCGTTCTTTTTCTCTTTCATTAATGGATTTAATAGTTGCTGTTCCTTCTGTAATATATGGTTTTATAGGTTTAGTAATAATAGTAAAATTTTTTGAATATATACCAATGTTTAATATGTCGGCAGGTGAATCTGTTTTGGCAGCAAGTTTGCTTCTTTCTTTTATGATACTTCCTTTTATAATATCAACTGTTACAGAAAGCATGATGATGTTAAAAAAAGATTATAATAGTGCATCGCTTTCACTTGGCATAGATAAATGGTATATGGTATCATCTCTTATTTTACCAAATTCAAAGAACGCTATTTTAGTAGGGTTTATACTTGCTGTATCTAGGGCATTGGGTGAGACTATGGCAGTTATGATGGTGATAGGTAATTCTTTAGTTTTTCCTAGATTATTAGGAAAGGGTGAAACTATAGCATCTTTAATTGCTTTGGAAATAGGAATGGCTGAGGTTAAAAGTTTGCATTATAGTGCTTTATTTGCAAGCGGTGCTATACTAATGGTAACTTTATCTATTATAAATATATCCGTGCATTTTTTGAGAAAATATTTACTTAAATTGGAATTATGAGAAATGTAATTAAGATATGGTCTTTTATAAGTTTTGCTATAATTGTTTTTATAATAGCATTTATATTTGTTTTTATATTTTATAAAGGAAGAAATGCTTTAAGTTTTGATTTTTTATTGGGTAAACCCGAAGGCATTATACTTGGTAAAGAAGGCGGAATATTTCCAGCAATAGTAGGAAGTTTATATACATCTATAATATCAGCTTTTATATCATCTTTGTTTGGAATATCGGCTGGTATATATTTGGTATTTTATAATAAAAATAAATATATTAATTCTTGCTTTGATATAGTTTTTCAATGTATAGCAGGAATACCTTCTGTTGTGTTAGGATTATTTGGGTATGCAATGCTTGTATTATATTTGGGGTTTGGAAAATCAATATTATCTATGGCAATAACTCAATCTATTATGATTCTTCCTTTTATATCAATAAGAATAAAGAAGGTATTAAAGGAATTGAATACAGATATTATCAATAGTTCTTATGCCTTGGGAATAAGCAAATCATACACAATAATTCATATAGTATTAAAAGAAATAGGAATAAAGGCTTTGTCTATAGTAATGCTTGCTGGTGCTTTAGCTATAGGGGCGGCTGCTCCTTTGATATTTACTGGTGCCGTTATAAATGCTCCTTTAACTACATCAATATTCAAACCTTCTATGGTGCTTCCTTATCATTTATATATACTTCTTACTCAGGGAATATCTGAATCTAATGCCTATGCTACTGCTTTTGTGCTTCTTTCTATAGTTTTAATATTAAATTTTTTTGCGGTATTTTTGAGATTTTTAAAAATTACTAAATCGGGTATAAAACATGAATAATTCTATTTTACAATTAAAAAATGTTTCTATGTGTTATGGAGATAAAAAGATACTTGATAATATAAATATAGACTTTGAAAAAAATAAAATAACTTCCATAATAGGTCCAAGCGGATGCGGTAAAAGCACATTGTTAAAAACTATAAATAAAATAATACTTGAAGAGAATGATGCTATTGTAGAAGGAAATATTTATTTTAATGATATAAACACTAATGATATACCAATAGAAACATTGAGAAAAAATATAGGCATAGTATTTCAAACTCCAATTCCTTTCCCTATGACAATTTACAAAAATATAAGTTATGCTTTAAAATATTATGGATTTAATAAAAAACAAATAGAAGAAAAAGTAAAAAATATATTAAAACTTACAAGTCTTTATGATGAAGTAAAAGATAAATTAAATACTTCAGCTTTAAAATTAAGCGGCGGACAAAAACAAAGACTTTGTATTGCAAGAAGTTTAAGTGTGGAGCCTGAGATACTTCTTCTTGATGAGCCTTGTTCTTCTTTGGATATTATTAATTCAAATAAAATAGAAGATACATTATTGAGTTTAAGAGAAAGATATACAATTATAATAGTTACTCATAATATAGCACAAGCTAAAAGAATATCGGATAATGCTATATTTATGTATGATGGAAAAATTTTATCAAGCGGTAAGATTGATGAGATTTTTAATAATAATGAAAACACTATAATACAAAATTATATAAAACTTATGGATAATTAAATAATAAAATTTAAAACTTGATAAATATTTCTTAAATTATATAATTCAATTAAAAATTATTGGAAAATATTTATGGAAGAAAATATTCGCTGGAAACAGAGATTTAATCATTTTGAAAAAGCTTTTAATTTGTTAAAAAGTGTTTTTGAAAATAGAAAAATAGAAGAATTATCATTATTAGAAAAAGAAGGTATTGTTCAGAGATTTGAATATACTTATGAATTAGCTTGGAAAACTCTAAAAGATTATTTGGAATATAATGGAAGTTTAAACAATGTAGATATATCTCCAAGAAATATTTTTAAAGAAGCCTACTCAGCAAAAATAATTAAAAATGAAAATATATTTATAGATATGATGTTAAGCCGTAATTTACTTTCTCATACTTATGATTTTGTTAAGTTTGAAGAAATTTTTAAAAGAATAGAAAATGATTATTTAAAAGTATTAAATGAATTATATAATTTCTTTTTGGAGAGGATAAACTCTTAATGCTTGAAGAAAAAATATTAAAAGAAATTAAAAATATTTGCTCTAAGTATGTAAATATAGAAAAAGTTATATTGTTTGGTTCTAGAGCAGTAGATAAAGAAAAATATAATTCTGATATAGATTTGGCTGTAGTGGGAGAGTTTGACTTTTTATTTTGCGAGAGATTAAAAGGAGAGTTTGAAAACATACCAACACTTTTAAAATTTGATGTTGTTGATTACAATAATATTACTAATGGTGAATTAATAAACGATATAAACAAATACGGCAAAGTTATTTATAGTAAATCATAAAATGATGAAAAAGGCTGGGTAAGAACTGCTTTCCCTATATAATAACTACATAAATGGAAGAAAAAATGAATAAAACTATTGAGGCATTTAAAGACGATATACATAGCTCTTTAAAACTTAAAGAAAAAATTCTATTAAATATAGAGTCAAAAACAGAAAAAGAAATGATTTTAAATCAAGTTGAACTATATTTTAATTTTGAAAAAGAGAATATTGAATTAGTTTATTTTGTTTTAGATAGTAATTATCCTAATGTAATTATTGATTTTAAGGAATTAAAAGATATTATCAACAGTGTAAGGTAATGTGTAAAAGTTTTGGATAATAAATATTTTTAATTTCATAAATTGTATATAAATTATATTTTTATAAATTATCACTTTTTGTTGTTTATTATTTTTTACAAATTGCTGCTGGAAAATAAGAATAAAAAAGTTAATTAATTTTTATAAATATTATCTATCATATATTTTAATTTTGTTGCTTCTATTTGTCCTGGTGCCGATGCTCTTTTAGCGGAAGCAAATGTAATTACAGAGTAGAATAGTCTTGTTATAACCCCTTCTTCTCCCATTGATATTGTTATGAGAGGTATATTGTTTATTTCATTATGAAGCTCTAATAATGTTAATACATCTTTTTGTTTTTTGGGAGTGTAGGCTACTTTTGCTATATCAGCTTTTAATTTTATCATCTTTTTTATTCTATGAATTATTTCAAGCTTATTTGGAGTTTTATTAAAGTCATGATTAGAAAGAATGGTTTTTATATTTTCTTTTTTTGATAGTTTTATTAATTCTTTTATATCATTTTCTTTTATAGTTAATAATTCTATATCTATAATTGAGAATAATTTTTTATCTATGATTGTTTTATAAATATTAATCATACTGTCATATGTATTAGATTTTATATTTAGATTTCCGCCTTCTTTAACACTTCTTAAAGTAAATATTATAGGTTTTGTTGTGCATTTTTTTATCTCTTTAGAAAGCTCTTCTATATTGTTGTCACTGTCTTCATAAAAGTCTGCACGCCATTCTATTAAATCTATTGGAAGTTTATCTATATCTTTTATATATTTTATAACATCCTTTTTATGTTTCTCTATAACAGGAATACATATTTTAGGAACACCATCACCAATATTAACATTTTTTACTTTAATCATAATAACTCCGCTAATATTTTTTAATTAAATATAATATTTTTTATATAATCTACAGGCATCTTTTTAGAAGTCCACATCTCAAAAGCCAATGCCCCCTGATATAAAAGCATACCCATTCCATTAATTATTTTACAATTTTCTTTTTCTGCTATTTGCAGCAATTTAGTTTTTGCTGGGCTATATATACAATCGGCAACAATTAAATCATCTCTAAAAAATGTTTTATCTTCTATAATTGAAGCATCTTCTTTCATACCAACACTTGTAGCATTAATTAATAATTTACTTTTGTCTATTTGTTTTTTTAATTCTTTTTTATTATCCAAAGTATAAAGCTCTATTTTGCAATTAGTTTTATCTTGAATATTGTCTATTATCTTTTTTTGTTCAGTCCAATTATTATCTCTTTTAAAAACAGATATTTCTTTTACACCGTAAAGAGCAAACTCTGTAATTATAGAAATAGAAGCTCCTCCAATGCCAAGTATTGTAACATCGCTATTTTTTATATTAACATTTTCTTCTTCAAGCGATTTTATAAAACCTTTTCCATCTGTAGAATGACCTGTTAAAACTCCATTATCATTAACTATAGTGTTTACGCTTTGAGATAGTCTTGCAGATTCTGAAATATTATCCAAATACTGTATAACTTCTTTTTTATTTGGCATAGATAAATTAACGCCTCTCATATTAAGCGTTTTTATAGAGGCTACAGCTTCTTTTAAATTATTTTTATCTACTTCAAAAGCTAAATATACATAATCTAATGATAGTTTTTCAAAAGATTTATTATGCATGATTGGGGATAAACTGTGTTTGCAAGGTGAAGCAAAAAGTGCTGTTAATGTTGTTTTTGCTGTTATATTCATTTTTTAATTATCCTGTATATTCTTCTATATATCTTTTCATCAGCAATTTTATTGTATCTTTATCGGCATCGAGTGAGGCTATATCGAATGCATCAATCATTATTTTACGCTCTTCTGGTGTTAAACATTGTACAGGGTCTTTAGCTATAAATAATTTTTTATACTGTGAAGGTATTAGAGTTTCATCGTCCATAAGAATCTCTTCGTATAATTTTTCACCTTCTCTTATACCTGTAAATATTATAGGAATATCTTTTTCTCTAAGACCATACATCTTAAGCATATTTTTTGCCAAATCTAATATTTTTACAGGCTTACCCATATCCAAAGTAAATATAACTCCATCATTAAGCGTACAAGCTTTTATTACTAGTCTTGCAGCTTCTCTTATTGACATAAAAAATCTAACCATTTCTGGGTGTGTAACTGTTAGAGGTTTTCCTTCTCTAATCTGCCTTTCAAATACAGGTATTACACTTCCGCTGCTTCCAAGAACATTACCAAACCTTGTTATCTTAAACTTAGTTATATTTTGTTCATGCGAGAGTGACATTATCATTCTTTCGCATATTCTTTTGCTTGCTCCCATAAGTGATGTTGGACGAACGGCTTTATCTGTTGATATAAATATAAAGTTTTTAATATTGTTTTTGATTGCTAATGTAGCTATATTTTCTGTTGCTAATATATTATTTTTTATTGCTTCTTCCGGATATTCTTCCATAAATGGCAGATGCTTATGTGCTGCTGCATGAAATATTATATCTGGATTTTCTTGTTTTAATATTTTATCTACTTTTACATAATCTCTAACATTAGATATAATATATTTAAACTTATGTTTGTTTTTTTCATTTTTTCTATCATTTAAAGACATTATAAGGCTATGTATTGCACCTTCAGAATTATCTAAAGCCATTACTTTTTTTACAGGAAGAGTTACTAACTGTCTTACAAGCTCGCTTCCTATAGAGCCCCCACCGCCTGTAACTAATATTGTTTTATCTTTATAATAATCCGATATCTCTTTTTCATCAAAACCAATCTCTTCTCTTCCAAGTAAATCTGATGGTTCAATGTTTCTAATATCTTTAATAGAAGCATTTCCTTTTATTATCTCAAAAAAACAAGGGAGTATTTTATATTTTATGCCTGTAGGATATATTATATCTAGTATTTCAAGAAGTTCTTTTTGTTTAAGTGTAGGTATTGCTATAATAATTTCTTCTAGTTCTATATTGTCATTTTTATATTTGTTTATAATTTTTTCTATGTCTTTAACTTTGCCTTCAACTTTTATAGTATGATTATAAATATTAATTTCTTTTTTGTTTTCATCATCATCTAAAAAGCATAGTATATTATATTCATTATTTTCGTCTGATGTCAATATTTCAGAAGCAAGAGTCTCTCCAGCATTGCCAGCTCCGATAATAACAATATTTTTTTTATCCATTAAGTATTCCAAAATTATTTTTTAATAATTAATTATAGTATATATTTGTTATTATACAAGTTATTTAATTTATTTACCGCACGGTGAAAGATTTTTAATAATATAATAAAAGTTGTATTTTAATTTTATTTATATTTATGTGTAAATTTAGCGTGCGTAGTGTTTATTCTGTTTTTAATTGTTTGTAAAATATATTAATTTAAACTATACAAAAACTTGACAAATACAACTATAAAAATATAATGAGTGTATTATATTATAAGGACATAGAATGATAAAAAATATTATATCAGATATAGGAAACGTACTGTTTAAATTTGATGTAGTTGATTTTCTTTATAAACATACTAATAGAGTAGATGATGTAGATGAGTTTTTAGATAATACCATAAGAGATAAAAATTGGAGCTTAATGGATAAAGGAGATTTATCATTCAATAATGCCAAAGACTATTTTTTACATGCTTGTCCAAAATATAAATTTATATTAAAAGAAATATTTGATTCCAATTTATCTGCTGTATTATCTATACATCATAATATAGAATTATTGAAAGAGTATAAGTTAAAAGGATATAATATATATTATTTATCAAATATGCCAGTTGAAACTTTTAATACGATAAGAAAAAAAACTGATTTTTTTGATAAAACATGTTCAGGTGGTATAATTTCTGCTGATGTAAAAATTATTAAACCAACCAAGGCTATATATGAATTATTACTTAGAAAATACAAATTAAATGCAAAAGAATGTTTATTTATAGATGATAATTTTGATAATGTTGCAGCAGCTGAGCAAGTAGGAATAAAATCTATACATTTAAAAAATATAGATGATTTATCTTTGGAATTAAAAAATATAGAGTATTATGAAAATAATTAAAGAGCTTTTTTTCAAAATAAAAAATCGCTATGGCGGTTTATATTTATCAATAGTTTCTATATTTATATTGTTAGATTTAATTGCTTCTTTATATATAAGCAGTTTTGTATATGAGCCTAATACTAGCAATTTGCTGTATATGTTTTTTACACTATTTGTGCCTTCATCAAGCATTATAGTTGGTATAATAACAATTATTAAATTTGTATTAGAAGCTCTCAAAAAAAAGGAAGGCTCTCATCTCAAGCTTGCCATGGTATCAATCATGGCTTTTATGACTGTTATTACAAGTTTAGTTATTAGTAAGATGTCATATTATATTATAGAGTCTAATCTAAACCTATTTACAAATAAGAGTATTAATGATTCTCTTTCATATATAATAGAGGTTTCTAATGATGATATAATTAATAAACAAAATAGCATATTAAATAGTATATCAAATGTTTCTATAAATTATTTAAATAATATAGATTTGTCTGATACTGCCAAAATAAGTAATATAATATATAGAGATAATATTTTTACTAATATAATTTTTGTTTCTAATTCATATTACGGCTATAGTACTATTTTATTTAATTATCAAAACTATGTTCCTCTTGATATTAATTATAGATTTTCTCTAGATAAAATTACATTTGCAAATAGTGAATACAATGGACTATTTTATATTAATGCTATAGTTCCTTTAAGAGATGTAAATCATTATGCTATTATTTTTGATAGTATGCCTAGCAATTATATTAATGTTAGAAACAATGCTTTAAATGCTTTTAGAATATACAACTCTATTAACATGTTTACCGGAGAGTTTTCTATAGTTTTAAAACTTTTGTATGTTTTTATATTGGGTATATCTACTTTTATATCTATTATTTTTGGTATAATATTTTCTAGTTTTATAACAAGACCTATAAGTTTGCTTCTTAATGCTACAAACTCTATTATTAATTCAGATTTTAATATAGAGATGAAATTTTCTGGGGTTCATGACCTTAGAAACTTGATATATAGATTTAATGTTATGGCAAGGGCTTTGAAATATCATAGGGATAAAGAGAAAATAAGAGTGTCATTAGAGACTTGGAAGGAAGCTGCTATTAAGGTTGCACATGAAATAAAAAATCCGCTTATGCCTATTATGATGAATGCTGAGTTAATTGAAAAGAGATTAAAAAATAATATGTCTGATGATGATTTGGATAAAATAAGAAAGTATGTTAATACTATTATTAAAAATTCTAATAGCATTTTATCTCTGGTAAAATCATTTTCAGAGTTTTCTTTTAATATTAAACTCTCAGATGAAAAAGAATCTATTAACGATGTTCTTATTGAAGTTTTTGATTCTTTTAAAAATATGCAAAATGTTAAGTTTCAAACATCATTTTCTAAAATAGATTGTTTTATTAATATGGATAGAGATAAGCTTCTTATTGCTTTTAGAAATTTAATAAAAAATGCTATAGAGGCTATGGATAATAATAATAAAGAATCTTTAATATATTTATCTAGCTATCATGAAGTTTTAGATGGAGATGAGTTTTTTACTGTCAGTGTTACAGATACTGGCAATGGTATAGAAAAAAAAGATTTAAGAAGAATATTTGAACCATATTTTACTTCCAAAGATAAAGGTACTGGTATAGGTCTTGCTATAGTGGAAAAAATTATTAGCGAACATAATGGCAGAATAGATGTTGATTCTATAATTGGAGAAGGTACTACATTTTTTATTAGATTTGAAGTGTAAAATTTTTATTTAACTAAATCTTGTATTATTTTATTAATATTAGAATTGTTATTAATGTATTTTATATTTAACTTCTTTGCTTCTTCTTTTAAGCTTTTATCTATATTTTCTGATATGAAGAATATTTTGAAATCCAATTCATTATTTACTTTTTTTAATTCAGTAATAAACTCTATAACATTAATCCATACTAAATTAGGATTAAATATTAAAGTATCTATATTATATTTATATATTTTACTCATAAGTTCATATAAATTTTCTGCAGTTAATACTTTTATAGAAGAACTTTCAAGTAAGGCTTTGGTTTTATTTAGGGTAATACCATCATCATCTACTAGTATAACAGTATTTTCTTTCATAAATAATCCGAGGAATTAGGAATTACATTTACCGAGAGAGGGAATCGAACCCTCACTGAGTTGCCCCAATCAGATTTTGAGTCTGACGTGTCTACCAATTTCACCATCTCGGCTTAAAAAACAGTTACATTATAGTATATAATTATATAAAAATCAAGTATATTTTTATGTTTGCTAATGTAGACTTATATATTAATGTGATAAATAACACAATATGTTGTTTATTATATATATTTAGGATTTAAAAAAATTCTACAATAAGTATTGATATTTATAAGAAAATTGTATATTATAATAAATTTTATATAAAAAAAGATTAAAGGAGTCGATTATGAGTCATCAACACAGAGGGCAGTGGGGTACTCGTGCAGGATTTATATTAGCTGCTATAGGTTCTGCTGTTGGTTTGGGTAATATATGGCGTTTCCCATATATGGTAGCATCTAATGGCGGCGGAGCATTTATGATAGTATTCCTCATTGCTATGCTTACTGCTGGTATACCTATTATGATATTAGAGTTTTCTATTGGTCATAAAACACATAGGAGTGCACCTGGAGCTTTAAAATTCCTTAATACAAAATGGGAATGGTTAGGTTGGCTTCAAGTATTTACTTGTTTTGCTATAGTTATTTATTATTCTGTTATTATAGCTTGGTCATTATCTTATGGATTATTTTCACTTCAAGGATTAAAATGGGGAACTGATACTGCTGCTTTTTTCACTGGTGAATATTTAAAATTAGAAAGCGGTTTTTCTCTTGGAAGTTTTAATTTAAGTGTGGCTATTCCTTTAATTATTGTTTGGGTAATAATATTTGCTTCTGTTATAGGCGGGGTTAAAGATGGTATAGAAAAAGCTAATAAAATTTTTATGCCTTTACTTGCTATACTTGTAGTAATCATACTTATTAGAGGTATTACTTTACCTGGTGCTTTAGCAGGACTTGATTATATGTTTAAGCCTGATTTTTCTAAATTGCTTAATCCTCAAGTATGGATTGCTGCTTATGGTCAAGTATTTTATAGTATGTCTGTTGCTTTTGGTATAATGATTACATATTCTAGTTATTTGCCTGATGATTCTGATATTGCTAATAACGCTTTTATGACTGGTTTTGCTGATACTAGCTTTAGTTTATTTGCTGGTTTAACTGTATTTAGCATAATGGGTTATATGGCTTATTCTCAAGGTAAAGAAGTTGCTGAGGTTGCTGGAAGCGGCGGTATAGGTTTGGCTTTCATGGTATTCCCTGAGGCTATTAATGCTTTACCTGGCTTAAATGGAATATTTGGTTTAGTATTTTTCTTAGTACTTTCTTTTGCAGGACTTACTTCTGCTATATCACTTGCTGAGGTTGTTATATCTTCTTTTATAGATAAGTTCCATTTCAACAGAAAAAAAGTTGCTGTTATAGTAATATTAATACAGGGCTTAATTTCTATGGTTTATGCTACAGGAAGCGGTTTGAACATACTTGATATAGTAGATGCTTTCCTTAATAATTATAACATAGTTGTAAGCGGTCTTATAGAGATAGTATTAGTTGCTTGGGTATACAAATTGGGCGATTTCAAAGAGCTTATTAATAAAGTAAGTGAGTTTAGAGTTGGATTATGGTGGGATTTCTGTTTGAAGTTTTTAACTCCAATATTCTTAGCTATAATGTTGGCTTTAAAACTTATAAACGATTTCCAAAAACCTTATGGAAACTATCCTCAAGCTGCTTTAATAATATTAGGTTGGTCTATGCCTATATTGGCTTTTATAGTTGGTATTATACTAGCCAAACTTAAAGACAGAACTTTAAATAGTTAATAGGAGGTATTGATATATGAGTTCAGATTCTGCAATATTTATGGCACTTAGCCTTATAGTAATATGGGGCGGGTTTATATTTTTTGTAAGCATAGGTGCTAGAAAGAAATAAAAAGAAATAATTAAAAATAATAGGGGGAGACAAAATCCCCCTTTTTTATTAAAAATTTATATATAAAATTTGATACAAATAAAAATCTAACAATCTATTGTTAAATTATTCATCAGAATTTCTGCCTTTTTTATATCCTATTCCATATCCACTTAATCCTCCACCAATAGTTCCTAAAGTAAAACCTATAACAGGAGGAATTATATCTTTTAAAAAATCAGTATTATTTTTGAACTTATCCAAAATGAATAATATGGATATTACAGATATAATAAATATTATAATAATAAAGATTTTAGTTTCTCTTTTATCTTTAAATTTTCTTTCATCATGTTTATTATTTAATTCTGTTATTTCGCTTATATTTTTTTCTGTAATTTTATTGGCTAAAGGATTGATATTTCCACTAATTGACATAAAACGACTAAAACTTTCAATCATTTCTTCTGGTATATCTTCAGTTTCTAATGCAGAATTTTTATTACTAACTTCTTTACTTACATCTTTATTATTTTCTTCTTTTTTCATTAATAATTGACTCCATTATTTTTATACTAGTTGGGTTAATATATTTTTCTATAGAATTATTAATTTCTTTTTGTGCTATTCTACTATAGCAAAAACTTACAATAGTATTAAAATCATTTTGAGTTAATTCTTGTCTATGTTTCAAAGCGAGATTAAGTAATTTCTTTTCTTCTTTTATGCTCTCAAAATACATAATCCCCTCCTTTTTATTAAAACTATCGGAAATATATAAATTCCCTCCACATAAATTTTAGCATAAAAACAATATTTGTCAAGTAAATAAAATAAAATATATAGTATATTTATATACTGTATATTATAGTAATTCTATTTATCAATTTTTTTATAAACCTCATCAATACTTTTTTGAAGCTCAATAGTTTTTTCAATAACGCTAATAACTTTCTGTATATGCATGATGTCGTTAAGAGTGAGGGTTTCGCGAGCCTTTATATATTTTTCTATAGGCTTGTAACCTCCGATTGAATAATCGTACACCTCTTCGCTGATGTTGTCGAAATATTGTAAAGAGTTTATTTTTATTTTATTATCTTCAAACTTGCAGAAATCAATATTGTCATCGCCTGAAATAGGGTAGGAAGAAGAAGGAGCAGGCACTTTTTTAAGCAAATGCAAATCTATGAGAGCAGAGCCTAAAGAGGAAAGAGAAGAAAATAGAGAGCTGTCATCAGTAAAAGGAATACGCGGATAATCATATTTTAAGTCTTCTTTGTATCGAGAGCGGTATGAAGGAGCATAAAGCACGGCGTAGATGTAGGAAAGTATTTTGTAAGGGTAATCTTCGCTTTTGAGTAGAGAGCCATTTAAGTATTTTTTTAGGAAATCCAAGAAGGTAGCTTTAAAATTAGGCTTACACTCCTCATCAAAATTGAAATCAGTAGCAGTGTCAACCTCCTCATAAATATAAAGCGGAGCGAAGTAAGTTTGATATTTAGTAAAATTTATATCTATAATCTTATCAGAAATAAATATATTTTCAAAATCTATATCTGATATAATACCTCTAGTAAAAACTAAACCTATATTTTCTCTGTTAATAAAATTTTTCATTAAATTATATCTGCTATCACCTCTAACTATTATTTTAGATATATGATTTGGATAATATGTATATCTAAAATCAAATGCTCTATATTCTACTTGGACTATATTATCATCATCATTTTTTTTAAAATATTTTTTCTTATCATCTAGAGTCCAATCTTTTGTTTCCTCAAAATTATATTTATTTAAAATATCTTTATTACTTAAATTATTCATATCTTCTAACATTTGTTTAACTGAATTTCTATCAAAGTGATTTTTTACTAATAAATTATCTTTTCTAAATTTTACACCACTACTAAAAATATTAAAAATATCATTTAAACTTTTGAAATCATTTAAATATTTGTCATTGCTTTTTACTTCAGTAAACCAATACCATTTTTCATCATCTTCCAATTTTTTCCATTTTTTATTTTCTCTGTCTGTGTTTACAGATTTATCAATCAAATATTCTTTTTTATAATTCTGCTTTCCAAAAATCTCTTGAAAATATACGCCTTTATTTTTATTATTTCTTATTCCGGTTTTTACAAATAATGCTATGCACACACCTACATTTTTTATATTAAAAATATTAAAATCCTGACTTCCGTCTGGGCATTTTTCTCCCTTATTCATATTGCCATGCAAATCAAAAATATATATTTCATCAAAAGTTTTCATCAGCTGATTACGCATTTCTCTATGACTAACACCGTTTATAAAAGAGTTATTTACTATTACTCCTATTATACCCTGTTTGCTTTTCTCCATTTTCCAATGTGCGAATCTTAAAAATTTTATATAGTCATCTTCAATAGAGCCTTTTTCTGTACCTGTTAAATCTTTTTTATAGTCTTTTAATAAATCTATTATCCATTCTTTGCAGTTTATTTCTTCTGATTTTGAATTATAGGGAGGGTTACCCATTATAACGAGTATAGGCTCTTCATTTTTTATTTTATAAGCCATATCAGCTTCAGCTTTCATATTTGGAAACATTGCCACATAACCGCCTGCACTGTTATCTAAAGTATTAGTTAAATATAATTGCAGTCTCTCCTTGCTCTTATAATCATAATTCAAATCTTTTAAATATTCATGTATTCTAAAGTGTGCCAAAACATAAGGCACTATTAAAAACTCAAAGCCGTAAAGTCTTTTCAATATAAACTCTGAAACTATTTTCTCCCATACGCCTCCTATACCGCTTGATTTGGCATTATTATATGCAAGCTCTATAGCTCCAAGCATAAATGTTCCAGTGCCTGCAGCAAAGTCAAGTATATGCACATTCTCTCCGTAAAGTCCCTCGCTTATATTAAGTTTATCTTTCAAAAGCTCATCTATAGATTTTATAATATATCTTACCGCTTCTATAGGTGTATAAAACACCCCTCTGGCATTTCTTGTTTTCTCGTCAAACTCTTTTAAAAAATATTCATACATATATATAAATGGGTCTTCTTTATCATGATTTTCTTTATATGAAAGCTCTCCATAAAATATGTTTTCATTATAAGAATTAACCGCATTAATTATTGAAACTATAGAATAAAATATACCATTATTATTAAAATCGTTTATATCTATTTTCAAAAGAAACTCTTTAAATATTGGTATATAATCAGGCATATCTTTAAAACTGTTTAAATCAACATTTTTTCTTTTGCTTAGTCTGTAAAAAAGTAATGAAAAAGTGATAATTTGCGAGAAGGCATCTGCAAAATCTTTATCGCTCAAATCTTTAAATAAAGTGCTTTCAAATAATCCCTTTACATCTCTGCTTAAATATGAATCTTTATTTAATAATTCTAAATTTATAAAGTCCCTTAAAATTTTTGTTCTTCTTGCAAGAAGCGAAAGAAAATAATCTTTTTTATCAATTTCTTTTGCTTTACTTATAAAAAACATATCAAATATATCTATAAGTTTTTTATAATTTTCTTCTGTTGTCTTATCTTTTTTATTTTCATAAATACAAATTTCATCTTTTATAATAATATTGCCGGCATCTTCTTTTGAAAGTAAAATAAAATTAATATAATCAGTAAATATCAAATTATTATGAATATACAAATATTTTATTAACTGTTCTTTATATTGTTTATAGTTTCCTTTACCGTTAATAGCTTTATTTAAATCAAAACCTACATCTTTACACTCAATAAATCCTATAAGCTGTTCATCTTCATTAACTATAGTAAAATCAGGAAATATTTTTTTATCATCTTCATCATCAATGCTTGATTCCTGAATTATTTTTATACTTTTATTAGGGTATAAATTAACAGCAAAAAATTTAAGCATATTTTCTAAAGAAGTTCTATAACTATGTTCATTAGAAGAGCCTTTTTCTTTGATTGAGTTTATTTCTTCAATATAATTTTTTACGGCTTTTATATATTCTTTATTCATAAATAACAACCTACTATTTTTATGTTTTTATTATAATTCATAAATAATTATAGTAAACAACTTATAAAGAAAATATTATTGAAATTATATAATTAACTTATGTACTTGTTCATTACTATTTTTCGGCCGTAGTCTTCAAAGTGAAAACTGTCTGTGTAGAGTGATATTAAAAGTATGCCTCGTCCATTTTTGCGGTATACGTCATCATTGTTTATTTTTATAGCTTTGTAATTGAATCCGCTGCCCTCATCTTCTATGCTGATTTCAAGCATGTTTTGTTTTATATTAAATGATATATTTACATTTTTGCTGTAATCATTATTGTTGCCGTGAACTATAGCATTAGTTAAAGCTTCTTCAAAGGCTATTTGCATGGCATCAGCGTCTTTTATATCATGTGAATGCAAATACTGAATAAAGATTTCAGATATATATGGTATTAATGTTTTATTACTTGGTATTTCCATCTTCAGCATATTATTGTATATAGTATTTTTTATACGATATAAATAAAGTATAGTTAAATAATATGCATTGTCAAGATTTTATATACAAATTATTAAATACTATAAAGGTTTTTTAATCCAAAGGCTGTTATATTGTCATTGCTGTTAATAGCTTTTAATTTGTTTATAGCCTCTTCTGTGGATAAACTCATTATATTGTAAACACCCTCTTCTAATGAGCTGTAATTAGATGCTATAGCCTCACACATAGAATTAGTAGCAATAAAATAATTTTGACTTTTATTTCTTCTAGAGCCTTCTATTGTAATGTAGTGTCCGCCGCCGGCACAAGCACAGTTTTCAAGTGCATATCCATTAACATGGTCTCTTGTTATTTGAACAGCCTTATTTTTGTCTATGCAAAACACTTTAGCGTCCCCCGCATGAAACACAAATACACCAGCAAACTTATGATATAATACTCCCGCAATAGAAGCACCTGCCATAGATTTTTGAACATCATCAGCAGATTCTCTAGCAGCATTAACTTCTAATTTGATAAAGTTATGCATTATCCAGTTTATCACTTCTTGCTCTCCAACAAGTTCTACTAAATCCAAAAAATTCTCATTAAAAACATCTATAGCAAGCTTTGAAGCAAAAGTATCTCCCAAACCATCAGCAACTAATGATATACAAGTGCCTTCCATAGAGTTTATAAAATGACTGTAATTGTTTTGTTCATTTATTATTAATGGTCTTCCAAGTATTGCTTCGCTGTTAAAAAGTATAGTATCAGTATTTGTTTTATTATTGTTAGATTTATTTGTAAAAGAGAAAATATCCATATTATTTCACATTCCTTAATTTTTATATTTTTTATATTTTACAGGCAAAAATATTTTTTTCAAGTTTATTAATATAATAGATTTAAAAGTTGTATTTTTTTTTAAAAATCATTATTTCATAAATAGTTATTTTATATGAAAATTTGATTTTTTTAATATAGTATTAGTCTTGATTTTAAGATTATAATTTTATATAATATTATTATAGAAATTATTATAGAAAAATAAAAAATATTTAAGGAATGTTTTATGTCAAAAGGCTATTTAGCTTTAGTGCTTCATGCTCATCTCCCTTATGTTAGACACCCAGAGCATGAGGATTTTTTAGAAGAAGAGTGGTTATACGAGGCTATTACAGAAACATATATACCTCTTCTTGATGCTTATGATAGAATGGTTAATGATGGAATAAATTTCAAAATTACTATGAGCGTAACGCCTCCTCTTATGAATATGCTTGCAAATGAGCTTCTTCAAAATAGATACGTTAATTATATAGAAAAATTGATAAAACTAGCAGAGATGGAAGTAGAGAGAACTTCATTAGACCCTAATTTTCATCATACTGCTGAGTTTTATAGAGATAAGTTTATAAAGATAAGAGATATATTTGTTTATAAGTATAATAAAAACTTGCTTAATGGTTTTAGGTATTTCTTAGAGAGAGGAAATTTAGAGATAATTACTTGCGGAGCTACGCATGGATTTTTCCCATTTATGCAGGAATATCCTAAAGCAATAGAAGCACAGTTAAAAATGGCTGTAAAAACTCATGAGAAGCATTTAGGAAGAAAACCCACAGGCATATGGCTTGGAGAATGCGGATTTTTCCCTGGACTTGAAAAACATCTTGCAAACAACGGAATTAAATATTTCTTTGTAGATACGCATGGTATAATGTATGCTGACAGAGTGCCAAAATATGGTGTTTATGCTCCTTTGTATTGTTCTAGAGAGAGCAGAGTTGCAGCTTTCGGACGCGATATTGAAAGTTCAAGAAGTGTTTGGAGTGCTGAAGTTGGTTATCCAGGTGATCCAAGATATAGAGAGTTTTACAGAGACATTGGATATGATTTGCCTTTTGAATATATAAAAGAGTTTATACAGAGCAATGGTCTTAGAAAAAATACAGGTATAAAATATTATAGAATTACTGGTAAAGATTGTGCTAAAGAGCCTTATAATCCAGAATGGGCTATGGAGGCTGCAGGTGAGCATTCTGGTAATTTTATGTTTAACAGAGAAAAGCAAATAGAGTATTTAGCTTCAGTGATGGACGACAAACCTCCTATAGTGGTATCTCCTTATGATGCTGAGTTATTCGGACACTGGTGGTATGAAGGACCTATGTTTATAGAGTTTTTAATGAGAAAGATTCATCATGACCAAAATACTATAGAGACAATCACACCAAAAGAATATTTAGAAAGACACCCAATAAATCAAATATCTATGCCTTCAATGTCTAGCTGGGGAGCTAATGGCTATGGTGAAGTTTGGCTTAATGGTACTAATGGCTGGATTTACAGACATTTACATAAAGCTGCAGAACGTATGATAGAACTTGCTCATGATTATTATAATGAAACAGGTCTTTATGAGAGAGCATTGAATCAGGCTGCACGTGAATTGTTATTGGCACAAAGCAGTGACTGGGCTTTCATTATGCATACAGGCACTATGGTTGATTATGCTGTTAATACTACAAAATTATATATAAAGAGATTTACCGACCTTTATTATGCTATAAAAAACAGAGATTTAAATGAAGAGTGGCTCAGTAAATTAGAATGGCGTGATGATATATTCCCAGAGATGGATTTCAGAATATACAGTTAATAAAATTAGTTATAAAAATAATTAAAGGGAGTGTTAATAAACATTCCCTTTCATTATTATATTAAATTATGCATTATATAAAAGTTAATAATAATATTGATAAATATTTCTAAGATATTAGTTATAATACTTGCATTTTCGCAAAGCGTGCCAGAATGGCGAAAACTTTGACGAAGTCCGCATAGCGTAAGATGCGTGGAAAAAGAACAACAAAAAATACGAAGAACTGCATTTTTATGATAAATTTGATAATTTAATTGTACATTAAAAAGTACTCCCCCGCACGTTTAAGAAGTTATAATTAAAGCATAGCATTACCGTGCGGAAAGGTGGTACAGCTCGTACAAAATATAATTGTTTAGTTATAAAAATACAAAAATAAATTTGCATTTTTTTTTGTGTTATGCTATAATACTTAGCAACTAGCTCGGATGATGGAATTGGTAGACATAGCAGATTTAAAATCTGCTGGTCCTTGCGACCGTGCCGGTTCGATTCCGGCTCCGAGCAAAATACCAAATAACTCGAGAAACTCATTAATAATTTTTATGGTAAATAATCAAGATAAACTTTCTAAAAAAAATATTATTATACTAGTTATAGGGCTTATAATTTTTGCTTTCAGTTTCCTTCTAATAGCATTAGTAGGCAAAAATCCTGAAGGTATATTGGGTTTCCTTGCTCCTTTTACTATGCTTATAGGAATCATCACAATAGTAACAGGTTTTCTATACAAAGCTAATTCCTAAAAAAATCATATAGATTTATTATACATTCTAATATATAATAATTGAAATATTAAAAATGGAAGTGCTTAATGTTGTTTGTTAATCCGCAATTATTATTATTATTATTGATTGTACCTATTATCACTTTTATATATATAAAAACTAGAAAAAATCATCTCTATTCTGTAAAGCACCCGCGTGTAAGTATGGCTCATACTTTAAAGTCAAAGTATTATGCTAAAAATATACCGTTTATACTTTTAATGCTAGGATTAACTTTTTCAATAATAGGCTTAGCTCGTCCTGCTACGGTAGACAGCAGTGCTAATATTAATGGAGAGGGTATATATATCTCTATGGTGGTTGATATATCTCCTTCTATGATGGCCGAGGATATGCTTCCTACAAGGCTTGAGGCTTCAAAAAAGACTATGGCTGATTTTATAAAAAAAAGAAATTTCGATAAAATAAGTTTAGTTGCTTTTGCATTAAGGGCTTCTGTGCTTTCGCCTTCTACTTTTGATTATACTTCATTAGAAAAAGAAATTGGAAATATAAAAATTGATGAAGAGGGTTCTACTTCAATTGGTCTTGGCATTGCTACTGCGGTTGATATGCTTAGAAGTGTAAAAGATGATGCTGAAAAAGTGATAATACTTCTTACAGACGGAGAAAATAATTCTGGAGAGATAGATCCTAAACTTGCTTCAGAGATAGCTTCCAATTTTAATATTAAAATTTATACAATAGGTATTGGTGATGCTGCTGGAAGTCATGCTTGGGTAACATATACAGACCCTAATTATGGCAAAAGAAGAATTAGAGCAGATTTTACACTTAATGAAAAAGCATTAATTGAAATAGCAAGCATAACAGGCGGAAAATATTTTAATGCTAAAACAAGTTCTGCATTAGATAATGTTTATAATACAATAGACAGATTAGAAAAAAAGCCAATTACAGATGATAATCTTATTCAGTACAATGAATTATATAAGCCTTTTATTATAATAGCTTTAATATGTATTGCATTAAGTATTATATTATCTTCTACAAGATTTTTGATTGTACCATAATGGATAGATTTTTAAAATTTTGTATATTATTAGTTTTAATATTTTGTGTTAATTTTAATAAAAATTTGCCTGTAGAAAATTTGTGCTTATTTAGAGCAACTACTGGTTTTCCATGTCCAAGCTGCGGCATGACAAGAGCTTATATACATGCACTTAATTTAGATTTTAAAAATGCATTAAAATATCACCCGCTATTTCCTCTGCCGGCATTTTTATTTGTTATAATAGTTTTTAGAAGAAAAATAAAAATATTTGATAGTATATATAATAATAATTTTTTAATAACTTGTTTAATAATTATTTTTATAGGTGTGTATATTTTTAGGTTTATGAATGATTTTCCATATAGAGAGCCTTTTACATTTAACTATGATAGTCATTTTTACACTATATTGGAAATTTTGAATTTAGTAAAAAAATAATTAGTGTATATCTAAACAATTATATTTTGTACGAGCTGTACGCCTTGCTGCATTACTCACCTAGCTGTGCACTCCCTACGGTCGGTGGCTTGCCGCACGTTAATGCTATGCTTTAATCATAGCCCTTTAGGCGTGCAGGGGCAAAGCCCTGCAAATATTTTTTATATTAATATATGTTTTTATTTTACTCAACTTTTTCCAGCCGCAAAAAGTTGCAAAAAGTGCAATTAAAAAAAGAGTACTAAATTATAATATTTATGCTTTGTATATTATGAAATACGATAAAATGCTAAAACTACTAACTGTTTTGTATTATTCGCTCTATCACTATTCCTATTAAAATTGTAATAACCCCAAGTATTATGAAAAATATCCAACTGTTCATAGATAAATAAAAATATTCAAAATATCTTATATACATATTAGCTAATATAAAAAATATAGAATATTTTATTATAGACATCTTTTTTATTTTTATACCTAAAGTAAGCATTATAATATTTGTGATTAAAAATATTATACTGTATGTTATAGTTTCTATTTTGTTGTCTTTAAATAATATCACTGTATCATAAGTGCCGAATATACTCATAATTGCTAGTACAATGTTTAAATATAATATTCCAACACTATAAAATATTTTTGAAAATAGATAATATTTATTTCCAAATATCTTTATATTAACATCTGTAATGCCTAATAAAAATATGGCAGTACTCATTAAAATAACTCTTATATAATTATTAATATTAAAAATATAAGAATCTATATAAGGAAAATCAAACCCTTCAAAACCATACCATGTAATTGCTGATACTAATGCTATTGAAAGCACTATATAATTTTTTTTAATATAAGCTATGATAAAAAATATTATAATAGTTATTAAAAATAGTATTGTATAATTATGTTTGTTTCCAAATATTATATAATAAATTGTAAATATGTCGCAGGCTAAAAATATAGAAGATAATGCAATTATTACAGCTGAAGTCTTTGGAAGGTTTATTTCTTTTCTTATCATTACTTCATTAATTATAAATCCTGATACAAAAAGAAGCGTAAATAAAAATGCTATAAAATAAAGAGAGAATATATAAAAACTAATAAAAGCTATAAAACCAATCATAACTAATACTATTCCAGTTATCATTATTGATTTTATTATAGGCTGCCAGTTTAAATATATATTGTTACTATATTTTGAAGATAATGTTTTTAATTGTTCTTCAGATATGAGGCTATCTTTATACCATTTTTTTATTTCTTTTAATATAAATCTTTCTTTACTGCTCATAATTAATAATTATTTTTATCATTAATTTTAACATATTTGTAATTTTTTTAAATTAGCAGTTATTTAATAATTTATATGATAATTATTAAGAGAAGCTTATTATCAATGTACCCGCTACTATTAGTATTACACCTATTATTATTTTTAATGTTATTACTTCTTTTAAAAATAAACTTGCAAATATAATTGTAAAAACTATAGAGAGCTTATCTATTACAATAACTTTATTAACATTTCCAATTTGAAGTGCTTTGAAATAAAATAGCCAAGATAGTCCTGTTGCTACACCAGAAAGTATTATAAATATTAAAGTTTTATTATTTATATTTTTTAGAGTTTCTAATGTATTTATAGAGTTTACTTTATTTGTATAAAATACTATTATCCAAGACATGAATAATATTATAATGGTTCTTATTGCGGTAGCTAGGTTTGAATTAATATCTTTAAGACCAATTTTTATTAGTATTGCTGTGAGTGAAGCGAATATTGATGATAATAGCGCATAAACAATCGACATATAATATATCCTTAAATAAACATATTTATAATATATCGTATAATTTTTTATTAAATCTTATATATTTATTTATGAATTTTTATATACATCTAAGAAAAAATTACTATACTTATATGTATGAAATTATTTTAGGAGAATATTTATGGAAGAGTCTATCAAAAAAGGCAAAAAAGACTATTTGCTGATAAAACTGTTTATAGGAATAGTTGTAGGAATTCTAATAGGTACATATTCTAATGAAGGTTTAATCAATGTAATACAATCTATAAAATATGTACTTAATCAAGTAATATCGTTTATGGTACCTCTAATAGTATTAGGATTTATTGCTCCTGCTATAACAAGAATGGGTAATAAAGCTAATAAGATGTTGGGAGTGATGCTTGCTTTGGCTTATTTCTCTTCTGTGGGAGCTGCTTTATTTTCTACTGTTGCAGGATATGCAATAATACCTAATTTGAATATAGCTTCAAATGTGGCAGGCGGAAAAGAGCTGCCTGAGATAATATTTAAATTAGATATTAACCCTGTATTTCCAGTAATTACTGCATTATTTTTAGCAATATGCGGAGGTGTGGCAGTTGTAAAAACTAAATCTCAGTATTTTGAAAACTTATTAGATGAGCTTAATAATATAATACTATTTTTGGTAAATACTGTAGTAGTACCTATATTGCCATTTTATATTGGAAGTACATTTGCTACTTTAGCTTATGAGGGTACAGTTATTAAAAGCATACCAATATTCTTAATAATCATACTTATAGCAATAGTTGGACACTTTATATGGCTTACATTATTATATACTATAGCTGGTATTGTATCAAAGAAAAATCCTGCAAGAGTATTTAAGCATTATGGACCTGCTTATCTTACTGCTGTTGGTACTATGTCATCTGCGGCTACTTTACCTGTTGCATTAAAATGTGCAAGCAAGTCTGATGCTTTAGATAAAGACATTGTTGATTTTGCTATACCAATGGGCTCAACTATACACTTATGCGGTTCTGTATTAACTGAAACTTTCTTTGTTATGACTATATCTAAAATACTATATGGAAGCTTGCCTCCTGTTGGAACTATGATTTTATTTGTAATATTACTTGGTATATTTGCTGTAGGTGCTCCTGGTGTTCCTGGAGGTACTGTTGTTGCTTCTTTGGGTATTATTATATCTGTACTTGGTTTTAATGATGACGGTACTGCTTTGATACTTGCTATATTTGCTTTACAAGATAGTTTTGGTACTGCTTGTAATGTTACAGGAGATGGTGCTTTGGCTTTAATACTTCAAGGTATATTTAGAAAGAATAGTTAAATTATTAATTTATAAAATAAAAGGGGCTTAAATAAATATTTTGGCCTCTTTTTTTATGTATTAAAAATTTTTCTTAAACCCCCGCCCTTTATATTCATATGCTTATTTAGAATATTTAGTTTTTATTAATCTTGTTACTTATTTAAAAAAGCACACCCGCCCAAGTTATTTTTTAAATTTATAGTTAATTCATCGCACGGTGAGCTAAATTTAAAATATAATGAAATTAAATAATATAATTTTTATAATATACAAGTGATTGTCAACCGTGCGTTAAATAGTTAAATTTATATATAAAAACTTTTTATAAAACCCCGCCCTCTAGGTTTATATGTTTCATTTATAATATTTAGTTTTATTAATCTTTTTGCTTATTTAAAAAAGCATACCAGCCCAAGTTGTTTTTTAAATTTATACTTAATTCATCGCACGGTGAGCTAAATTTAAAATATAATAAAATTAACAATATAATTTTTATAATATACAAGTGATTGTTTACCGTGCGTTAAAAAAACTAAACTTAAATCCTATAAAAAATTTATATAAACAAAAAGGGCAGCTTCTCTTTGAAACCACCCTTTACATAATTGATTATAAATAATTTTATTTTAAGCAACAGCCTCTTTTTTAATTTTAGTCTTGTAGAACCAATCAACAAATACAGCTATAGCATTGTCTCCAGATACATTAGCAGCAGTACCGAAAGAGTCTTGAGTTAAGTATAAAGCAATCATTAAACCTTGCAGCTCTTCTCCAGTAATACCAATCATATAGAAGAAAGGCAAAGCACTCATAACAGCACCACCAGGAGCACCAGGAGCAGCAACCATAGCTATACCTAACATGAGTATGAAAGGAAGTATTGAACCATAAGTAGGGTTTTGTCCAAGTATAAGTATTACAGCAGTAGAACAGCAAGTTAAAGTAATCATAGAACCGGCTAAGTGTATAGTAGCACAAAGCGGTATAACAAAATTTCTAATTTGTTCGCTAACACCATTTTTTTCAGCAGCTATCAAGCTAACAGGTATAGTAGCAGCACTACTTTGAGTACCTACAGCAGTAAAATAAGGCGGAATTTGGTTTTTTATAAGCATTAAAGGAGATTTTTTTCCTATAATTCCAGATATTATAAATAAAGCAGTGATATAAAGTATATGTAAAGTAATAACAACAGCAAATACTTTACCAAATATTACAAGTATATGCTGTATGCTTCCTGCATAAGCTAAATTAGCAAAAGTACCTAAAATGTGTATAGGTAATAAAGGTATTATTATATTTTTAAGAACAGCCTGTATAACCTCTTCAGAGTCTCTTACTATAGAAAATAATTCCTCACCTTGTTTCTTAGGTCTTAGCATTGTAATACCAATACCAAGTATAAATGCAAATACTACAGCAGATGTAACATCAAATAATGGTTTAAGAGGTATAGTAAAGTAGCTGTCTAAACCAGACTCTATTTTTACACTGCTTAAAGCAGCAGAACCCAAAAGAGTAGGGAAGAGATTTGAAGCTACTAAAAAAGCGATACTTCCAGCTAATAATGTAGAACCATAAGATATAGCTACAGTAATTCCAATAAGTTTTGAAGCACCCTCTGTAAGGCTAGCAATACCGTATCCTATAAAAGCAACTATCATAAGAGGTATAATAAAGTTTAAAAATAAACTAAATATAGAACTGAAAGTTACAAATATTCTTACTACAGGACCAGGAAGATACATGCCTACTAAAATACCTAGAATTATACCAATGATAATTCTAGGCAGCAAACCAATTTTTTTCATTTTAAAACTCCATAAGTAAGTGTTATGAGTACAGTATAGAAAATTTTTTTTATACAATCAATTAATTATTTTACTAAAAGTTTTATTTTTGGTTTTTATCTTTCTATATTATTATATATGTAATACATTTTCTACATATTATAAGTAGTAATAAAAAAACTACGATATAAGAAATTATACCGTAGTTTTTATATGTTTTATTTAATTATTTTATAATTTATTCTTCTTCGCTTTTCTTTTTTCTGCTAGGAGAAGAGATTTTTTTATTAATAGAAGAAGTTTTCTTAGAAGATTTTTCATCTTTAAGAGGTTTTATAGGAGTAGAAAATACTTCATCTTTAACACTCTTTACTTCTCCATCTTGATAAGCAGAAGGGTCTTCAAGTTCATCTGTACCTCTTTTAGGGTCTTTACCAGCATAAACTAATTTGTCTTTTACTCTATCAAGTTTAACTTCACATATTCTTTCAATATCTTCTATATCAAGAGATTCTTTTTCAAATAACTCTCTAGATAATGCCTCAAACTTATCAGCATTTTCAGCTATTAATTTTTTAGTTCTTTCATAAGCTTTTATTACAAACTTATGTACTTCCTCATCAATCTTTTGAGCAGTTTCTTCACTATAGTCTTTGTGGCGTGCAATTTCTTTACCCAAGAATATAGGCTGTTCTTTTTGACCGAAAGCAATAGGACCAAGCTTACTCATACCCCATTCGCAAACCATTCTTCTAGCAAGTTCAGTAACTCTCTCTATATCATTAGAAGCACCAGTAGTAACAGAATCTTCACCAAACTTAAACTCTTCAGCAACACGTCCTCCAAGAAGTAAAGACATTTCATCAATAGCCTTTTTTCTTTGAAGTGTATATCTGCCGTCTGAAGGAAGTGTCCAAGTGGCACCCAAACTTCTTCCACGAGGTACAATAGTTACTTTATGTAAAGCATCAGTATTTTGAAGGAGCACTGCCATTAATGTGTGTCCAGCCTCGTGGTAAGCAGTATTAAGCTTTTCTTTTTCGCTTATAAGAATGCTTCTTCTCTCAGGACCCATCATAACTTTATCGCGAGCCTCTTCAAAATCTTTAAGCTCAACTCTTTCCTTGTCATTTCTAGCAGCAATCAAAGCAGCCTCATTAACCATATTAGCTATATCAGCACCAGAAAAACCAGGAGTAGCTCTAGCTAAATGATACAAATCTATAGAAGGATCATGCTGTATTTTAGCAACATGCACTTTAAATATTCCCTCTCTTCCTTTAACATCAGGTAAATCAACAACAACCTGTCTGTCAAATCTTCCCGGACGAAGCAATGCAGGGTCAAGTACATCAGGTCTGTTAGTAGCAGCAAATATGATTATTCTAGTGTCAGTATTAAAACCGTCCATTTCAACGAGCATTTGGTTTAGAGTTTGCTCTCTTTCATCATGACCGCCGCCGTATCCAGCTCCTCTAGTTCTACCCACAGCATCAAGCTCATCTATAAATATAATACAAGGAGCAGACCTTTTACCTTGTTCAAATAAATCTCTTACCCTTGAAGCACCAACACCTACAAACATCTCAACAAACTCAGAACCAGACATACTAAAGAAAGGTACATTAGCTTCACCAGCAACAGCTTTAGCAAGTAAAGTTTTACCAGTACCTGGAGGGCCTACTAATAATACTCCCTTTGGTATCTTAGCACCAAGTCTAGTGAATTTACTAGCATCTTTTAAGAATTGAACAACCTCTTGAAGCTCTTCTTTAGCCTCTTTACAGCCCTCAACATCTTTGAAAGTTACTTTTACATCTTCTTTTGTTAATAGTCTTGCTCTGCTTTTTCCAAAGTTCATAGCTCTGTTATTTGAACCTTGAACCTGTCTAAACATAAAGAACCAAAGCAAAAATCCTATAGCAAGTATAGGAAGCAAGTTTACAAGTATTATGCTAAAATAACTAGGTTTTTCAGCTTCTCCGCGAACCTTTACATTATTTTCTATAAGGAAATCTGCAAAACCGCTTGCAGTAAAAGGTATATAAGAATAAAAATCTATCTCTGTAATTTTACCATTAACAGTCTCTACAGCTTTACCATTTTTTATGTATTGGTCAACTATAGTAACTTCTTTAACAACACCATCTTTTACTTTTTGTACAACTGTAGAATAATCCCATTCCTGAGCCTTAACTTGAGGTGTTTTCTGAAAGTACATTATTGCCATTACTACTACCATAGTAAGAAGCAATATTATAATAATCTGATTTCCGCCTCCGCTTTGAGGAATGTTATTTCTTCTATTCATGTTCTTTTTTTTATTGTTAGCCATATATTCTCCAAAAAAATCTCTTTTAATTTATTCTAAAGGTATATCTAAAATAGTACCATAACTATTAAAACATTTTGATGCAAGTGAATCTACGCCTCCTCCTCTTCTAAGATAGCTATTAATAACTTTACCGTCTTTTCTAGCTAAATCAGGATATTTTAAATTTATATAGCCTTCAACAAGCCCTTTACTTGTAGAGGCATGTACATAAGTTACAGTTCCTTCTTTTTTATCTACATTAACAACTATTCCAGCATGAGTAAGTTTTTTCGTATCTGATGTAGTTCTGTCAAACATCACTATATCACCAATGTTTGGCATGCCGTCATTGTATATCTTTTTATATTTTGAAAGTGTTGAATATATTGTTTTTACGCCGCTTGAGTCCATTATAGCTTGTTTTTCAAATACCGCTATATTAGAACTCCAATAAACAGCTGTTACAAAACCAGAACAATCAAAATTGAATTTTTTCTTCTCTTTTGTAGTTGGGTGAGTTAATTCAACTCTTTCATTATATTTATAGTGCTTTTGCAAATAAAAGTTAGCCCACTTTTTTATGTCTTCTCTAACTTTATCTTTTTGTTTATCATCAATTTCTACGCCATTTTCATCTAAATATGATTGATAATTCTTATCATAACCATAATTTTGTGCAAATGAATAGCTTGAAAACATTAAAGCAATTAATAAATTAATAAAAAAATGCATAATTCCTCTAATTAAAAAATAATTTTATAAAATATTTACAAAAAGTCAAGGTACTTTATTTAATACAAAATCGGATTTTTACCTATAAATAATATAAGAAAATATAAATTATTATGACAATTCATCTAAATAAAAATTATTAGATTTTAACCATTTTATTCTATATTGTAATGGGGTTATCATATTAAAGAATGCATTTAAATATGGATAGGCGTTTTCAAATTGTATTGACAGTCTTGTTTTAAAATAATATTTACTGTTTATATCAAGGTTATTTGTATTGATAATATCTACTCTATTTATTTGGCTTGTATTTCTAATTAATTCATAGAAGTTAGTATTTCTTGTTTCTGCCATAGTTTGTGAATTATATATAACGTATTCTTTAGTAAAAAAGTCATAATACATTCTTCTAAAGAAATGGGCGTCTTTTATACTGTCATCTAATAATAAATTTTCTTTAAATAGATTAACTCTAAAATTAAATGTAGTTATAATACCATTATCTAAGTATCTTTTAATATTATTATAAAAAACCATATCATTTCCAATATATACATTAGCATATAGAGTATTATTATATATATTTGCTCTTGCAAAATAGAGTCTTAATTCATATGGATATAATTGAAAGCTTATTATAATAAATAGTGTTAATACATATTTCATAACTACTTAATTATACTTAAATTAGTATAAAAGTAAAGCATACAAAAGTGTTGACTATATAAAAAAAAATATTATAATAATGTATATATGTTCTTTGAAAGGGGGATGCTCCGGCTTCGACTGCGATGGTTGAGTCATATTTTGCATAGCCGTGCTTGGTATATGCACGTAAATATCATACTAAAAATATAAGTGCAGACGAATACGCACTTGCAGCTTAATTGAAGCTGTCACTGGTTTAGTGATTTGTCTATGGGTTGCTTTATCGGTGTCGAAACACATAGAACTTGTATTGGGTGCCGTTTGAGCCTAATATTACGTATACTCAAACTAGCTTTATAGTTTTTCTGCTTGTCTTTTACCTGTAAAGTGAAACTTCAAAGATAAGATATGCTATGTAGACGAATATGGGGCGCTTCGTAGGACGCGGGTTCGAGTCCCGCCATCTCCAATTCTTATAAAAAATTAACTTTATTCACTCTTCTGAAAAGCTATTCTTTCCGCTCCGTTTCTTCTTAATCTTATTATGCCGCACTTTGTAAAACCTTCTTTCTCTAAAAGCCTTTGCATTGGTATGTTATCTTTATGTGTATCTACTCTCATATTTTTGCATATATCAAAACAGTATTTCATGCAAAAAGAGCCTACTCCTTTTTTATTTTTTAAAGTTGCTATTCTGTGTATAACTCCGTATTCATTATTATTAAGCCACTTGCCTTCGTATATTTCATTATAATCTTCTTCAATGCCCACAAAAAAACAAAATGTTGCTATTATATTATTATCATCATCTAAACATACATAACTTTCATTTTTTTGAATGTCTTCTTCTACATCTTCTCTTGATGGATATCCATTAACCCATTGATTTGGATTATTATTTGCTTTCATATATTCTCTGGCATAATCAAATATTTCTAAGAGTTTATCTATATCATTAGCAGTTGTTTTTCTTATAGTCATATTGTATTTTCCTTAATATTTTTGTTTAGATTATTATATATTATAAAGTATAAAATAGTAGATGTATCTTTGTATAAAAAATGCAGTCCTTTTGCTTCTTTGGGTCACGCCTCCGGCACTTCCTTTGGTCGCAAAAGAAGTGGGGTGCTACCCTACGGGCACGCTTCGCAGGGGCAAAGCCCTGCAACTAACAAAAATAAAAAAGTAAAAATCTTTAGAATATATTGGAATAATTATTTTATATAATTTTTTATTGTTCTTTTTCCCGCAGCAAAAAGAACCAAAAAGTGCGAGTGTTTTAGCTTTATACGTTTGGAATATCTATAAAGTATAAAATAGTACATGTATATTTGTGTAAAAATGCAGTTCTTTTGGTTCTTTTATACCAATAAAAGAACTGGGGGCGTGGGGGCAAAGCCACCACAAACAAAAACTTAAAATATCATATTAAAAAATAATAACCTTACTAAACACTACTAATCATATATATGCTTAATTATCCATTCATATCTTTTTTTAAGCTCTCTCTCTTCTCCAATTTCCACCGCTTCATAATAATTCTTTCTAATACCTTTTTCTAAGTAGTCCTGCTTTATTATATGATAAGGATAATCATGAGGATATTTATAATCTTCGTTGCTTTTTCTGTCGAATGATGCTGAATTGTTATCTTTCAAGTAATTCGGTATAGAATAAAGCTCTCCGTTTCTCACATCTTTTAATGCTTTGTTAATGGCGTTATATGCCGAATTAGATTTCGGGCAAAGTGCCAAATATATAGTAACCTCTGCAAGCGGTATTCTTCCTTCTGGCATTCCTATAAACTCCACTATATTGAGAAGCGATGAAGCTATATTAAGTGCATTAGGGTCTGCTAGCCCTATATCTTCAGCAGCCAATATACAAAGGCGTCTTGCTATATATCTTGGGTCTTCCCCTGATTCAAGCATTCTTGCTAAATAATAAATAGCAGCATTTGGGTCGCTTCCTCTTACACTCTTTATAAACGCACTAATTGTGTTGTAATGTTCATCTTCATCAAAGTTTAATGCCTGCTTGGTTGTAACGTCTTTTACTGTCTCTTCTGTGATTGTGAGTCTTTCTTTTGTTTCATCTATTTGTGTGGCAAGGTACGAGGTTTCAAGATATGTTAAAGCTTTTCTCACATCTCCATGCGAAAACTTTACTATTAAATCTATAGCTTTATCTTCCACATCAATATCTTCTTCGCCGAGTCCTCTCTTATCTTTTATGGCATTAACAACAGCTTCTCTAATGTCTTCATCTTCGAGGTTTTTAAACTCAAAAAGCATTATGCGTGAAAGAAGTGCATTAGTTAAATAAAAATAAGGATTTTGAGTTGTGCTTCCAATAAGAATAATTGTTCCATTTTCCACAGCAGGAAGTAAAGCATCTTGCTGAGATTTATTAAACCTATGTATCTCATCAATAAAAAGTATTGTCTTTTTTTCGTTGGATAGATTTTTTTCTGCCTTTTTAATAGCTTCTCTAATTTCTGAAACATTAGAAAGTACAGCATTTAATTTTATATATTCTCTTTTAGTCTTTTTTGCAATTATAGAAGCAACAGTTGATTTTCCAACTCCCGGAGGACCAAAAAAAACCATAGAAGTGATTTTATCTTTATCAATCATTTTTCTTAGAGTTTTATTTTCTGATAGTATATGCTTTTGCCCATAAACTTCCTCTATAGAAGTAGGACGCATACGCTCTGCCATTGGAAGAAATGAGTTGTCTTCTTCTGTAAAATCAAACATTGAGCTTTTCAATGTATTCCTCTACAACAGGTATATAATTAATAATGTCTTTTAATTTATCTTTTATTTCGTATTCTAATATGTCTGCTATGGATATATAGTCTTCATTAGAAAATGCTTCTAAAACATTATTCATCATGCTGTTAAAATCTTCTATTGAATCATAAAGACTTATTTTATTTATTTTTATATTGTTATAATCTATAGAGCATATATCTGCCACTTTTGAAAGTATTGTAAAAGAAAAACTCACCACTCTTGAAAACTTTTCTGCATACAAAAATGCTTCTTTATCATTGCCTGTTTGAAGCTTACCAACAATTTTATCTAATAACTCTATTATAAAATCATAAAACTTAGGAAGAGTACCTATTTTATATAATGCATTATCAGAATTAATATTGCTTGAAAACATTATTATAGTATTAATTTTAGCATCTTCCATAATAAGTTCCATTGCAGGAATTAACTTATCATTAATAAAAGGTTTAATATCATCATTAAAATAATCTCTTATTTTTTCTATATCTTCTTTTTTTTCTGTTAATGATGTTAATCTCTCTAATTTTACTTCAAGCATTTTTAGTAAATGCATAGAATTATGGCTTTCTAAACTCATATTGCAAAGAAATATTACTCTAGGTATAGAATCCAATATCCAAGCAAAACCGTCTTTTAAATCTTCTATATCTCTTTCATTTAAAATAGCAGAATCCGTAACAGAAATATTTTTAATATAATCCATTATAGAATTAAGGCTTGATAAATAATATTCGCTATTACTAAGAGCTTCTATATATATGTTATCAATATTTTCTATAAGTATTTTCTCATATTCTTCGTCTATATATGGGTGAAGTTCATTGTTGTCTATTATTATTTTATTAATAAGAAAATTATTAGAATTGCACCATTCTTCTACACCCTTTAATACATCATAAGCATTTTGTTCATTTTCTAATGTAAATGATAATTCTTTGTCATTAATAAATATTTTCATTTTTCTACCATTTTTCATAAAAAAGATTATAATATTACATTACTAATTTTCGGCTTTAAAAAATAATTATCTATATATTTTTATAAAAAAACCATTTATAATATACTAAAAATATAATATATGTGTTGGATTTTATTTGATGATAATTGATATACTTACACTTTTTGAAGATTTTTATCAAAGCCCTTTAAATAGCGGAGTAATATCCATGGCAAAAGAAATGAATGCTGTTGATATTAATATAGTTAATATGCGTGAGTTTGGAGAGGGTAGTTATAAAAAATGTGATGATTATACCTATGGAGGTGGTCCTGGTATGATTATGACTTACACTATCTTCAAAAAATATTTTGAGAGCAACAGCAAAGGACACACTATAATATTTTCTCCTTCTGGAAAAACTTTAACGCAGCAAAAGATAAAAGAACTTTCACAAAAAGAACATCTCACATTAATACTTGGGCACTATGAAGGCATAGATTATAGAGTTGAAAAAAAATATGCTGATGAAGCTATAAGCATAGGAGATTATGTTTTAAGCGGAGGGGAGATACCTGCACTTTTGATTGTAGATGCAATATGCAGATATAAGGGTGTGCTTAACAATAGCGAATCTGTGGTAAATGATACTTTTGAAGAGAATGCTAATGGTCTTTTAGAATATGAACAATATACTAGACCCTTTGAAATAGATAATATGAAAGTACCTGATGTTTTAATTTCCGGCAATCATAAACTTATAGAAGAATATAGAAGAGAGAGAAGCATTATAAAAACTTTTATTAATCGTTCTGATATGTTTAAAAATATTGATTTAACAAAAAAAGACATAAAAACTATATTTAATTATTTAATAGATAAAACTAACAAAATATTATAATTTTTCTTTTTGACATTTATATTGTTTTTTATATATTATTATTAAGAAAATTTACTAAAAAAGAATTTAAACAAAATAAATAGAGAGAGAATATAATAAAAAATGGTAAGTGAAATATTTGCAAATAGATTATCAATAGGAATAATATCCTATGTTGTTTTTATAATATCTGCTAGTATGCATGAATACTCTCATGCTAGGGTTGCTTATTTTTTTGGGGATAATACTGCTAAAAGTTTAGGAAGATTAACATTAAACCCATTTGCTCATATAGATATACTTGGAAGTGTTATATTGCCTTTGCTTGCTGCTGTTACTGGAATACCTGTTATAGGTTGGATGAAGGCTGTTCCTGTAGATTCAAGGAATTTTTCTAATTTTGAGAGAGACCAAGCTTTAGTGTCTTTTGCGGGGCCTTTTGCTAATTTAATGCTTGCTAGTGTTTCTTTTATAATAATAAAGATTTTAGCTTTTCCTGTGGACGGCACTTTTGTAATATATAAGTTAATAATGGCATTACAAGAGAATTCAAATATGCTTACTAATATATTTTCAAATGCATTGCCAATAGTAATTACAATGCTTATAATGTTTTATATGATTAATATAATGCTAATGTTTTTTAATTTGCTTCCTTTTCCACCATTAGACGGCGGTTGGATATTAAGGTTTTTCTTATCAGAGAGAGGCAAAAATACTTATGACAGAATATACCCTTATGGTTTTTTAATATTATATGCTTTGCTTTTCTTTGGAATATTAAGAACTATACTTTCTTTTATACAAACCATAGCAACATATATATTGGGCAATTCTATTAATGCATTATTTTCTATATAAGATTAATATCTATATTTAAAAATATATTTTAATTAATGCTTTAATATAATTAAACAACTATATTTTGTTATATATTTTTTATTCAACTTTTTCCTGTAGCTACGCTCTGCGGACTTCGTCAAAGTTTTCGCCCTTCTGGCACGCTTTGCGAAAATGCAAATATTTTTGCTTTATATGTAAAAAATACATAATGTATAAAAGAAGTAATACAAATATTTTATCTAAAAATGCAGTCTTTTTGGTTCTTTTGGCCATGCCGCAAGGGCACTTCCTTCGGTCGCCCTGAAGGACTCCCTTCGGTCGCAAAAGAACTGGGGGTGTGTACCCTAAGGGCACGCTTCACAGGGGTGCTAGCCCCCGAGAATAAAAAACATAAAAATATTTTCTGTCAACTTTTTACCGAAGCAAAAAGTGCACTCTATATGTTAGAATATATACTAATATAAAATAATATCTGTATTTTGGATTGCTTAAAATCTAATAAAAAACTTAAAAACTAGTAGTCGTATTGTCTTCTTTTTTCTTTTGGTCTTCCTAAATACCACCAATCCCCAGGTCCATAGAACATATACTCTATAGAAAAATCAACTGTTGATGTGTTTGGTGTATTTCCAGTACCAAGTACAACTTTTCTGTATGTAATGGTCATATACAAAAAATCTGATATTGTAGCTTTAAACTTTACAAAAGGCTCTAAATAACTATAATTTCTCTTTTTAGGCTGATATGGAAAAACGTAACTTACTCCTGTATATAATGTTATAAAAGGAGATGTTATTATCTCAATGCCTCCAATTATCTCTCCCAATTCCAATATATCCCTTTGTAAATTATCTCTAGTATCAAATACATAAGCAAATAATATATTAATAGGTATTACTTTAGGAACTATTCCAAGTAAAAAAGCACCATTAAAATTAAAAGCATCTCTATTTTCACCAAGAATACTCTTAGAAAAATTATAGCTCATTCCAACTTTAGCCCCCAATGATAAATACCAATCTAAAAATGTTACTTTAGCTGTTGCATTAATGGCGTCAAAACTAAAAGAATCAGTCATATTAGTAAGTCCTGTTAAATCTTGCCTTGTATCTTGCCTTTGATATAAAAAGCTTGCAGATACTCCTAACTCTACAAAATTAATTGGTCTTACCATAAAATACGGCATAAATGTAAATGATAAATTTCTTTTACTGATATTTTGGTCTGATGGGTCATTTATATATAATTTGTAATCCTGAAACCAAGAGTTATACTCATAATATATTCCTCCTATACCAACAGAAAACATTTTATTTTTTTCTATTAAAGGAGATATATCAAAATAAAAATCATTTCTTATAGCATAAGATAATTGGCTAACGGCAACTAATATTATTGATATAAAAAATATTCTTATTTTCATTCTTCAAGTATTATAAAGATAAGTCTTTTTCTATACTGTAACCATATCTTAACTGAGCAATTAATACTTGATATACTTGCTGAGTTTTAGCCTCTATTACCAAAGTTTCTAATGCCTTTTGAGCTTCCTGATATGGAAGAGAGTCTATTTTATATATTGCTCCATATTGTTTGTAAGCTTGATTAATTTCTTCTTCAGTAGGTTTTGGTATTTTTGCTCTTATTGTTTTATCTATATAGTTTGCAGTAACAGCATTTCTTGTTATTAGATTATCTAAAGATTTAGCCTCTGGCGTATCATAAAAGCCTGTTTTTTTAGCATCATAAAGCATAACTTCCATAGCAGCAAAAGCATTAAACATACTGTCTCTTGCCTGTGCTTTTAATGCAGGAGGTATATTGTCGCCTGCCTGTTTTAAGTTTTCATTAAACATTTCATTAAATCTAGATAGTGGTATAGTAGTTTCTTCTATTATAATACAAGGGTCTTTAGCAGCAGAATATTCAAATTTTGTATAATTAGTTTTAGCATTCTGTAATATTTTATTATATTCATTACGCATACGCTCTTGAATAATAGCATATTCTATTTGAAGAGATAACTGGTCATAAGTAACATTTGGCGGTAAACGATTTTTATTAGTATTATAAAAACTTCTCTTTTCAGCTTCTGTTACAACACTAAAATCTTTAGGAACTTTTTTTTGCATATATAATTGAACAATTTGATTATCTCTTTCTTTTTCTATTCTAGCCATCAAATCATTATCTTTGTCATAACCTTCTTCTACAGCTTTAATATATAAAACTTCTTGCTCTATTATTTGATTAGCAATTTGCCATAATTGAAGTTCATTAGTAATAATTATATTAAGAGCTTCTTCATTTCCGCCTCTTAATGTTACTAAATTACTTACATCATTAAGAAACTCATCTTTAGTTATAAGTTTTTTTACATTTCCTTGAGAATCTTTTATTCTTATAGCGAAATTATCATTAGAATATAAAGAGCATACAAAAATAAATAGTATAGAGGTTATTAACAAAATTTTTTTCATAATACAATCAATTTCCCGCAAATTAAAAATTTAATTCATCATCATCAGGCTTATTCTTACTTTTAAACAAACCAATAATAGAGTTTATTATATTCATAATGCTAAAATTAGCAGTTAAATCTCTTAAAGAGCTTGTAATACCATAAAAACTGCTAGTAACATTGTCTATAGCATCATGCACATCTGATAAACTTTTTTTTGTTCTATCAGCCTCAGATTCTACAAATAATGCTATATTATTAACTTTTTCACTAATAGATTCTATATTGTCTAATATCTTATCGAATCTGCTGTTAAATCTAAAATGCGTAGCAAGCAATATAAAAAATATAGCCAAAGATAATATCAATATTGCTATAGCTATAAAAGCTAATGATATAGCAATAACATTTAATTGAAAAGTAATATCATTCATATTGTTTTAAGTATAACTATTAAAAATTAAGCATTAGCTTCTTCAGATTTCTTTTTTCTTTTGTCTAAAAAATCTGTAGTTTTTTCTTTACCTTTTTCATATAGTTCAGAAGTTTTTTCTCTGCCTTTTTCATATAACTCAGAAGTTTTAATAACTCCTCTATGGTATAAATCATCTACTTTATATTTGATATTATCCATAGTTTCTTTAATATCTTCTCTAGTCTCTTCACCAGCTTTTGGGGCAAATAATAAACCTAATGCAACACCTGCACTTACTCCAAGTATAAAAGAAAATATTCCTTTAGTCATAAAAATATCCTCCTGATTTTATGATATATAATACAAAATATTAAATGTAATTACTCTTTTTGTCAACATACTAATAAATTTAATTTATTATATTTTCAAGTTCTTCTACTACCTTATCTATCTCTTCGTTGTAGGACTTAAACCAGCCTGTTTTGGTTAATTTGCTTAAAGTACTAAACTCTAAATCTTTTATTTCATTTTTTTCTTTATCAAATATTTTAGGGTTGGAGAAATCTACTATAAACTTATCATATTGCAAATTAAAAGTGATATCGAAACATAAAAACTTATTTTCATCATCTATATTTGACACATAAAAAAAATATATAAAACCATTATCTAATATTTTATAATTTTCTTCATTTATTGAACTTTCTTTTACCCAATTAACAATTTTTTTTCTCAAATCATCGCCTATCAAATTTGACGATAAAAATATTTTTTGTTCTGAAAATAAATTATTTACAAATAAGAGTAATAATATAAATAAATACTTTAATTTATTTTTCATAGTAATAATTATATTTCTTTCAAAGTAGATAATATATTTTTTATTTTATTATAATAATTTTTACCGCTCATAGAAGCTATCATAAACTGATGATAATAATTATTTGTTTCTATTACATATATAGAATAATGCACATCAACATCTTTATAATTAGAATAAAACTCTGTAATATAAACATTTTTTTTAGATATGATGCTTTTTTTAGTTCCTAGTATTATATTATTTTCTCTAATGCCATTAACAGTATTTTTATTATATTCTTCTAAAGTGATATTATTAACTTCGCTTTTCTTTTTTGAAAACATTATAAGACAAAGAGAGTCTTTATTGTTGATTAATTCAAGGTTTGAGTTTTCATTAAGTTCATTTTTTTCTTTTGAAACATGCCATTTATTAGAGAACTTCATCTCAAATTTTTTATCATAGCTTTTAATGTAAAAATATGATTTTTGTATTTGTTTAAAAATTAAATAAGAAGAAGCAGCACCTACAACTGCTGAACCTAAAACTATTATTGGAATATTTTTATTCATAATATATTCCTTTATAAAATTAATATATAATATTACGGTATAGCATTTTCATTAAAAAATCAAGAATATTTTTTATTGACAATAGTAATTAATTTTTATAAAATATATTCAAAAATTTAATTTTCGTTATGGAGTTATTGCAATGAAATATATGAATCTTTACAGAGGTTATGAGAAGAGAAAAGAGAGTATAGATAAAAAAATAGCTTCTATTATAGAGAGAAGTCAATTTGTATTTGGCGAAGAGCTAGAGAGTTTAGAGCATGAATTAGCAAATTATACAGGAGCTAAATATGCTGTTGGTGTTTCATCTGGACACGTTGGATTAGTGCTTTCACTTTTAGCATTAGGTTTTAATGCCGGAGAAGACCACTCTACAAAAGAAGTAATAGTTCCTGCTATGACATTTTTCTCTACTGCTGAGGCACCTGCTTTTTTAGGCATGAAGGTTGTTGTTTGCGATATTGATGAGTATTTTAATATGGACGTAAACAAATTAGAAAGCCTTATTAATAAAAATACTGTTGCTATTATACCTGTAAACTTATTTGGACAATGTGCTAATTATGATGTGATATTAAACATAGCTAAAAAGCATAATTTATTTGTAATAGAAGATGCTTGTCAGTCTTTTGGTGCTAGCTATAAGAATATAAAATCTTGTTCTGGAAAGTTGGGTGATATTGCTGTTACTTCATTTTTCCCTGCTAAACCTTTAGGTTGTTTTGGTGATGGGGGAATGGTATTTACTAATGATGAAAATATATACAAAAACTTAAAACAGCTTCGTCATCATGGTGATGAGGGCGGAATGATACATGTTAAGCTTGGTACTACTGGAAGATTAGATAATTTACAAGCTGGCATTTTATTAGAGAAGTTTAAGGGCTTTGATGATGATATGAAGCACAGAAGAGAAGCTGCTAAGTATTATAATGATAATTTAAAAGATATAGTAAAAGTACCTCAAGTGGCAGAATATACTGAGAGTGTTCATGCTCAATATGTTATACAAGTTGAAGATAATAGAGATGAGGTAAGAACTAAATTAAATGAGCTTGGTATACCTACAGCACTTTATTATCCTCACCCTATACATTTAGCACCTGTTCTTGTTAAAAAGTTAGGTTATAAAGAAGGAGATATGCCTGTGTCTGAATATGCTTCTAAGCACAATTTGGCTCTTCCTATAGATAACGATATTCTTAAAGAAGAACAAGATATGGTAATAGAAGCTTTAAAAAAAGTTATAAATAAATAATTTTTAAGGTTTTACTTTGGATATTAAAGAAATAGAAATTGATGAAGAGCTTGTTGGCGTTGTAACAGAGCTTAACAAGCTCGGATTCATTACTAATAAAAGCTGTGCTGGGCACAGCTATCAAAAAATAGGACTTAATTATAACCCTTATATATCATTTTTTTATGGTATCTTAGAGAGAAGAAAAAAAGAAGATTGGGATAATTTGTATCATTGTTTAATATTAGATGAGATACTTAAAAATATTAATAATGATAATCTAATAATAACTATGCGTTTTAATACCATAGATAAAAAAGTTTCATATAGAGATGATAATTTTACTAATTTAGAATATGATTTATGTTTTATGAACTTTTATAAACTTAATATAGCTAATATTACAGATACAGTAAATGGAAGCAAATTATTTATTAATAGGTGGAAAGAGATTATAAAATATTATAAAGCTAATAGAAAAGAATTAGATGAAAAGTTTATAAAGAGTTAATAATGCTTTTTTATTTCATCATAAAAGTTTGAGCATATTATATTAGATTTTGAATTATTAATTTCTATATTTGCATTTAATGATGTTGTTTCATCTTTATTAGCATTTGCCAAAAAACTTCCGTCTTTATCAACTATAAAACTTTTACCAATAAAGTACGCATCAATATCTTTTGTCTTTTCTCTTCCAACTCTATTGCATAATATTATAGGAGTGATGTTTTCAATGGCTCTTACTCTTGCTATATCTAAGGTATTTTCTCCTCCAAAGTTTGCAAGAATGCATATTAAATTGCTTCCGTTTAATATTTGATTTCTAGATATTTCACTAAACCATACATCAAAGCAAATTTGTATAGATACTTTTTCTTTACAAACTTCAAATACATTGTAGGATTCTTTTATATCTCCAGCATCAAAAAACTTCTTTTCAAAATCTGATAAATGAACCTTTCTGTATACTCCTTTTAAATATCCGCTTTCTGCTATTAATGCTGAATTGTAAATTTTATTTTTAAAGTTTTCAGCAAATCCTGCTATTATGGCTTTGTTGTATTTTTTAGATATTTCTATTATAGAGTTTATGAATATCGATTTTTTATTTATTTCATCTTCATTATTTATACTTTCAGATACGCTTAATAATTCTTCTCTATTTTCAAATAAATAACCAGAAGAAGAAAGCTCTGGAAGTACTATTAAACTAGCATCATTTATTTTAATATATTCTTCTATTTTTTTTATATTTTCTTTTTTATCTTTTTTGACGTTAAATTGAATAAAAGAAACCTTCAATTTATTATCCTTTATAACTATATTAATGCTAATTTAAATACATCTAAATGAGGAAATTCTTCTTTTAATATGTTGTAATCATTTTCTATTTTTTTATCATCATTATCATACAGAGTAAATAAAGAAGAACCAGAACCGCTCATCACTATTTTTTTATTTATTTTGTTTTCTATTTGTTCTTTATATTCTTTTATTTTTGGCTCAAGACCAAATACATTGTTTTCAAAAACATTATATAAATTATTATAAATATTATTAAAATCTAATTCTTTATTATCAAATATAGATTTAAAAGATAAAAAGTCTGCTTTGTTAAAATCTTCTGTTTTAAAATTTGAATAAGCAACTTTTGTAGATACATGTATATTTGGGTATATTATTATTATTTTATATGGAAGTATGTAGTTATAATGTGAAATATTTTCCCCTATGCCATTAACCCAACTCATACCTCTTTTAATAAAAAATGGAATATCTGCTCCAAACTTAGAAAAAGATTTTATTAGCTGTTCATTTTCTTTTATTTCAAGTTCTTTTAATATAAACTTAATAAATAGTCCAGCATTAGAAGAACCTCCTCCAAGACCAGCACCGTTTGGTATGTTTTTTTCTATATTTATTTTATAACTTTTTTTTAGATTCATATTATCTTTAAAAAAGAAAAATATTCTTGAAAGTATATTATCTTCATTATTATCATTTAGTTTATATTTTCCAGAGGTTGTTATTTTGAAAGAGTTTGATTCTTTTATTTCTATAATATCATAAAGGTCAACAGTGTGAAATAAAGATTCTATTAAATGATATCCGTCTTCTCTTTTTGATGTGATATCCAAAAATAAGTTTACTTTGCAAGGAGATTTTAATTCAGTCATAATTATCCTTAATCATAGAAAATATTTGCTGTATTATAAATTAATAATTAAAAAATTTAAATTATATTATTTTTATTATTTAATGATTGTATATAATTTTTTATTTATCCTTGACAATTTTTATATTTGTGATTATTATAAATAGAAATATAAAAAATAGTGTATAGGTGATTATTTATGAATGAGAAGAGAGAAAAGCTTTCAAGCAGACTAGGATTCTTATTAGTATCAGCAGGCTGTGCTATAGGTTTAGGTAATGTGTGGAGATTTCCATATATTACAGGTCAATACGGCGGAGCTGCTTTTGTTGTTTTGTATTTAATATCATTAGTTATATTAGGGCTTCCAATACTTATAATGGAGTTTACTGTTGGACGTGCCGGCGGAAGGGATTTAGCTGGTTCTTACAGAAACTTGGAGAAAAAAGGTCATAAGTGGCATATAATTGGTTATGTACAGATTTTTGGCTGTGTTTTACTTTTAATGTTTTATACTACTATAGCTGGTTGGTGTTTATATTTCTGTTATTCTATGGCTATGGGTTATATGGACGGATTAAGCCCTGAGCAAGTTCAGGCATTTTTTGGCAATATGCTTGCTTCACCTAAAACATTAATATTTTGGATGTTTGTTGCTGTTGTTGTTGCTACAGTTGTTTGTTTTAAAGGACTTGAAAATGGAGTTGAGAGAGTAAGTAAGATTATGATGACTTTACTTTTCTTTGTACTTCTTATTCTTATAGTGAGAGCTGTTACTTTGCCTAATGCTAAAGAGGGGCTTAAATTCTACTTGCTTCCAAATTTCAAAAATATGTTTGGCGATGGAATTGCTGGTTTTTCTAAAGTAGCTTATGCTGCTATAGGTCAGGCTTTCTTTACTTTGAGTTTGGGTATTGGTGCTATGACTATATTTGGAAGCTATATAGATAAAAATTATTCATTAACTGGCGAATCTATAATGGTTGTTATACTAGATACTTTAATAGCATTATTATCTGGTCTTGTAATATTCCCTACTACTTTCTCTTTTGGAGTAAATCCTGGTCAGGGTGCTGGTTTAGTTTTTCTTACTTTGCCTAATATATTTAATTCTATGGTTTTAGGCAGATTATGGGGAGCATTATTCTTCTTATTCTTATCTATTGCGGCATTAACTACTATTATTGCTGTATTTGAAAATATTATAGCTTTCACTATGTCTGAAACTAAATGGAACCGTAAAAAAACTACAATAGTTGTTTCTATATCTATATTTATATTAAGCTTGCCTGCTGCTTTAGGTTCTAATGTATTATCATTTATTAAACCTTTGGGTGAAGGAACTAGCATAATAGACGGTTTAGACTTCTTAGTTTCTAACAACTTCCTTCCTTTGGGCGGTATAATAATATTAATATTCTGTACTAGAGAGCTTGGCTGGGGTTGGAATAATTTCCTTAAAGAAGCTGATACTGGTAAGGGTTTGAAATTCCCTAAATGGTCTAGATTCTATGTTAGTTATATACTTCCTCTTATAGTGCTTACAATTTTTGTTGTTGACTATATTAATAAGTTTTTTCTAAAATAATAGGCTATTAAATGAAAGAAGAAGAGTTAAAGAAGCATATAGACATTATATACGACCATTGGTATGAAACTAATAGGTTTTATCATATATGGGCAAAACAGTATGGTATAACAGATTTAACTTTGTTTACACTAGGGTTAATTTATTATAATAAAGAATGCCCGCAGAATATGGTTACAGAGAAATTATGCATACCAAAACAAACTAGCTGTTCTCTTCTTAATGGTCTTGAAAAAAAGGGCTACATTACAAGAAAAATTAATGCCAAAGACAAAAGAAACAAAATTATTACTCTCACCAAAAAGGGTATTAAGTTTGCCGAGCCTATATTAGAAAAACTTGAAAAACTTGATACAGATATGCTTGCTTCATTAAAAGATGAGGATATAGTGAAGTATACAAATTGTTTAAAAGAGCTGATTAAGTTTATGGAGAATTATTCTAAAGATTGAGTTTTAGTATTTTATAGCTAAACAACTAAGTTTTGTTATTATAAGTTTTTGTTTTTATTCAACTTTTTCCCGCGTACGAGCTGTACCACATTGCCGCACGGTAATGCTATGCTTTAATTATAACTTCTTAGTCGTGCGGGGGAGTGCATTTTAATGTACAATTAAATTATAAAATTTATAATAAAAATGCAGTTCTTCGCGAAGCGTATACGAAAGGATAAAATTATTTTAATACAATAATCATTATAAATATATAAGGCTTATGATAAATATATTCATTCATCATAAGCCCAATATTTTATGTTAATAATTATAAGCTTTAACGCTTTCCAAAATGAATACCTAGAGAAAGCATAGCTCCTATTGAATGATGCTGATTTATATTGTAGCCTCCAAATAAGTTGTTTATATCGCTTTTATCAAATATCATATATTCGTAAAAAATATTAATACCGTATACAAAAGCCAACGTTTCATTAATATTATATATTCTATCTTCTAAAAATAAATTAACGTATGGAGATATCGGAACTTTATTTGGTTTTATATTTAAATCATCTATTATAGGTATAAATTTAACACCTGAAGATAAACCGAAAACTAAATCTATTTTTGAATTTAAAACTGGAGTAAATATAAATTTTAATGCCAAACCAGTTGTTATTGCCCCTGCCTCTAATTGATTTATTTTATAATTATCATTTTTTAAAGATATCATTCTGCCATCTATTCCTGTATCAAATAATAAGCTTATGCTTCTGAAAGAAGATTTATTTATAGGAAAGTTATAACCTAATTGTAAATTTAAATCTAATCTTGGCTCAAAAACTTCACCTGTTAAATCAGTAAAACTGTCGGCAAATCCAAATTTTCCAGCAAAACCTAATTCAAAAGCAGGAAATAGCATACTTGAAAAAATAAATATAAAAGAAATTATAAATATTTTTAATTTCATTTTTATTCTCCTAATATATTTTTTATGGGATATATTATATAATTTTTATATAAAAATATCAACAAAAAGTTGCAAAAACGCATATACTATAGCTAATGTTTTAGGAATATATATTAAGATAATACCAACATTTTAAGCTAAACAATGCAGTCTTTTTGGTTCTTTGTGGCACGCCGCAAGGGCACTTCCTACGGTCGCACCGAATAGGTGCCTTGCCGCAGGCACGCAGAGCGTCGGCAAAAGAACTGTGGGTATGTACCCTAATGGCACGCTTCGCAGGGGGCTATCCCCAAAGCAACAAAAACATAAAAATATTTTTGGTAAACTTAAAAGTTTTTAAATATATAATAAGTTTTTTTATTCAACTTTTTCCAATAGCAAAAATAACTGTGGGTTGTAGGATAGTACATGAGAATAAAAAATATCAAATTGACAAAATACAATCACTTTAGTATAATTAAATGATTGTTTTATTTTTTATAAGGTGATTTATTGATGAAAGTTATACCGTCTGATAAAATTTTTAAAGATAGAAAAGAGAAAGTTACAGATAAATTATGTGCAGATTGTAATTCTTTATGCTGTCATGATTTGGTGATGGAAATATCTAAACCTAAAAATGAAGAAGAATTAAAAACTTTGAAATGGTATCTTTATTTTAAGCATTCATTTATATTTATATATCAGGATACTTGGTACCATATGATAAGAAGTGAGTGCAGATATTTAGATAAAAAAACTTATTTGTGCAAAAATTATGAGAATAGGCATGATATATGTACTAAGCATAGTCCGCCTAAATGTGAGAGATATGAAGAGTGGTATGATGTAATATTTGATGACCAGTATGAATTAGAAAAATATGTTTATGAGAAAAAAATAATTAAAAAGAAATCTTCTAAATCTCCTAAAAAAATAGCTAAAAAAGTAAAATAAAAAAATATATATAAGCAATGAAAAAAGAAAAAATTAATAGAGTATGTATAACATATCCTCCTTTTGAATATAATAAAGGTTTTCCATTAATGTCTTTAAATAGGCAATTTCAATGGGTGAGGAATTTTAGCTGCAATTATCCAATACTTCCTGCCTATGCTGCTACTTTATTAAAAAATAACGGATATGATGTTTTTTTTATAGATACTGTAGCAAGAAAGATGGATATAATATATTGGCTTATACAGATAGACAAAATAAATCCGCAATTAATATTTTTTGAAGCTACTACTGCTACCATAAATTATACTTGGGATACTATTGATGCTATTAAAGATAAATATAAAAATGCTTATATAGTTTTAGCAGGCGACCATGTTACAGCATTGCCTGAAGAGAGTTTTGATAAGTCTGAAGTAGATTTTGTTATTACAGGCGGAGATTATGATATACTTCTCTTAAGCATTGTAAATCATATTAATAATGGTGAAAAATTAAAAGAGGGTATATATTATAGAACTTCTCAAGGAAATATTAGAAATACCGGCAAATGTAAACTTGACTATCCTCTAGACCGCCTTCCATTTATAGATAGAAATCTTACTAACTGGAAATTATATTCCAAAGAAAATGAGTATTATAAAAAAACTCCGGCTACATTTATTATGTCTGGAAGGGGTGCTGTTTTTAGTAATTATAATTGTGCAGCTTTCAATATATTATTTAATAATGTTAGATTAAGAAACCCCATTAATGTTGTTGATGAAATAGAATATTTATACAAAAGATATGGTATAAAAGAGTTTGTTGATGTTACAGTATCTTTTCCTATGGGAGAATGGCTTTCACTTTTTTGTCAAACTATGATAGAGAGAAAATTAAACAAAAAAGTTTATATTGATTGCCACATGTATTTTACTGATTTGGATTATCATTATTATAAAATGATGAAAAAGGCTGGTTTTAAAACATTAATAGTTACTTTTCCTTCTGCAAATACTAAGACATTAGAAAAACTGTTTCCTTCATATACTAGTATAGATTCTGTTATTGAGTCTATAAAAATGGCAAGGAAGGCTGGTTTATTTATAGATATGATGGTAAATATTGGATATCCTTGGGAGAATGAAGACGATATTATTGCTACTTATGATGTAATAAAATATTTAATGACTAGCGGTTATATTAATACAATGAATACTTCAATATTTGTGCCATATCCTGGTACTAATATATTTAATTATTGCAAAGAGAATAATTATATTAATACTGATAATTGGTTTGAATATGATATGCGTAGCAGTGTACTCAAATTGGAAGTTGATGATATTTTTCAGTATGTAGAATATTTTTATAATTTATCATTTAATCCTATGTATGTTTTACATAAAATTTTAAGCATTAGAGATATATATGATATTAAGCATCATATAAACTCTTTTAGAAATGTTGTGTCATCGTATATCAATAGGGAGTAATAGAATCAAAAAAATATTATGGCTGAGATTTGGGACGTATATGATATAAATAAGAATAAAAAGAATAAGTTGCATAAAAGAGGCTTACCTTTAAAAGATGGCGATTATCATATAGTGATACATGCTTGGGTGGTTAATGGTAATGATGAAGTGATATTAACCAAAAGGCATAGCAGTAAAAATATATGTCCTAACATGTGGGAATGCACTGAGGGCTCTATAGTTGCGGGTGAAAGCAGTGTTGATGGAGCTGTTAGGGAGCTAAAAGAAGAGATAGGGCTATCTTTTAAAGTTGATGAGGCTACATTTCTTACTTCGTTTGTTATTGATTTTTCTAATACTATAATTGATTCTTATGTGTTTAAGAGAGATGTTGATATAAATGATTTAATCTTGCAAGAAAATGAGGTTAGTGAGGCAAAAATTGTTGATGAAAAAGTGTATAGAGAGATGTGTAGAAGCGGAGAGGTTGTTGAGTCTTTAATGTATTTTTATGATTTATATAAAAAATAATACAAAAATTCTTCTAAATTTTTTTTAGATTGAAAAAAAGAATTTATATGTTATAATATGGAAAACTAAAAATGAAAAAGGATTTTCTTAAATGAGTTTAGAGGAATTATCTAATCAAGAGACTATTGAAGCTAATAATAATAGTGAAGTAAAGGCAGAGAGCAATTTTACAATAGATGAAAATGTATTAGAGAATCAGGAGGAGCTTGAGAGGGTATTAGAAGCTGTTATATATGTAGAGGGTACAGTTTCTATATCTAGATTAAGAAATCTTTTTAAGTGTGAAAATACTGATATAAGAAACTATATAGAAAATATTAACAATAGATATAAAAGTGTAGGAAGTGCCATAGAAATATTGGAGATTGGTGATAGTGTAATGATGACTATAATACCTTCTACATTTGGTACTTTATCTGCAATATATGATAGAAAACGTAAGAAGAAAATATCAAAAGCTATGCTTCAAACACTTTCTATTATAGCTTACAAACAGCCTCTTACAAAAGCAGAGATTGATGATATAAGACAAAGTGATAGTTCTTATCATCTTAGAATGCTTATGGAAGATGGTTTTATAGCTTGGAAAGGCAGAAAAGATTATCTTGACAAAAGACAAACATACGGAACAACAGATAAATTCTTAATGCATTTTGGTATAAATAGTTTAGATGATTTACCAAAATTAAGAGAATTAAAAGATTTAGAGTTCAACAGAAACGATTAATTATTTAAATATATATAATTATAAAACTAAAATTTGTATTTAGTTTTATAATTATACAATTTTTTATATAATATTTTATTATTAATTATTATAAAAAATACTAATTTTAATATTCTAAATCAACAGTAAAGTAATACATATCAGTTCTATAATATGCTTCTAAATATTCTAAAGGAATATTGTCTGTACAATAACTTACCCTTTCTATATATAAAATAGGGTCTCCTTTTTTTATATTTAAAATATTCGATATTCTTTTATCAGCATTTATAGCTGTTATTTTCTGTTTAGCATGTTTCCATATGATTTTATAATTATCTTTTATAAAAGTTCTTAAAGATTCATTATTAAAATCTCTATTCAATACTTCAGGGCATCTGTCATATATAAGATTTGCTGACTCTAAACATATAGGTTCATTTTGCATAAGTCTAAGTCTTTCTATATTTATAAGTTTTGTATTGTTTGGTATAGATAGAGCTTCTGATATATTATTATTGCATTCTACAATTTTATTAGTTATAACTTTAGTAGAATGACTATATCCTTTATTTTTCATATTATCGTTAAAATCAATTATAGATGCTAGGTTATTTTCTATTTTCTGTGCTTTTACAAATGTACCAATACCTCTTTTCTTAGATATTAAACCTTCTTGTGATAGCATATCCATAGCTTTTCTAACAGTAATTCTACTCACTTTATATTTTTCTATTAATTCATTTTCTGTTGGAAATAAATCATTAGGTTTGTAATCACCTGATTTTATTTTATTTAAAAGAATATCATAAAGTTGATAGTATAATTGTACTCTGCTTGTATTGTCTATTATTTCCATAAACATCTCTTTTTATATTAAATTTAATTAGTTTTTTTAGTATATAAAACTTTAAATATTTTTACAATAATTATTTTATAATCCTAAAACAGATATAATACTTCCTATTACTCCTGCATTAATATCGTTATCAGAATATATAATATTTATATTATTTCTAGGATTTGGAGCTCTCAAATTATTTTTAACTTCATTTTCAAAAAAATCCAAAGGGAAGTTTTTCATAACAGGAACACCGCCACCTATAATAACAGCATTTGGATCTAAAATGCTTATTTCAGTTGCTACTGCAATAGCAAAATATCTTACAAAATCTTTTAATTCTTCAATATCATCAAAATAATTAAATATTGATGATATATCTTTTATATTATGATTATTTGCTATTTGTTCTAATTTTCTGCCAGATACTAAAGTTTCTATGCATCCAGTTTTTCCACAATCACATTTATTATAACATCCTAAAGCAGGTATATGTCCGAGTTCTGCTGAACCTCCGCTAAATCCATAATGTATTTTTCCATCTATAGCAATTGCATTACCAAGTCCTGTGCCTAAATATATACCTACTATTATTCCATTTTTATCTAAATGATTTTTGTTAATATCATACAATAAAAGAGAATTAACATCTTTTTGAAGAAACACATCTATATTATATTTTTTTTCAAAAATGTCTGCAAGTTCTACATTCTCAAAATTATTTATCATAGGAGAAGACTGAGCTATTCTTCTTGTCTTATCTAGTAAAGAGGCTAGAGAAAAAGAAATAGCCTTTATTTTGTATTTTGACATAATATCATCTATTATATTTTTTGATAAGTATTCAATTTTATCATATGCATCAGAAAAATCTTTTGTTTTTATTTTGTTAAAATAAATAATATTTAATTCATTATCTATAATAGAATATCTTAAATTTGTACCGCCTATTTCTATAGATATATAATATTCTTTATTTTTCATTTTTATAAGCCTTTATATTCTATTTTTACTTCCTAAGAGTTCTATCTTATGTGAGTATAGTTTGTGAAGTTCTTTTCTAATAGGTAATGTATATACTCTAGGGTCTATAGCTTTAGGATTTTCTGCTAATATTTTTCTTGTATAAGCTAAAGCAGTAATCCAACCATCAGAAGCTATGTTAATTTTACATATAGCAGTTTTGGAAATTTTTTTTATTTCATCTTCTGGTATACCTTCAGCCTTTTCTATATTTCCACCATAATTATTTACCATATCAATTATTTCTTTTTTTAAAGAAGAAGAGCCATGTAATACTAAAGGAAAGTTAGGAACTCTATTTTCTATCTCTTTTATTATATCATATTTTATTATATTTTTACTATCACTCTTTATCTTTACAAGTCCATGGCTTGTACCTACAGATACTGCTAAACAATCTATATTAGTTTCTTTTATAAATATTTCAGCTTTTTTAGGATCTGTGTATATACTCATTTTTTTATCTTCACTATCAGATGGTTCTTCTTCTCCCGATAAAGCCCCCAATTCAGCCTCAACAGCAACCTCTCTTTTATGAGCATACTCTGTTACCTTCTTTGTTAGTTCTATATTATCTTCAAAACTTAATGCACTACCATCTATCATTACAGCAGAAAAACCATTATCTATTGCAAGCACGCAATCTTCAAATTTCATTCCATGGTCTAAAAATAAAGATGCAGGTATGTTTTTACCAATTCTTTTAGCCCTTTCAATATTAGCCTTCACTAAATATGCTACAGTTTCAGGCTCTATCTGTCTTATTAAATTTGGAGATACTATCAATATAACTGGTGAGTTATTTTCTATACAAGCATCAAATATAGCATTTATTTGTTCTACAGATATAAAATTGAATGCTGGTATAGCATATTGACCATTATATGCTTTTTGAAATATCTCGCTTGGATTTACTAAACCTAATTCTTTATAATACATAATAAAACTCCTCTTAATCTTTTTTATTTATTTTAAATATTTGAATTTACTATATCTAGGGAAATCTCCAACCAAAGGTTCTATATAATCAATAAATGAATCATCTATAAATGTACCATTATTAATTATATATTTACTTGGAAGGTAATTTGTTTCTTGTATTAATTCGTCAAAATTGTGATAAACCATTTTTGTGTTATATGGTTTAGAAGTTATTCTATCAAATGCTACAAACTTTCCAGTTTCACCATTAAATGCAATTTTTAATGCTTCTTCTCCTAATTCAAAGGCTTCTTTTTTGTCTATATCAGATGTATCTCTTGAAGAATTCCTTTGCATTAGTCCAAGATCTATAGTTCTTATTTTGCAGCTAAAATGATTTTTTATTTTACTGTGAATTGTATTTAATATTCCACCCATATTTAAATCTGAATTATTTTCAAACAAATATTTTCCATCTTCTGTTTTTACACCTTCAGATACTACAATCATACATTTATTATTTTTATCATATATATTTTTGATATCATTTGTAAATTTATCAAAATCAAATACATTCTCAGGAGTATAAATTAAATCCGGATAACCACATAATTTATTAGCCAATAAGCATGCAGCAGCAAGCCATCCACATTTTCTACCCATAACCTCTATTATCATTATTAATCCAGAATCGTATACATTAAGCTCATAAGATAGGTCTAATATAGATAATATAATATGTCTTGCTGCTGATGGGTACCCTGGAGTGTGATCTATTGAATAAATGTCATTATCTACTGTTTTAGGTATGCCTATAATCGAACATTCGTACCCATAATTTATTAATCTTTTTTCTATTTCTTTACATGCCATTGACGTACCATTTCCACCGTTTATGAGTAAATTTCTTATATCATACTTCTTTAAATTATCAATAAATATATCATACTCGTTTTCTAACATCTTATGTCTACTAGAGCCAAATATAGAACAAGGAGTGTTATATAAAAATTTTATCTCATCTTTGTCTTCTTTCATAATATCAACTATATTATCATTCAATACCCCCGAAAAACTATTTCTAGAAGCGTATAGTTTGTAGTTGTTTTTATTCATTTTCTCAAATTGAGATATAACCCCTAAAGCAGAGCAGTTTATTACAGATGTAGGTCCACCTGATTGTATGTATAAAGTATTTCCTGTCATTTATAAATCCTATATTATTATATTGTTATAATAATATAATAATATGATGTTTTTTCCTATTAGTCAATAATTTATATTTAAATTTTGTATTTTTATGCTATACTTAAAGTATATATAATATTTTATAGGATAGAATTATGGATTGTTTCATAGGAATAGATTTAGGAACATCATCTGTAAAAACTTTAATAACATCTCAAAAGGCAGAAATGCTTTCAATTTCTCAAAAAGATTATAGTTTTGACACACCTTATTTAAATTGGGCAGAACAAGATATAGATGTATGGTGGAATGCTACAGTTGTTACAATAAAAGATGCTTTAAATCAATTAAAATCAAAATATAATAATGCTAGGATTAAGGGTATAAGTTTTTCAGGTCAAATGCATGGGCTTGTAGCTTTAGATAAAGATGGTAATCCTGTGAGAAAATCTATAATATGGTGTGATAATAGAACTTCAAATGAAGTAAATTATATAAATGAAAAAGTAGGAAAAGACAATATAATAAAAATAACACATAGTCCATTAGCAACTGGCTTTCAAATAGCATCACTTTTGTGGATAAAAAATAATGAAAAAAACAACTATGATAAAATATATAAAGTAATATTACCTAAAGATTATATAAGATATAAACTTACTGGCATTATTGCTACAGATATAACAGATGCTGCTTCTACTTGTGCTTTTGATGTGAATGAAAATAAATGGTCTTATGAGATAATAAAAAAACTTGATATAAGAAGTGATATATTTCCAGAAGTATATTATCCTCATGAGATAGTAGGAAAAGTTAGTAAAAATGCATCTGATGAAACTGGTTTAGATGAAGGCGTTAATGTAATGTATGGTGGGGCAGACCAGGCAATGCAAGCTATAGGAAATGGAATTATAGAAACTGGTACTGCATCAATAACTATAGGTACGGGTGGGCAAATTTTTATGCCTATTAATAAAGCTGTATATAATAGCAACTCTCATACATTTAATTTTGTAATGCCAAATACTTGGTATTATTTAGGTGCTGCATTATCATCTGGGTTAGCATTGAAGTGGGCTAGAAATAACTTTTGCAGTAATGGAGAATCATTTGTAGATATAGATTTGAATGCTGAAAAAATAGTAGCAGGTTGTGAAGGTTTAATATTTCTTCCATATTTAGCTGGTGAGAGAACTCCTCATATGAATAGTGATGCCTCTGCTATGTTTTTGGGGTTAACATTAAAGCATACTAAATATCATATTTTAAAATCTATAATGGAAGGTGTTGTATATTCATTAAAAGACTGTTTTTCAATATTAACAGATGATATGCATTTTAAGTGTGATAAGTTAATAGCCTCTGGTGGTGGTTCACACAGTAAATTATGGCTTCAGATACAGGCTGATATATTAGACAAAGAAATATATGTTTCTAAAACCAAAGAGCAAGCTGCTTTAGGGGCTGCTATAACTTCTATTGTTGGAAGTGGAGTATATAGCAGTTATAAAGATGCTGTAAAAGAATTAATAAAGCATGATGATAAATCAATAATACCTATAAAAGAAAATGTAAGAATATATTCAGAGTATTATCAAATATTTAAAGAGGCTTATAAGGCAAATAAGCATTTAATGTCATCAATTAGAAATATAAAATAATAGATTATTTTACTATAATATCTTTTCCTGTTTTATCAGAGTTAATATAAACAGCTATTATTAGTATAAATCCTATTACTATATCTTTCCACAAAGCATGCACACCAATCATATTCATACCTGAGTATATTGATATTACAGTCATAACCCCTAAAAAAGTTCTTAATACGCTTCCCTTTCCTCCAGCCATAGAAGTACCACCCAAAGCAACAGCAGATATAGCTAATAATCCTAAAGAATCTCCCACAGTAGGAACAGAACTTTTTAATTTGTAGGCATAAAGCACACCAGAAAGTGAACTGCATGCTCCACATATAATAAATGCTGATATTTGAGTTAATTTAGTATTTACTCCAGCTATTCTAGATGACCTTGCATTAGCACCTAATGCAAATATGTTCTTTCCAAATTTTGTGTTTCTTTGTATAAAATATAGTATTATAATACATAATATAGAGAATATAAACATAACAGGAAATATTCCAACATTTTCAGTAGCCCAAGAAATTATATGTCTTTTATTCATAGGAACTATACTTGAACCACCACCCGATTTAATTAAAGCTATACAAGTCCATATATTTTGTGTACATAATGTAACTATAAATGAAGGTAATTTAAATTGTGAAACTATAATACCATTGAGTAATCCTATAAATATACCAAATATAAATAAATATAAGATGATAATATTTCCAACATCTTTAACATATATTCCAGTTAATACACAAGCACAAGAAGCTATAGCACCAGTAGATAAATCTATACCTCCTGTAAATAACACAAATGATATACCTCCAGCCATTAACATAAGAGGAGCCATTTCAAGCATTATGTTTTTTAGACCATATGTGCTTAAGAATCTAGGGTTAATTATAGTGAAAAATCCTACTACAAATATTACACTTAATATACATGCATATTCAGAATATTTTGATATATTAAACTTTTTTGTATTTTCTTTTACATCTTTCATTGAATATTCCCCCTATTACATCATTTTTTTTACTATATCTAACTGTGAAGGCTTATTATCTTTAGGACATTGAAATTCACCATTTATAAGACCATCTTTCAAAACTATAATTCTACTAGAAAGCCCTATACACTCATCTAAAGTATCACCTAATAATATAACCGATATACCTCTATTTGTTATATCTCTTATTAATTTATATATCTCTTCTTTTGCCCCTATATCCACACCTCTAGTTGGGTGATTTAAAATTAAAATAGGTGCTTTACTTTCTAATGCCCTTGCAAATATTACCTTCTGAGCATTTCCACCAGAAAGTTGATTTATTCTATTCTTTATACTAAAACATTTTATTCCTATTGTTTTCACCCAGTATTCAGATAGTTTATCAATTTGTTTTTGTGAAACTATACCTAGTTTTGCAATTCTATCCAAACTAGATATAAATATATTATCAGCAATACTTAATATACCTATAATGCCTTCATCTCTTCTTTCTTTAGGTACGCATAAAATACCATTTTTTAAGGCATCATAAGGTGATCTAAAATTGCATTTTTTACCGAAAAAAATCATCTCTCCAGATGTAAAATCATCATCTCCGCATAACACTTCACATAATGATTCTTTTCCAGAACCTTCTACCCCAGCAAACCCTAATACTTCTCCTTTTTTTAATTCAAAACTAATATTATTAAATACACCAAATTTGCTAAGATTATCTACTTTTAAAACTACTTCCTCTTCAGCCTCTTTTTGCATATCAATAGAAAAAAATTCACCCGTAGTAGATTTACCAACCATTTTCTCATATAAAATATATTCATCAGCATCTTTAGTATCTAAAACAGCAGTATTATCTCCATCTTTAAATACATAAATTCTATCAGTTATTTTTAAAACTTCATCTAAACGGTGAGATATAAAAATGATACCATTCCCCATCTCTTTCATATTTTGAATCTGTTTAAATAATTTATCTATTTCATTGTTTGATAAAACAGTAGTAGGTTCATCTAATAATATTAAAGACTTTTCATTATTTTGAGAAACTATATCCAAAACTTTTGCTATTTCTACCATTTGTCTTGTAGCAAAATCTATATCACGCACTTTCTTAGAAGGGTCTAAATTGCCCATATCTATTCTTTCTAATGCTTTCTTTGCATCTCTATTCATTTTAGCCCAATTTACAATACCTAGTTTAGAATACTTATTTTCTCTTCCTAAATATATATTTTGTGCTATTGTTAAATTTCCAATTAGAGATTGCTCTTGAAAAACCATACCAACGCCATGTTTGTTTGATTCTATAATAGAAGAACAAAGATAGTTCTTTTTGTTCATTTCCATAGTTCCAGTACTTGGTTTTTCTGCCCCTGAAATAATTTTTAATAAAGTTGATTTTCCAGCCCCATTTTCTCCTATAAGTCCTACAACTTCTCCACTGTGAATTTCCATATTTATATTTCTTAAGACAGAATTACCAGAATAACTTTTACCTATATTAACTGTTTTGAATAAAGCTTCCATAAATAATACCAACCTATTATTTAGCTATAGTTTTTCTGTTTTTAGCTATAGTTAAAGCTACAGCTATTATGATTATAATTCCTTGAATGAGTTTTTTATAATAAGGATTTATACCCATTATTGTTAAAAAATTAGACAATTCAGTATATATTAATACGCCTACAAATGTTTGAAGCATTCCGCCTTTTCCGCCAGATAAAGATGCTCCACCTAATACAACTGCTGTTATAACAGGGAATAATTGGTCAGTACCTATACTTACTTGACCTAATTTTAATCTCATACATGATAGAATTCCAGCTATGCTTGAAGTACATGCACATAATGAAAAGACTTTTATTTTTACAAGGTCTACATTAATTCCTGTTGATCTTGCCGCTATTTCATTATCTCCTATAGCATATACGGCCCTCCCAAAAGCTGTGAAATTAAGTATAATACAGCCTATAAAAAATACTATAAATGATATATAAGTTATATAAGGAATTCCTAAGAATGAGCCATTAGATATTGTTATAAATAAATCATAAGTTACTTTAGCAGGTGTTCCTCCGTAGGTTAGTACACCAAATCCAGTAATTATACTTCCTACTGCATAAGTTATAATAAAAGAAGATATTCTCATTTTTACATGCAATAAACCTGTGATAGCTCCTATTATTGAGCATATAACTATTGTAATTATAATACCTAAAATTCCAAAATCATTTTTGGTCATTGAATTTGCAACTAGTACAGATACAAATGCCCCAGAAAATCCCATAACCCCCTCTAATGATAAATCTATACTTCCTATCAATAAAACAAAAGTAATTCCTGTAGCTAATACTAAAGGAATTGACATTTGATACATTAAATTAGTAATATTCTTCCAAGAAAAAAAGTTATTTACAAATATAGCAGCAAATATAGTAGTAATGATAAGTAATATCATAGGAGCATAAACTCTTATCATATCTTTTTTGGCATCTTCTTTAACTTTATATGTGAACTGTTCGGCTACACTTTTTGAAGACATGTAATTTAATAATTTATTTTTCATCTATTAATACCTAATTTTTTTACAGTTGTTAAAATATTACTATTTTAACAACTGTATTAATTAATTTAAGGTTGTGGCTGATAACCGTCTATAGCAAACTCCAAATTACTATAATCATAATCAGGAGTTCCTGTTATAAATTTTTCATACATTTCATCTACGTTAGAAGCATCTATGAATGAAGTTTTTGTATAAACCATACGTTCTTCTGGTGTCATATCATTAACATTTATTTTTCCAGTTGCAGCATAATAAGCATATGCAGCACCATATCCCATTAAAAGATAACCATCATTAGCTATAGTACATACCATATCTCCATCTTTTATAGCATCATAAGCTGCTTTAATACCATCAGTACCATTAACTTTAATTTTACCATTTAATCCAGCTTGTTTAAGAGCCTCTATTGCTCCTATAGCCATTGTATCATTTGCACAGAATATAGCATTTATTCCATCATTTCCATATTTAGCAAGCCATGTTTCTGTAATTTTTAAAGCTTCTTCCTGACTCCAAGATGCTACTTGCATATCTAAAACTTTGATATTTGGATATTCTTTTAAAGCTTTTTCAAATCCAGCATGTCTTGCTGTAGCAGCATCATTTCCTAATTGTCCATATAATTCACAAACAGTTCCTTTTCCACCTATTGAATCAAATAATGCTTTAGCTGTAATATATCCAGAATTTAAATCATTTTCTGTCATGTGTATAACAAATTTGCTGAAGTCTTTAGGGTATAATCCTTCTGCTCTATGTGTTAAGATTGTTACATAACATCCTGCTTCTTCACAAATCTCTGCTACATTTGCAGTAACTGCAGCACTAGATGGGTCTACAACGAATATAGCTTTTTCACCATGTTCTGCTATGAAATCTCTAATACCTTGAAGTAATTTATTATCATCGCTATCTGAAGTTAATATTCTTGATTGCAAATTACTTACTTTACTTGCAAATAATTCAGCACCTTTTGCTTCTTGTGCCCAAAATTCATTATCTAATGAGTGTATACATATACCTAAATAATAATCATCTGGATTTGAAGCTGTTTCTCCAGATTTTGAGCATGATACTATAATGACTAATGATATTAATACAAGTATAGTATAAATAAATTTCTTAATCATTGTATTTCCTCCAATACTTAATTAAAAGTTATAATGTTATAATAATATAATATATAGTATATATATTATAAGTACTTTGTCAACAAAAGTATAATATATACTAGAAATTTCGTATACTTGACAATAAAAAAAATTTGTGTATACTAATTAATATATAAATCTTCGGGGCTAGGTGAAATTCCATACCGGCGGTAAAGTCCGCGAGCCTTTTTGATGTTTCCTTTATTCAAAAATGGCAGATTTGGTGCGATTCCAAAACCGACAGTTAAAGTCTGGATGGTAGAAGATGTTTTTAATGTAAACTACATATCAAAAAATTATGCTCTAAGTGTGTAAACATTTAGAGTTTTTTTGTTTATAGTTCATAGTATCCTACCAAAATATACCAAAGATTAATATAAATTATTTTTTAGAGTATTAATATATGCATGAAAAATATATGAGAATGGCTATAGAAGAGGCTAAAAAAGGAGAGGGTTTTACTAGTCCTAATCCTTTAGTTGGTGCTATTATAGTGAAAGATGATAAAGTTATAGGCATTGGATATCATAAAAAATATGGTGAGAATCATGCTGAGATTAATGCTTTTTTGAATGCAAAAGAAAATGGTGAATATGTTGAAGGCTCTTCAATATATGTAACTTTAGAGCCTTGTTCTCATTATGGTAAAACTCCTCCTTGTGCTGATGCTATTATAAAAAACAAATTAAAAAAAGTTATTATAGGCTGTGTGGATTCTAATCCTAAAGTTGCGGGTAATGGTATAAAAAAATTAAAAGATGCTGGAATTGATGTAATAGTAAATGTGCTTGAAGAAGAGTGCAGAAAATTAAATGAAGTTTTTTTCTACTATATAGCTAATAAAAGACCTTTTGTTGTAATGAAATATGCTATGACTATGGACGGAAAAATTGCTACAGTAAGCGGTAAATCAAAATGGATAACTAGTGAAAAAACAAGGGAGCATTCTCATAGGTTTAGAAATAAATATTCTGCTATAATGGTTGGGATAAACACTGTAATAGAAGATAACCCAATGCTTAATTGCAGACTTCCAAACACTAGAAACCCTATAAGAATAATTTTGGATAGTTCATTGAAAATAAGTTTAGATTCTAATATTTGTAAAACATCAAAAGATATAAAAACTTTTATAGCTACTGTGAGTGGTGATGAGAAAAAAATAAAAGAGCTTGAAGGGCTTGGAGTAGAGATAATAAAGACAGAAAGTGATAATGGAAGAGTGAGCTTAAAAGAGTTAATGAAAATACTTGGAGAAGAAAAAAATATAGACAGTGTGTATGTTGAAGGCGGAGCAAGTTTGCATGCTAGTTTATTAAAAGAAAAGCTAGTAAATAAGGCTTTAGTTTATATAGCACCAAAGATATTTGGCGGTTTTGAAGCGAAAAGCCCTATAGGAGGCAAAGGAATAGATGAGCCTGATAACGCTATTAGGCTTGTTGGAAATAGTATAACAAAAATAGAGGACGACTTGTTTTTGGAGTATTATTTAAAATATTAAATAATACTTGATTACTGGGGACTAGTCCCCAGACCCCTACTTCTTTTGGTGACCCAAAGAAGCAAAAGGACTGCATTTGTATTATTTTGCATTCAATGTCATCAAAGAAATTATAATTTTATTATAGGATTACTTAATAATGTTTACTGGTATAGTTGAAGAGATAGGAACTGTTAAATCGGTACAAAGCAAAGTTATTACAATAGAGGCTAGCAAAATATTTGATGATTTGCATTTGGGTGATAGCGTTGCTGTTAATGGTACTTGTTTAACTGTGTCTAGTTTTGATAATAAAATATTTAATGCAGATGTTACTCAAGAGACTTTAAATCGTACTAATTTGGGAAGTTTAAAAAACGGAAGTAAAGTTAATCTTGAGCGTGCTATGACTTTAAGTGGAAGATTTGGAGGGCATATAGTAAGCGGGCATATTGACGGAGTAGGAAGCATTAAGTCTATGAAGAAAGATGACAATGCTATAATACTTACTATTGAAGTGCCTAAACATTTAATGAAATACATTGTAGAAAAAGGTTCTGTTGCTGTTGATGGTATAAGTTTAACGGTTGCTAGTTTAACAGATAATAGTTTTTCTATAGCTGTTATTCCTCATACATTAAAAGAGACTGTTTTATATTATAAAAAAGAAGGTGATAAAGTTAATATTGAAAATGATGTTATAGGCAAATATGTTGAAAGGCTTTTAACATTTAAAGAAGATAATAATGACAGTAAAAAATCTAATATTACAATGGAGTTTTTGCTGAAAAATGGTTTTTGAAAAATTTATTTAAGAAATATATTTGATTTACATAAAAATAAAAGGAGAGTTTAAAATGGAAAATATTTACAGCACTATTGATGAGGCTTTAGAAGATTTAAGAAACGGTAAGATTATAATTGTTTCTGATGATGAAGATAGAGAAAACGAAGGAGATTTAATCTGTGCGGCAGAGTTTGCTACTACAGAAAATATTAACTTTATGGCTACTTATGCTAAGGGCTTAATATGCATGCCTATGAGCAAAGAGATTACAAACAAGTTAAATTTAAATCAAATGGTTACAAAAAATACTGATAATCATGAAACAGCTTTTACAGTATCTATTGACCATGTTGATACTACTACAGGAATATCTGCAGTTGAAAGGTCTATCACTGCTTTAAAAGTTATTGATGAGAATTCTAAACCAGAAGATTTTAGACGTCCTGGTCATATGTTTCCATTACTTGCAAAAGAAGGCGGAGTGTTGGTGAGAATGGGACATACTGAGGCTACTGTTGATTTGATGAGACTTGCAGGACTTAAAGAATGCGGTTTATGCTGCGAGATTATGAAAGATGACGGCGATATGATGAGAAAAAATGATTTAATAGAATTCTCTAAAAAGCATAATCTCAAAATGATAACAGTATCTGCTTTAATAGACTATAGAAAGAAAAATGAAGATTTGATGGAGCTTTATGCTAAGGCTAAAATGCCTACAAAATACGGCGAGTTTGAAATATTAACATTCGTAAACAAAATAACAAAACAGCATCATGTTGTACTTACTATGGGAGATATTAGTGACGGTGAAGATGTTTTATGCAGGGTGCATTCAGAATGTTTGACAGGCGATGCATTAGGCTCTAGAAGATGCGATTGCGGAGAGCAGTACAATTATGCTATGCGTGCTATTGCTGAAGAGGGCAGAGGCATAATGGTTTATATGCGTCAAGAGGGTAGAGGAATAGGACTTGTTAACAAACTAAAAGCTTATGAGCTTCAAGATAAAGGGCTTGATACAGTTGATGCTAATAGAGCTTTAGGTTTTAGAGATGATATGCGTGAATATTATGAGGCTTATCAGATGCTAAAAAAATTAGGCATTAAGAGTGTGAGAATAATGACTAATAACCCAGAGAAAATAAAACATTTAGAAAATTACGGACTTGAAATAGAAGAGAGAATACCTATACAGATAGAAGCAACAGAATACGATTTATTTTATCTTCAAACAAAAAAAGAGCGTATGGGACATATATTAGATTAATATAAAAAAGCTGTTTGAATTATATTTAAAAAATATAATTTAACATATAGATAAAAGTTGTTGGTGTAGTTGTTTTTTTATATATGTAATAACAACAATTTTTATGTATTTCAGGAGGTTTATTAATTATTAGGAGGTTTATGAAACGAGATAAAAATTATAAGTATATATAAAAGCTCATAATTTTTCATGTAAAAACAATACAATATGTTTTTGATTAAAGATTTTAATGAAATACAAAAATAGAAAATTGCAGTCCTTTTGGTTCTTTGGGTCATACCTACAGGTACTTCCTTTGGTCGCCAAAAGAACTGTGATGTAGGGTTAAACCTAAATAAATAATAATAAATAAAAGGATAGAATAAAATGAAAACTTTTGAAGGAAAACTCGTTAGCGAGAAAAAAATTAAAATTGGTATAGTATGTGCTAGATTCAATGAATTTATTGTTTCTAAACTTTTGGGCGGTGCTTTGGACGCTTTATCTCGTCATGATATTAAAGACGATGATATTACTGTAGCTTGGGTGCCAGGCGCTTTTGAAATACCTTTAATAGCTTCTAAAATGGCTAAATCAAAAAAATATGATGCTGTTATATGTTTGGGTGCTGTTATAAGAGGTTCTACTACTCATTATGATTATGTTTGTGCTGAGGTGTCTAAGGGGATTGCTAATGTTTCGCTTAATTCTGATATACCTGTAATGTTTGGGGTACTTACTACTGAAAACATTGAGCAGGCTATTGAAAGAGCTGGTACTAAAGCAGGAAACAAAGGTTTTGATTCTGCTATGGGTGCTATTGAAATGGTTAATTTAATCAGAGAAATAGAAAAATAAAATAGTTATAATAATTTAAATAAATAATTTTCTTTTAAAATTATTGTTAATCTTGATTTTATTATGCATTATTACATAATATATCTTTATAAACTATTTTAAGGATTATAACTATGTCTATAGTAAAAGATTTAAAAAGCAAATTGCTTATTGTAATACTAATTAGCTTGATAATTGGTGCTGTACTTGGAATGCTAGCTTCGGCATATGCATCCGCTGAAACATTAAAAAATTTGATTTCAATATCAGACCCAATAGGTAATATTTTTATAAGGCTATTAAAGATGATAGTAATGCCTGTAATTATTTTTACTTTAATAAGCGGGGTTTCAAGCATATCTCCAAAACATCTTGGTATAGTAGGTATTATCATACTTCTTTTTTATATGATAACTTCTGTAATATCTTCTGTTTTTGGTCTTGCTGTAGGTAATTTAATAAAACCAGGTTTGGATTTGGATTTGAATATGGCTATGGCTACTACAAAAGAGTTTGTAAAGCCTAATTTTATAGACACGCTTCTTTCAACAATACCAACAAACCCTTTTTCATCTTTTGCTAAAGGCGATGGAGATGTTCTTCCTACAATATTTTTCTCTATATTTTTTGGCATATCTTTGGCATTTTGCAGGGATAATGAAAAGACAAAAGATACTGCAGAGATAGTTTATAAGTTTTTTGACGGCTGTACTCATATTATAATAAGAATAGTTGGCTGGATAATGTTTTATGCTCCTATAGGTGTATTTGCTTTAATATTTACAGTATTTGCAAAAAATGGTCCTGAGTCTTTTAAATCATTATTAAAAGTTACATATACAATATATATTGCTTTTGCTATTCAGCTTGTAATTGTTTACAGCATAATAAATATTATATTTGGAATTAATCCTAGAAAATTTTTAGTAAAAATTTTTGAGCCATTATTTACTGCATTTGTTACACGTTCTTCAGGCGGTACATTACCTATATCTATGAAAGCTGCTGATGAGAAGATGGGTATTAATCAAGGTATTTATAGTTTTACTTTGCCTTTGGGTGCTACAATTAATATGAATGGTACTGCCATATATTTGGGTATATGTGCTATATTTATATCAAATGCTACTGGCAACCAATTAGATTTTAATGCTCAATTGACTGTTGTAATAGTATCTGTACTTGCTGCTGTTGGTACTGCTGGAGTTCCGGGTGCTGGTTCTATTATGCTTCTTATGGTGCTTAATTCTATTGGTCTTGATATTAACTCTAATGTAAATGTTGCTGCTGCTTATGGTATGATACTTGGAATAGATGCTATACTTGATATGGGAAGAACTGCTCTTAATATATCTGGTGATTTATGCGGTACTGCAGTGGTTGCTAAAATTACTAAACAGATGGATATGAGTAAGTGGCAAGATTAAATATTTATTAAAGTTTGTTCAAATAAATTGTTAAATAAAATAAAGGCTTTTAGTGGGAAAAACACTAAAAGCCTCTACAATAAAATAAAAAATACCTCTATTATAAATTTTCCCCATTACTATCTATAACTTGTTTATACCAGTAAAATGATTTTTTCTTGCTTCTTTTTAGAGTTCCATTTCCAAAATCATCTCTATCTACATATATAAAACCATATCTCTTAGACATTTCACCGGTACCAGCAGAAACCAAATCTATAGGTCCCCAAGTAGTATATCCTATCAAATCAACCCCATCAATTTCAACAGCATCTTTCATATTTTTTATATGTTCTCTCAAATACTCTATTCTATAATCATCTTCTACATAACCATTTTCATCAGGCTTATCATAAGCACCAAGTCCATTCTCTACTATAAACATAGGTTTTTGGTATCTATCATAAATGTCATTTAAAGTTATTCTTATACCAAGCGGATCAACAGTCCAACCCCAATCAGTTTGTTTTAATTCAGGATTTTTTATATCGCCTTCCAAATTATCTTTTGTTATTGTATATTTACTCTTATCAGCAGTAGCACATCTTGTTGAATAATAAGAGAAAGAAATAAAATCAACAGTATATTTAGCTAATATATCTAAATCTTCTTTTTCCATTTTTATGTTTAAGTTTTCTCTTTCAAACTTTTTTAAAGCATAATTAGGATATTTTCCTCTTGACTGTACATCAACAAAGAAATACATCTCATCATTTTTATGCTGTGCTGCCAATACATCTTCAGGTTTTGAAGAGTAAGGATAATAAATTCCTGCAGCCAACATACACCCAACTTTATTATTAGGGTCTACTTCATGAGCTATTTTAGTAGCTATTGCACTAGCAACCAATTCATGATGGCTTGCCTGATATTTCATTTCTTCTTCGTTTTCGCCTTCTTCAAAATAAAGACCCGCTCCCATAAAAGGTGCATGCAAAATCATATTTATTTCATTGAAAGTAAGCCAATATTCAACTAAACCTTTGTATCTATTAAATATAACATTACAAAGATTCTCATAAAATTTTATCATTATTCTATTTTTCCAACCGCCGTATTTTGTAATTAAATGCATAGGGCAGTCAAAATGTGTGATAGTTACTAAAGGTTTTATATTATATTTTAAACACTCTTTAAATACATCTTCATAAAATTTTAAGCCTTCTTCATTAGGCTTTTCTTCATCGCCTTTAGGAAATATTCTGCTCCAAGCAATAGACATTCTGTAAACTTTAAAACCCATCTCAGCGAAAAGCTTTATATCTTCTTTATAATGAGTATACATTTCTATAGCGTCTTTTGAAGGATAAAAATGTTCATTATCAAAATCAAACATTTTCATTTTTCCTTTAATAACAGCAACTCTATCTTTACCATGCGGAGCAACATCTACATTAGCTAAACCTCTTCCGCCTTTATTAAATCCGCCTTCGCATTGATTTGCTGCGGTAGCTCCGCCCCATAAAAAACCTTCTTTAAATGGCATAAATGACTCCTTAAATATATTAAAAAGTAATATAAAATTAATATGAAAAAGATAAAAACTCAAACAAGATTTTTGCCACATTAATCTGGTAATTAATTAATATAACTTTAATTGAATTTGTGAAATTTGATAATTATACTATAAAGAAATGAAAAGAAAATTTAAGGAGATAACAATGAAAGAAAAATTCAATGCTTTTATGGAAAGCAAATTTCTTCCAATAATGTCAAAAATTGCTATGAACCGATATTTGAATGCTATTAAAGATGGTTTTGTATTTGCAACACCATTCATTATTATAGGCTCTTTTGTATTATTATTTTTTAATTTACCTTTGAGTGATAAAACTAATTTTATGTATTTCCCTCCTTATGAAAATTTTGTACAAGCAGTATCAGGAAATTATATACAAATATTTAATGTTAGTATGGGTATAATGTCATTGTTTGTTTCTTTTGGTATTGGATATTCTTTAGCTGGATATTATGGTCAAGACCAAATAACAAATGGTTTATTGTCTATGTATGCTTTTCTATTATTATCTGCAAAGTCTTTGGCTGTAACTGTAGTAGGAGCTGCTGCTGAGTTATTGCATGTAGCAGAAAATGTTAATGTTGGTGTATTGGATGCAAGATATTTAGATGCTAAGGGGCTTTTTGTGGCTATTATTGCAGCATTGGTATCTGTAGAAATTTCTAGATTTTTAGCAGCAAAAAAAATTATGATTAAACTTCCTGAATCAGTGCCTCCTGCTATATCCAAATCTTTCGAGATATTAGTTCCTGTAGCTGTAATTTCTTTCTTGTTCCAAACTGTAAATATGCTTATACAAAATGGTATGAAGATTATGGTGCCAGATTTGATTATGAAGATTTTACAGCCATTATTAAATATGTCTGATGGTTTAGTATCTATAATCATCATATTGTTATTGATACATATATTGTGGTTCTGCGGTATACATGGTGCTAATGTTGTTAATGCTGTTTTAACGCCTATTATTTTAACTAATTTAGCTCTTAATCAAACAGCTCTTGCTGCAGGCGAACAAATACCTAAAATTTTAGCTGGTGAGTTTATGAATTGTTTCGTATATCTTGGCGGTTCTGGAGCTACTTTAGGTTTATGTATTGCTATGATTATGACTAAAAATGCTCATATGAAATATATTGGTAAACTTTCTATAGTACCTGGTTTCTTTAATATTAATGAACCTATAATGTTTGGGGCTCCTATAGTAATGAACCCTATATTTATTATACCTTTTATTTTTACTCCTATATTTAATGCTACTGTAACTTATTTATTTATGAAGTTTAATATAATAGGTAAAGTTGTAGCATTAGTTCCTTGGACTACTCCTTCTATATTAGGTTCATTTATCTCTACTAATTTGAATTTTATAGCTCCTTTACTAGTAATAGGATTAATTATTATAGATTATTTTATATACAAACCTTTCCTTAATATGTATTTAAAAGAATTAGAAAAAGAAGAGAGTACAGCAAACCAATAAATATATATTTACTATTAAGGGGCTAGATATCAAATAATATTTAGCCTCTTATTATTTTATATAAATCTCGCCTGTTTTATTTTTTATATTCTCTAAAATAAAGCTTGTTTTGTTATATATTTTTACACAATCAAATATTACAATATTTCCTTTGTGGTCAATAATATCTTCTTCTTTGCATTTAGAACATCCTACAGACATACTCTTTGGACAGAAGGCAAAGTTCATAGCAGGAATTAAACCTTCTTTTATAGATAATGTGTGTTTTAAATTTTTACCAGCTTCAATAGCCGATATGACAACATTAACTCCTAATTTATATAAAAAGTCTACAGTATAATTATTAATTGCATTAAGCCCAATGCCAGCCCATAATATAGCTTTTTCTTTTAATGCTTCAATATGACCTAAGTTATTGCATATTACTATCATGTTATTTGTTTTTTCTACTATGCTTTTTATCACTTCTATGTCTTTATCGAATGTTACATGAGGAAGAATTATTCCGTCTATTTTTTTATTTTCAAAAAGCTTAATTATATTTTCATCATAAACATTTGGAAATAATATTTTTTTGTCATAATGAATATCAGAATATAAATTAATTTTCTCTTCACTGTTAGCAATTAAAACTTTTATATTTGTATTTGGGTAATTAATATTTTTTTCAAAATCTTTATTATAATTAATTTTTTTTGACTGCATTAAAACATTTTCTAATTTTTCAATTATGCATCTTCTTGCTTCATTTAAAATTTTAACAGGTATAAAAGGATTTTTGAATTTTTCTTTTATATTAATATTTTCAAATTCAAATACTGTTCCTCCTGTTTTTGAAAGAGAATTAAAAATATCTTCTTTAGTTGTTGATTTAGTTTTAGCTTTTTGCAGTGTATAATCGCTTATATATTCTATATTGTTTAGTCTATCATCATATTTACTTGTAACTACTAATTTTATTTTTTTATTATTAAATCCAATAATACAATTTAAATCAAGCAAATGCTTAAAATTATCACTTTCAATTATTTTCTCTGCTTCGTCCATTTGTAATTTATCAGTAGTTCTATAAACTTCATCACCTACATTTACATTTTTTATAACAGCCGAAAAACTTAAATTTCCTTTTGCTCTTTTTACTCTAATATTATCTTTATATAAATCAGAAATCTGCATTCCTACCTGTCCGCTATCTCCAAATGAAAGCCCATCATAAACATTTAATTCTTTTTCTGCTTTTATATGTATTTTATTTTTTTTGTATGCTACAACTTCTCCTATATATTCACCGTCATGACTAGGCTTATAATTTTCAAAAATATCTTTTGAATTATAATAATACCCTTGAGAAAATCCGCCTCTATTAAAAATCTTCATCAAACTTTCTCTATATTTCTGTGTAGGTATATCTTTATTTTCTAAAGCCAAATCAATAGCATGCCTATATATTGAAGTAGTAACTGCAACATATTCACTTCTTTTAGCACGTCCTTCAATTTTAAAAGAAGTTATTCCGCTTTCAAGTAAATTTGGAATTATATCAATAGTCATTAAATCTTTTGTACTCAAAGGATAATCAGTTTTTCCTCCAGTATATTCCATTCTGCAAGGCTGTGCACAAGCTCCACGGTTGGCACTTCTTCCTCCATGCAAATAGGAATAAGCACATTGACCAGAAAAACTTACGCATAAAGCTCCATGCACAAAAGTTTCAAGTTCTATGTCCGTGTTATCTCTAATATATTTTATATTCTCTAAACTCATTTCACGTGCTAAAACCACTCTGTCAATACCAATGCTTTTAAGAAGTTTTACACTATCTAAATTATTACAAGACATCTGCGTGCTTGCATGCATGGCAATATTTAAATTATTTCTAACAATATCAATAATACCTAAGTCCTGAACTATAATAGCATCGGCTCCTAAATCAGAAACGCTTTTTATTAATGGAAGTACTTTATCAATTTCATCATTATAAACTAAAGTATTTACTGTAATATAAACATTCACATTTCTTAATTTTGCAAACTTTATATTTTCTTCAAGTGCCTTTTCATCGAAGTTTTCAGCCGCACCAACTCTCGCATTAAAACTTTTAGTACCGAAATATACAGCATCAGCCCCCGCATTAACAGCAGCCTTTAATCCCCTCTCATCGCCAACAGGTGCGAGCAGTTCTATTTTTTTGTTTTTATTATTCAAATCATTTCCTATTAATTATATATTTATTGTAAAACTATAGCATATAAGAAAATGAATTCAAGCCAAAAATAATTTAAAATGTTTAATATAGTTGCATTTATCTATTATATAAAGTATCATAATAACATAATTATTTATGTTAATAAGTATAATAATTAGTATCTATTGAAAATATTGGAGATATATTTATGCTATCAAATAATCAAAATGCAATTTCTGATTTTAATTATGATGATGAGAGTTTAAATATTGATGATTTAGAATCTAGTTTTGAAGAAGCATTGAAACTTCAGTTATCTGATCTTTCTACGTTGGAAGAAGAAATGGAAAAAATAGGAGATCCTGAAAATCTTGGAGAAGTTATTTCTGATGAAATTTGGAATCAATTTTCTAATCAAATAGGTTTAGATATAACAAGTGAAACTTTAATACAAAAATATGATAGAGAGCATTTAAATGAAAAATATGAAGATATAAGTAAATCCATTATGCAAGATGAAAGATATATAAAAGCAAATGCTAATATGAAAGAAAAACATAATAATGGAGAGCTTGTAGATACATATACTGGAAAACTTATGGATGCAAATGATAAACCAAATCTTGACCATGTTGTCTCAAGAAAAGAATTATACGATAATGTTAGAAGAAAACAGGCCAATATTAACACTCAAGATTTAGCTAATAAAAAAGAAAACCTTGCACCTACAAATGAATCTCTTAATAAAAGTAAAAAAGAAAAGAGTATTAATCAATATATAGAAGGAAAAAAAATAGAGAAGAGTCTCTAAAAAAACAAAATGAAGCAGCACATAAAAAAATTGACAAATATGATGAATCTGATTTAGATAAACGTATTAAACATGAAAATGCGGATAAAAGACTTAATGATAAACTTGCTGCTGATGATAAGTTGATGCTTGAAGCTGATAAAAAAGCAAGAGATGCTATTAATAAAGATATTGCCATAGGAGTTGCTAAACAAACAGCTAAAAAGGCAGGGAAAGATGCTTTAAAAGCTATGGCTGTAGCAGCTTTATTTGACTTGCTTAAATCTATTATGAATGGGTTGATTAGGTTCTTTAAAGAAAAGAATAAATCTTTTGCATTATTTTTAGATAATATAAAGAAATCTATTAAAAAATTTTATAAGTCATATTTCCAGTTTTGTTAAAACAGGTGTATCTTCATTAATAGGTACTGTAATAAGTGAAATTTTTGGTCCTATTAGTAGAGTATTTAATAAGCTTGCAAGCTTTATTAAACAGGGTGTAAAAAGTATTATGGATGCAGTTCAGTATTTGACTAATAAAGAAAATAAAGATAAACCATTGAGTATAAAAATTGCTCAGGTTGGTAAAATTGTAACTGCAGGATTAGCAGCAGCAGGAGCAATTGTAGGAGGAGAGATTATAGAAAAAGCATTGCTTCAAATTCCTGTTATGCATGTTCAAATTCCTCTTATTGGAACTATAGCAAATATTACAGGACTATTTTTGTCAAGCTTGATTTCAGGTGTTATAGGGGCCATTGTTATAAATTGTATTGATTCTTATATAGCAAACTATCAAAGAAATGAAAATCTTAATAATCAGATTGACACAAAAAATGATATATTGAATACACAAAATAATATCATAAGTATTAAATCAATAAAAATGCAAAATAAAAAAGAATACTGCTATAGTTCTATAAAAGAAAATCATAAACAAGTTAAAGAAATCATTAATGAATCTATTACAACAATTTTTGATGATAATAAAATCGATAAGATATGTAATAATGAACATTTAACTTTTATAGATGAAAATTTATCTGAATTACTTGACGAAAAAGGAGAGTAAAGATGAAAGGTATAACAATTTTAATTATTGGTAGTTGTGTAATAACAGGTATAGTGGTTTATAAAATATATAAAAACATTAATAGTAGTAAAAATGATTTAAAAAATAATAAAGTAGAAAAAGATAGCTTTAATTCTACTAAAGATATGGATACACAATCTCTAAAAGATATATATGAAATAAAAAAAAGCACTCCTTCTTCTATAAAAAATAGACATAAAGAAGCGGCTGAGTCTATTGAAAAATCATTAAATACAATTTTTAATAAATCTGAAAATGATGATATTTTAACTGATAATACTGAAGATTTAAAAAAAATAGATAGTGATTTAAATGATTTACTAAAATAAGGAAAATACATTTATGGAAGAAAAATACACAATGCTTCATATAGATGCACATAATTTTCAAAATACTAAAGATTCTTTAAAAGAACTTTTAGATAAAAATAAAGAAGAAATAGAACTTAGCAAAGTTCCTTTTAAAGGAGGATTATTTAATCTTTTTAACCACAATGTGACAGGTGAAGAGCTAAATAATCTTATATCACAGCTGCAAAATTATATAATTTCTTCTAATAATATTCATAAAGGATTTATTGAAGAAATTATACAAATATATAATGCATTTGAATATCTTGATAAGGATTATATAGCAGCTATTATTGCTACTATAAAATCAATAGAGGAGGTTAGTAAAAAGGAACAGCAAGATAGAAAAGATATTAAAAATATTATTTATCAACTTGAACAGTCTGTTAGGGTACTTAAGAAATTTAAAGAAGATATTAATAAACTTAATCATATTAATGATATTGATAAGTTATGGGAAATAACAAAAAATAATAGCAATACTTTAGATAGCCATTCTAATAAATTAGAAGATGTAAAGAATAATAATGAGAATTTAAAAAAATCAATTCAAGATCTTCAAAAATTTAAAGAAGATATTAATAAACTTAATCATATTAATGATATTGACAAGTTATGGGAGATAACAGAAAATAATGGCAATACTTTAGATAGCCATTCTGATAAATTTAGTGATCTCTATAAACAGATTGATATTTGTTATAAAAAAATAAAAATCTTTTATTTTATAGTAGCTGGATCTTTATCTATTACAGCAGTTCATTTCATATTGAATATATTAGGTGTTATATAGTATGGCAGATAATATTTTTAAATTGGAAGTTTTGAATTATGCATCAAAATTAGATGCTGTTACAGATTCTTGTGGAGATATTCTAAAAACAGCTAATAATATAGTAGATGAGTACAATAATTCATCTACTATATATTTAATAAATTATACTTCAAAACTTATAAAGTCAGAAAAATCATCAAGAAAATTAAAAATGCTTTCAAATGCACTAAAAGACAGCATAATGAAATTTTATGGTTATTACTATATTCTAAAATTACAGAATCAAATATTTTTACAAGATGAAGATAATCGTTCATTAGAAGAGCTTATTTCTGATTTAAATGAACTTGTTGGTTTGGAATCTGTTAAAAATCACATTAATGATTTGATAGCATTTCACACAGTGCAAGCATTAAGAAATAAATATGGACTTCATAGCCAAAAAACTACTATGCATCTTGCTTTTACAGGGAATCCTGGTACAGGAAAAACTACTGTTGCACGTATAATTGGTAGAATATACAAACACATAGGTCTTCTATCTAAAGGTCATTTTATTGAGGTTTCAAGAACAGATTTGATTGCTGGATATCAAGGACAAACTGCTCTTAAAGTAAAAAAAGTTATAGATGAATCTAAAGGAGGAGTATTATTTATAGATGAAGCCTATAGTATAACAGAAAATAATCACAGTGATTCTTACGGTAGAGAATGTCTTACTGAACTTACAAAAGCTCTTGAAGATTACAGAAATGATTTAGTTGTTATCGTAGCAGGTTATACCGAACCTATGATACATTTTTTTGAATCTAATCCAGGATTAAAATCTAGATTTAATACTTTCATTGAATTTCATGATTATACAGTTAATCAATTATTGGAAATGTTTATTAAGTTATGTGATAAAAATGATTATATTTTGTCTGATAATATTTTACATTTCCTTTATGATGTTATTCTTGAAAAGACAAAAAATAAAAATTTTGAAAATGGTAGATTTGTAAGGAATTTTTATGATGATATTATTACCAATCATGCTAGACGAGTTGTAAAAATAAATAATCCAACTAAAGAAGAATTATCTATAATTACTTATGATGATATTAATATGAGTATTTAATAATTTTCTATCTCTAAACTTTCTAACATTTTATTTCTCTTTATTTTATGTTTTTATTAATTATATATTTTTTCTGATTATATACAAGTAATCAAAATATTTTATAGATATGCTTATCAATGAAATACTCAAATTAAATTCTAACATAAATATAAAAACAATGAATGCAAAATTGCTAAAGATATAGAAAAAGAATGAGATTATAATATAACTTTATTCTTTTATAGTATAATTTATTAATTTTGTATTTTTGCTTCTGTATTTAGGACATTTAGGATTAGTAAGCATATTTAAAATTGCTATGTCCACAAACTGTTTATTCCTATCTTCTAAAGCTTTTAATCGAAACTCTTCAGTATCAATATTTAATTTACTTTTATAATATCTTGGTAATGGATATTTAATACCTTGAAAACGAATAAACTTATCATTTTCTAAACGACTTTTATTTTCATTAACATAATCTAAACCCCTACCTTTAGAATACAAACAAAAAGGCGGTTCACTTTCAGCTGAAATTGAATCACTACCAATTTTTTTAGCAACATAACCAGTAGTATAAAAAATAGATTTTACCTTACTATCTGCTTGCTCATAATGAACTCTGCCATAAACCCAACTCTCACGAAAATAATCATCATAAACCAAATCATTAGACATAATTATTAAATGATAATGAGGTCTATATAAATCTTCTCCATATTCACCAGAAAGAAAATATTTATAATCAGGGCGTACATTTTTATTAGCTCTTGCGATTTGTTCTCGTACTCTTTTAAGATATAAAGAAACTTGTTTTTTATTTAATGTATAATTACCTTTAGAAGTCATAGGACAATTAGCATTATCATAAGTTAAAGTTAAAAAAGATACATTTTTATATTTTTTACTTTCGTGTAAGGCTCTAATAGAAAGTTCTTTTTTTCTTTCATTTTGACAAGCTAAACATTTACGACAAGGAACGAGAAGACCACGAGGGAACCTTTCTAAATCTAGATTTATATAACCATCTTTAGTTCGAACCATCGTAATCCATATTGGATTAGTACATTTCATTATTTACTAAACCAAACACCACCACGAGCAGAGCCATACACTTGATTAAAAGCATTTTGTTTAATTTTCTTGTTCTCATTTAAGAACCTCCTATAGAATTATTTATTGAATTATTAATAAAAAAACTTTGTAAAAAGCCTGAAAAAATACCTAAAGCTAAAGGAAAAACTATAAAAATAATAAAAGCTATAAAAGATAACAGCAATATTATTATAATAATTTGTTTAAATAGTTTATCATTCATAAAAACACCTACTTATATTTATTATATAATCTATAATAATTATATGTATTTTTTCAGGCTTTTCAAGCACTTTACCGCAATCATTACATTGATAGAAGAAAGGTCATACAAAAGGAAACATCAAAAACTCCTTAATTATTAATTTAGTTCATATCCATTTAATTATGATTATTTAATTCTCTGCTATTTATCAAACTTGATATTATATGATTTTTTGTTGTTCTTTTTCCCGCAGCTCGCGGTGCGGACTTCGTCAAAAGAACCAAAAAGTGCAAGTAATATTATTTTAAAAATATCTTTTCTAATGCATGATATAAATATTCACTATAAATCTTTTGTAAATTAAATACTCAAATTAAATTCTAACATTAATATAAAACAATAAATGCAAAACCGCTCAAGGTATAGCAAAAGATAAGTAAATAATATAATTTTATTTTCTTATCATATAATCAATTGATTTTGTATTTCTGCTTACGCATTTAGGACATTTAGGTTTAACAAGCATATCTAAAATCGTTATAGCCCCAAGAGGTATTTTTTTAGACTTATCAAAAGTTTTACCGCAATCATTACATTTATAAAGGAAAGGTCCAACAAAAGGCAACATAAAAAACTCCTTAATTATTAATTTAGTTTATATCCATTAATTAGGATTATTAAATCTTCCGTCATTTATTAATCCATTCATAAAAACACCTCTATCATCATTATCATGTTTTAATAATTTATTCACATCATCAATAAAATCTTGAAACTGTCTGTTATTACAAAGTTTATGCATAGTATCTATATCTAAATCATTTCTTTTTTTGGCAGAAAATAATATTTCTGAATCTTCAGGATTATAATAATTTAATTTTATTATACATACGCCAAAAGACTGATTTAATCTTTTTATTTCTTCCATTAATTCATCATAATTATTTTCATCTATTTCCATAGCAACAAGCCAAGCTTCATTAGCCCAGCCTGAATTTGATAATGCTTGAAAATAATATTCCGTCAAACTTCCAAGTGTGAGTTTTAATTTTAATTCATAAGCGTAAATTTCTGTAGTTGGCAGGTTTATATGATTAAATAATTCTAAAACTGATTTATTAATATAATCTTTAAAAGTAACAGCTACAATATCTGGAGTGCCCCATTTCATTTTTCCTTTTAAGTTAATATCTGTAGCATTGGCATTTATAGTTTTAGAATATATTTTCATTGAGTACAAATATTTTGTGAGAGGTATATGCAAATCTTTTTCTAATATTTTTTTATTTGTAATTGTATTTTCTGAACTTTCTTCTGTATCTTCTTCTTCGCTTAAATCATTAATTTCATTTATTAAATTTTGATTAGAGCTATTTATTTTGCTTTTTAATAAAAATTTACCTTTACCAACTTTAGTAAAGATTGTAGTATCTGGATTAAATTTTATATCTGTATATATTTTTGCTCCTAAACTTGCAATAGGAGTTTTACTCATTTTACCGTTTAATGTTTCAGCTATAATTTTATCATAACCTAGTTCGCAAGCCTTCTCCCATATTTCATCAACTTTCATAGGTACATCGCTTTGCTCTAGAACTTTTTTTGCTGCATCATAATATGTCATAGCTAACTCCTAAAACTTTATAAATTAATAATACACTATTTTTGTAAAAACTCTATAATTTTTATACGATTTAGGAATTAACTATATTTAAGTTCAATAATTTTTCAGTTTTTTATTTTATATTTTTTGAAAATATTAATAACAATGATGATTTATTTATGAATTATAATGTACAAAAACAAAATATATATTAATATTTAAAGTTTGTGTATTTTTATATAAATTAATAGACAAAAATTAAAATAATATTTATAATATTTATATAGGATTTGTATATGTCAGGATTAATATTTTTATTAGTGATAATGGTTGTATTTGCTTTTACTAGATATTTTATATTACCCAAAATATTTAGCAAAGATTCAAAAAAATTAAAAAAATATGCTGAAGAAGCATATAATGATTTAGATACATTTTACAATTCAGGTAATGAACACTCTAAAGAATTAATAAAAAATTCAATTATTGGTATGGCTAAAGAAGGAAATGATATAGCAATAAAATTCTGTGAAGATAAAGGTTGGGATATTAAATAGGGTTAAAAAATTAATTACATTTCCCGCCCTCTATCTTTATTGTTTTTATTTGCAATTCTTGATTTGATATTCTTTATTGTTTAAAAAGAAATTATAACGCCCGCCCAAGTTCTCTTTAACTTTTTTAATCTTACTTACCGCACGCAGAATAAAATTAAAAAATATATAACATCTAATAATTGCATTTATGTTATAACTAATAACCCGTTTACCGTGCGGTGAATAAATTATAAGTTTAATCAAGTTTTTTGTATCAAGCATTCAATATTATATATACGAATTCCGAATTTGTAATAAGGCTAAAACTATATTTGAGGAATATTTATTATGCGTTATCTTAGTTTGATTCTTATACTTATTTTTAATATATCTTTTTTATTTTCTCAAAATACTAATACTGGCAAATTAGACCAACTATTAGATTATGCAAGTACAGGAAATATTAATGGAATAAAAAGATTAATTTCTGCCGGCTCTATTTCAAGCTATATAGATTTTGGTGATATGCAAGGACATAATGCTTTAATAACAGCCACTTTTAGAGGTTATAAAGATATAGTTGTTTTGCTATTATCTCAAAAAATAGATGTTAATGCTACTTGTATACATGGAAAAACTGCTTTAACTTATGCGGCAGAAAACGGATATGTTGATATAGCTTCTTATTTGCTTGCTAAAAATGCTAATCCTAATATAAAAATTAATAACGGCACTACAGCTTTACTTCAAGCAGCTGGTAAGGGGTATTATACTATAACAGAAATGATTATTAATGCTGGTGCTGATGTTAATATGTCTGGACTTTATGTTAATCCTGATGATGCCAATTATAATATGACTCCTCTTATGGTTGCTGCTTATAATAATCATGATGATATAGTGAAATTGTTGCTTGATAATGGAAGCGATATAAATAAAGTTAATAATGTTGGAGCTAATGCTTTATTTTATGCTATAGCTAAGGGTAATGGAGAAGTAGCTAAAATGCTTCTTGAGAGAAATGCTGATGCTAATGTAGTATCTAGTTATGGATATTATGGAAATATTACAACACTTGCTTTAGCTTCATCTTTGGGTTTGAATGATATAGTGTCATCACTTTTAATAGGTAAGGCTGATATTAATTATAGAATGGCTGACGGAAGAACTGCTTTAATATGGGCAAGTATATCAGGTAAGAAAGATATTGTTTTATCATTAATTAATGCTAATGCAGATGTTAATATTAAAGATAATGACGGAAAAACAGCTTTGATGTTTGCAGCAGAAAATGGAGATTATGATTCTGTAGAGTATTTACTTGACGGCAATGCAGATTTAAGCATAACAGATAACTTATCAAAAAATGCTTTAATGTACGCTATGGAAAACGGCAACACAGATATAGTTGATTTAATTACAAAAAGAAGCTTGGTAAAGAAATAATTTATTAAAATATAGAAAGTGTATGGGGTTTAGATTATATAAAAAGGCTTTGAACCAACGTTTAAAGCCTTTTGTATTAATTAAAATATTTATTATTTTTATTGTTTTGTCATATTACTTTCTAAACCATCACTATTGCTAAAAGTTCCGCTAGTATCATTTTTAAATGTTAAAGTTAATGTCAATGTTCCTCCAGGACCAGGGCGGTCTTTATTTACAAATTTTACCTCATATGTTTCATTTCCCTTATCAGTAACACTATCAGCAACACTTGTACTTGTTTCGACTCTATAAGTGACTGCACCATTATTTGATATAGTTAGAATTGTAGTTGGTACTAAATCAGTGAGCTGCCAAGTGCCTTCATATTTTGCTATGCCTTGAGGAGTTGTGCTTCCGCTATTATTATCACCGCTTCCTGTTTTGTCTGCATTACTGCAGCTTACAGCTAAAATACCAACTAAAAATAAAACCAAAATTAAACTTAAAAATTTTTTACTCATATTTTACTCTCCTTTTTTACTTTATAATTAAAGGTTTTGAACTATAAGTTTAAAGCCTTTAAAATATTTATTATTTTTATTGTTTTCTAATAGTACCGTTAAAAGTATCTTTACCATCAGAGATACTAAAAGTTCCGCTAGTATCATCATTAAATTTTAAAGTTAATATATATGTTCCAGGATTAGGGTCTTGATCTACAAATTTTACATCATATGTTTCATTTCCTTTATCAGTAACATCTGTACTTTTATCAGCAGGACCTGTAGTTGCTTCTCCAATACTAACCGAACCATCGCTTGATATAATTAGAATTATATCATTATTTACTTGTTGTATATAGGTATACCAAGTACCAGCATAATATCCTAAACCTTTGCTAGAAGTGTTAGAGCCTGTTTTATCTGCATTACTGCAGCTTACAGCTAAAGCACTTATTAAAAATAAAACTAAACTTAAATATTTTTTACTCATATTTTACTCTCCTTTCTTACTTTTATTAAATATAACAAAAAAGCCGCTTTTTCAAATAAATTTTGGGGCTGTCCTAGATAACTAAAAAAGCTCCTTTCTTGCTAAATTATATAT
>OARM01000046.1_pt1 | contig 86876 bp, 75 predicted proteins | sample 1475591 | NCBI WGS metagenome assembly OARM01 (sample SAMEA3360676, study PRJEB22359) | human gut metagenome | biome: ENVO:urban biome; feature: ENVO:human-associated habitat; material: ENVO:feces | place: Bangladesh | collected 2011
AAGAATTCTATGACTTTTGTACACAAGAATTAACTTTAGAGAAAGCAAATAAAAAGCTACAAAAATATAATCATTTTTGGAATTAGGCGAATGCCCGCAGATGCGTAAACGAATACACTCTGCTTTAAATTATGATACACCTATGCTATACTTTAAGAAATTAAGGAATTCCTAACTGCAATATGTCTGGCTCCTGTGCAAAGTAAAAAGAGAAATATTTATATAAAATATAATATTGATTACTAAAAGTATATAATAATAATTTAATTAAGTAAAAAATTATTATACCTTTTACATAATCAATATATGATAAAAACAGATAAAGGCTTGAATATTTTATTTAAAATTATGTATATCAATATTATTTTCTAATCTATTTAATTCATCTTGTAAAAACTCTTTCCATCTCTTAGCTCTAAATATTGGAGAAGTTATAAAAATATCTTTATCTCCCCTTCCAGACATATTAACTATTATAACATCATCTTTAGAGCATTTTTTAGCATATTCAATAGCCTTAGCACCAGCATGAGCACTCTCTAAAGCAAATATAACTCCCTCATGTTTAGCAAATTCTTTAACAGCATTAATAGCTTCCATATCTGTAGCACTTAAAAATTTAATTCTTCCAATATCTCCTAAATATGCTAATTGAGGTCCAATTCCAGGATAATCAAGTCCTGCTGATATAGACATAGTATCAGATATCTCTCCATTTTCTTTTAATATAAACTTACTCTTATACCCCTGAGCTACATGGTCTTTAGCATATTGATTATTCATTCTTACAGCATTCTCTCCAATATTTGAACCTATTCCACCAGCTTCAATAGCTACCAATTCTATATCAGTTTTTTCTATAAAAGGCTCAAAAAAACCTATTGCATTAGAACCGCCTCCAACACATGCAAACATAGATTTTACTTTTAAGTTTTTTTCTGCTATTTGTTTTTCTAATTCTCTTCCTATTATAGATTGGAAAGTTCTAACTATATCCGGATAAGGGCTAGGTCCAACAGCACTTCCAAGTAAATAATGAGTATCATCTAAATCTTTTATCCATTCTTCTAAAGCCGCATCAACTGCATCTTTTAATCCTCTAGAACCTCTTTTTACAGATACAACATTAGCCCCATATAATTCCATAGATGCCACATTAGGCTGCTGCCTGCGTACATCTATATCCCCCATATATATAGAACATTCTAATCCCAACTTAGCACAAGCAGCCGCTGTAGCAATACCATGCTGACCTGCTCCTGTTTCTGCTATTATTTTTTTCTTTCCCATTCTCTTTGCTAATAATGCCTGACCTATAGAGTTATTAATTTTATGTGCACCAGTATGAGCAAAACCTTCTAATTTTACATATATTTTAGCACCGCCTATACTCTCAGATATATTTTTAGCATACATTAATGGTGTAGGTCTTCCCAAAAAATCACTTCTAAGCTCTTCTAGCTCATTTAAAAAATCTTTATCTTTTATATAAAATTTAAAAGCCTCTTCTAATTCTATTAATTTCTTTTCAAGTTTCTCATCTACAAATCTTCCTCCAAACTCACCAAAAAAACCGTTTTCACTTGTTATCATTTTTAGCCCCTTTATTAATTACTATATATAGTATTTTAACACTTATACCATTTTTGTCAATAGCATAAAAGAAATTTATATAAAAATTAATTATTTAAATAATTAAAAAAATATAATATAATAAAAAATATTTAATTTTCACCGGACTTTATATGTATGACAAAGTAGATTCTAACCCCTTATATTATGAAAAAATATATAAACTTCTTTTTAAATTCGGTACACCAAGCATAATATCAATGCTAGTTGGTGCATTATATAACATAGTAGACCAAATATTTATAGGACAAGGAGTAGGCATAAATGGAAATGCAGCCACCAATGTCGCCTTTCCTCTAACAACAATATGTGTTTCTATATCATTATTTTTAGGTCTTGGAGGAGCTTCTTCATATAGCCTGCTGCTTGGAAGAGGAGAAAGAGAAAAAGCAACAACTATTATAGGAAATACAATATCTTTAGCATTCATTTTCAGCCTAGTATTAACTATAATAGTAAAAGTATTTGTAAAAAAAATAATGTATATGTTCGGCTCTACAGAAGAAGTATTAAGCTATGCTGTAAAATATAGTTCAATAACTTCTACTGGTTTTTTGCCGTTTATATTTTCAAGTATGATGAGCCATATAATAAGGGCAGATGGAAGTCCTAGATATTCAATGATGTCAGTATTGAGTGGAGCTATTGCCAATACTATATTAGACCCTATATTTATATTTTATTTCAAAATGGGTATAGCTGGAGCTGCTTTAGCTACTATAATTGGACAATTTATATCTTTTGGTTTAACTTTTAAATATATATTTAAAATGAAAAATATTACGCTTAATAAAGAAAGCTTTTTATTAAAAATTAATAATGTTATTAAGATTTTTACTTTAGGGTTATCTGGAGGATTCAATCAATTAGCCATGATGGCTGTTCAAATAACAATGAATAATGTATTAAGCTATTATGGAAATCAATCTATATATGGAGGCAATATTCCGCTTGCTGTATCTGGAATTATAATAAAGATTAATATGATTATTATGGCTTTTATAATAGGCACAGGTCAAGGTTCTCAACCTATAATTGGATTTAATTATGGTGCAAGAAATTATAAAAGAGTAATAGACACATATAAACTAAGTGTTTTTATAACTACAATGATGGCTATAATAGCATCTATACTTTTTCAATTATTCCAAAGACAGATAGTATCTATGTTTGGAGATGGAAGCGAATTATATTTTTCATTTGCTGAAGAATATATGAGAATATACATGTTATTTATGGTTGTTAATGGGGTTCAGCCTGTTACAGGTTCATTTTTCACATCTATAGGAAAAGCATTTAAAGGAGCATTTATTGCTATGACTAGACAGATAATTTTCTTACTCCCTCTTATAATAATACTGCCTAAAATATTCGGCATAGATGGTGTAATGTATGCTGGTCCAATAGCAGATGCAATGGCTTTAATAGTTACTATTTTATTTATAAGAAGAGAGATTAAAAATATAAAAAAATTAGAAGAAAGTAAAGAATAACTGTATATTATAATAATATATCTAAGTTCTAAACAACATATTATATAGAATATTAATAATCTAATTTAATATAATTAGATTATTAATAATATTTATATTATATTTATTAATACTATATTCAACTAAAATAGAATAATAATTTTATTCATAAAAATAAAATTATTAATAAAATAATATTTTATAAAATAATAAAATCTATAAAAAGCAAATTCAAATAATATATTTGAACTTGCTTTAGAAGAATATTAATTAATTTTTAGCAGCTTTTATTTTATTTTTTAAAGTTTTATTTTTAGAATATAAATCATATATAACAGCAATAGCAATAATTGCCCCTCTTATTATTTGTTGTATATATGAATCTACACCAATAAGAGTCATAATATTATCTAGAAATCCAACTATAAAAGCACCAGCAATTGTTCCTTGAGCAGTTCCTAAACCACCTGAAAAACTTGTACCGCCTATAACTGCTGCAGTTAAAGCTTTTAATTCATAGCTAACAGCACCATTTGGAAGACCAACATTATTTCTAGACATAAATAATACACCAGCAAATCCAACAAATATACCATTAATAATAAATACTTCTATTTTAGATTTATTAACATTTATTCCTGAAGCTATAGCGGCCTCTTCATTTCCTCCTATAGCATATAACTCTCTTCCAAGTTTTTTATGAGTTAATATATACCAAGTAAGAATAACAAATAAAATTAAGAACAATACAGATATAGGTATTCCTCCAGGTAAAGTTCCCTGTCCTAATACAGTATATTTTCCTATTTGATATATATTTTGACCATTTGTATATTTTAAAGCAGCACCTCTAGCCATAGTAAGCATTGCTAGTGTAGCAATAAACGGAGGTACTTTAAATTTAGTAATCATTATACCATTAATTAAATTACATATAACACCTACTATTATAGCTACCAATATTGCTAGAATCATATTATTAGTTGCTTTATATGAAGCTACAGATAATACACCAGCTAATGCTAATACACTTCCACAAGATAAATCTATCATACCAGATATAATAAGCATAGTAGCACCGCAAGCTAAAATAGTAGTTACTGCTAATTGACTCGAAATATTACTAAAATTAGCAAATGTTAAAAAGTTACTATTCAAAAATGAAGAGACTATTATCATTATTATAAGTATAAAATATATACTATATTTACTCATCATATCACTATAAAGTTTTCTTATATCTAGTTTCATTTTTATATCTCCTAATATTTGTATTTATATAAAGTTACATTGTTAAAGTTCCAGTTGCTAATTTCATTATAGTTTCTTGTGAAAATTCATCTCTATTTAACATACCAGCAATACTTCCTTTACACATAACATATATTCTATCACACATTCCAATAAGCTCAGGAAGTTCAGAAGAAACAACAATTAATGTTTTTCCTTCTTTTGCTAAGTCTGTCATTAATTTATAAATCTCAAATTTAGCTCCCACATCTATACCTCTTGTCGGTTCATCCATAATTAATATATCTGGAGATTCTAATATCCATCTAGCTAATAAAACTTTTTGTTGATTTCCTCCAGAAAGAGTATCAATACTAACATCGTAAGAAGCTGTTTTTACATTCATTTTTTCGCAGTATTTTGTTATTTCTTTATGTTCTTTACTTTTATGCCAGAATTGATTATAAAAGAATTTACTTAAACTTGCCAAAGAAACATTTTCTTTAACACTTCTACAAGGTATTATGCCAAATCTTCTTCTATCTTCAGAAAGCATAGCAATCCTATTTTTTATACCATCAGATACACTATTAATAGTTACTGCTTTACCATTTATTTTTATTTCTCCTGAAGTATATCTATCTATACCAAATATAGTTCTTACCAATTCTGTTCTTTTTCCACCCATAAGCCCAGCAAAACCTATTATTTCACCTTTTCTTGCATAAAAACTACATTTATTAAAAACATTTTCAGAATATAAATTATTTACCTCTAAAACAGTTTCTCCTATAGGTAAAGTTTCTTTAGGATAATTATTTGCCAATTTTCTTCCAACCATTAATGATATAACCTTATCTATATCAAAATTTTCTGCTTTATCAGTAAGTATAGTTTGCCCATCTCTTAAAATTGTAATATCATCAGCTATTTTAAAAATTTCATCCATCTTATGAGAAATATATATTATAGAAGCCCCTCTTGATTTTAACTCCTCAATTTTTGCAAATAATTTATCTACTTCTTTATTTGTAATAGCAGAAGTAGGTTCATCCATAATAAATATTTTAGCATTATTAGCTATAGATTTTATAATTTCTAACATTTGTACATCAGAAACAGTTAATTCTTTTAATTTAGTAGTTGGAGAATAATTTAAACCTTCTTGTTCTAAAAGATTTTTAATATCTTTTCTTATTTTTTTCCAATTAACTGTACCTAAAGAAGTCATTGGCCAATCACCTAAAACTAAACTCTCCTCTACAGTCATTTCAGGAACATAATTTAATTCTTGGAAAATCATAGATATGCCTAATTTTTTTGCTTGTATAGGATTTTTTATTTGTACAACTTTACCATCTATTTCTATACTTCCTATATCTGCTTTATATATACCATTGATAATTTTCATTAGGGTAGATTTTCCAGCACCATTTTCCCCGCATAAAACGTGAACTGTACCTTTTCTAACAGCAAAATTAATATCTTTAAGTGCTTGTACCCCTGGAAAAGATTTATATATATGAGAAACTTTTAATCTATATTCTTCTTGCATACTTTATAACCTTAAAATATTTTTATATTTTAGGAGGTATTAATATTTTCATAACACCTCCTATATATTATTATAAACTATTAACTTATAGCTCCAGTTTTTTTATACATCTCTATATACTGATCAACATTTTCTTTTGTTACTAAAGGGTTATCAATATCTGTATCTATTTGAGTAGCTTCTTTATTAACTAATTTATTTACAGTATCTAATATTTTTGCTGATAAATCATAAGCACTTTGCATACAAGTAGAAGTCATTTTTCCTTCTTTAATTAAAAGACAAGCTTCAGCTGTTCCATCTACACCATATACTAATAAATTATCAAATTTAGGATTTCCTTTTACAGCTTCTAAAGCACCAGCAGCCATATTATCATTCATAGAAATAACAGCATCTATTTTATCATTAGCTTGTACCCAAGTTTCCATAAAACTTAAAGCTTCATCTTTATTCCAATTTGCAATTTGTTCACCTACAATTTTTACATCTGGACGTTTATCAAAAAATTCTATTTGCCAACTTCTTCTTCTTTCATCAGCATGGAAGTTGCCTGGAGGGCCGTTTAATACTACAACATTAGCACCTTGAGGAATTTGATCTAAAGCGGCTATAGCATTTACTGCTGCTTGTTTATATGGGTCAGCATCTACTGAAGAAGCACCTGCTATACCAGCAATTCTAGCATTTGTAGTTAAACAAATTATTCCAGCAGCAACAACTTTTTCAGCATAAGGTCTTTGAGCTTCTCCATTATTTGGCTGTATAATGATAACATCATATTTGTTTATTATAGCATTTTCTATTAAGCTATTTTCAACGTCATCATTAGCTTGTCCATCAAATATGTCTACAACAATATTAGGATATTTTGCAGCTTCTTCTTTGATAGAGTTAGCTAACCAAGCAGCAAAAGAATCTGCCTGAGCCCTTGCTATATACGCTACTCTTATCTTTCCGTCTGTCTTTTCAGAAGCAGAAGATTCCTGAGCAGACTTATTACAGCCAGATATTGAAAATAACATCATAGCTGCAACAACAAAAAATAATGATAATTTTTTGCCCATTTTTTTCTCCTTTAAATTAATTTATTAAATTATAATATTTAATAGCAAATTAAAAACAACAGTATCCGCCATCTACTATAATATCACTTCCTGTAGTATATCCTGAAGTACTAGAAGCTAAATATAAAATAGCTGGTATTAATTCTTCAGGTTTTCCCATTCTATGAATAGGAATTAAAGGCATCCAACTATCTTTTAATTCCTTAGGAGTATCTACAGACATTGGGGTTGCCATATAACCTGGACTGATACTATTTACCCTAATACCATGTTCAACCCACTCCATTGCTAATGACTTTGTCATATGTATAACCGCAGCTTTTGAAGCATTATAAGAACATTGCCATTGAGGTATATTTACTATAGTACCAGACATAGATGCCATATTAATAATACTTCCTTTAATGTTTCTTTCCAACATTATTCTGCCTACAGCTCTTGCAGTAATAAATTGACCAGTTAAATTTGTATCTATCACCTCTCTAAATTCTTCTATAGAAACATCTAGAGTAGATTTATGTATACATATCCCAGCATTATTAAATAATATATCTATACTTCCAGATTTATCTAAAATTTTATTTAATGCTGTATCAACATCTCTTTCATTTGTAACATCACATTTTATATGATAACATTTTCCGGCATTAGAATTAATTAAATCAATTGTTTCATCAGCATTAGAACGTGAAAGTATAACTATTTCAGCACCTGCCTTAGCCATTCCTAAAGCAACTACTTGACCTATTCCTCTACCTCCACCTGTTACAATAGCAACTTTTCCTTTTAGAGAAAATAATTCATCTAAATAACTCATAATACTACCCCATTAAATAATTACATTTTTATTACTGTTTTTACTATATTAGCTTTATCATTAACACTATCATCTAATCCCTTCTGTAAATCATTAAAGTTATAAGTATTAGTAACTATATTTTTAATATTAATAGCTCCGCTTTCTATAGCATCTATACATAATGGGAACATATGTCTGTATCTAAATACTGTTTTGAATGTTAATTCTTTATCTAAAGACATACCAACATTCATGTTTATCATTCCTGTTTTACTATATCCAACTAAAACTATAGTAGAGCCTTTTTTTGCAAATTGTATAGCCTGATTTGTTGTTGCTTCAACACCAGCAGTTTCTATAGTAAGATCGCTTCCCTTACCATCTGTTAACTCTAAAACTCTTTTTACTACATCTTCTTTAGAGGCATCTATAACTCCAGTTGCTCCTAATTCTAAAGCCTTATCCAAACGTTTTTTTATAACATCTATAACATATACTTTTGATATTCCACAAGCTTTTAAAGCTAACATAGAACATAGACCAATACATCCAGTACCAGTAACAAATGCAGTTTGTCCTATTGTGGCATTACCTTGTCTAGCAGCATGCATTCCAACTGCTAAAGGTTCTATCAAAGCTCCTTCAACTGTAGAAATTTTTTCTGGCAATTTGAAAGACAATGATTCTGGGTGAGCAACATACTCTTGAAATACTCCATCTACTGGAGGAGTTGCAAAAAAGATAACATCTGGACATAAATTATATCTTCCTGTCCTGCAAAATTCACATTCACCGCAAGTTTTTCCTGGTTCTAAAGCAACTCTATCACCAACTTTTAAATGTTTTACTTTTTCACCTATTTCTACTACAGTGCCGCTACATTCATGACCTAAAACAAAAGGTGTCTTCACAATAAAATTACCAATAGCACCATGTTCATAATAGTGTAAATCGGAACCGCATACTCCAATATATTCCAATTTAACTAATACTTCATCATTTTTAGGTTTTGGTATTTCTCTTTCTGTAAATTCTATCTTTTTTAGATCAGTCATTATTGCGACTTTCATTTTACCTTCCATATGTCATATACTCCATAATATATTGTTTTTTATAAACCACTTTAATAAAAATATTTTATAAAAGTAGTTTATATAATTAAGTATAGTCATAAAAAACTTAGTTGTCAATAAAAATATAAAAAAATGAGTATTTATATAGACTTTATAAATGCATATATATGCTGCAAGGCCGCTCCCAAAGCAGCTCCTTCAAAATGATGCTTACACACTTTTATATAATTAGCATTATTTTCAAATGTATTTAATTTAGAAACTTGGTTTTTGAAATCATTAAGATAATTAAAAAAATAGCCCCCAACATATCCGCCTATTACTACATCGCAATCAAAAGACATTCTTAAATTGTTTACAGCTATTGCTAAATAATATAAATAATCATTCCAAACTTTAGCAATCTTTTTATCGCCGCTATTTAATTTATCAAAAAATAAATTAAGTTTTCCATCTGTTAGATCAGAAAGTAAATTAGCTTTACAATAACAATCTAAACAACCTTTTTTACCGCAATAACACTTTTCTCCATTAGGTATTATAGTTACATGCCCAAATTCTCCAGCTCTTATATTATCTCCGATATATAGTTCTTTAGAAAATATAATAGCCCCACCAACGCTATTACTTAATGATAGGTAAATGGCATTATTTTTAATATATCTTGATTCAGCAAATCCTGCCGCATTAGCATCATTTATAAATACACAATTAAAGGGTATATATTTAGTAAAATCAGAATATGGTACTCTTTCAAATCCTAATACATAAGATGAAGCTATATCAGTTCCCGATTTATCAATGATACCCGGAATAGATACACCAGCACCTAATATCTTACTTTCATCAATATCACAAACAAATTCTTTAATAGATTTTTCGAACCATAAAAAATATTCTTCTGTATACCTAAATGAGTTTTTTAATCTTATATTTTTTATAACATTTCCAAGCAAATTAACTAAAACTAAACTTATATGATTTTTAGTAATATCTATACCTATAGCTAATTTAGCATTCTCCACAATTGAAATAGCTTTTGCTTTTCTTCCACCGCTTGATTCAAATTCACCAACTTCTTGTATTAAATTAGAATCTAATAACTCCTTCATATTTTGCAAAACAGTCGGCATACTCATATTTAAAGATATTGAAATATCATGTTTAGAAACTTTTTTATTTTCTAAAATATATTTATAAATTATATTTTTATTGATTTTCTTTACATCTATATTATTACTTTTTTTATACATTTGTATTCTCATAAAAAATGTTATGGATAGTATATATTAAAAAAAATAAATTTGGAAGGTTATTATTATAAATGAATACTTGATTTATGCAATAAATTTTTCTATACTCAATTATATGCTCAATAATAAATAACTAATTAAGAGGTATATTATGTATACATTAGGAATAGATTTAAGCACACAAAGTTTAACATTAAGTATATTAAATTATAAAACTTTAAAAAATGAATTAAACATATCTATAGCTTTTAACTCACTGGAAGAAATAAAAACTTCATCAATGAATAAAAATACTTTACTCATAGACTCCAAAATAGAAGGCAAAGCAGAACAAGATATTAATATTTTTTTAGCGGCATTAGATAAAGCATTATCAGAACTAAAAGAAAAATGCAATGTTAAAGAGATTAAAGCTATTCAAATTTCTGCTCAGCAGCATGGGCATGTTTATTTATCAGAAAATTATAAAAAGAATTTAAATAAATTAAAAAATAAAGATTATATAAGCAAAAACTTAAAAGAAATATTAAAAGATTCTTATTCATATAATGCAGCACCTATTTGGAGAACTTCTTGTACACAAAAAGAAGCTAATGAACTTAGAAACTCTGTAGGCGGAAAAGAAAAAATGATTCAAATAACAGGCTCAGATTCACCGCTTAGATTTACTGGTGCAGTAATAAAATATAATTTTGATAACAATTTAGAATTAGAAAATAATACATATAAAGTATTTCTTCTCAATACATTCATAGCTTCTATTCTAACTGCTAAAGATGATATTAGTGCAGATTTTGGAAATGCATCTGGTATGAGTTTAATGGATTACACAAAAAGAGAATGGAATGATAAACTCCTCAATACTGTATCAAATAATTTAAAAGAAAAATTAGGAAATATAGATAATCCTTCAGCATTGGCAGGAAATATAGCAGAATATTTTATAGAAAAATATGGTTTTAACAGAGATTGTTTAGTAGGAATAGGAAGCGGAGATAATCCTCAAACAAAAGTATTATACAAAGGAGATATATTATCTTTAGGAACTAGTTTTGTATATATGCTTAATATTGATGAAAACACAAGAGATTTCTCTGGTGTATCAAACGCTATGTATGATGGTATAGGAAATCCATTTATGATATTCTGCCGTACTAATGGGGCTATGGTTTGGGACGAAATTATGAACTTATATCATAAAAATTATAAAGATATAACAGAATCATTATCCAAAAATATAGACAATTTACCTATAATGATATATCAAAGAGAAAATGAATCTGTACCTATAAGTAAATCTTTTGATATAAAAAGATATTATGATGATATTTCTTTTGATAATGATTATAAAGGCATTGTATTAAGTTCTTTAGGTTTAGTTGCTGGATATTCTAAAAAGTTTGCTTCAGAAAAAAAAACAGCTGATTTATCTGTTACAGGCGGACCAACTAAAGATAAAGAAATATTAAAAATAATTGCTAATATTTGGCAGTGCCCTATAAAAATACTTCCTTCTGGAGGAGCTTCTCTTGGAGCTGCAATAAGTGCTGTACTATTATTAAAAGAAAATATTTCTTTAGATGATATTAGAAATTCATTAATAGATAACACTGTAATAGAACCTGATTATAATTTATCAAACAAATATGATGATTATTTAAAATCTATGAATGAAAAATTTAATGAAATAATTAAACATTAATTGTTAATTAATACTAAAAAATATTAACTAAAATAAAGAAATATTACTCTAAAAGCTTAATTATATTTTTATGATTTTTTTGCTTAGCATAAAATAATGCATCATTACCGTCATTATTTAAAACATATTTATCAGCATTAGCATTTAAAAGCAATGCCACTACTTTTGTATGCCCTTCCATAGAAGCTAATATTAATGCAGTATTTCCTGCCTCATCTTGAACATTTAGATTAATATTTTTTGCTATCAATTTCTCAACAATATCATCATCACCAAATATTGATGCATCTAAAAGGGTCTCTTCATCTTGAGTGAGTGTATATGCTAAATTAAAAGAAAAGAATATAAATATTATTAAAAAAATATATTTTTTCATAATGAGTCCTATATAAAAAAACGACTCTTAAAAGTTTTTTAAGAATCGTTTTTTATTAAAAGATGTGGAGGTTATGGGGATCGAACCCACGACCTACTGCGTGCAAGGCAGTCGCTCTCCCAAACTGAGCTAAACCCCCGTGTATGTTAAAGAACCTGAGCGTGTGGGCCTGGGAGGAATTGAACCACCGACCTTTCGATTATCAGTCGAACGCTCTAGCCATCTGAGCTACAGGCCCTTTTTTTTCTCTTTGATATGGTGTATAATATAACATATTACAAAAAAAATAGCAAGTTTTTTTTCTAAAATATTTTAAAAAAAACTTCTAAAGATATAAAAATGGAGAGATGTATGAATTTTAAAATTTCTAAAATGATGGAAAAAAAGGACTTTCAAAAAGAGTTCTCTGACTTTATGCTAAAAGCAGTTTCAATTCCTAATGTTATCAGTTTTGCTGGAGGTATGCCAAACCCTATTTCTTTTCCTAATAAAGAATTAAAAAAAGCATACTCTTTTGTAATGGATAATCATTATAAAACAGCATTGCAATATGCAAATACTCAAGGATATATTGAACTAAGAAAAATAATAGCACAAAGATACAAGAGCAAAGAAAATATTAATGTAGAAGCAGATGATATATTAATAATTAATGGAGCACAGCAGGGATTTGATATAATATCAGCTGTTACACTAAATGACAATGATAATGTTATAGTAGAAGCCCCTACTTTTTTGGCAGCAATTCAAACTTTCAATTTGTATAATGCTAAAATACATAGCGTAGAAATAAATGATAAAGGTATTAATTTAGACGAATTAAAAAACATACTAAAAAAATATAAATCAAAATTATTTTATACAATTCCAAATTTCCAAAACCCAACAGGTTTAACTTACAATAATGAAACAAGAAAAATAATTGCAGATATGATAAAAAAAACTAATACCATACTCATAGAAGATAATCCATATGGTGCTTTAAGATTTAAAGGAGAAAATCAGGAATCATTTTTTAATTTACTAAATGAACAAGTAATATTAATGGGTTCTTTTTCAAAAACAATTTCGCCAGGCATAAGAGTTGGCTGGATTGCTTCAAAGAATAAAGAGTTTATAAAAAAAGCCATAGAATATAAACAAATACTTGACGTTCATACCAGTATGCCAGACCAAATGGCTATTGCTCAATATATAAACAATAGCGACTTTGATAAGCATATAGAAAAAATAAGAAAACTTTATCATAAACAGTGCAATGCTATGATTAATGCTATAGAAAAATATTTTCCAAAAGAAGTTAAATATACAAAGCCTGAAGGCGGAATGTTTATATGGGTAGAGCTTCCAAAAAATATTAAATCTGTGGAGTTAGCAAATGAGACTATAAAAAGAAATGTTGCAATATCTCCGGGTGACCCTTTTTATAATAAAAAAAGAAATGTAAGCACTTTTAGATTGAGTTATTCAAACTGTTCTGTAGAAAATATTGATAAGGGAATGAAGATAATAGGCGAAACTATAGATAAAATGCTTAAATCAAAATAAATTAATAATTAGGAGTAAATAAAAATGAAAGATATAAGAATAGAAAAATTAGCTTACAATCTAGTAAACTATTCATGCAGATTAAAAAAAGGAGAAAATGTTTTAATAAAGGTTTATGGTGAGGGAGAAGAAAGAAGCCTAGTAATGGCTATAATACAAGAGGTTTATAAAGTAGGTGCTAATCCTTTTGTTTGGAATCATGACCCAGAGATAATGAGAGAATTATTAAAAAAATGTAACGAAGAACAGATAAAAACTTGGGCAGAATCTGACTTAATGCTAATGAAAAAAATGGATGCATATATTGGTGTTTGGGGAGGCAACAATAATGCTGAAAACTCTTCAATTAAAGAAGAAAATTATAAAATATATGAGAAACTTTATTTAGACCCTGTACATATGCATCAAAGAGTAAAAAATACAAAATGGGTTGTATTAAACTACCCTACTTCTTCTATGGCACAGCAAGCTTCTATGAGTACAGATGAGTTTGAAGATTTTTATTTTAAGGTTTGCAATTTAGATTATTCAAAAATGGATAAGGCTATGGATAATTTAGTTAGTCTTATGAATAAAACTGATAAAGTAAAAATTATAGGAGAAGGTACTAATTTAGAATTCTCTATAAAAAATATACCTGCTATAAAATGTGCTGGAATAATGAATATACCTGATGGCGAAGTGTTTACTGCCCCTGTGAGAGATTCTATTAATGGAGTTTTATCATACAATACACCTTCATTATATAGCGACGGTTTTACTTACGAAAATATTAAATTAGAGTTCAAAAATGGAAAAATAGTAAATGCATCTGCAAATGATAATGAAAGAATAAATAAAATATTTGACACAGATGAAGGAGCTAGATATATAGGCGAGTTTGCTATTGGAGTTAATCCTTATATAACTAAACCTATGAAAGATACTTTGTTTGATGAAAAAATTATGGGAAGCTTCCATTTTACTCCTGGTGCTTGTTATGATGAAGCTCCTAATGGAAATAAATCTACTATACACTGGGATTTGGTTTGCATACAAACTAAGGAATATGGCGGAGGAGAGATGTATTTTGATGATGTATTAATTAGAAAAGATGGAGTATTTGTTATAGATGAACTTAAATGCCTAAACACTGAAAACCTAATATAATTATTTTCACATAATTAAATATACAAAAAAACAAGGGGCTAATCAAATCCCCTTGTTTTTACTCATTTAATAATAAAACATTATTTATTTTTTTTATTTCTTTATACCATCAAGACCTTTTTTAATCTTTTTATAAATATCTTCTGGTGTTTCATTTTCAAGACTTTCAACATCTATTATATAAACCTTATCTTTATAATATTCTAATACAGGCTTACTTTGACTTTCAAAAACTTTTATTCTGTTTTTTATAGTCTCTTCATTATCATCAGAACGTCCTCTATTTAAAAGTCTTTTTATTATAATATTTTCAGCAACACTAAGATTAATAATAGCATCAATTTTATAATTTAATTTTTCTAATAATTTATCTAATTCTTTAGCCTGCTCCATAGTTCTAGGATATCCGTCAAGCATAAATCCTTTTTTACAATCATCTTTTTTAAGTCTATCAAAGAGCATATCTATAACTAAACTATCAGGAACCAATTCTCCCTTATCCATATATCCTTTAGCTGTTTTGCCAAGCTCAGTACCATTTGCAATATTCTCTCTAAACATATCTCCTGTAGAAATATGAGATATAGAATATTCTTTTTCTATTAACTCAGATTGAGTACCTTTACCAGAACCAGGCGCTCCTATAAAAATAATATTAATCATAGTTTTATCTCCTAAATTGTATATTATTATAAATAGTATAATCAATAATAATATATTGTCAAATAAATTATATAAAATTACCACCGATAAGTATATGCAACATTAGCCCCGCCATAACCTCCGGAAAAAGTAAGCTCTTCTACAGCAAAGTTACTCTCATTAACCCAAAGCATATAATATATTCCAGCAGTTAAAGCAAAAACACCCGTAGCCACCAATCCGCCTATATATATATTAAAAGCAGTATTATATGTAGTTAAATCAACAGGAGGCCTATTTGGAGCATTTTGATATTTATCATAATAATTAATCATAGTATAATCAAGTATTTCATTAGCATATATATAAGTACCAACAGAAAAAATTGTACTTGCTATAGTAAGCCCTAAAAATATCTTTGTATTTCTCTCATAGTTTTTAAACACTATATCTACCCAAGTAGGTTCATGAAAAGGCTTCATCTTTGGAGTTAAATCTAAATAATTTGTGCTTTTTACTGTAAAAGTACCATAATAGTCTATATAATTAGTATTTGTTATCTTTATAGAATAAGTACCAAATCCAAAATCTTCATATATGAAATTTGCAGGCTTTCTCTTTATTCCATTAATAACTACAGAGCTATCTTCTCCGCCTGGTATATTAATTTTTACTTTGGCAGTATTAGTCATTTCAACCATACTAAAATTAAGCATTATATCTTCATTTGTTTTTTCAAAAGAAAGCATAGTATCTATTGTTTCATACAAATCTTTTTTAATTGTAAATCTATGTGCATTAGTAGTTAAAGTTGGCAAATATAAAGTATCTCCGCTCATTCCAATTAAAGCATTATCAACATAAACAAATGCCCCCTCAGGCTCTACATTTATAGCAATAGTACCAGTTTTATCTACATAACTAATTCTATTTGCTATATCTAAAGCATAAATAGGAATCTGCTCATCTATTTTTGCCTCAGATATTTCTATACTATAAGTGTCTATTTTTCTCTCTTTAACATAGGCTATAGAAGTTATTACACTGATATTTGGTCTTTTATATTCAATGCTTCCAAATATAACAATATCTGCATCTCTTTTAAAAACCTCTTTTTTTATATCATCTCCAGTATATTCATAAAAATATCCGCCAAGCTCTATATTTTGTACAAAATCATTTGTATTTTTTACTATAACATTGCTTCCATTATAATTTATAATAACTTCCTCTTCTTCATTTAATTGGAAATATTTTGTTTCTGGAGTAATAAGAGTGACATTGCTTCTTAAACCTCCCCAATTAGTATAATAGTAATATTCATAATTTGTAACAATTGCAGTATTACTAGATGAGTCTGTTGCTGTGTATGTAATATTTGTAAATTGAAAAACTTTTCTTTCATAAGCTCTTTCAAAATCTACTGGAGTTAATTTTACATTGGTTGAAGATTGAAGTCTTATTGTTTTATTATATTCTAATTGATTAGCTATTGAATCTGCTATTGCCAAAGTTAAATAGTTATAGTTAGTATTATCACTTAAATTTGTATAGACAAATATTTCTATTTTTGCAGTATCTGATGCAGTATAATATGGACGCACTTCTTCTACTGTAATAGGTCTGCCGCCAAAAGAATATAGCAGATTAGATATTATTAGAGTTAATACTAAAATATAATAATTTCTATGCATAATCAATTTTATTTAATTTTATAGATTTAATTTTATACTAAAAGACTTGTTTTATCAATATGTATATAAAAATATAATAAAACTTCTTGACAATACTATATCTTTTATATATCATTGCTTATCGAATATTTTTTATCTAATTATTATTTAATTTATTAATCGTATATACAAAAAGGAAGCAGCATAATTATGAAATCAGTAAAAAGCGAAATAAAATATCCTATTATATTTATAATACTATCTATACTTTTTTTTGCAAGCAATTTAACATTTTCTTATCTTCAAATGGGAGATGTTATTCTCTGGGACATAAAAAATATTAAAGATGCTGTATTAAGCGGCAATTTATATTTTTGGAATAATGCCTATTTTACAATATCAGCACCTGCTACAGTGCCTATACACCCAAAATCTTTATTAATGACAATTCTTCCATACAAAATATATCCTCAAGTTACAATCATATTTCATATAGCTGTAATGGGTTATGGATTATTTTTATTTTTAAGAGAAAAGAAACTATCAACAAAAGCTTCTATGTTTGGGGCAATTGCTTTAATGTTTTCTAATGCAATATTTACTCTTATACTTCCTGGGCATTTAGGTAAATTTGAGACTTACTGTTATTTTCCTTTGGTTTTATATTTCTTATCAAAGGCTATGAACACTGAGAAATGGATATATTTCTTTTTTGCTGGTGCTTTTTTAGGCATTGCTTTTTTGGGAGGAGCTTTAGATGTAGCAATGTATTTTGCTTTGTTTCTCTCTTGTTATTTTTTATATTTATTATACAGCAAAAAAAACAATCTTAAATTAATTGACTATATAAAAACTAACATTAAAAAAATAATATTGTTGTGTATAAAGTTTGCATTAGTTGCAGTATTTTCTTTTTTAATGTCTATACAAGTTATAATGGTTACAAAAAACACACAAGATATGGGAGCTGCTGGAGTAGAAAACAAACAAGACTTATGGAATTGGGCTACAAGATGGTCTTATCCGCCTGAAGAAGTATTAGGATTTTTTGTACCTGGTCTTTTTGGGTATTATTCTGGAAGCGAAACTCACCCTTATTGGGGAAGAATAGCTAATATGAACGGAGAGCCAAAAACTTCAAACTTCTCTCTCACCGCTGTAAACATTGGATATATAACATTTTTATTTATAATATTCGCTTTATTTATAAGTAAGAAAAAATACAGTGAAAAATATTTTTGGATAGGTACTGCTTTATTCTTTTTGATAGCAAGCTTTGGAAGATATTTGCCTATTATATACGGAGCATTGTTTCAAATACCAATATTTAGAGATGCAAGAAACCCTAATAAATTTATAGAAATTATACCTATACCATTTGCAATACTTTCAGCATTTGCAGCAGATTATATATTCAAAGCAATAGAAGCAAAAAAAGAGGATAAACTTCTTAAATACTTAGAAGATGAATATAGAGGAGTAAGTATAGCACAAAAAATAATGTATGCTGTATTAATTTTATCTGTTGTATTTGCTGTTATCACTATACTATTAAACGGCTTTATACAAAATGCATTCCTCACTGACTGGCAAGACAAATCTGCATTAATAGCAAAAAATATATCAATGTCTTTTATAAGACTCACTCTAATATCATCTGTAACAACTCTTTTAATGATTAATTCTATTTCTTTAAAAGAGATAACATTAAAAGATAAATATTTATTAGTAGCTCCTTTAATAATATTTATTTTACTTTCAGTTTATGATACAGGCAAAATAAGCATATTAATAATAGGTACAATAATAACTTTTTTATATATCATAATAGCAAACAAAGAAAATTTATATTATAAATATTTACCATACGCTTTTATGGCTATACTATTTTTAGACTTAATGCAAACAGCAAATATATTTATAGTAAAATCAAATATAGATAAAATGTATGAAGGAACCCCTATCACAGAGCATATATTAAAACAAGAAGGCAATGAAACTACAATGCCAATACTAATTCCTTATCTATATAGATATACAACACATACAATGCCATATTACAATATTCCATTAACAGAACCACCCGCAGCAAGCAGATTAAGCAAAGAAATAACAGATATGTTCTCAGCATTTAGAATTAATGATTATGTAGGATATGAACCTAGATTAATGGATTTGCTTGGAGTAAGATATATATTAAGCCCTACATATTTAGACAGTTCTGTAATTGCAAATGATATCACTAAAATAACAGAGTATCAGGATTCTTTCTCTGCTGCTGTATTATACGAACTTAATGGATATAGAAATAAATATGAGTTTGTAAATAACGTATATAATGCAAAAGATTTTAATGATGGTCTTGGAAGAATGAAGATACCTAATTTTAATTTATCAAAAGAGGCTATTATAACAGATAATGCTAAAAATATAGTTTTGAGTGTAAGCAACTCTATAAACAAAGTAGAAATGCTTGAGTATAGCAACAATAAAATAGTATTTAATGTTCAAACTCCTGATGCCGGAGTATTGGTTTTAAAAGAGAGATATAGTCCTGATTGGAGCGTAAGCATTAATGGAGAGAAAAAAGAATTGCTTAAAGCTAATTTGTTATTTAGAGGTGTATATGTTGAAGCTGGAGATAATAATATCGTATTTGAGTTTACTCCTACAATGAAATATGCTTATATTACAATAGTTTCTTGGGCTTTGTTTATTGTAATTTCTATAATAGCAATATTTAGAAAGAAAAGAGTAAATGAATAAAAAAATAATTAAATATAAAATTATACTATTAATAATGGCTTCATTATTCTTATTTTGTTTTATTGTAATGAATTATATTAATGTCAGCAATATAATAAAATATAAAAAAGGAGACATCATAAAAGTTCAAGCAAATATTGAAGAGTCAAATTATTATGAATATGGACTTATAAAAAGAAAATATCCATATTTAGTTTATAGCTTTATTTATGATGATAAAAAAATTACAATAAGCAATATGCTAAGCGACAATACTTTTACAAATAAAAAACTTATAACAATATACTATGATAAAACAAATAATAGAGAAGTTATGCTTCCATCTATAAAAAATTTTATATTATCTTTTATATTTTTTGTTTTAAGCATAATTATCATAGTATATGCTATAAACCTAAAAAGAATATATACTTAAATTACATTAAATATCCATTGCTCTCTTCAAGCACTTTGGCATATTTTTTTACGCCAGTATTTACATTCATAAACTCTTTAGTATATCCAACTTTTTTCAAATTAGTTAAATCTGCCTGAGTGTATTTTTGGTATTTTCCTTTAAGAGCATCAGGGAAAGGAATATACTCAATTTCAGAAGAAGAGTACATCTCTTTTAAAGCCTTAGCAATCTCCACAAAACTCTCAGCCTTACCAGTTCCGCAGTTAAATATACCAGAAATATTTTCATTTTCAAAAAAGAAATTGTTTACACTTACAACATCATCAACATGTATAAAATCCCTTAAAAAATTCTCACTTCCCTCAAATATTTTCATTTTCTCACCAGCTTTAATCTGATTAAATAAATGAAAAGCAACCGAAGCCATTCTACCCTTATGATTCTCCTGCGGACCATATACATTAAAATATCTTAACCCCACAACCTGACTATTAATTTTTTTATTTCTAAATAAAATATTAACATACCTGTCAAATTGATATTTAGAAAAAGCATAAACATTAAGCGGATACTCGTTTTTTTCATCTTCAACAAATCCATTCTCCCCATTTCCATAAACAGAAGCACTTGAAGCATAAAAGAATCTTACTTTATTTTCTAAACAAGCATGCAAAATATGCTGACTATATTCATAATTGTTTTTCATCATATATTTTCCATCAGTCTCCATTGTATCAGAACAAGCTCCCTGATGAAATATAGCATCTACTTTATTATTTTCAACAAAAGAATAAACATCAAAATCTTCTTTATCTATATAATCTCCAAAAACAACCCTATTTAAATTTTTATGTTTTGAAACATTTTTTAAATTATCAACTATTAGTATATCACTTATACCTAAATTATTTAAACCTCTAACTATATTAGAGCCAATAAATCCAGCACCGCCTGTTACTATAATCATATATTTTAATCTCCTTTTATTTAGTTTTTTATTTTCTTTTAATATTGTCCATAATACTAAGAATATCATTAACAATAGCAGTAACCGCTCTTGAAGTATAATTCTTTCTAATATTCTCTCTCATCACATTAAGCCTATCTTGATTATTTAAATTTTTTATTATAATCTCTCCCAATTGCTTAGAATCAAGATCCGCCTCATTCATTAAATAAGCCATATCTTTGTTCACCAATTCCAAAGCATTATAATATTGATGATTATCAGTAGCATAAGGGAAAGGCACTAAAAGAGAAGGCACATTAACAGCTAATATCTCACTAATAGAACTGCTTCCAGCCCTAGATACTACAAAATCAGCAGCATGAAGCAAAGTAGCCATGTCTTTATAATAACTATGAACTGTTACATCTGTTATTTTTTTATCATTAACTTTTGCTATTATTTCAGAACCCCATTTAGGACCGGCAAGCCATACTATGTGAAGATTTTTTACATTCTCTTTCACATTTTTTATGCAATCTAAAAATATATTATTTAATTTTAATGCCCCCTGAGAGCCTCCCATTACAACAAGCAATTTATCATCATCTTTTAATTTCATGATAATTCTAGAAGATTTTCTATTTACAATAAAGAAATCATCTCTAACAGGGTTTCCCATTACTTTTCCTTTAGGCATATATTGCAAAGTCTTAGAAAAAGTAAGATAAGCTCCTTTAGCATGTTTATAAAATATTTTATTAACTTTTCCCGGTATAGAGTTTTGTTCGCATAAAAATATAGGTATTTTTTTTAATTTAGCCACATACAGCATAGGCATAGAAACAAATCCGCCCATTCCTATAATACACTCAGGTTTATGTTTTTTGATTATATTATTAGCTTTTATCATCGATGGTATAAACTTAAGTAAAAAAGCAATATTTTTTAATAAATTTCCAGGAGAGTTTATCTCTAAATAATTATAATCATAATGAGGTGGTATTAAATTATAATCTCTAGCTGCCACCACAAGTCTAGGGTTATGTCCAAGTTTTTTTAAATGGTCATATATAGAAATTGCAGGTGTTATATGACCAGCTGTACCGCCGCCAGATAAAATTACATTCATTCTTCTCTCCTTTGAGTTATTTTTAATAAAATAGCAAACATTATCATATTAACAACTAAAGCATTTCTACCATAACTTATAAATGGTAAAGGCATACCAGTTGTAGGAAGCATTAAAGTTGCTACCATCATATTTAAATATGCTTGTGCACTAATAAATATATTGATACCAAAAGATATATTTTTTAGAAACAAGTCTTTTATTCCAGATGAAATTATAAATCCTCTAATAGTAAAAGAAAAAAATAGGAGTAACAAAATAATATCCCCTATAAATCCATGTCTCTGAGCAATAGAAGCAAAAATAAAATCAGTCAAAGCTGCTGGTAAATGAGTGCTGACTTCTCTGATATCTTCATCAGGTATTCCAGCAATCCCTCCATAATTAAAAGCTAATTTAGCCCTATTAATTTGATACATCTCTTCTTGTGATTGTGTATGAGGTGTTAGATACGAAGTTACTCTTGCTTTCATATATGGAGTATTTATTATAAATATTATAAATATAACTCCAAGTAAAATACCAGTAACAATTAAATATCTTAATGGAATACCGCCGTAAAAAAACATAGAAAAACCAACTAAAGCAAATAATAATGCCGTACCAGAATCTGGTTCAAACATTATGAGCAAACATATAAGCATTAATATAATTAGCGGAGGAATTAAACCGTTACTAACATGTTTAAGCTTATCTCCTTTATTGGCAAGTACACTAGATAAATATAAAACCAATGTTATTTTTGCTATTTCTGAAGGCTGAATTGTAAAAACTCCAAAAATAGATAACCATCTTTTAGCATAACTGCCTTCTACGGATATACCAAATATTAAAACTGCTATAAGAAGTAGTAAAGTACCTATTAATATTGCAGGCATAAACCTATCTATAGCATCAAAAAAATCTGGAACTATTAATATTATAAAATTAACCACTAACATCATTAATAATAATTTAAGATGATTATAAAAATAAGGTTCATTTGGTTCATGAATAGTCTGTGCTCCATATATGGCAACTAATCCGGCAGCAAGCAATGCTATGTATATAATAACTAAATATTTATCAGGTAATAATTTCCTTTTTGACATAAAAACCTACACTCTATAAAATTTTATAAACTAAAGATGCTTTTGCCTCTATAAAAGTACTGCTATTATAATAAGGCAGCTTTACATGCAAACCAGAAGAAGCTAATATATCTAGCGACAATCTGTTTTGTAAAAATTTAAAACTAATAAAACCAACTATAGCTAATTTATGCGTTAGTATATTTGAGTTTACAAGATAAGTTAAAGCATAAGAAGCACCTATATAAAACGGGGATATATTAGCAAGTATAAAAAAATCATTCATAATTTCAAATTCACTTTTTTTATGAAGTATAGCAGTTCTCGAATCATAATAATAGTTTTTATCCCCAGCAAAAACATAATTAAAGCTAGTACTATTAATAAAAATCACATATGGCAGTTTATATAAGAAATAAGGTGTTACCCCAGCAACTACACCCATAGCATCTGTTTTTGACATTCCAAGTAAAGAACCATATGAATAATCTACATTGTTATTATCAAATCCGGCATATCCAAAATTCATAATATTATATATATAATTAAAATAAGCATTAACTCTTATACCGAAAAAAGATAATGGTCGAATATCTGCAAATAATCCAATCATATCTGATGATAATGAAAAATTATTTTCTATACCCAAATCAAGTTTAGTATTTTGAAATATTTTATTTGTTCTATCATCATTATAAATTGAAGTTCTGTAATATAATTTAGTTTCTGCATTGAATTTTATAAAATTATATCCGCCAGCAAAACTCTGCTCAAAATAAAGCTGATGTTTGTTGTTTGTGTTTATTATAACATCATCCATACCTATATTAAAAAGAGTATTTATATCTGCATATATAATACTAATATATAACAAAAAAATGATAGGAACAAATTTTATTTTCATCTTAACATAATCATATAATATAATTTTATAAACATAATATATAATAACTTTATAAATTAAAAAAATCAATAGAGTTAAAATGATTTTAAAAATTATTTTAATAGAATTTATTTTTATAAAAAAAGGCATTGAGTAAAAAACCCAATGCCTAATTAAGAAATTATATTACTGTACCACTTTTTACAATAGTGTTTTTAGGAATAATTACTATACCATCTCTAATACAGTAGAAATCACTATCTTGATGCTGTATTTTCTTTTTATTAGTAATAATAACATCATTACCTATTCTAACATTCTTATCTATGATAACATTTTTAAGCGTACATTTTTTACCTATACCAACTTTAGGCAAATGCTTAACATTTAATCTCTCTATATCTTCACTAGTTTCATAGAAGTCGCTGCCCATCATAATAACCTTTTCTAAAGTAGAACCGCTCTGTATAACTGAACGAAGACCGATTACTGATTCTTTAATAGTAGCATTTTCTATTCTACAACCATCAGCAATGATACTTGAAGTAATAGTAGCTTTTTCAACTTTTGAAGGAGACAAATAACGAACATGTGTATATATAGGAGCATCTTCATCATAAAAATCAAAAGGAGGATTCTTGCTTCCAAAAGATATATTAGCATCAAAATAAGCTTTAATAGTACCTACATCTTCCCAATAGCCTTGGAAAGCATAACTAAATACTTTATATTTTTTGATAGCTTCAGGAATAATATCTTTACCAAAATCTATCATAGAAACATCGCTAAGAAGTTCTTTTAAAACATTTCTTCTAAATACATATATACCCATAGAAGCTAAATATTCTTTTTTAGGGTCTTCTATTTCAAACATCTTTTTTTGTTCATCACTCAACTTTAAAGAATTTAATACATCATCTTCTTTAGGCTTTTCTTGGAAGTTAGTAATTTGTCCTCTTTTGTTTACAAGCATTACCCCAAAACCTTTAGCATCTTCACGCACTACAGGAACAGTTCCAACAACTATATCAGCCCCAGTTTCAAGCATATGTCTTACCATAACATTATAATCCATACGATAAACCTGGTCTCCAGAAAGTATCAAAACATTATTAACATAGTCATTGTCAAAGTGAGCAAGATTTTTTCTCACAGCATCAGCAGTACCTTGATACCAATCTATATTAGTGTCAGTTTGTTCTGCCGCCAATATACTAACATGTCCGCCAGAGAAGTTGTCGAATCTATAAGCATTATAAATGTGATTATTTAAAGAAGCACTATTGAATTGAGTAATAACGTATATATTTCTAAGACCGCTATTTATACAGTTAGAAACAGGTATATCAATCATTCTATAATGACCGCCTAATGATACCGCAGGTTTAGAACGATCCTTAACAAGAGGATAGAGCCTTGTACCTCTGCCTCCTCCTAAAATTAAAGCTACTGTATTATATGATCTCATAAAAAAACTCCAAATTATTTTACACTTAATTTATATTATTAAGTATAGTAAAAAAAAATGAAGTTTTCAAGAAGTATAGAAATATCAATTTTCATAACATAGAATATCTTTCAAAGTTGTAGGTCCATCATTAAAATTAACTGTAATTTTTACAACTGTGTCTGAAATAAATTGCAAAGAACCAGCCATTACACCTGTTTGAAAAGTATAATTAGGGTCTTCTCCTTTTATATCACTTTCAGTAACTGTATTTTCTTTACCAGTTGCTTTACCATCTTTATCTGAATAAAATAATTTAAACCCTCTTCCATCAAATGACACACTAAGATAAGAATTAGCATTAACTACTTTAGCACTTGTAAAAACACCACTCTTTTCTATAGGAATGCTTGGAGATTTACAAGATAAAATAACAAACATAATTGATAGCATTATTAACAATATTTTTTTCATAATAAAAATTTATCTCCATATATTTTCTATATTATCGGTATTATATGTTTTTAATTTTATAACTAATTTATTTTATCACAAACTACATTATTATGATTAATAATACCTTGACCATTAATTGTAACTTCCACTTGATTATCAGAGCGAAAAACTAATTTACCAACATAATCATTATTAGAAAAATTATAAACATTACCATCGCCTATAAAATTAATAAAATTAATTCTATCATATCCAGGGACCATATCCATATTAGTATCTCCATATCCACCAAAATAAATAATTAATCCGCCGCTTTTTATATTAAGATATAAATATTTATCATATCCACCACTAAAAATAGGCTCTCGGCTTCTAAATGTACCCATATATCTATCTGCAATACCAACATAAGCTATATCATAACATGAACTGATACAAGTAATTATAATAAAAAATAATAATATTCTTTTCTTCATTAATAACCCAATAAATAATATAATATAATATATATTTCGTCAAATAATTTTTATTATATTTATAATATAATAAAAAAAAAAGAGTTTTTTGTTTATAAAACAAAATCAATAAAACAATTGACTTTTTTTCTAATTATTATAATATCATCTGTATATTCTAACATATTTTAGGAAAAATAAATGAAAAAAATTATAATAATATTATCTATTTCTTTCTTATTCCTTGCATGTTCAAATAAAGGATATAAAAACGTTAATATAGAAAAAGCAATTAAATTAGTAAATAGCTCAACAAACATGGTAATTTTAGATGTTAGAACAAGAGAAGAATATTTATCAGGCAATATTCCAAATGCTATTAATATTGATGTATTAAGTCAAGACTTCAAATCAAAAATAGATATGTTGGATAAAAATAAAGAATATTTAATATACTGCAGAAGCGGAAATAGGTCTATTATAGCATCTAGCATAATGTCTACAAATGGATTTATTAATATTTATAATTTAGAAAATATAGGATATCAAGATTTTGCTAATGCAATGCTTACGAATAACAAATAATAAAAAACAATAAAATAATATTTTTGCATAATTTTTGTTTTTGTTATATAATAAAAAAATGAAAAAAACATTTCTTATTATTGATGCTTTTGGTATACTTTATAGATATCATTTTATTTTTTTGAAACGCCCTCTAATAAACTCAAAAGGTCAAAATGTATCTTCAATTAACGGTTTTTTAAGAACATACTTTTCTTTAATTAACACCTACCCTGCTGATTATACTGCAATAGCACTAGACAGTTCAAGAAAAACTTTTAGAAGTGAAATATATAAAGCTTATAAAGAAAATAGAGAAAGCATGCCTGATGATTTAAGAAGTCAAATACCTATATTATACAATCTTATAGATGCACTTGGAATCACAAGGATTGTTCTTGATAATTATGAGGCTGATGATATTGTAGGATGCATTGCTCAAAATAATAAAAAAGAAAATATTAAAACTATAATATATTCTCCAGATAAAGATATTCTTCAGCTTGTTGATGAAAACACAAAAGTAATAGCAAGCAATAAAGATAATGAATTAATAGAATATGATATAAATATGGTTAAAGAAAAAAGAGGAGTATACCCTAATCAGATTATAGATTTACTTTCTCTAATGGGAGATGCTTCTGATAATATACCTGGTGTTAAAGGAATTGGAGAGAAAACAGCTTTAAAACTTCTTGAAGAATATGACACATTAGACAACATATATAAAAATATTGATTCTATAAAAGGAAAGATACAAGAAAAACTTATTGCTGATAAAGACAATGCTTATATGAGCTATGAGTTAGCTACAATTAAAAGAGAGATAGAAGAATTAAATATAGATTATAAAGAAATTGAAAAAAACAAAATTAATATAGATGAAGTCAATAAAATATTAGATGATTTAGAATTAAAACAAATAAGAGATAAAATTAATTCGTATATATATGGTTCTTCTTCAAAGAAAAAAGAAGAAAAGGTTCAAATATCTAAACAAACTAAACAAGAAACTAACGCAGAAGATAACACAGAAAAAACTATAGTAGTATCCAACGCTAAAGATAATAATGCTAAATACTATTTAATAGAAAATGAAACAGAATTACAAAATCTTTTAAATGATATAAATGCTAAAAAACTCGTTTGTATAGATTTTGAAACTACAGGATTAGACACTTTAACAGATGAAATAATAGGAATATCATTTGCAATAAAATCAAAAGAAGCTTTTTATTTGGACTTAAGCGGAAGAACAAATATAGATAAAGAAGCTTGCAAAAAATTAGTATTTGATACTTTAGCAAAAGAAGACATAAAAATAATAGGTCATAATTTAAAATATGAATACAAGATGATACGTGCCATTGATAAAAAAATGGGCAATATGTATTTTGATACTATGGTAGCTGCCTACTTGATTAACCCAAGCAGAGGCAGATACAATATGGACGACCTTGCTTTAAGCTATTTATCATACAACACTATAAAATATAGCGATATTACAGATAATGCTAAAAAGACTTTACTTGATGTTGAATTAAAAGATGTTGTTGAGTATGCTTGTGAAGATGCTGATATTACATTTAGATTTTATGAATACTTTTCTCCGCTTTTAAACACATATAATCTTGAGGATTTATTTTTTAATGTAGAGATGCCTCTTATTAGTGTGCTTGCTGATATGGAGTTTGATGGTGTTTATATAAGCACAGAAAAAATGAAATCTCTATCAGAAGAATATGCTTCACTTTTAGAGAAAACAAAAGAGAAAATATACGAAAAAGCAGGAGAAGAGTTTAATTTACAATCTCCAAAACAGCTTGAATATATTTTATTTGAAAAACTAAAAATTAACTCTACTAAAAAAACAAAAACAGGTGCTTATTCAACAGACGAAGAAGTGCTTAGAGAACTTGCTCAAAGAGAAAAAATTGCTGAGTATATGCTCACATACAGAAAATACTCAAAATTAAAAAACACATATCTTGATGTATTTCCTACACTAGTGCATAAAAAAACTAATAGAATACATGCTTCTTTCAATCAAACAGTAACTGCAACAGGACGTTTATCTTCATCAGAGCCTAATTTGCAAAATATACCTGCAAGAGGCGATGAAGGCAAAGACATTAGAAACACTTTTATAGCAGAAAAAGGAAATGTATTAATAGCAGCAGACTACTCTCAAATAGAATTAAGGCTATTAGCTCATTTCAGTAATGACCCTGTGTTGGTGGAAGCTTTCAAAAATAATGATGATATACACAGAAAAACTGCAATGAAAATATACTCTGTAAGCAAAGAACATGTAACTCCTTCAATGAGAAACACTGCAAAAATAATTAACTTCTCTATTATCTATGGTAAAACAGCATTCGGGCTTTCAAAAGAATTAAACATATCAAGAAAAGAGGCTGATGATTTTATTAAAGGATATTTTTCAACATATTCTCAAGTAAAACCATTCTTCGAAAAAGTTATAGAAGATGTAAAAGCCAAGGGTTATGTTCGCACTATGCTTGGAAGAATTAGAGATTTATCTAAAACTATAAACTCATCAAATGCGGTTGTGAGAAATGAAGCTGAAAGAATGGCATTAAACACTCTCATTCAGGGAAGTGCTGCTGATATGATAAAAGTAGCTATGATTGCTATACATAAAGAGTTTAAAAATCATTTCAAAACTGCTAAAATTGTTATGCAGGTGCATGATGAATTGGTTGTTGAAGTTTCTGAAAAAGAATCTGATAAAGCTATGACTATAATGAAAGAAATAATGGAGCACTCTGTTAAAACTAATGTTCCTATTACAGTTGATATACATAAGGGATTAAGTTGGGGAGATATTCATTAACTTATGAAGATTGCTTTTTTTGATTTGGATAAAACTATTATAAAAAAAGATTCTATTGTTCCTTTTATGTTTTTCTACTTAAAAAAAAATCCAAAAAGTTTTATTTATTATATTAAATTAATTCCATATTTTATTTTATTTCTTTTTAGGATTATAGACAATTCAAAAATTAAATACGAAATAGCTCATATTTTTAAAAATATTCCTATAGAGTTTGGCGATAGTATTGGAGAGGAGTTTGCGAATACGGTTGTACCTAGTTTATATTATAATGATGCCATCAAAGAAATAAACAAATTAAAAGAAGAAGGCTATAAGCTTATAATGGTTACAGCAAGTTTTGAAATATATGCAAAGTTTATAGGAAAGAACTTAGGTTTTGATAGAGTTATGGGTACAGAGTTATGGATTTTTAGAGATAAATATACTGGCTTTATGTATGGAAAAAATTGCTACAATGAAGCTAAAAGACATAGACTTTTTACTGAAGGGATTTTTAAAAAAGATATATCACAAAATATTGTATATAGTGATTCTATTAGCGACCTACCCTTCTTTGCTTTTGCTGCTAAAAAAGTGTGCGTTAATCCTGATAAAAAATTAAGAGAATATGCTATAAACAACAAAGAAAAAAATTTTTCTATAGTGGAATGGAAATAAAAACGGAGTGTTTTAATGGACAATATAGAAAATGAAATAAAAGAAATAATCAAAGAAACAAATGAAAATATTTTAAATGCAATAAATACATTCATAGAAAAAAACAATTTAGATTATGCCAAAAAGATTGCATTACAATTAATAAATAAAGAGCCAAATTATAAAGAAGGATATTTAGTATTATCTGATATATTTTATGATGAAGAAGATTATAAAAGTGTTATACATATTTTGGATAAAGCATTAGAACATCTTCCAAAAGACAAAGATATATTAGAAAGTAAAATAGAAGCATTGATAAGCACTTACAAATATGAAGAAGCAAAAGAAACAATAGAAGAGCTAATATCTCTAGGAGATGTTAATGCTAGTGTATATGGGCAATATGGAGTTTTACTTTCAATAGAGATGAAATATAAAGAAGCTATTGAGAAATTTAAAATGGCTATATCATTAGATAAAGAAGATGTATTATCTATGATTAATATGTCTATAGTTTATGCTGCAATATATGAGTATGATAATGCTATAGAGATATTAGAAAAAGCTTTTAGTATTAGCAAAGATTCTAATATTCAGGATAAAATTGATAATATAAAAAGACAAAAAGAAAACTCAATTTTTAATTTTTCAAAGTTTACTGTAATTAATGCAAAACCTGACAAGTTTAATTTGATTGTACCAGAAAACTTTAATGCTAGTGTAGAAAACAATGTATTAAAAATAGAAAATGATGAGAAGACTATTTCTATACTATTAAGCTATGATAATTCTAAGTATGATGAAAAAGAGATTGCTCAAATATTAAATAATTTTAAAGCAGAAAATAAAAACCTCTATTCTATAATATCTCCTCTATATGTTGCAAAAAGAAAAGAGCATAATGACATATTTGGCTCTATAATTTTTAATTGTAAAACTAAGAATAATAATTTATTTAATGCAATGGCAATAGTAGTTAAAGAAGAAGAATCAATAGTGCTAACTATTATCTCAACACTCGCTACAAGTAATAATTTAATATTTTTAGCAAAAGAAATAATTAATAGCTTATATATAAAATGATTAAAGAAATAAACAAAATAATAAAAACTCTAAACAACATACCAGAACCATTTTCTGTAGACGGTATAATAAAGACATTTGAAAAAAGTTCTAAAAAAATAATAAAAAACTTTGCTCTATATTTTTACAAAGATAATAATTCAAATCTATGGTACTCTACTTCAAAAAACATAATAAAAGAAAATAATAAATACAAATTAAAAGCAAGAAATTATGAGTTTGGTTATTTAATAATAGAAAGCAGTGTTGAAAAAGAATATTTAGAAATAATAGTAAATCATTTATCTATAATACTCTACAGTGAAAAACTATCATTTTTAGCAAATAGAGATAAGCTTACTAATTTATACAACAGAGGATATTTATTAAAATATTTAGAAAATAAAAAAGATGAAATATACTCTATAATTATAATAGATTTAGATAAGTTTAAACATTATAATGATAGTTATGGTCATAATGTTGGAGACCATGTATTAAAAATAGCTTCAAGGGTAATGAGAGAGACTCTAAAACAAATAAAATATAATTCACTTCTTGCAAGATACGGAGGTGAAGAGTTTATTATAGTTATTGATACAAAAACTAAAAAAGAGCTTTTTAATATAATGGAAACTATAAGAAAGAAAATATATGAAACAGATTTTTCAACCGATGAATATTCTCTAAAAGCAACTGCTTCATTCGGCGGAGCAATTAAAACTGATGATAACACAATTAATAGTTTAATAGAAAAAGCAGACAAAGCACTATATGAAGCAAAAGAAACAGGAAGAAACAAAAGTATTATTTCTAATAGTTAAACTTCAATCTTTTATCTTCTTTATATTTTTTTCTTGAAGGATTACCTTCTGCTATGTATATTTTTTTATTTTTTATGGAATATATGCTTGACCATACAGTATCTATTTCATTATCATACTGACATAAAAATCCATATTTTCCAGATAATAGTTTTTTAGAAAAATCTAAATTATATTCATAGTTTATAAAGGCATTTTTTAAGGTGCTATATCTTTTATGAGAATGAACATCATCTTTTAATGTAGTATTATACTTCATCATTGTTTCACTTATAAAATGATTTGTTGTAAATACATAATCTTTTTTTATTATATGTTTTTTATTGCAATTACATTCAACTAATGCTATATTAAAGTTTTTATCTGCCAATATTATATTTTGTGCTGATGATATAGGAACTTCTTTTAAAAAACTTAAAGCTTCATCAACATCTCTGCACTTTTCTAAAATATAACGTATAAGCATGCCGGCATTAAAACCATAATTTATATTTACAGGATATACAAAAGTTAAAGCACAAGCAAGTCCATTTTCATTAATTCCGTCCTCTATTTCTATAAATGCCGTAGTATTTCCTATAAATGAATATGAATTATTTAAATTATAATATACGCTATCACAGTATTTTTTTATACTTTTTAAAAAATCACTGTTTTTAGCAAGTATAATATCATCATGAGTTTTAAAAGCAAACGAAGAGCATTTATTTTCAAAAGTAAAAGCGTATATTGTAAATAAAAAATCTGCTATTTCTTTATAATCATTGTATTTTAACCCATCAGACATTCCTTTTATTTCTTCTATTATTTCTGGAAAAAACTCTTTATATATTGGAATGCATTTTTTTGAAAATTTTTTACGTTCTTTTGATATTTTTATTTTATTTAGAGGATTTATATCATGTTTAAAAAGAATACTTCCATATTTAAAACCTGCTTCATAATGGCTTCCTTTAAATCTTGAATGATACATACTGCTCTCCAAAAATCAATTTTTCTAAGCCTATCATACTAAAAATTTAAAGTAAATATGAATAAAAATTTTTTGTTTTTATTATCATTAATAAAACAAATCGAACATGTAATATAGTATAAAAATATAGTACTATTTATAAGTATAATGTTATCTTGAAGGTACCATTATTTTAATTATATATTTACTATTAGTAACCAATAATTTATATGGAGTAAATTATTGGCTGTAGGAGCATTTATAATAATGGCCTTTAAAATTTGTGTTTTCAACAATACAATATTTATAAAAAGATATAAATATGAAAATTTCAATATAAAAGTTTAAAAAACATATAATTTTATTTAAAAAACAGATTTTTATTTGATTTTAAAGAAAAAATGTACTAAAATAAAAATATATGAAAATTAGTTTTTCTATTTTTTTAATTTATGGAGGAAAACATAACTATGAAAGCTTTAGCTAGATTTGGTAAAGAATTTGGTGGGTACAGAATGATTGATGTACCTGTTCCAGAAGTAGGTCCTGAGGACATACTATTAGAAATAAAAGCTGCTGCTATATGCGGTGCTGATATGAAACATTTTCGTGTTGAAAATGGTTCTGATGAGTTTAACTCTATAAGAGGACATGAATTTGCTGGTGAAATAGTAAAAGTTGGAAGCAGCGTTAAAGATTGGAAAGTTGGTCAAAGAGTAGTTTCTGATAACAGCGGACATGTATGCGGAGTATGTCCAGCTTGTGAACAAGGTGATTTTTTATGTTGTGAACAGAAAGTTAATTTAGGACTTGATAATAATAGATGGGGAGGAGGTTTTACTAAATATTGTATAGTACCCGGAGAAATTTTAAGAATTCATAAACATGCTATATGGGAAATACCTGAAAATGTAAAATATGAAGAAGCTGCTGTATTAGACCCTATATGTAATTCTTATAAAGCAATAGCTCAGCAATCTCATTTCTTGCCTGGACAAGATATAGTTGTTTTTGGTACAGGTCCTTTAGGATTATTTGCAGTACAAATAGCAAGAATAATGGGAGCTGTTAATATTGTTATGGTTGGTTTAGAAGAGGATACTAAAGTAAGATTTGGGGTGGCACAGCAATTAGGTGCTACACATGTGGTTAATGCTTCAAAAGAAGACGTAGTAAAACGCTGTCAAGAAATTTGCGGAAAAGATAATTTAGGATTAGTAGTTGAATGTTCTGGAGCAAATATAGCATTAAAACAATCTATTGAAATGTTAAGACCTAATGGTGAAGTTGTAAGAGTTGGTATGGGATTTAAACCAATAGAATTCTCTATTAATGATATAACTTCTTGGAATAAAAGCATAATAGGACATATGGCATATGATTCTACATCTTGGAGAAATGCTATACGTTTATTAGCATCTGGGGCTATAAAAGTTCAGCCAATGATAACACATAGAATAGGTCTTTCTGAATGGGAAAAAGGTTTTGAAGCTATGGCAAATAAAGAAGCCATAAAAGTTATTATTCATTATGATTTTAAAGAATAATATAGTTTAATTTAGACAGAGGGAGCATTATAATGAGTAATACAAATATTGTAAATTGCGGTCCTAGATTAGATAGGCTGCCAAATAATAGATGGCATTATCAAATATTTGCAATGATAGCATTTGGATTATTAGTATGTTGGAGTAATGCAATAGGCGGATTAGTATTAGCACAATTAGCAGAAATAGGTTGGACAAATAATGATATAAGTGCAATATTTTCATCATTAACTACAGCAGGTATGTTTTTGGGTGCTTTATTAGGAGGTATTATTGGAGATAAAATAGGACGTAAAAAAAGTATATTATTATTTGAGCTAATACATATCGTATCAATGTTGTTAGGTGCTTGTTCTCCAAATATGACTTATTTAATAGTTTTCAGATTTATAATGGGTTTTGGTTTGGGAGCATTGCTTACAACTATGTTTGCTGGATTTACAGAATATATGCCTGGAAGAAACAGAGGTATGTGGTCAAGCAGAGTTTCATTTATTGGTAATTGGTCTTATCCTATATGTTCAACAATTGCTGTATTTATATCTCCGATTTTCACTGCTAATATGAATTGGAGAATACAATTTGTAATACCATCTGTATTGTCATTGATAGCAACATTAATAATTTGGAAAAAATTTCCTGAATCTCCTCGCTGGCTTGAATCAAAAGGTTTATATAATGAAGCAGAAAAAATAATGTCAGATATAGAAGCACAAGTAGAAAAGAATACAGGAAAAAAATTAGAGCTAATACCAACGAATTCATTAGAAGAAACAAAAAAAACGGCAAATATTTCTTTTGCAGAATTATTTAAAGGGGCTTTATTAAAAAGAGTAATACTTGGCTCTTTTGTATTAATAGCTATGAATGTAGTACAATATACTTTAATAAATTGGCTTCCAACAATATTCTTGGCACAAGGAATAAATCTGAAAGATTCAATAGTATTAAACACCATGAGTATGTTTGGAGCACCATTTGGAATATTCATAGCTATGCTTATTATAGATAAAATACCGCGTAAAGTTATGGGACCTGGTTTACTTATTGTAATAGCAATACTTGGTTATATATATTCAATGCAGACAAACATGACTTATATAACAATAATAGGTTTCTTTTTAATAACATTTGTATATATGTATGTATGTTATGCTTCTGCTGTATATGTACCTGAAATATGGCCTACAGAAGCAAAACTTAGAGGTTCAGGAATATCAAATGCGGTTGGACGTATAAGCGGAATTATAGCTCCATATGCTGTAGCAAGCCTTTTAGACACAAAAGGTCCTATGGGAGTATTTATATTATTAGGTGTTGTATCTATTATAGTTGCTATCGCTATCATTACAATAGGTATAGAAACTAGAGGTGCTTCTATTGAAGAAATAGGTAATGTTTATAAAAAATAAAATTACATAAAAGAGGTTTTTATATGAAAAACACAAAAGCTATTTTAAAAATTCCAGGAACTATGGAAATCAGAGATGCTGAATACCCTACTCCTAAAGATGATGAAGTTTTAATTAAAGTAGAGTATGTTGGCATATGCGGTTCGGATATACATGGATTTGAATCAGGTCCTTTTATACCTCCTAAAGATCCAAATCAAGAGATAGGTTTAGGACATGAATGTGCTGGTACAGTAGTAGAAGTTGGTTCAAAAGTAAAAAAATTCAAGAAAGGCGACAGGGTATGTATTGAACCTGGAGTTCCTTGCGGAAAATGCAGATTTTGTTTAGAGGGAAAATATAATATTTGTCCAAATGTAGACTTTATGGCAACTCAGCCTAATTACAGAGGTGCATTAACTAATTATCTATGCCATCCTGAAAGCTTTGTATATCATTTACCTGATAATATGTCTATAATGGAAGGAGCTTTAGTTGAACCTGCTTCTGTGGGTATACATGCTGCTATGACTGCAAATGTAAAACCTGGTCATAAAGTTGCAATACTGGGTGCTGGTTGTATAGGACTTATGACATTACAAGGATGTAAAATAATGGGCTGCAATGACATTATCGTTGTAGATGTTATTGATAAACGTCTTGATATGGCTAAAAAATTAGGTGCTTCACAAACAATTAATGGAAAAGGCGATACTGTTTCAAAAATAAAAGAAATATTTGGTGAACTCGGTGCTGATGTAGTATTTGAAACAGCAGGCTCCCCTATTACAGCAAAACAAACTCAAGATATAGTAATGAGGGGTGGAAAAATAATGATAGTTGGAACTATTCCAGGAGAAACCCCTATTAATTTCTTAAAAATAAATCGTGAGGTAACTATACAAACAGTATTTCGTTATGCAAACAGATATCCTGTAACGATTTCTGCTATTTCAAGCGGTAAATTTGATGTAACTTCTATGGTAACGCATCAATTTAATTATAAAGATGTACAAAAAGCATTTGAGGATTCTGTAAATTGTAAAAATGAAATAATAAAAAGTGTAATAAAAATAGATTAATTAAATTTTTTGGAGTATATATTTATGTTGGCTAATATAAAATATTGGGAAGAAAAAGCACAAAAAGGACATTATGCTATACCGCATTTTAATGTGTGGAATGCAGAAATGTTGATGGGAGTAATTGATGCCGCTGAAGAGCTAAAGGCACCAATTATAATATCATTTGGTACAGGGTTTGTTGGAAACACTTCTTTTGAAGATTTTTCTAAAATGATGGTCTCTATGGCAGAAAAAGCGTCCATACCTGTAATAACACATTGGGACCATGGACGCAGTATGGAAATAGTAAAAAATGCTTATGATCATGGTATGAATTCTTTAATGAGAGATGCTTCTGCATTTGAATTTGAAGAAAATATACGTTTGACTAAAGAAGTTGTAGATTATTTCCATCCATTAGGAATACCTGTAGAAGCAGAACTTGGACATGTTGGAAATGAAACTATATATGAAGAAGCATTGGCTGCATATAAATATACAGATCCTAATCAAGCTGCTGAGTTTGTAGAGAGAACTCAGTGCGATTCTTTAGCTGTCGCTATAGGAAATCAGCATGGAGTATATACATCTGAACCACAAATAAATTTTGATGTATTAGAAAAAGTTAGTAAGGTTGTATCTGTACCTTTAGTATTACATGGTGCTTCTGGTATAGGCGATGAAGATATTAAGAAGGCTATTTCTTTGGGTATATCAAAAATTAATATACATACTGAATTATGTCAAGCAGCTATGCAGGCTATAGTAAAAAATCAAGATAAAAGTTTTTTAGAATTAGAAAGAGCTGTAAGACAAGCAGTTAAAGAAAGAGCTATGGAAAAAATTATATTATTTGGAACAGATAAAAAGGCGGTTTGATTTTGGATAAGAAATTAGATGTTATTTGTCTTGGAGCAGCTATCGTTGATATTATTCTTCAGCCTGTTTCAAGAAATATATTTGATATAGAATCATATCCTATAGAAAAAATAAAAATGACTATTGGAGGAGATGCTTTGAATGAGGCTACCATTATCAGCAGACTTGGATATAAAACAGGTGTAATTAGCTGTATTGGAATGGATGCTGCTGGAAATTTTATTCTTGAGTCTTGTAAAAATGATAATATTGATGTTGAAGGAATAAAAATAGTAAAAGATATAGATACTTCTATTAATATAGGATTGGTTACAGATAATGGTGAGAGAACTTTTGTTACTAATAGAAACGGAAGCTTGTGGAAAACAAATATTGAACATATCAATTTTGATAAAATGAAACAAGCTAAAATTCTATCATTGGCAAGCATCTTTAATAATCCATTATTAGATGGAAAAGCATTAGTTAGTATATTTAAAATAGCAAAAGAAAATAATATGACTATTTGTGCGGATATGATTAAACCTAGGTTGGGTGAAACTTTAAATGATATAAAAGAATCTTTACAGTTTATTGATTATTTCTTCCCTAATTATGATGAAGCTAAACTATTAACTGGAAAAACTAAATATGATGATATAGCTGATGTGTTATTAGAATGCGGTATAAAAAATGTTATAATCAAAACTGGAAAAGAAGGCTGTTTTATCAAGAATAATGAAGGGGCTATTGTAATACCTGCTGTAAAAGGAATAAAAGCAATAGATACTACGGGGGCTGGAGATAATTTTGTTTCAGGATTTATCTCTGCCATTTTGAAAGGTAAAAATTTGGAAGAATGCGGTATTTATGCTAATGCCACAGCTGCAATATCTGTGCAGTATGTAGGTGCTACAACAGGTGTGCATAGTATTGAACAAGTAACAGAAATATTAAAAGAATATGAGGTAAATAAATAATGGAAAAAATGAAACTTGGAAATACAAATATTGAAATTTCAAGAATAGGTTTAGGTACTTGGGCCATAGGCGGAGGACCTGCTTGGGGTGGAGATAAAGATGAACAAGTATGTATAGATACTATTAGGAAATGTCCTGAGCTTGGTATCAATTTAATAGACACTGCTCCTGGATATAATTTTGGAAACAGTGAAAAAATATTAGGTAAAGCATTACAAAAAATGAACCGTAAAGAGGTTGTTATAATAACAAAATGCGGTATTGTATGGGAAAGAAAAGGAAGTCTTTTTAATAAAGTTGGAGATATTCAGCTTTATAAAAACTTATCAAGAGAATCTATACTTGAAGAGATAGAAAATAGTCTTAAACGTATGCAAACAGATTATATAGATATTTATATGACTCACTGGCAAGCCGTAGAACCTTATTTTACTCCTATTTCTGATACAATGAAAGTTTTAAATGAACTAAAAGCAAGCGGTAAAATAAGAGCTATAGGAGCAGCAAATGTTACTGTAGAACATATTGAAGAATATTTAAAATATGGAAGTTTAGATATAGTTCAAGCAAAATATAGTATATTAGACCGTGCTATAGAAAAAGATTTGATTCCTATATGTAAAGAAAATAATATTACTATTCAAGCATATTCTCCATTGGAACAAGGATTATTAACCGGAACTTTACCTAGAGATTATACTCCTGTTGGTGCTCAATGTAATAAAAAATGGTTCCAAAAAGAAAATATGCAAAAAGCTATGGATATGATGGATAAATGGCAGGAACTTTGTCGTAAGTATAATTGTTCTATTGCTAACTTGGCAATAGCTTGGATACTATCTCAAGGAAAATTTATTAATTTATTAAGCGGAGCAAATACTGTTTCTGAAATAGAACAAAACGTTAAATCTATACAGTTAAAATTGTCTGATGAGGATATAAAATATATGCGTGAATTGGCTGAAAGTATTGATAAATAAATCTCAGTTCATTAATTTATTTTGCTATTTATTATGATAAAAAACTTTGATATAAATCTAATAAATGGTAAAATAAATAAAAAATTGAGGTTTAAATAATGAAAAAAAGATTAGATAAAATTAAGAGTAAAATAGAAATTGATAAAAAAGTTACTGTTTATGAATTGAGCAAAACTTTTAATGTAACAGAGGAAACAATTAGAAGGGACTTAGAAAAGTTAGAACTAGAAGGTTTTTTAACTCGTACTTTTGGAGGAGCAATATTTAATAATCAATCTCAAAAGGAAAATATGAGTTTTTATACCAGAGCTTCTATTAATATAGAAGAAAAAAGAAAAATAGCTAGTTTATTTTATAACATGATTGAAAATAAAAAAACTATAGCTGCTGATTCTAGTACCACTGTTATGGAAGCTATAAAAGCTATAAAAAACATAAATGGTTTAACTATTCTAAGTTCTTCTACTGAAATTTTTAGAGAATTATTAGGCTCTAAAATAAATATTATTTCAATAGGAGGGACATTTAACGAAAAAACTCTTTCATTACAGGGGAATTTAGCAAAAGAAAATATAAAAAGATATTATATGGATATTGCATTAATAAGCTGTAAAGGATTGGATATCAATAAAGGTGTTATGGATTCTAATGAAGGAGATGCTGAAATAAAAATGGAAATGATCAAACAGGCTTCGGAAGTTATACTTCTTGCTGATAACACTAAATTTAATAAGAAAGCACTAGTACAGTTTTTAGATTTAAATAAGGTTAATTATATAATAACAGATAAAAAACCTGATGATGAATGGATAGACTTTTGTAGAGATGCAAATATAAATTTGATTTATTGATGTAACAAAATATTCCTGTTTGATTACCCGTATAATCGTATATAAGCGAGGAATAAAATGAAAATAAAAAAACATCAAATGTCTATTGTAAAAAAAATGTTAATAGCTGTAGTATTTGGAATAATATGCGGTATATTGTTTCTATACTTAAGAGAATATTTATTATCAGTAAATAAAGAAAAAATTTGGATAATTATAAACAGAATATTGTTTAATGATATTTCTGAAGAGAAAGGATTTTATTCCATAGGCCTCTTTTATATTATAGGCCAATTATTTATGAGATCAATACAGTTAATTATTGTTCCATTAGTTTTATCGTCTTTAGCCATTGCATTATGCAGTATGACAAATCCAAATAGGTTTGGAAAAATAGTAGGAAAAACAATTATAATATTCATTATTTTTTATATTGTTGGAGCTTTATTGGCTAGCTGTTTTGCCTATTTCCTTAAATATTTAGGTGTATTTTCAGTTCAATTGCCTGAAATATATGAAAAATCTATCGTAACAATGGAGGCATATAATCCGCTTGTAACAATTATTAATATAATACCATATAATATCGTCGACTCTATATCTTCAAATAATAATATACTTTCGGTTGTATTAATTGCTGTAATAATAGGAATTTGTATTAACAAAATTGGAATAGAATCAAACTATATTAAAGAATTATTGACAACCATAAATAATATAGTAAATTTATACATGAATTTTATTATTAATAAAATTAGTCCTATAGCTATTTTTTGCATGATTACAAGAAGTTTTGCTATATATGGCATAGAATATTTAACACCTACAATTGCTTGGATGATATCAACTATAATTATTAGCATAGTATTAGTATTTACAATTTATCCTATTGGCATTTTTATATCTACAGGTTTAAATCCATTTGTTTTTATTAAAAAAATTACAAAAGTAGGTTTATTTGCAGCAGCAACAAATTCATCAGCGGCCACACTTCCATTGAATACAAAAACATGTATAGAAGAATTAGGATGCAGTGAAGAAATTAGCAGTTTTATTTTACCAACCGGCATGACCATAAATATGAACGGTACTACAGTTATGCATATGATGTCAATAACTTTTATTGCCACAGCAGCCGGAATTAATTTAAAACCCGAACATCTTGTTATAGCTGCTTTTCTATCAATATGTACTGCTATGGGAACACCAGCTATACCAGTAGCAGGAACAACTATGATATTTGTTATATTATCTGGACTTGGATTTACTTCTGATTTTTGTATGATTGGATATGCATTAGTTCTTGCTATGAATTATCCGCCAGGTATGGCAGCAATTACTTTAAATGTTGTTGGAGATGCTGCAACTAATGTTATTATAAATGAAAAAGAGAATAAATTAGATAAAGAAAAATATTATAGTTAATGACATTAATTTATTTACAGTATGAATTAGTGTAAAATATTAATTCATACTGTATAATTATTAATTCTAAAAATTATATTACAATCTTTATAAATTTAAAAAAACTACTCTACGCACGGTGTGTAATTTTTTTAATTATAATAAATTTATAATTTTCAATTAATGTATATTTATAACTTTACTCTGCGTGCGGTTAATATATTATAAATCTAAATAAAATTTGGGTGGGCTTTAGAATTACAGTACTCATTTTAAAGATGTATAAAGCAAAAATAGCAAATAAAAGTTTTAAATATATAGGGTGGGAAAATGTAAATAAATTCGCAAGTAATAAATAATTCATAATTTTTAAATATAAAAAATTATTTCATTTATTTTATAGTATTTGCACTCTTTATTTTATTAAGCCGTCACAGTCTTATAAAAAAGAGCGATTAATAAACTTAACAATTTTAGTATTATCAAATTATTTTCTAAAGAAATTAGTGCCAACATTTTATTTCAATAAAATGCAATTTAATAGTTTTATTCTTTCATCTTAATTAATATTTACCATAAAAAAGGCGATACCTCATCAAAGATACCGCCCTTAATATTTTAATGTATTGAAACTATTTATTATTTAGATTCTATAATAACTTTATACTGTCCGTCATAACCGAATACCTCAGGGTTATACATTTCTTCAGCCTTAGTAGCAGGAAGTAAATATTCACCAGGTGTAACAGCACGAACTACATATTTGTATATATGCTCACCCTTATCAAGAACATCAGCAAATAATAATATCTTGTCACTATAGTTTTCAGTGTGATTAAATCCGCCCCACCACCAAGTATTATTATAATTTCCTGTGATGTTTTTAACTTCGCTGCTTTCTGTAGCAAATGAAGAGTTTAATATTCTCATACCAGAAGCAATAGGAGTATCCACTACAACGAAATGTCTTTCATAAGGAACTGTAACTTTTACGACAACAACATACTCTTCGCCTTGTTTAAATTTCTCTTTAGTAAGGTCTAATACTCTGCCGTCTTTAGTTTGATACTCTCTTACAACATTTATTCCCATATCTCTATTAACAGCTAACTCACGAGGAGCATAAGTAAGTCTTACACCATAATAAAGTCTTCCAGCACCATTTCTTCTAATATTTGCTATAGAAGCCCTTGTATTTAAATTACTTAATCTCTCATTCATAAACTCACTTAAAGCATAATTTTGTGTTAAGCTAGGCTGAGTTCTTGAATTAAATGTTTCAGCAAGTAAAGTTTTTCCTTGATATATGAACTCTGCTTTGAAATTAGGTTTAACATTTTCATATTTTTTATAATACATATTCATAGCAGCAAATACTGACACATTGTCTTGAGTGTTTAAATATCTTCCGTTTTTTCTTGACTGAACAAGCCAACGAACTACTTTTTCATTGATAGCATTATCATAACCTGTTTCTATCAAAGCATATAAAGCAACTGAAGTATCTCTTACTGATGAAGAGTGTATCCAGTAAAGATTTTTATATCTCTCTTCAAGTTCATAATGAGCAGTATTAGGGTCTTCTTTTATAGTGTTAAGTATATATTGTCTAACATTAGTAAATGCCTTGCTATCATATTTATTATAATACATAGCTCTCATTAACTGCACTTGTCCGTAGAAAGGTATATTATTAACTTGAGGGTATATTCTGTCTATTATAGCTTTCACATCATTAGAATTATATCCGCCTTCTGCAAGCACTGCTGCAATATAAGATATAGATGAAAGATTAATATACTCATCAAACCAGAAGCTAGGTTTTTCAGCCTCACCGCTCTTAGCATAATTGTTAATATATTCTAATGCCAATTTTAGAGAGTTTTCATCAATAGCATAACCCTCTTTTTTAGCTTTAATCATAGTTTCAGCAGCATAAGCAGTAAGCCAAGGAGATATCCAAGTTTTGCTAGGATAATAAGAGAATCCTCCATTATGGCTTTGATAAGTAGGCATAGCTTTTAAGAAACTGTTTACTGTATTGTCTAATTCTTCTTCAGATATATCAGTAAGCTTCATATCAACTAATAATCTTTTACTTGTTATTATAGGATATACTCTTGATAACTGCTGTTCCAAACAAAGATAAGGATAGTTTATAAGATAATTTATTCCTCCTGTAAGTTCACTGAATGCACTAGGAGACATATAAACTTCTAAACTCCCAGCACCCTTATAAGCCTCTGTAGTATTTGGCACTCTAATCATTAAATCAGTGTTGTTGTTTGTAGTACTTGAGAACATTGCCACAGATTCTGTAGTCATAGGAATATTAACTTTAAATGCTTTCTCTACAGCATCAGTATATTCTCCGCCTTTAGCAAGTATTGTAACTTTAGCCTCTCCGCTGTTTGTAGCTATAATATCAAATCTTACATCAGCATTTCCGCCTTTAGGCACAGTTATTTTTTGAGTAGCATTTTGTATTAAAGCATTAGAAGCAACAGCCTGAACTTCTATCTCTAAATCTTTATCAGAATAATTATAAACTATGCTTCCAGCCTTAAACTTATCTTCAACATAGGCAAACTCTGGAAGTGTAGGCATAAGCATAATATTTTTCTTAACTACAACAACATCATCAGAAGCACCAAAATAACCATCTTTATTTATAGCAGAAGCCATTATTCTAAATGATGTAATATTATCAGGTAAATTAAATGTAACAGTAGCCTTACCATTAGCATCAGTTTTTACTCTTCCTTGATAGAAAGCAGTTGTTAAGAAGTTCTTTCTTATGCTGAATACGTCCATACCCATAGCCTCAGCTTTAGCCATAAGCATATTGTCTGCTCTCATACCGTCTCCGCCCGGTGTATCCCCTTTCTCGCCATAGTTACGCTGACCTATTAAGTGTATTCTTGTATCGGCACTTGCCACACTCAAAGGTCTCTGTCCATAGAAAGTATTAAACCAGTTTGGAGTTTTATAGCCTATTAAATTCAACACTCCAACATCAACTACGCTTAGCATAATTTCTGTTTCCATAGGCTCACTTTCTTTAGTTTCAACATATAAATCTACCGTCATCTCATCACGAGGCTCTAAACTGTCAGCAGATTTTGTTATTGTTACATTAAGCTCTTTTTCACGAGGAGATACTGAAAGCCCAGCATAACCAATTTTAAATGACGGCTTTCCTTCATCTGTAGCATAATTAGTATATGCCTCATTTTCAACTCTTCCTTTTACAAGTGAAACACCCACATAAACATTAGGTAGATATTCAGGTTTTATAGGCACTTCTATTAAAGCAGTAGAGCCTTCAATATTTGTAACAAAAGAATCTATTACATATTCTCTCTCAACTGTTACTAAAGCAGTAGCAGATTCATAAGGAGATTTTACCATTATTCTTGCTGTTTCATAAGGTTTATACTCTTCTTTTTCTGTGATAAGCTCAAGCAAATCATCATCAAACATAGCCCAAGGAGCATAATCCTTACCTATAACATACATATATTCATCAGCAGCAACTTCTCTTTTTTTAGAATCTTTTGCTCTTGCTAACACTATATAAAGACCAGAGTTTGTAGGAGTGAAGCTGTATGCAACAGGGTCTTTTTTTGTTGTAACTGTAGTAGTTTCAATGACATCATCAATCTGTGTAGATTCCCATTCAAATCTTCCGCCTGTTATAGCCTTTCTTACTGATTCCCAATGTCTCCTTATAACTTGAACTTCTATCTTTTTGCCTGCAAGTCTATTTCCTTCAGCATCAACTGCAATAAACTCTAACTCTGTAGGCTTATCAGTTTCCAAGAAATAACCTTGTCTTTTTATACCAATATAATAATCACTTCCATGAACCAATACGCTCTTAGTTGTACTTACTTTTTGAGAATCTTCACCAGATACTGTTGCCTCTATTGTAACATAAGCAGAATGTATTGAACGGCTTGCATCCACTGTAGGACTATAAGCATATTCTCCGTTTTCATCTAATGAACCAGTACCAGTAGCTATTGTAGAATAATAGTTATTATAATACTCATCTTCAAACCAGCTTAATTTTGTAAATCTAAATCCTGCATTATTAGGAGGAGTGAAGAAAGCTTCATTCATAGATATATTATAATCAACTCTATTAGATATCATAGGCTCACCGAACAAATACCAGCCAGACATCTTTATAGGCATAGTGTCGCCTAAATAATAATTTTTATCTTCAACCCAAAGTCTGCTTTCATATTCTAAAGGCTTAAACTCTTCAACTCTAAAGCTCTGTGATAAACTATAAAGCTCTTCATCATTATTATTAGAATTAAATGCCACCCTCACACTATAATAGCCAGTAGGAGCATCTGCAGGAAGAGTAAAGTCTATTAAATAAGAACCAAACTCATTTAAACTCACATCTCCTTTATAAATCTCTTCGCCTCTTGAGTTATTAACAGTAAATGAGCCATCTTTCAAATTAGTAGGTATATTCCAATTTCCAATAATATTTTCTCTTACAACACCTTTTATATGCACCTCTTCGCCTGCCTTATAAAGTCCCCTCTCTGTAAACATAGAACCATTATATTCTTTATCAGCAGGAGAATAATCATAACTAATATCCATTCTCCAAGGTGAAACACCTGTACCCCAATCGCTATTGATAAAGGATACATCATCACCCTTTGTAACTATTGCCCATTGTCTTGGAGTATCCCATCTGCTTGCTCTTTTTATTCCAAAACTCCTAAAGCCTTTAGTAGTAGCTATTCCGTTTTCATCTGTTGTTGCTTTTTCTAATACTCTATTAAAGTCGTCTCTTATCTCAACTTCTGCACCTGCAACAGGCATTCCTGTTTTTAAGTCTGTTACAAATATTGTATTTGAATCGCCTGAGAATTTTCCTGTTACGCCCATAGATGTTATTTGTATTTGTGAAGCTGTTGAATAATCGTACTCGCTTTGATAGCCTGTTTTACTTTTGAACTCTATTGATAAAAGGCCGTACTCTTTATTATTCATATAATTTGTTAAATAGAGTGCAGTTGTAATATATCTGTTTCTTTCAACATTTGGAGTATATTCTGTATTATTATTATAGCCGAATAAGTTTTTATATTTATTAGTATAATTTCTAAACTCTAGAGTTTCATCATATCTATATACTTGTTTATTTACAAATAAGAAAGGTATAATATTTTCTTTATCAACGTATCTGCTTTGTATATAAATTGTATTAGGGTTCATTACCTGTACAGGAAGTTTTACTCCTTCATAAGCTTCTACAACACCCATTCCAGAAGGTATTGAAACGCTTGGGTTATAGTCTGTAACATTTAATGTAATATTTTTCTCTTTGCCTAAAGTTTGTCCGTAAATATCTTTTAAGCTTCCTTTGATTTTTATATTATAAGTGATATTAGGGTTAAATCTAAGTGAATAAAGTGAGAAGCTTTTAGAAGACCATGAGTTTTGTTCTATTTCTTCTTGTGTAGGAAGCTGAATTTGCGGACTTATTTCCATATTTTTTATTAAGTCAGCCCATTCTACTCTTGTACTGAATTTTATTTCTGGAGCTTTTGGAGAATATGATGCTGTTACTGTTTGCTCTTCTTCTCCATTAAAATAAAAATTATCATGTGTAGAAAACTTAAAACTATCATTGTCTGCTGTGCCTAAGTTTCCATTTATAGCAGCAAGTCCTTCTTCTATATATACACTTATTTCATCATCTTTGTTTAAAGCCTTTTTAGGTTTTATAACTAATACCTGATTTAATTCATATTCATTAGTTTCCCATTCTCTTAAATCTTCTATTTTGGCATATCTAACATCAAAATCTATCTCTCTATAATTGCTGCTTGATATTAATTCTATTTTCTCTTTTGCACTTTGCAAGTATATTGGCATATTATAATAAATAACTATATTAACATCTGTAGGAAGGTCTGATTGTCTGTCATAAGGGGAACTTTTTTGCATTATTGGTCTTAAAGTATTAAAAGTCCAAGTATAATCGTTTTCTAATATATCACCTGTAAGTTCGCTTTTAATTCCTTTTTTAAGCGTAACTTCTATTTTTGTATTGTCTGGTAAAGCTTCACTAGGATAAAATGCTAAAGTATTAACAGAAAGCCACCTGTATTTACCTTTAACATCTATATTAAAACTAAAATATTGATTAGTTACTTCTTTTACAGCTTGCAATGCAACCATTTGCTGATTGAATGTTACCGTTATAGCTTCATAGTTAGCTCTGCTTGTATTCTCTCCGATAGGAATAGTTCTGTCGATACTAACAGCACCAAATAAAGATAAACTGCTCATAAAAATAAATGACATAATAATAATATAAAATGTTTTTAGTCTTAGAATGGACTTTCCCATAAATACCCCCAGATAATATTCAATTCTAATGTTATAACATAAATAATTTTAAAGTAAATAATAAATTAAGATATTTTTAATAAAATTAACTATTCATATTTGATACACTTATTACACTAATTTTGTTTAATTCGCTATATTCTTTTAGAAAATATTTTTTTAATAACCTTTTATTTTCTATAAACATGGTTTTTGTTTTTTTATCTTGTTTTTTTATATAATGTTCTATTTTTAAAGCGATGCTTATGTTTTCAACTCTCCAAGCTGATAAAAATTTAATAGGTTTATGGGTTTTAGTATATTTTGCACCTTTGCCTTTACTATGCTTTATAAATCTCTCTTTTAAATTGTTTGTTACTCCAGTATAATAACTTCCATCTTCACAGAGAAGTATATAAACATAATAAAACTCATTTTCCATTTTTTATGTCTCTTATAATATCATCAACATCAATATATATATTATTATTATATTTTTTAAATATATCACATACATTATTATAATCTTCTTCCATGTCTACTGTAGTTCTTAATTCAGGCATTCTAAAACTCTCTTCAACTTCTGGATTTTCTATTTTAAATTTATTAGGGTTTCTATAATGATACTGAGTAATATGTTCATGTTCAAAAGAATCATTAGAATTATCATTAGCATATTTTAAAGCCTCATAATTAATAACTTCAACACCGCTGCCATATGGAAGCAAATCATAATGACTTAAATCTGCATTTGTTTTTATATGATGCTCTATTATAGAATCTAATGCTTTTACACTCACCAAAGGGTTATCCCCAGTAGCTCGCACTATAATATCTCCATTAAACTTCTCTGCAGCTTTTACGTATCTATCTAAAACATCTTCCTCGCTTCCTACAAAATAATTGCATTTGAGATTTTCAAATATCTTACTAAACTCATTATAAGATTTCTCTTCTGTAGCAACTATAACATCGTTAGCCATTTTAGAGCTTCTTAATCTCTTTATAATAAGTTCAAGCATAGTGCTGCAACCTGCCATAGGTTTTAATGCCTTTCTTGGAAGCCTTGTAGAGCCAACTCTCGAAGCAAGTACAATAATTATCTTTTTCATTTTTTTTCATTCCTTGTTATAAATAATTACACATCTATAAAAGAGTATCTATTAGAATTATTAATGTTATTTATAATAGCTAATAAATTATTATCCCTATCAACTAAAGCTAAATATTTATTTTTTATATTTATATTCTCTATTAATTTTGTATTTCCAGAGAGTATCTGCTTTATATCTTTTTCATCTTCTATTACAAGTTTATCAAAGTTTTTAAACATATCAAAAAAAGAAATTATGTTATTAGCATTTATATTTTCTAAATTAATAGCATTATCAATATTATAATCACCAATAGAAGTTCTTATTAAATCTTTTGTGTAAGCCAAATTATTAGTAATCTCTCCAATATCTCTTACTATTGCCCTAATATAAGTTCCTTTACTCACAGAAGTTTTAATTCTAAAATAAGGATAATTATATTCCAATAGTTCTATATTATTTATAAAAACATTCACACTCTTTAATTGAAACTCTTTATTTTCTCTTGCTAAATCATAAGCTCTTTTACCGTAAATTTTTTTAGCACTATATATTGGAGGCTTTTGCAATATACTGCCTAAAAAATTATTCTTTATCAATGCTTCTAATTCATTAAAACTTAATATATTTTGATTTTTGGTTTTCTCTAAAACTCTTCCTTCTACATCATCAGTATCTCTGCTCTCTCCAAAAACACCTTCTGCAATATACTCTTTATATAAATCATCAAACAAAAAAAATAATTTAGTATATCTTCCCAAAGCTATTATTAAAACTCCAGAAGCAAAAGGGTCAAGCGTACCAACATGCCCTATTCTTTTTTCTTTCAGTATAGGTTTTAATTTTCTTATAACATCAAAAGAAGTAATGCCTTTTGGTTTATTTACTATTAGAAATCCTTTCATAAATATTTACACTCAGAAACAAATAAATTTAAGTAACTATTATCTGAAGAGAATTAAAATATATATTAATAATATTAGCTGATATGTTTGGAATATCGCTATATTTTTTATTTGATATATTATTTCCTATAGAAAGCACTAAATCAGAAATAGTATTCATATTATGTCTTAAAGCTTCTATTTGTTTAGCTGATAATCCTAATAACTGAATATTACTTCTATCGAATTCTTTTAATGCATTTTTTACAGAAGAATCCAAAAGCTGATAAACTACTAAAAGTCTATTTTCTTCTACCTCTGTGAGAACTGTAGTATTAAGTCCGTATATCTTTGAAAGCTCATTCATTCTATTTGCTGTTTTATATATAGCATTGATATTATCCACAAACCAATTAATATTATTTCTCTTTCTCATATCTGATAATACATATTTAATATCATGAAGTATAGAATATCCAGCACTCTCATCTTCTCCGCTTGCTATATAATAATGCGAACGTATTAAAATATCTTGCAAACTATCAAAATCTGTTTTCCATTGAGGGTCTTCAGTGTTAGCATTATAATATTTTTTTTTGAAAGCATTCCAATCTATTATAAATCTCTCTATACTCTCTTTTCTATTTTGATTATTAATATTTGCAGTATAAAGAAGCGTCCTTATATAAGACTTATCAAGCAATGCCATATCTTCAAGCAAAGTATTTTCTTTTTTACCGCAAGAGATTAACAATAACAAAATAATTAAATATATTATATTATTTTTCAATTAATTATTCCCACTCTTTTTTATTTTATTGATTAATATATTAAAATAATGTAATATAAATTATGGAAAAAAACAAGATATATTTTTTAATATTATTACTGGCTATTGTTTCATGTAAAAAAAATGATATAGAAAAGGGAATATTATATTCTACTGGATATAGTGATTTAAGCTATGAAGCAAGCAGAGAAAAAGCAATAGAAAATATGTATTATTATATAGCTGAAAAAACAGCACCAAGCATTAATAGAAACGATTATAATGTTGTTGGAGTGTTTTTAAAAGATTCTAATATAATAGACTTTAATAATAAAGAAACAGTAAAAATAAAAAATTACAAAAAAAATGATAATTATTATACAGATATAAAAGTTGAAGACATTTCTATATACACAAACTCACTTCAAGCTTTAAGTAAAATTGTTAGAGAAGGAAAAATAGAAGGTAATATTTTTAGAGCTAATGCCTCTATACAATTAACAGAAAATGCAAAACTAAGTCCTTATACAAGGCAAATGCTTACACAAAATGCATTAAAAAGAGCTTACGAATCTTTATATTATATGTTATTAAAAGAAGGAATAGATGTTAATAAGGTTGTAGAATTAACCAATAATGCTTATATTTCAGAAGAAAGCTATAGCGAAAATGAATATAATGTTGTGATAGAAACAGAAATAAATTAGTAATTATTGATTTTTTATATATATACAATTATAATTATTAGAAACGGAGAATATAAAATGAATAATGTTATAAATGGAATCTTTGGAGCTACTTCTTTGCTTAATGTTGCTATGATACTATGTTGGATAGCTTTATTATTATGTTCTCTAATAGCTATAACAGCAATAGTTGATAGATTTATTTATTTTAATAAAGTAAAAGCACAAGATGATGCTCTATCCCCAAAGCTTCATGCTCTAATAAAAGACAATGATATAAAAACAGCAATAGCACTATGTGAAACAAGTAATTCTCCATTATCAAACATAGTATTAGAGGGGTTAAAAAATATAGAAATAATAAAAGAATCAATGATAATGCAGTCAAATAAAGAGCTTCCAAAATTAGAGAGATTTATTTCTACACTATCTACAATATCAACAGTAGCACCGCTATTAGGACTTTTAGGTACAATACTAGGCATGATACAATCTTTCGGAGTAATGGCATCTGTTGGAAGCGGAAACCCTATAGCTCTTGCAAGCGGTATAGCAAATGCACTTCTCACAACTGCAGCAGGTCTTGTTATAGCAATACCTACAGTTGTTTTTTATAACTATTTCGTAAATGCTCTAAACTCAAGAATAAGCTTTATGGAAAATGTTTCTAATGAGATTTCAGACTATTTAAGCAAGAAAGATAAATAATTTTATATATACATAAACAACTATATTTTCTCATAGTTTTTTTCTTCAACTTTTTCCCGCCGCAAAAAGTTGCAAAAAATGCAAATGATTTAATTTTGTACGTTATAAATATATATAAATAAGATAATGCTTATATTTTTGTTAAAAATGAAGTTCTTTTGCTTCTTTTATTAATATAGAAGAAGTGTGGCTTTGCCCAACAAATAAAAAACATACAAGAATTTTTAACAAACTTAAAAATTCTTGTATACTTGAACAAAACTATTGAAAATTATTTTCTCTTGCGGTCATTAAGCCCCATTAAATCACGCACTTCATAAAGCGTTTTTTCAGCTACCTCAGAAGCATTCTTTGCTCCCTCTTTAAGAACATCATAAACATAATCTAAATCATTAGAATATTTATTTATATTCTCTCTTATAGGAGCTAATTCTTTATTGATATTTGCAGCGAGCATTCTCTTACATTGTACACATCCAATAGAAGCATTTTTACAGCCTTCGCAAATTTCTTTTTGTTCATTTTCGCTTGAGAAAATTTTATGATAAGAATAAACATTACAAATATCAGGATTACCCTTGTCTGTTTTTAATTTTCTATTAGTGTCTGTCATAGCTTTTTGCATTATTAGTTTTTCTGTTTCTTCTGCTGTAAGCGATAAAGCAATATGGTTATTTAATGACTTACTCATTTTATTTACGCCGTCAAGACCTAATATTCTTAATACCTTACCATGATAAGTGTCAGGCTCTTTAAAATATTCTCCAAATCTATTATTAAACTTTCTTACTATCATTCTTGTAAGTTCAACATGCTGTTCTTGGTCTTCACCAACAGGTACTATATCAGGGTGATAAAGCAAAATATCAGCAGCCATTAATGATGGATATGTGAGTAAAGCAGCATTAATATTTTCAACATTTTTTCTTGATTTATCTTTGTATTGTGTCATTCTTTCTAATTCTGACACAGGGATAATAGAATTAAATATCCAAGCAAGTTCAGTATGAGCCCTCACATCAGACTGCACAAATATAGAACATTTTTTAGGGTCAAGTCCTGAAGCTAAATATTCTACAGCAGCATTAATTATTCTTTTTTGCATCTCTTTTACATCATATTCTATAGTAATAGCATGATAATCAACTATACAAAAAAAGCCGTAATAATCATCAAGTATATCAGCCCAATTCTTCAAAGCTCCAAGATAATTGCCTATATGAAGCGAACCTGTAGGCTGTATTCCGCTTAACATTATTTTTTTATTATTATTCATAACTATAACTCCAAATATTAATCATTAATATTATTATTCTGCTTTTATATTAGCAACCAAAACACCATTTTGATTTTCTAACTCATTAGCATTTATATAAAATAATCTCTTATCTTCTGTTTCTATAAGTAAAGTTTTATTTAAAGGATTCAAATCTTTTATAGAAGCAGGAGTATTATTAAATATTAATTTAGTTCCTACTTTAGGCAAATCTTTTTTAAGAGAACAATAAGCCTTATATTCATGAGCCAAACAGCACATAAGTCTTCCGCATTGACCGGATATTTTCATTGTATTTAAAAGCATGCTCTGCTCTTTTGCCATTTTTATAGTGATAGTTTCAAACTTTCCATTTTTTACCCTGCAGCATAATTCTCTTCCGCATATTCCGCATCCGCCTATAGCCCTAGCTTCATCTCTAACACCAATCTGCCTTAATTCTATACGTGTCTTAAAATGAGCAGCCAAATCTTTTACAAGCTCCCTAAAGTCAATTCTTTCCTCTGCTATAAACTCAAATAATAACTTAGCCCTATCAAGAAAATAATAAGAACTAATAAGCTTCAAATCTAAATTATGATTATTAACTTTCTCTTTACAGATTCTAAAAGCTTCCACAGCATCTTCTTTGTTTTTACTATGCTGCTTCAAATCTTCTTCTGTTGCTTTTCTTAATATATTAAATATTTTATTTTTTTTAGGTTTTACTATATGAGCTTCATCGTCCACCATCTCTTTCATCTCTTCAGATATCTCTTCATCAGCAGCATTATCTTCAGACATATTTTCTTGACTGCTATCTTCTACACTGCTATTAAATGCTTCCATATCTATATCTTCAAAATTAACAATATATCCTAACTCAATACCCTCATCAGTCTCTAAAATACAAGCATCTTTTATATTTATATCTTCTATATGTGCATGTTCAAACTTACCAAAATTGGAATCTCTAAACTTTACATGAGCTACATTTTTTATCATCTATAAACCTCTATTTTTATATTGTAAGTCAAAAATAAATTATTAAACATTTTATTTTTAAGTTAATATAATTGCAAGTATTATTTATTTAATATTTCATTCTTTAATTGTAAATATCTTGCAGTATAATAAACACCATTTTGAACCTCTTTGCTTCCATTTCCAAAAGCTCTTTTACTAATAGAAAGTATAGGAGGAGCCTGTATTCTTTTTGAAACAGCCATTCCAGTATATTGCTTCCACCACTTCTCTAAATCCTCTATAAGCTCAATATCAGTTTTAAAATATTTTTTTAATAGTCCTTTTTTACACTCAATCTTCTCTTCCAAACTTCCATCAATATACCATTCTAAAACATCTTCAGGTATAATTCTCTTCCAAGATTCAAACATAGTTTTAAATAAATAATCATGATAATCATATTTTATAGGGTCACCCTTACCTTCATCTACAGCCTGTGCAGTTGATAACTCAGCACTTGGAACGATATTTATTGTACCCTCTGGAATAACCTCTCTTTTATAAACTTTATCATTAACATATTTTGCAAGTCCATATATTTGATACTTCCATAAATCTCCTAAGCAAGCAAAAAAACCAGCATTATCACCATACAAAGTAGAATAACCAACTATAGTTTCTGTTTTGTTTGCATTGCAAGTAAATACACCTCCAAAACTTGCAGCTATAGCAGCTAGTATTCTTGAAGAGCGGTCTCTTGCCTGTATATTTTCTGTAACAAAAGATGATACTTTTAAGAAACTCTCTTTTCCATCTTTAATCATAGGAGAAGTTTCAAGCTGTTTTATAGTATAATCAACAGACTCTTGTATAGGCATTACCATATAAGCACAGCCTAAATTATCAGATAAACTCTTTGCAAGGTTTTTAGTTGTATTAGAGTTAAACTTGCTAGGCATGTTCACAAGTAAAACATTATCAGCACCCAAAGCACTAACATACATAGCAGATGATAATGCAGAATCAATTCCTCCAGATACACCAATAACTACTCTATTCATTCCAATAGATTTCATAAACTTTCTTATGCCGTAAATAACTGTATCGTATATGAGTTTGTATTCATTTTCTTCTTTTACTGCTATCTCTTCTTTTTTACTTTTATCATCAAACTCTATATAATATACTTCCTCTTTATATCTATCTCCTTTTAAAAGTAGTTTACCTTTTTCATCATAAACTCTGCTACTTCCGTCAAAAGTAAAAACATTCTTACCATTGTTTTGAATACCTACATTATTAGCATATATTAATGGCTTATTATATTTTTTTACTATATCAGAAAACATATTATTCTTTTTTGTTTCATCTTCTAAAATATAAAAAGAACTAGATATATTAATAAACATATCAACATCATCTTTCATTATTTCCATAGGGTTTACATTATAATTCTTAGCCCACATATCTTCGCATATAGTTAAGCCTAATTTTATTTTTTGTTTATTAATTTCTATCTCTAATGGTTTTAAATATTTTTTTATGCTTACATCATTTTCTAAAGCTAAATCTTTTAAGCTGTAAAAATGTCTGCTGTCATCAAACTCTTTATAATTTGGAAGAAGAGTTTTTATAAAGAAATTATATTCTGTTGTATTATTGTCTATAAGCTTGCCATCTTTTGCTACAAACAATGCATTATATTTTCTCACTCTTCCGTCAAAGTTTTTTTTAGCTTTATCTAAAGCAATATTACCAAAAATAACATATATATCTTTAGAAGCTTTTATTATCTCTTCTCCAAGTCTCTCGCATTCTCTTACAAATGATTCACTCTCCCACATATCTCCAACCATATACCCAGAAACAGAAAGCTCTGGAAAAACAATAATATCTGCCTCATTATCCCTTGCTTCTTCAATATATTTAATCATTTTACTAGCATTTATCACCGGCATAGAAGGTATTATTTCAAATTGGCATATAGCTATCTTCATAAGAAACACTCCAATTTTTTAATTAAATTTTTAATATAAAATTAAATAAAATATTGGATAATATAATATAAGAAAATAAATAATTTGTCAAAATATATATTATAATGATATAATCAAATAATTAAAACTTATTATTGAGGTTATAAATAAAATGAGAAGAAAAGAATTTAATTTTAATGATAAAAAAGAAATAGAAAATATGTTAAACACTATAGAATATGGAGTCATGGCATTACCAAATAAAACACCATACTGTGTACCTATAAGTTTCTGCTATAAAGATAATGAAATATATTTTCACGGAGCTCCAAGCGGAAGAAAATACGAATTATTAAAAAATAATCCAAAAGTATCCTTTACTGCATCAAAACCATATTCATACATACCATCAACATTTAATAATAATACTATGATACCAACGCAATTTTTCTTTTCAGTATATATTGAAGGAGAAGTTAATATAATAGAGAATATTGAAAAAAGAAAAAATATATTATATGAACTAGTAAAAAAATATGAAAAAGACAATAATAATTTATCAATAGAAAACAAAATGTTTGAATATGCTCAAAAATCAATGATGATAGGAATAATAAAAATAGAAACCATCACAGCAAAGGCAAAATTCGGACAAAACATGAATGATGATGAAATAAATATAATAATAAAAGATTTAGAAAAAAGAGGCGAAAAATTAGACTTTGAAACAATAGAAATAATAAAAAATATGAGAAAATAATGAATATCTTATGTAAAGTTTGGAAAAAAACTTGAAATATTTTTTGCTTTGTTGTATAATCAATAAAACTATCTATTGGGTATCTTTTTTATATGAGTAATATAGTGGTAATAACAGCTCCATCGGCAGCTGGTAAAACAACTTTAATAAAAAAATATATGTCAAAACACTCAAATGCAATGTTCAGTGTGTCTCATACAACTAGAAATATTAGAGAAGGTGAAGTTGACGGCAAAGATTACTACTTTATAGATAAAGATACTTTCCAAAAAATGATAGATAATGGCGATTTTATTGAATGGGCTAATGTTCATGATAATTATTACGGCACTTCTTTTAAAGAATTAGAAAAGGCTAATAATGAAAAAGTTATATTAATATTGGATATAGATATACAAGGAGCATTATTTTTAAAAGAAAAAGGAATACATGCTAACTATATATTTATAGAGCCTACTTCAATAGATGATTTGAAAGCAAGATTAGAGGCAAGAGGAACTGAATCTGAAGAGAGCATGAAGATTAGAATACAAAATGCTAAAAGAGAATTGGAATATAAAAATAAATTTGATATTGTTATAAAAAATGATGAAATTGATGTAGCTTATAGGCAATTAGAAGAAGCTATAAATTCAAAATTATAATAAATGGAGTATTTATAATGGGAATAATACCACTTAAAAAACTTATTGAATATAAAGGCAACCGCTATGAACTTAGTAAAGCTATGATAGAACTTGCTAAATCAGGCGAAAAATTATTAAAAGCTGAAACTAAATATAGAAATGGTAAGTATATACCTACAGTAATAAAAAATATACTTGATGGTACTATTAAATATGAATACGAAAAAGATACTCAAATGACTGTTGATGAAGAAGCACCTTTCAAACATACTGAAGCTACATATAATGATGCTGAATATGTTACTGATGATGAAGTTGAAGAAGTTGAAGAAACTATCATGGAAGATATAGATGACGATGATGATGAAATAACAGATAATTACGAAGAAGAAGAGAAACCAAAAAGAAAAAAAAGAGCATCTAAAAAATCTGAATAATATTAAATTGTGAAAAAAATAGTTTTTATATCTGGAGCTACTGCCTCTGGAAAAAGTGATTTTACACATAAACTTATAGATAACTATTTCAATAATGCCGCCATACTATCTATAGACTCTATACAGGTTTATAGATATATGGATATAGGCTCTGCTAAACCCTCCAAAGAAGAAATAAAAAAATACAATTATAAAATGATAAATTTAATTGAGCCTTCTGTCAATTTTAATGTTAATGATTATCTTGATATATTAAAAGAGACTGTAGAGAATATAGATAATACACCTATATTTGGAGTTGGAGGCACTGGTTTTTACATTGATTCTATAAAATACGGGCTTTTTGAAGAAGAAAATGAGGATAAAGAAAAAGCTATTAAAATAAGAAAAGAGCTTTATGAGAAAATAGAAAAAGATGGATTAGAAAGTTTGTATTTGGATTTGCTTAATATAGATAAAGAGGCCGCTTTAACTATAGATAGATTCAATTCAAGAAGAGTGGTTCGTGCTTTAGAAGTTTATTATAATACCGGAAAAAAGTTTTCTGAATTAAAAAAACAAAGAAAAAGAAAATTGGATATTGAATATATTAGCTATATTATAGATATTGAAAGAGAAGAGCTTTATAACAATATAAATAAAAGAGTTGATAATATGTTTGATAAAGGGCTTCTTGATGAGGTAAAATATATTATTAATAATTACAATGTAGATAAAACCAATACATCAATACAGGCTATTGGTTATAAAGAATGTTATGACTATATAGTTAATAATGCTATGAGTTTAGATGAGCTTAAAGAATTAATAAAGAAAAACACTCGTAACTTTGCTAAAAGGCAATTAACTTGGTTTAGAAAAGATGAAAAATTAGAAAATATAAAAAGAATAAAACCAACCGATATAGAAAATACTGCAAAAGAAATAATGGATTTTTATAAGCAATGAAAAAAATAATTTATAAATTAATAATAGTTATATTAGGACTATTTGCTGTAATTAGCGGACTTATAACAGCAGACAAAAAAATAGATGTAGAAACATTATATTATTTTACCTATCAAAGCAATATTTTAGTAATAGTTTATTTTATTATAGATATAGTATATTTAATAAAAAAACAAAAAACATTTATGCCAAGATTAAAAGGCACAATAACAATGTCTATCACTGTTACATTTTTAATATATCATTTTTTGCTTAGCGGAGGCTATGATAACAGAGCAGATATAATAAGAAGCACAATACTTCATTATATAGTGCCAATTATGACTATAGTTGATTATATTTTATTTGACAAAAAAGGAATATATAAAAATATAGACCCTATATTATGGCTTATCATACCTCTTATTTACTTTTTATTTATATTTATAAGAGCAAAACTCGGAAGCGAATTATCCAACGGCAGTTATTATCCATACTTCTTTATAGATATAAACAAATACGGAATAAAAACTGTATTAAAGAATGCCCTATTTATTACTATAGCATTTACAATATTAGGATATATTGAACTATTTATAGACAGACTTATATTAAAACTATCAAAAAAGTAATAATTACATATTTTTTACTAGTTCATTTATTTTTAATACATCTTTCCACAAATCTTCAACCTTATCAAGTTCAAATATAGTATTAGAATCTGAAAGGCTTTCTTTAGGATTAGGATGCACTTCCATAAATATACCGTCAATAGATAAAGCAACAGCCGACTTTAATAAAGCAGGTATAAACTCTCTAGCCCCGCCCGAAACACCATTAGCAGCAGAAGGCATCTGCAAAGAATGTGTAGCATCATAAACCACAGGAGCATAGTTTTTCATGATCTCCATATTCTTCATATCAACAACTAAATTACCATATCCAAACATAGTACCCCTTTCGCAGAGTAAAAGCCTTTTTTCTTCTATTGCATCAGCACATTTATCTGCTATATATTTACAATCATAACCGCTTATAAATTGCCCCTTTTTTACATTAACAGCCTTTTTAGTTTCGCAAGCAGCCCTAAGCATATCAGTCTGTCTGCATAAAAAAGCAGGTATCTGAAGAAAATCAACATATTTAGCAGCAACTTCAGCCTCTGTAGGAACATGTATATCTGTAATAGTTAAAAGTCCAAGCTCTTTTCCTATGTTTTGTAATATCTCAAGCCCATCTTTCATTCCCAATCCTCTATAGGAAGATAATGAAGTTCTATTTGCTTTGTCATAACTTGCTTTAAATATTAATTGTATATTGAGCCTCTCTTTTATCTCTTTTAATTTTTTAGCAATATTCATAGTCATCTCTTCGCTTTCTATAACGCAAGGACCTGCTATAAATATTAATTCTTTGTTTTTATTTGTAATGCCTTTATAATCAAAAGTCATATTTTTAAATCCTTTTTTAAATTATATATAAATAATACATTAATAATAATTAAAGTCAATTATTAAATATATGAGTAGTAATTTTTATTATTTAGAGTTATTATATTATTAAAATTATTACTGTCAAAAATAAGTTTTTATATTTTTATTATTTTGGGGACTAGTCCCCAAACCCCTACTTCTTTTGGTGACCCAAAGAAGCAAAAGGACTGCATTTTTGATGACTAAGTATAACCTTACACAAGAAAAACACAAGAAAAAAAGTTCATAATATATTTATAAAAAACAAAAATTGGCAAACTAAAAATAATAGACAAGGACTTAAATAACATGGGACAAACTTCTCTAAAAGATATAATAAAAATAGCAAATGAAACTAATTCAAAATGTATCTTCAACTCTACTGATAAAAATAAAAATTTACAAATATCCACAGACAGTAGAGAAGATTTTAATGAAAACAAATTATTCTTAGCCATAAAAGGCGATAAGTTTAACGGCAATGATTTTGCTTTAGATACATACAATAAAGGATGCAGATTTTTTATACTTTCAGAAAATATCAATATGCCAAAAGACGCTAATGTGGTTTATACTGATGATAGTGTATTATTTTTTATAAAGCTGGCTAGAGAATATAGAAGAAGATTTAATATAAAAGTAGTATCAATTACAGGAAGCTGCGGAAAAACTACTACAAAAGAATTAACAGCATTATTTTTAGGCACAAAATATAAAACACTAAAAACAGAAGGCAATTTTAATAATGAAATAGGAGTGCCAAAAACAATATTTAATTTAGATGACAGTTATGAGATGGCAGTAATAGAAGCTGGAATGAATCATAAAAATGAACTTTTAAGAATATCTGAAGCAATAGAAGCTGATACTGTTATTATTAATAATGTTGAACCTGTACATATTGCTTTTTTGGGTTCTTTAGAAAATATAGCTCTTGCTAAAAGTGAGTTATTTAATAATGCAAAAGAAAATGCTATTATAAATAAAAACACAAACAAAGTAGATATATTATTAAGCGAAGCAAAAAACAAAAAAATAAAAAATATTATAGAAGCAGATATAAAAGAAATAAAAAAGATAAATGATAACAGTTTTGTTTATAAGAATGTAACATTCAATCATAATTTAATTGGAGATTTTAATTTACAAAATATATTAATGGCTCTAAAAGCAGCAGAACTCTATAACATAAATTTAGAAGAATGTGCAAAAGCTTTAACTAATTATCAAAATCAAAAAAATAGAATGCAGATAATAAAAATAAATAACTGCTCTATTATAAACGATTGCTACAATTCAAACCCTACAGCATTAAAAAATATGCTTATATATTTATCTAAAAGAGAAGAAAAAAGAAAAATAGCTATTATAGGCGATATGCTTGAAACAGAAACTCAAAACTCTTCTTTTCATAAAGATATAGGAATATTTATAAACTCATTAAAAAACATAAATGAAGTTATTACAGTCGGAGATAATTCTCAAAAAATAGATAATGAAGTTACATGCTCTAAAATGCATTTTAAAAAAGTAGAAGAGAGTATAAACACTATAATTGATATTATAAAAAACAGTAATGAAGAGACAGCAATTTTAATAAAAGCTTCACTAGGTATGCGTTTTAATATGATAATAGAAGCAATAAATAATATATAATATTTTATTACATGCCAAACATACCAAGTATTGAAACTAATAGATAGTCTGTTATAAGTATTAACATAAAGCTATAAACCACACTAATAGTAGTAGCTTTACCAACACCTTCAGCTCCTCCATTAGTTCTAAATCCATAGAAACAAGAAATCAAAATAACTTCAGCACCAAAAATAGTAGATTTTATTAAACTTCCAATAAAGTCCCCAAGCGAAATAACAGCAATAGCCCTATCAAAATAAATAGCAGGATCATTATTAAGTACAAACACAGTAACAACTGCCCCACCAAGTACTCCTATTATATCAGCAGAAACAGTAAGCATAGGAAGAGATATAACAGCAGCCCAAAATCTAGGCACAGCAACATATTCTATTGGATTAGTATATAATGTCTTTAAAGCGTCCAATTGTTCACTTACCTGCATAGTACCAATCTCAGCAGTAACAGAACTTCCCACCCTACCCGCAAATATTAAAGCAAGAAGCATAGGGGACAATTCCTTAACCATAGCCTTACCAACCATAGAACCAACAAACTGAGATATACCTTTTAATACACTGTCCAAAACAACCGCTATCTGAAGCGACATTACCATTCCCGTACAAAGCACAGTAACAGCAGCAACAATAAAAGATTCTACCCCCATTCTCACTATTTGGTCAGTTAAAAGCTTAAAAGAAAAACTAGGTCTAAAAGTGTATTTAAATATCTGTATAAGTAAAGAAGCAAACTCACCTAATGTATCAAGCAATATGATAATCTTATTTTTTATACCCTTTCTAACTTCTATCTTAACATCAAATAATTCCATGGGCAAAAGTCCTTATTTTAATTATTATTAACATTAATATTTTCAAATCTTGTCTGGTCAGCAATAAAATTAAGAGGCAACCCTTCAAGTATAGCACCATTTCTATGTTTTGCAAGTATTACTTCAACCTGATTATTCTTCTCATCTATTACTTCTTCATCTTTGTCTTCTTTGTTAGACTTTTGTCTATGAAGAAACATAACAATATCAGCATCTTGCTCTATAGAACCAGATTCACGCAAATCAGAAAGCCTTGGTTTATCCTGTCTCTGTTCAACAGCCCTAGACAACTGTGCTAATGCTATAACAGGTACATTTAACTCTTTTGCCAATGCTTTAAGACCTCTTGATATATCTGCAATCTCTTGTTCTCTTGTGCCGTTTCTTCTGGTATTAGCATTAGAATGAATAAGCTGTAAATAATCAACTACTATCAGTTTCAAATCTATTGGCTTTCCTGTGGTTTTGGCAATTTCGGCAAACTTGTATTTCATCTGCCTAGCTTTACCTCTTATCTCCATAATAGTTAATTGGCTTGAATCATCTATTAACAAATTAGCCTGTGATAAGCTATTGAAAGTCTGACCTAATTTAGTCCATTCAGGCCTCTCCAAATCCCCAGACCTTACACGAGACAAACTAATTCTAGCCTTACTAGCAATAAGTCTCTCCACAAGCTGCATACTGCTCATTTCCAAAGAGAAAAAACCAATACCAAAATTCATAGATTCAATATTAGTAATAACATGTTCAACTATATTTAAAGCAAAGCTAGTTTTACCAACAGAAGGACGAGCTGCTAATATGATTAAATCTGAAGGCTGAAAACCATGAGTAACTTTATCAAGCCCAATAAAACCAGAAGGCACGCCTGTAACAGTACCTTTATGTTTTTTTCTGTTTTCTATAGTGGTTAACGCTTCATAAAGTAAATCTCTTATATGTATAAAATCATTATCAAGCCTTCTTTGAGTAACTTCAAATATTCTTTTTTCCGCAAAATCGGCTATTTCTTTAGTTTCAGAGTCTTTAGCTTCATAGGCTGAGTTTTCTATATCTTGAGTGGCAGTTATTAAATCTCTTAATAAAGATTTCTCTGCTATAATTTCTGCATAATATTTAGCATTTTGATGAAAAGGACTTCCGTCTATTATCTTTGTTAAATATACTTCATCATTTTGAATTATTTTGTCGAAAAGACCATTTTCTTTGAGATATCTTAAAGTAGTTTCAGCATTAACAGCAATTCCTCTATTATGCATTTCAAGAATGCATTCATAAAGCAGTCTATTTCTTTCGCTATAAAAATCTTTAGATACTATTTTAGAAATTGCTGCAGATATGGCCTGAGAGTTTTGAAGCATAGCTCCAAGTAGAGACTCTTCAGCCTCTATGGAGCATGGAGTATTATTCATTAATTATTTTCTTCTGTTGTATTAAGAGCTTCAGTATTTTCTGGATTAGCTTCAACGCTATCAACGTTATCAATATTAACAACTTTAATTTTGATATTAGCATTAACGCTATGATATAATTTTATTTCAACATCATATTCGCCAAGTTCTTTAATATGTTTTTCCATATGAACATCGCGTTTATTGATATCTATTTCTTTTTCTTTCAAAGCATCAACTATAGTCTGCTGGCTAACAGAACCATATAATTTACCATTATCAGCAACTTTAGCAGGTATTATAACACTTATATCAACAATTTTACCTTTAAGTATTTCTGCTTCCATTTTTCTTTTAGCTCTTTTTTTCTCTAAGCTTTTTTGCATTTGAGCTAAAGTTTTTAAATTAGCAGCATTTTTTACTACAGCTATTCCTCTTGGAATAAGGAAATTTCTTGCATAGCCATTTTTTACTTTACATATATCGCCTTCATAGCCAAGTGATATAAAATCTTTCTTTAAGATAATTTCCATTGATTAAACTCCCTATCATTTACTATATTTTACACATTCTATATTTTTTAACTCATTAATTATAACATATTATAAATATTATATCAAGGCTTCAATATTTTTTTAATTTTATTTTGAAACACTTTAATTTCTCTATAAATATTTATTATATATTCATTATAATTTAAATTTTTACATCTAAAAGCATCTTTAATAAAAATTTTTGTCCAAGTAAGAAAATGTAATGAATGAAATCTTATTTTTTTATTATTATTATGATAAATAAAATTAGAATATGGAATATTATTTTCAAAATATATTTTATTCAAACTATATCTACCTTTTACAATCTTTTCAAATTCTCCATAAAATAAGCCAATGTCAAAAATAGAATCATTCACTATATTATATAAATTACCAACTTCTTTATTATTAAAAAACTCTCTAGATAAATCCATATCAGAAATACTACCTGCAACTCCATTCTTTACTCTATCAGTATTATAATACATCTCTTTCAATTTATTTATTTCTATTTCACTTGTATATTTATTAAGTAAAAAGAAGCTAAACTCATCTAATATAGAAACATCTTTAATATACATACTTAATGCTAAATTTGATATTAAAGATATTTTATAATCCTTAAAAGGCAATAATGCTTCATCTAAATTAGAAAATATTAAAACATCACTATCCATATAAAAACATTCTTTTATATTATATAGCTTCATAAAATCTCTTAATATAATCCATCTTTGCATACAAAACATTTCATAACTAGGATTGCTTTTTCCTAAATGTATATATTTATCAGCAAACAATTTAGCGTCATCACTTAATATATTATTTATATCAACAAAAATACTATACTTTGAATATTCTTTATATTCTTTATCTGATAATAAATAAACATTAGAATTTTTATTTGTAATTTTAAGTTGTTTTAAACAATATAAAACATATTTATTAAAACCTTTATGTATTATAACAATATCCATATCAGCCTCAATGAAAGTTCACACTTCTAGTAAGCACAACACTCTTATCATCAAAATCTGTAACCTCTGCCTTAAATACATATTTGCCTCTCTTAGGTATAAAAGAGCCTCCTCTATAATAATGAGAATCCACCCCATAAACATCTTCAAACCTATAGTCCGGCGATATATAATAAACATTGTTCTGCTTAATAAAATAAGTAAAATCATAATCTCTAAGCAAATCATCATTCATATATATTTTTACTCTCTTAAGCCCCATAGGAATACTTCCAAGCAAATCATAAGCCTTAACAAATAATTTTAGCTCATCATTATACCTTATAGACATATTGTCTTTTATCTGTATTAATCTATTTTCTGTTCTTAAATATATACCATGTATAAGCGGAGATTGTTCAGAGCCTTTATTCATATCAAGATAAGCAAGAGGGTCTATAACAAGCCCCTTTTTCATATCTTCTATTGTAAGATGCAAATGAGCACCTCCAGAACGACCAGTGTTTCCTGTTAAAGCAAGAATATCATTTTCTGTTACCTTAGCATAATTTTTTTCTATGCTTCCATCATCTATATGATAATAATAACTTCTAATACCTTCAGAATGCTCTACTATAAGAGTATTGCCTACTCCATATACTGGCCTTGTAGGGTCTTCATCAAAATCAGAATAATGCACTATCTCACCATCAGCTATAGGATATATAGGCATTCTGTTTCCGCCAAAATCTACCCCATTATGAAAGTGGTCTGTTCTAAACTCGCCGAACGTGCTTGTTATTCTAATCTTATTTTCATCAATAGGAATCCTAGCAAAAATTATTGATTGCATAAATAAAATAAATAATAAACTTTTTTTTATCATAGTTTTACTCTCTTATAAGCATATATCATTTTATCGCTGACTATCATATATTCATTATACTCTGTAGATATATCAACATAATAAACCCAAGCATCTATACTTTTCTCAAATATCACCTCTTCAAGTTTATTGTCATATATAAGCACTTCACTATTTCCAGCCTTAGAAACACTCATTATAGTGGAATTAGTTTCAGCATTAAGCTTCATATTAACAGCATTAAGCATATTATATTTTTCTATGTTTATTCTGTTAATCTCTTTGCCGTTGTTTAGAGAATATATTATAATGTCTCTGTCTGCAAGCATAAAAGCACGCATAGATTTCTCACTAACATAAGAAGATACATGTTTTCTTCTGTTTAGAGTAGTATCCAAATACCATAATGATTTACCCTTAGAATCATATAATGTTATATATTCTGGTCTTATACCGCTAATAGATAAAGCAAAACTTCCATATTCGCTTAAAGCAACAGATTTTACTATATTTATTTCGCTAAGTATTGTAGATATGCTATAATCCATTTTACCATTTCTGTTTATATAAGCTATATCCCCACTAGAAAAACCTGATATATAATCACCTGTATATGAAGCAAAAGCACCGTCTGTAATAATTTCTCCATATTGTATATGTTCGCTTAAAGGGTTATTATCATAATCAAACATCTGCACTTTAGAGTTGTCGCTAGAATGATAAATACTCCTATTGGCATAAGGTGAAATCTCTGGATATACAGAAGTATTGGTACGCCATAAAATCTCTCCGCTGCTGTTGTAGCATTCTATAACATTACCATATCTCTTATACTTAATAAAATATCCATTATTCAATGAAGCTAATTCACCAGCAGATAAATTTGTAAAATATAATGTCTTTCCTTTTGAATCGAAATAATGAATTATTCCTGCAGGCTTTGAAAAGAAATTATGCTTAAAAGTACCATCTATACTATAGTTATTATCATTAACAGGATCTAATGTAGAAGATATTTCTTTATTCCATATATTAATTATATTATATTCTTCATTAAGCCTATTAGTGCCAAATATAAATATAAATAATAAAACTAAAATAAAAGCACTTATTAAAGTTAAATATCTAATAACAAAAGGCTCAGCATTATGTACATTTTTTACGTCTATAGTTTTAAAATCACTCATCAAAAATTACTTTAACTCCGTAAGCACTTTTACATTAAATTTTGTAGGTTTATCTAGTATACTCAAAGGGTCAAAAGTCATATTACCTGCTCTCATCTCCCAATGGCAATGAGGTCCTGTAGACATGCCAGTAGAACCTATAAGCCCAATAATATCACCTTTTTTCACATACTGCCCCTCTTTAGCTATAAGTTTAGACATATGAAAATAACTGCTGTAAACACCCTGACCATGGTCTATAACAACACAATTACCTCTTACAAATAATTCTCTTGAAACTCTCACAACTCCATTATTAGCAGCAATTATTGGTGTGCCGTTAGTGTTTGCAATATCAAAACCTTGATGGTATCTAGCATAATCTTTTGTATATCCCCTAAAAGCACCAAAACCAGAAGAGTATCTTCCTTGTGCAGGCATTATATAAACGCTGTCAGCATAATTTGTCGGAGTATAGCTTATATAAATTTTGCCGTTAAGAAGCTCTCTTTCTTCTTTAGATTTCTGCGGGTTACTTATAATATTTTTCATAGTTGTTGTAACACCTTGTATTTGCTTAGGTTTTGGAGGAGGCGGTGTAAAATCCAAATCAATATCTAAAGCTACTGTAGCTATAGTTTTGTCTTTAAGCTCAACATTTGATTGAAACTGATATTTTTTATCTTGAGAGCCTACATATATTCCAAATACACTTTTATAAACTTTCATCTTATCACTAGCATCTTTTAATTCAAAAAATTTCACTATAGGTCTTGCACTTCCCATAAGTTTTGCATTTTTTATTTTTACATCATCTTTTGAAGTTACATAAATAGTAGAAACTTTTCCAGCATAAAATGGATAAGGATCAACATAAACTTTTAAATCTTTATCATAGCTTTTAAAATCATTAATAGAGTTAAATTGATTAGCTCTAGTATAGTAAACTCCATTAACTAAATTAATCTCCCCATTCTTTATAGAAAGAGATGTATTTTCTGATAGATAATAATATTTATTTTTTATTTTTATCTCAGCAAAAGCATTTTTTGAAGTTTTAATAGTGTCGCCATCATAAACTTTATTACTAAAACTAGAAGACTTACCGTCTCTTAAAACTTCTATCTTTCCAGAATACTTTAAATCATACTGAGAATAAAGCGATAAAGATAATAAAAAAACAAAAACTATTACAAAATTTTTCATAAACAATAAACCTCCAAAAAATATTATATTTTATAATTATCAAGCTTCAAAAGATGTTCTTTTATATCTTTATTAGAAGGAGCTATTTCAAATGCTTTAGTAAGATAATTTTTAGCATTGGCAATATCTTTCTTTTTGAAATAAGCCCAACCCAAAGAATCTAAATATGCAGGATTAGAAGGGTCTTTATGTAAAGCTTTTTTTATCTCTTCTATTCCTTCATCTATATTAATATCACTATCAACTAGTATAAAGCCTAATGAGTTTCTGGCATTCGGACTTTCTGAATCTAAAGCCACTGCCTTTCTTAAATATTCTATAGCCTTTCTAGAATTTTTTTTCTTATAATAAACATATCCAAGCACAGAATAAATTTGAGTGTTTTCTATATCATAAGATAAAGCATCAAGAAGTTCAAACTCAGCCAAATCATACATCTCTCTAATAGCATATATATAACCAACAATAACATGTGCCTGCATCATTCTAAGCGGATTATCAAGCCTTCTTAAAATCTTGTCAAAAACTTCAAGTGTATTATCATAATCTTGCATCTGGGCATAGGATAAAGCAAGGTGGTATCCAGACTCTACATCATTATTTTGAGCGAATATCTTTTCTAAAGACTCTATTGCCTCTTTATAGTTCTCGTTTCTAAATAGTTTTATACCCTCTTCTAATTCTATTTTTCCAGAACCTATACTCATATACACTCCTATTGTTTTGTTATCATATTATTTTATATTTAAATAAAAAAATCTCAATATATTTAGAAAAAAAGTTAACATATTTAAACATATTCTATAAATACATATTTTAAAAATTATAATATCTAATCTATTATAATTTATTAAAACCTTGATAAAATATATACTTTTGTTATAATATAATAATTTTAAGGGTTATTTTATATGTCTAAAATTATATCAATAGTAAATCAAAAAGGCGGAGTTGGAAAAACAACAACAGCTGTTAATTTAAGTTCTATAGTAGCATCTATGGGATATAAAACTTTATTAATAGATATAGACCCGCAAGCTAATGCCTGTTTGGGTATAGGTGTTACAAGAGATAAAATGGAATATGGGATATATGATATTTTAATCGGAGAAGCTGATATAGAACAAGTAATAATAAAAACGTATCAAGAAAATCTTTATCTCATACCATCAGATTCTGATTTGGTAGGTGCTCAAATAGAATTAGTAAGCGAAATAGGAAGAGAATATAAACTAAAAAAAGCTTTAGAAAAAATAAGAAATAATTATGATTATATATTTATTGATTGCCCTCCTACTTTAGGTATTCTCACTTTAAATGCTCTCACTGCTTGTGATTCTGTGCTTATACCGATACAATGCGAGTTTTATGCTTTAGACGGAGTTGGAGAGCTTAATAATACTATATCTTTAGTAAAAGAGAACTTAAATCCTAATTTGCACATAGAAGGCGTATTATTAACAATGTATGACGGCAGAACTAATCTTAGTAATGATGTTGTTAGAGAGGTTGTTAATTATTTTAAAGATAAAACTTATAAGACTATGATACCAAGAAATGTACGTTTAAGTGAAGCTCCTTCTTACGGAAAAGCTATTACAGATTATGATAAAGAATGTATTGGTGCTAAAAGTTATAAAGAGTTTGCAAAAGAGTTTATAGAAAGGTCTAAATAATTTTTTGGAGTAATAATATATGACTAGAAAAGGCGGACTTGGCGGTCAGGGTATGAATGCCTTAATAAAATCTACAGATAAAGAAATAAAAAGAGCTGTTGAAGAAGCTGAAAAAAATGGAATATTAGAAATAGATATTTCACTTATAGATGTTAATCCTGATCAGCCTAGAAAAGTTTTTAACGAAGAAGAAATTAAAGGGCTTGCTGAATCTATAAAAGAAAACGGACTTATAAACCCTGTTACATTAAGAGAAAAAGACGGCAAATATCAAATAATATCTGGAGAAAGAAGATTTAGAGCATTTAAATATTTAAACAAAGACAAAGTGCCAGCATTAGTATTAAAGAACATACCAGACTCTAAAATGCTCGAACTTACACTTGTAGAAAATATTCAAAGAGCAGATTTAAACGCAATAGAAATAGCAAGAAGCTACAAAAAATTAATATATGATTTAAATATTAAACAAGAAGAATTGGCTAATAGAGTCGGCAAAAGCAGAAGCACTATTTCAAACTCTATGAGAATATTAGAGTTAAATGAAAATATACAAAACCTAATATTAGAAAATAAACTTACAGAAGGACATGCTAGAACAATACTTTCTTTTAGCGACAATGATGAAGAGAGAGATTTATTTGCTAAGGAAATAATAGAAAAAGGTTATTCTGTAAGAGAATGCGAAAAAATAGTAAAAGAAAAAAAAGAAATAGTAAAAGACAATAATGATACACAAGATAAAAATATAAAAAAAGAAAATAAGAAAGACCCAAATATAAAAAAATTGGAAAATGATTTGGAGAAAATATTTTCTACAAGAGTTAATGTAATAGATAAAGAAGGTAAAGAAGGCAAAATTATAATAGAATATTATAGTGCTGATGATTTATCTAGAATAATGGATATACTCGATAATATTCATAATATTAATACCAACTCTATTAAGCATACAATAGAATATTAGGAGATATTTTCTTGAAATTAAAAGTTCTAATTATATTGCTATTAAATATATTTTGTTTATATTCAAGAGAACAATTAAAAATATCTATAGTAGATTTGAACTATGAATTAAAAAACAACTCTCCTTTAAGAAAAGATATTGTAAGAACTATAAATCGTTTTGCATATCTAAAACACCCCTACACTATCACAGTAGATAGAATGAAAAAACGATTATTCAAAACAGATGAGTTAACATTTGAACAAGGACTAACAGTAGCATCAAATTTAAAAGTTAATGTTGCAATTATAATGGATAGTGAACTAAAACTAAAAAACACTAATAATATATCAACCAATAACTTACAGACAAACAATATAACAAATATTTTACTCACAAATGAATATCTTCAATCCTACTCTAATGATATAGTAAATACATTAGATAAATTAAATAACTATACTCAAGAAAAAAAAGAATTAAATGATATAATAGAAGAAAAACTTGGAAATCCTTCAAACACCAATAATTCATCAGAAACAAATGAATATGAACTTTTTTATAATTTCACAGTAATAGATATAACAAAAAATGAAACTCTTAAAGAATATAAATCTATAGCTTCAAATCAGGCTAATTCTCTAATCAGTGAAATAGGAACTTATTTAGAATATTATTTTGCAAAAAGTTTATTAGATTCTTTTACCAATGAAAATAGTAATATTAATTTAAACTTTGAAATAGAGAGAATTACATCAAGCAATGAAAACATCATTATAAAAAATAGCGGCGAAATAATAGAAAATGAAACATTCAAAATAAAGTTTAATTCAACAGAAGATGGTTATTTATATATAATAGCTTTGCAAAATGATGGCAATATTATTTTAATGCATCCTAATGATTTTAATAATTATATGGAAAAGAATAATATTCAAAAAAACAATATAGATTCTAATACAGAATATACAATTCCTCCAGAAAACTCTATTTTTAAAATAGTTGTTTCTGCTCCGTTTGGCTTAGATAGTTTTTATGCTATATTCATGAAAAAAGAAGCCGTATGGTTAGAAGAGCAGTATTTTAGCGGAGAAGGATTTAAATCTGGAAATAAAACTAGACTTGCTGAGATGGTAACAAAATTAAAATCCTCTCTCAAATTAAAACGTTCAAATAATTGGCAAATATCCAAAATATATATTACTTCAAAACCAGAAATTCAATAAATTTGCATTTTTTCATATTTATATTATAATTTCATAGTCATTTTAATTTTTAGGACTAATGAATGAAAAAAGGTTTAATGTTTAAGTTTATTTTAACTTTTTCTATATTTTTATTTGCAGCATTTATATTAACATACTTTATTTATAAACCTATACATATAGGAAAATTTTTAAAAGAAAAACATTTTCAAACTCTAAACTTAAAAAATATAACAGAGGGACAAATTAATGAAATAAAAAATACAGTAAACACCGTAGTAAATAATCTTGAAGCAAATCCTAGTGTAGAAACTATAGGAAACTTTTTTACAAATATTGCTAAATCACAAACAGGTTATTTAAATGTATATTATGGTGAAACTGTGCCTTATTCTCAAGGTGGTATTTTTATTAATACATTGGCAGAATATGACCGCTCTTATGACCAAACTTCAAGAGATTGGTATAAAAATGCTGTTTTGACAAATGATGTTTATATCAGTGAACCTTATATAGATTTTATAGTAAATGAACTTACTGTTACATTTAGTAAGGCGGCATATACTAATAATTCATTACTTGGAGTATTTTCTATAGATTTTACAGATATTAATGGAATAATTGAAAATGTAAAAAAAAGCTTTGCAGGTGAATGTTATATTGTATCTCAAGATGGTATTTATATAACTCATGATGATAAAAAATATCTGCTAAATAAAGACAATAATTTATTTACAGACCCTTTATTTGAAAATTTTAAAGATAATTTTTCTTCTCATCTAAACGAAACCAAAATATATAAAAATCAATGGTATAGCATACAAACTTTATCTAATGCTCCTTGGATAATTGTTTTTAAGGGAGATGCTAGAAGTATTAATATTCAATTTTATATAATAATGCTTATTATACTATTAATTATGATAGCTTTAATTGTTATCGAAATATTATTAGTATCAAAAGTTATTAAGCCTTTAAATCATTCTATAGAGATAATAGACTTTATGAAAGAAGGCAATTTTAATAGTAATTTTAATAAAAAAGATTTATCATTAAAAGATGAATCAGGACATTTAACTAACTCTTTAAATGAGATGCAAGAGAAAATATCTCAAATAGTTTATGGCATTAAGTCCCATATAGACGGCATTAAAAACTCTACAGCACAAATATCAAATGGTATTTATAATTTATCTGATAGAACTTCATCTCAAGCTGCTGCAATAGAAGAAATAACAAGCTCTATTGAAAGTCTTTTTACCTCAATATCTGAAACATCTAAGCATAGTAATTTAGCAAAAGATATGGGCATAAAAGTAGCAGATTATTCAAAAAGCGGAGTTGATGCAGTTAATAAAATATCTAATAACATGTATGATATATCATCTTCAAGTAAAGAGATTTCAAATATTACAAAACTTATACAAGATATAGCATTACAAACAAATATTTTAGCATTAAATGCCGCAGTAGAAGCAGCACGTGCCGGTGAACAAGGTAAAGGATTTGCTGTAGTTGCTTTGGAAATTAGAAACTTAGCTAATAATGTTAATGATGCGGCAGGAAATATAACCAGTATTATAGAAAAAACTTTATCAAAAATAGAAGTAGGATATGAATCTGTTACACACTCTTTAGATATACTCTCAAAGATAGAAAACTCAGCTAATGAAGTATCAAATCTTCTTTTGGAAGTATATAATTCTGTATCTACAGAAGAGAACAGTGTAAAAGAAATTAATTTAGCTATGAATGAATTAAATACTATAACACAAGAAAACTCACAGCTTGTTTATCAAAGCTCTATCTTAGGTAAAGAAGTAGCAGATGATACTTTGAATGTACATCATAAGTTGGAGTATTTTAAATTAAAAGCTTAATCTTTGCTTATATAAATAGTTCTTGAAGGGAATGCAAAATTAGCATTAATTTTTGCAAACTCTTCTACGAGCTTATAGTTAATGCTTTCTACAACCTTTACAAACTCAGCATAATCTGGAATATTAACATAATATATTACTTCAAAGTTTAATGAAGAATCAGCAAACTCTACAAATCTTGCACTATAAAATGTAGTAGAACTTTCACTTTCTATAATACTTTTAACTAAATCAGGTATTTTTTTAAGTGTTTCTAATGGAGTTGAATACTCAACACCTAATAGCATATATTTTCTTCTTTTTTCTAATACTCTATAGTTTTGTATTCTTGAAGCAAGCAAATTAGTATTAGATATTAAAAGCTGTTCGCCGCTGTTTCTTCTTATACGAGTAGATTTTATGCCTATATATTCAACAGTACCCAAATCTTGGTCAATCTGAATAAAGTCTCCTTTCAAAAAAGGCTTATCAAAAACAATAACAAAATAATTAAATAAATCTGCTATTATACTTTGAGCTGCAAAAGCCACAGCAACACCGCCAATACCAAGTCCTGTAATAAATGTAGTAACATTAACACCAACATTTGAAAGTATAGTTAAAATACCAATTATCCATACTAATACTTTTATTAAAGTAACTATTCCGTCAGATATAATAACATTTTTTTTCTGAGATAAATAATTCTCTGTAAAATTAGTTATAATATCACATATAAATAATACAGAGAAAACAATTATACATACAGCTAATATCTTACCCCAATATCCTCCTAATACCTTAGGCAATACTAGTGTGGATTTACCTATTGCTAAAGAAGCTACAAATATAACAGGCAAACTTCTTCTTTTTACACTCTTAGATAAAGCAGCAAAAAATGAATTCTGAAACTTAACATTAACCGTCATTAATAGTCTAACTAAAATAAGAAGCCCAATTCTCATAATAGCAAAACTTGCAATAAATAATACTAAAGCAATTAAATATTTAAATAAACTATTTCCATAAAAAACGGTCTCTTTTAGGTATTCCATTAAAACTCCAAACTAATTCATTTTTATTACATTATATATATTTTTTCAAATATTTAAATATAAAAATATAAAAAATATTACATTGGAGCCTTACATATTGCACTAAGTATTCCTTAGTTTATTAAAGTATAATAGTTTTATAGGTATTCCTTTTTGTCTAATTTAGATTATAAGGAATACCTATTTTTTTTAAACTAAAAAGTGTGCAATATTTATCACTGATAAACAAAATATAATTAATGATGATGCCCGCAATTACAGCTTGTTACTTTTATATCTATATCTTTTGGACTTACATTTTCAATATTTGATTTCTCTCCTATAGGATAAAGAAGTCTTAAAGCATTAAGTACAACTATAACAGTAACACCAGTATCAGCAAATATGGCAAGTGCTATAGAAGCAAGCCCCAAAGCTCCAAGTATTATAGCTCCAAATTTAATCACTAAAGCAAGCAATATATTTTCTAAAACAACAATATGATTCTTTTTAGCAAGCTTAATAATAGCAGCCACTTTTGAAGGCTTATCGTCCATTATAATAACATCAGCATTTTCTATAGCAGCATCAGAACCAAGCCCTCCCATAGCAATACCAATATCCGCACGAGCCAAAGAAGGGGCATCATTTATTCCATCGCCTACAAATATTGAAACTTTACTATCTTTCATCATACCTTCTAATACATTTACTTTCTCTTCTGGCAAACAGCCTCCGCTAAATGATTGTATATTATTCTCTTTTGCAAATGAAGTAACACGTTCTATATTATCGCCGCTAATTAAAGCAGTTTCTATATTCATAGAGTTTAATAAATCAATAGCCTCTTTAGTATCATCTTTTATAATATCATCAATATAAAAAGCACCCGCATATTCACCGTCTATTGAAATATAAACATTAAATTTATTATTAATATTATCTGGAAGCTTTATATTATTTTGTTTTAATAAATCAAGCTTTCCTATTAAAATACTTTTTCCTTCAATAATTGATTCTGAACCCTTACCTCTAATATCTTTATGTGATGTTATTAAGCTTTCATTTATTTCATGATTTTTTTTGTAATGTTCTACTATTGATATAGCTATAGGGTGCGAAGAGCCTATTTCTGCCAAAGAAGCATATTTAATTAATGTGTCATCATCATATATACCAGCATTTTCTATCTCTCTTATATAAAACTTACCTTTGGTGAGAGTTCCTGTTTTATCAAATATTACCTTTTTAGTTTGAGCAAGCAAATCTAAAAATACTCCGCCTTTAACCATTATACCAAACTTTGAAGCTCTTCCTATAGAAGCAAAATATGTTAATGGAATACCAACCATAAAAGCACAAGGACAAGAAACTACAAGCAATGTAAGCGAACGGGCAAACCAATCATTAAAAAACTCTTTACCATATATTATAGTTGGTATTATAGTAAGTAAAATAGCTCCAAATACAACTATTGGAGTATATATTCCAGCAAACTTTGTAATGAATTGTTCTATGTTAGCTTTTCTGTTTTGAGATTCCTGAACTAATTTTAATATTTTTGCTATTGAAGATTCTGCATATACTCTAATAACTCTAGCCTTTATGCTGCTTTCTCCGTTTATAGTGCCAGCTAAAATTTCATCATTAACCTTTACATCTTTTGGCATACTCTCTCCGGTTAAAGCCTTAGTATCAAGCCAGCTCTCCCCTTCATAGATAATAGAATCTAGAGGCACTTTTTCAAATGGGTTAATTAATATATTGTCATTTATATTAACTTTAGAAATATCAACTTTTTCTATAGTTCCGTCTTCTTTTATAATATTAGCAAAATCTGCCCTTATAGACATGAGTGCCGCTATTGTTCTTTTAGATTTATCAACAGCCATATCTTCAAAATATTCGCCTATTCTGTAGAAAAGAAGTACTGCTAATGCCTCAGGTAATTGATGAAGTATTATAGCACCAACTGTAGCAATGCTCATAAGAAAACTCTCTCTCATAAACTTGCCCTTCACAAAATCTAATACAGCATTCTTAAAAACATCTCTGCCTAAAATAAAATAAGGTATAAAAAATATTATATATTCTATCACACCATGAATCTTATCATCCAAAGCATTAAGTAAAATTAAAACAACTAATGAAATAGTAATTTCACTAATGAATAAAACTTTTTCTTTATTCTTTAACATGCTCATACCCCCAAGCATAAATTTTTTCTATATGTTCATCATCAAGCCTGTAAAATACATGAAGCCCAATTTTCCTCTTCTTCACTACCCTAGCCTGCCATAACATCTTTAAATGCTGAGATACAGAAGGCTGCTTCATATCAAGCAAAGATACCAATTCATGAACGCATAATTCTCTCTCGCTTAAAACAGATATTATTTTTAATCTAGTAGGGTCAGAAAATACAGAAAAGAAATCAGCTAAAACCGAAAACTCATCATCATTTGGAAGTTTTGGTATAAATGAAGATATATTATTTACCTCACAATTATCCTCATAGTCTTCTATTATATTTTTTTCTTTTTTTTGATTTTTTTTCATAAAACACCTATTTATATATAACTATATTATAATATAATGATATACTTATATAAAAATAATGTCAACACCTAAATATAAAAAAAGGAGAGTATAAATACTCTCCAAAAAATTGTCCCGTAAATTGTTTTTTTAATATAAAGTTGTTTTTGTATATCAGCTTTTTAATATTTATAAACTAATTTATTTAAGAAAACTTAACAATATAGTTAATTATAAATATTATAAATATAATTACAGGAAGAATATATGTTATATACACCCTTGTAAATTGAGGAAATTTAATTCCCATTCCCATATCAGCCTCTTTTATAAAATTATTCCAACCCCAACCATATTTAGAAACACAAAATATTATTATATACACTCCTCCAAGCTCAACTAAATTGTATGTAACAATAAAGTCATATAAATCCAAAAAGCTAGTACCCTTTCCCATAGGCTCTATAAATGATAATACATTAAAACCTAATGCTGTAGTAGAACCTAAAACAAAAACTACAATACCAACTATTACTGAAGATATATTTCTTTTTAAATTAAACTCAGACATAGTAAAAGCAATCAAGTTTTCAAATACAGTTATAACAGTAGTAAGTGCTGCCATAGATAAAAATACAAAAAATAGCAAGCCCCAAACTCTAGATAAAGGCATTGAATTAAATATGTTAGGAAGAGTAACAAAAGCTAAGCCTGGTCCTTCTCCAGGATTAACCCCAAAAGCAAAACTTGCAGGAAATATAACAAGCCCAGATAAGAAAGCAATTAAAGTATCCAACACAACTATTATAAGAGTTTCATTTGTTATAGTTCTCTCTTTTCCTATATAGCTTCCAAAAATTGTCATGCTTCCTATACCAATGCCAAGAGTAAAAAATGCCTGACCAACAGCCGCATAAACCACTTCAAAAAAGTTTTCTATTCCTCCGTTAAACATTTTACCCAAATCTGGAAGAAGGTAGAATTTTACTCCTTCAATAGCATTAGGTAAAGTAATAGACCTTATTATAAGTATAACTACTATTACAAACAAAGAAGACATCATAAACTTAGAGTATTTCTCAACACCCTTCTGAAGTCCAATAAAACATATTATAGTAGCTAGTAAAACTGTAACAAATAAACCAGCAACACTAATATAAGGATTAGCAATAGTAGCCCCAAAAAGCTCACCTACCCCTTCAGCACTCAGATTATCTATCTTTCCAATTAACATATAAAAAGAATATATTATGCTCCAGCCAGCAACTGTAGTATAAAACATCATGAGTATTAAACAGCCTATTATTTGCACATAACCAATTATATGCCATTTATGCCCCTTCTTTTCTAATACTTTATAAGAACCAGCAATATCTCTCTGCCCAGCACGTCCTATGCTAAACTCCATTATAAGTATTGGTATACCCACTACTAATAATGATATTATATATATTATAACAAAAGCAGCTCCGCCGTATTTTCCAGTAATGTAAGGAAATCGCCATATATTGCCAAGCCCTATAGCACATCCAGCTGATACAAGCAAAAAACCTAATCTACTTGACAATCTCTCCCTTTTGGTATCCATTAAAAACTCCTTTATAAAAATACTGATTATTATTATACAATATTATAAAATTACTTCAAGTAGTAATTAAACCTTTTTGAATAAAATTAAAAATAAATAAAGCATTTTTTTAAAAATACGACATTTATTATGTTGCTATTTTTTGCGATATATGTTAGGTTAACATAATATTATGCTAGTTAACATAATTCAAAGGATTCGCCATGAGAGTACAAGAGAGAAGAAATACCGATATAAACTTAAATAATATATTAATGCATCCTGAAACCACATCTATGAAAGTTGCAACATCTTCTTCATCTTTTGCGGCAATGCTCGAAGAAGAAAGAGAAATTAGAAAATACTCATTAGAATTAGATGAGTTAAAAAGACAAATTTATGATGCTGGAAATGTGTTAGAAAAAAGTGCAAATATTAAGGATTTTCAGAAATTTAGAGATTTAATAACATCGCTAACAGAAAAAGTAATAAAAGATGCATACAAAGTAAGAACTGTATTCTCAAACCTTAAAAAATTCCAAGTAATATCAAAAATAAATGAAGAATTAGATGCTCTATATAGAGAAATTATGAAAGAGCAAAAAAATCATATAGCAATAGCAAACAAAATGATGAGACTTAAAGGCTTAGTAATAAATTTAATGTCATGAGTAATATATTAGCATTCGATACAGTATCATCAAGCTTTTCTATAGCATTAAAAAAAGACAATAATATAATTGAAGTAAATAAAGAAAATATAAAAAACCACAATGAAGAATTACTTCCTATACTAAATAGTTTTTTAGAAGAGAATAAAATATCTCTAAATGAAATTAATTGTATAGTAATGGGTATAGGACCAGGTTCGTTTACAGCAATTAGAATAGCATTTTCTACAATAAAGACAATATGTTATGCAAAAAATATACCAATTATAGGTGCATCAAGTTTAGAAACATTGTATCAAAATATAGTATCATATAATGGCATAAAACTCTCCATGATAGATGCTAGAAAGGGAAGTATTTACGCTAATATATATAAATACAATAACAAAATAAAAGAGAATCTAGATTTAACTTATGAAGAAGCAGTAAATTTAATAAAAGATATATCAACAAAAGATGATACTATCACATTATGCGGAGACGGTTTTTCAAAAAATGAAGATTATTTTCTAGAGAAATTACAAGAATACAAATTAAACAAATTAGACAATTCCTACAATATTATAAAAGCATCAAATTCTATATTAATATCAGAAGAGCGCTACAATAAAAGACAATTCGATAACATATTTTCGCTAAATCCTCTATATATAAGAAAAAGTGAAGCAGAAAATAAACTCAATATTAAAAATTAAACAATACCATTACGATAATATTAAATAGCATAAAAAAGTATAAAAAAACAAGTTGATTATACTTGACTTGATTAAAAATAGTAGTTATTATTATGCAGTTAATAAATAGAAAATGGAGTTTAAAAGTGAAAAAGTTGCAATCTTTGTCGGTAAAAGTACCTTTATTTGTTACCGCAATTATAACAGTAATGACAACTATACTGGTTGCTATAATATTAAATATAGGTGCTCAAGGTATAAGGCAAGGGGCTATATTTGGTTTAGAATCATCTACTAAGATATATTCAAGAATGGTTAATGTGTGGTTAAAACAGGCTATGGTTTTAGCTGATTCAATATCTAAAAGTCATATAGAATTAACTGAATATTTAGCTTTAAACACTCCTGAAACTGCTATTGCGGCTCAAGATGTATTAAAAAAACTCGCTAACAATAATGACCAATTAAATGGATTAGCTTTATATGATGTTAACGGTAACATAGTATTAGACAGTGCTGATGGAAAAATCGTAAATTCCCCTACTATGGTAAAATTAAATACTACAGATGCATGGGGGAAAGTAAGAGCTGGACAAACTGCTATGTATAAAACAGTAATACCTTCTTCTATTACTGACGGGCTATATTTAGTAGTAGTATTCAGTCCTATAAAAAACTCATTAGGAAATATAATAGGAAGTGTTGCTATATTAGTAGATTGGCTTGGTTTTATAGATGATGAATTAGAGTTAGTTAAGTTTGGAAATACTGGACACCCTTTTGTTATAGATACAGACAGAAATGTTATAGCAGACCCTATTCCTGAACATGTTAGAAATGAAACTCTTAAAAATGCTGATTATATTATTTATGCTTCTGAAAATGAGTCTGGTACTTATGAGTTTAAATCTCCATTTAATGGTGAAGATTCTTTCTCTGCATTCTATAAAGAACCTATTTCTGGTTGGTCTATAGTAATGAGTATAGCATCAAAAGAATTATTTGCCCATACTTATTCTATGAGGCTTTATTCAAGAATTGGTACTGTCGTTATATTAATAATTACATGTTTCATAATATTTATGTATATAAGAGGCATTACAACTACATTAAAATTATTAGCTAAAGATTTGACAAGATTATCTGAGGGTGATTTAGACTGGTATGTACCAGAACCTGTGCTTAATAGAAAAGATGAATTTGCTATAGTAGCAGGTTCTATAGCAAGTACATTAAATACTCTTAATGAAAAAGTAAAAACTGTATATTGCAGTGCTGACATAGTAAAAGCTTCTGCTCAGGAAGTAGCTCAGCAAAACATAGAATTATCAAATAGAACAGAAAATCAGGCTTCTGGTCTTGAGGAAACTGCTTCTTCTATGGAAGAGATTGCTTCTACAATAAAAACTTCCGCAGAACATACTGTTGAAGGAAACAACATGATGATTAATTCCCGTAATGCTATAGATGAGGCTGGAAGAATTATTGAAGAGACTACTAAAAACATTGAAGCTGTTTATGAATCAAGCTCAAAAATCAGTGCTATTACAAAAATAATTGAATCTATTGCATTCCAAACAAACATACTTGCTTTGAATGCTGCTGTTGAGGCTGCTCGTGCGGGTGAACAGGGAAGAGGATTTGCAGTTGTTGCTTCTGAGGTTAGAAACTTAGCTCAAACTACTCAGGCTTCTGTTAAAGATATTACTACTTTAGTTTCTGACTCTGAAGAGAAAATTGCTACTGCTACAGAAACAGCTAGAGAATCAACAGAGATATTCAAAAACTTAAAAGAACAAATTGAAGAGACTGCTAAGATTATGCAGGATTTAAGCTCTACTGCTATGGAACAGCAGGCTGGAGTTGATCAGGTTAATATAGCTATAGCTCAAATGGATACGGCTACTCAGCAAAATGCTGCTTTAGTAGAACAAGTTAGTGCTTCTTCTGAAACTTTATTCTCTCAATCTAAAGAATTATTAAATGCTATGGCATTCTTTAAGTTGAGAAATGCAGATTGTAAAATACCAGTAAAACCAAACAATCAAGAAAAGAAAGAAGATACAAAAACTAATACTGCAGCAAAAAAAGAAGAGCCTAAAAAAGAGCATACTATATATAAAAAACCAGAATTAAAAAGCCCATTAAAATCATCAGAACATACTAAAAAACCTTATGAGGAAACTAAACCTGCAAGTGTTTCTTCTGATAAAGAGTTTGGTTCTACGTTTAATGCTCCTGCAAATGATGATGATGAGTTTGAATCATTCTAATAAAAAATAGAATAAAAAATAAAAGGATTACCAGAAATGGTTAATCCTTTTTTTATGTATAAAAAATAGTAAAATTAAGATTTAAGTTTTGAAATTGCAGATACTATATCATCTATAGTTAAATTATTACATTCTATATTAATTATTTTATTTTCTTCTTGAATACTTAATCTATAAGCCTTATCATAATAGTATAATAAAACCAAAACACATTCATATATTTTACCTTCATCTAGTAAAGATAAAGCCTCTCTCATTCTCTCATCACCAAGACGTTTTTTTATTTTTATTATAGATTCTCTTAAATCATCAATGCTATATTTCCCATAAGTATCTGTTATATATTTAGCCCTATCTTCTATAGAAACATTTAAATATATAATATTCTCAGGACTTTTCATATTATCAAAAAGCCCCCTTGGTATAGCTCTTTTTCCAATTAATAAACTTTCATCTTCCACCCATAAAGAAGAACCATTATCATATTTAGATAGTTCTAAGCATAAATTATTCTCAAATTGTTCCTGACTAGGCTGCTCTCCTTCATTAATCCACCCAAAAGCAGAACCCTTATGTTTAGCAATACACTCTAAATCTACAACATTATAGTCTAACTCTTTTAATCTGTTTAATATCAAAGTTTTTTTGCTTCCTGTTCTTCCTGTAACTAAATTAATTTTATACTTCTTATTATTAAAAGATTCTAAAACATAACGTCTATAACTTTTATATCCGCCCTCAAGCACATAAACATCATATTTATAATTAGAGCATAACCAAGCAACAGACTCACTTCTCATTCCTCCCCTAAAACAATGCATTAATATAACATTATTTTTAGATATTTTATCAACCTCTTTTAATATTGTAACCATTCTGCTTCCAACATATTCAAGCCCCTTTAATATAGCAGCCTCCCTGCCCTCTTCTTTATATATAGTTCCAACTACTTTTCTCTCTTCATCATCAAATAAATAAACATTTTTAGCATTAGGTATATGCCCATGATTAAACTCTAAAGGAGAACGTACATCTATAACAGGCAAGTTCTCTTCTCTCTCTAACCTTAAAAACTCTTCTATCTCTATTCTTTTTACCATATCATTACAACTCCAAAATAATTATATCATCTTTCCTATAGAACCCTGCTGACAATAACTATTATACCTGCTATCTCTTATACGTTTTTCAATAACAATTAAACTCTCATAATAAGAAATAGAATAAGCACTATTAGTAAAATCATTCGCCTCTAAACTGTCCCCTTCTATAGCAGAATATGCATTCAAATAATCTATCAAGTTTTTTGTATATTCTATAAATGAATTAGGATTTTTATATCCGCCATTACAATTAGTCCAATAAGAAGTATAAACATCTTCACATAAATAAATACCATCATCTTTAATATGTCCATACATCTCTTCAAAAGTAATTCTCTGGTCTTCCATTATATGACTGCCATCATCAATAAGTATGTCCAATTTTGGTATTTCTTTTTTTACTTCTCTTAAAAAATCTCTGTCATTTTGAGAGCCTATATATATTTTAATATTATCATCTTCAAAACGTTTGCATTTTTCTTTTTTATCAATGCCATAAATATTTACCTTAGCACCATTTATAGAGAAATAATTTTTCCACATCTTTAATGAACCCCCATATCCTACCCCTATCTCAAGCAAATTAATATCTTTTCCTCTAAACCTTGAAAAATATCTCTCATAAACATCAAAGTAAGATAAATGCTTATAAACAGCTTCTTCTCTATTTTCTATAAAATATTTGTGTAAATCTGATTTTTCTTTATTTTCATCATTAATTAAAATATCTCTTAAAACTTCTCTGTTATTATCATTATCATCTCTTATACTAATAGTCTTTTTCTCAACTTTAAGTTTCATTATACAGTTTATTTAACCCTCCATTTATTCCTTGTATTTTATTTTTTATATAATAAATTGTCAATACAAATATAAATATTATTAAAAATAAATACGTATAAAAAGTTATATAGATATACCCCCTTTTTGCACAGGAGCCAGACATATTGCAGTTAGGAATTCCTTAATTTATTAAAGTATAGCATAGGCGTATCATAATTTAAAGCAGAGTGTATTCGTTTACGCATCTGCGGGCATTCGCCTAATTCCAAAAATAATTATATTTTTGTATGTTTTTATTTGCTTTCTCTAAAGTTAATTCTTGTGTACAAAAATCATAAAACTCTTTTTGG